>Ga0255346_1002055_pt1 | contig 26545 bp, 22 predicted proteins | sample wastewater_treat_FD_194410 | JGI IMG/M metagenome (GOLD analysis project Ga0255346, IMG submission 194410) | Wastewater microbial communities from Lulu Island WWTP, Vancouver, Canada - plant22 | ecosystem: Engineered > WWTP > Wastewater > Unclassified | place: Canada: Vancouver, British Columbia...
AATCACTGCCCAAGAGGTAAGCATGAACGAAATAAAAACCATCCCTATCGGCAAACTCTTACGCGCGGACAACCGCCAGTTCGTGGCCGGTTGCCGCGTTAAAGAGCTTGATACACCGGCTTTAGGTGCTTTGGTGAAGGTACGCCTGCAAGACCAAAGTGAAGTTTACGGGCTCATCACGCGCATTAGCATCAGCGACGATGGACTGGTGCGTCAGTTGGCTTCTGGCATGAGCATCCCACCCGAATATGCCGCCGATAACCGCCACAACCGCAATCTGCCAGTCGAAATTGAAGTGCTCACACTTGGCTTCGCGCAGGATGGAAAGCTGTACCACCAGCTTCCACCCCGCCCACCATTGAGCCTTGACGTGCTCTATTTATGCGATGACGCCGAGCTTGTTCGGTTTACCGGTCATGGCAAGTATGCCTATCTGCGACATATCCTGCGCCTGCAAGACATGCCCGTTGAAGAGATATTGGTCAGCCACCTGACTAAAGCGCGCCATGCCCACGAAACAGTTGGGAATCACGATTGGTATCCGCAAGCCTGTGAGCAACTGGTTATATTGCTGCGCGAAGATTACCCGCGATTGACCACCGTGCTGGACGCCCTTTCGGCGATGGAATGAGGTGAATGATGACAACACAAAACCCGGATAATCTAAGTTCAAACAAAAACGAGCCGATTGGCTTCATCTCCGGTGGTGGACTGGAGGCGAATCTGCAAGTGCGCCTTACCGTGCCCGCTCAAAGCGTGCAAAGTGGCGCGTTTGTGGTGATGGACAGTGGCTACTGGCGTTTTTATGGTTTGGTAACCGACCTGCAACTCGGCGCGACCGACCCACAATATGCTAATCAGCTCAATATTCATCGTTTTGACCCCGCTCTTGCCAGCATTTTAAACAAGCAAACGCTCTTTACCAATCTGGCAGTCCTGCCAGCCTTGATGCTCGAAATTGGACCGGAACCGGGCGCTCCTGAATACAGTCAATGGCGCAGATCGCTCAGCAAGGAACCCACGCCCATGCCAGTCAAAACCGTCCCTGACCACCATACCCCTGTGCGACTGGCAGACAAAGGGGATATTGAAGACATTTTTGGCAAGGAAAGCAAAACCGTCTTTCGCGTTGGCGAAACGCGCGAACAGGGACACGCCGTTTGCCTTGACCTCGAGAAGTTCGTTCAGCGCAGTTCTGGGATTTTTGGCACGACAGGTTCGGGCAAGTCCTTCCTGGCACGAATGATTTTGGCAGGACTGATTCATGCCGATAAGGCTTCCACGCTTATCTTTGACATGCACAATGAATACGGCATCGACTCTACCAGTTCCGACACCGGCGCCGCGGTGCCAGGCTTGAAAGGGAAGTTCTCCAGCAAAGTGCGCCTGGTCGGTCTGGGCGCGGATAGCAGTTTCCACGGTAGACAACCTGATTTCACCTTAGAAATCGCCCACAGCGATATCACGCCTGATGACGTCTTATTGCTCGCTAAAACCCTGAACCTGACCGATGCCAGCGGAATCTTGCTCGACGCGCTTCAAAGCAGATATAGAGAAAACTGGTTCAGCACCTTTATGGACATGAAATCTGGCGAGGGAGCCGTCTACACCGATGAAGATGGTAAACAACGTCCCACAGAAAACAGTGTTGCAGCCTGGGCTAATGAGGTCGGAGCGCATGTAGGCTCGGCTGAGGCTTTGCACCGCAAGTTGAGAGCCTTATTGAATCGTGGTTATCTTGTGAAAGAACCCGCATCAAAGGCGCTTGACCAAATCATCAACAACCTGCAGGAAGGTCGCCACGTTGTGCTTTCCTTTGGCAATTATGAAAAAGATATCGATTATCTTTTGGTCACCAATCTGATTACCCGCAAAATTCGCGAAGCCTGGGAAAAAGCCACCGCGGATTTCCACAGCAAGAAAGGCAACGAACCGCGTCCGTTGGTTGTCGTGGTTGAAGAAGCCCACAAACTGCTCAACCGCGAGATGGCAAGCCAAACCATTTTCAGCACCATCGCCCGCGAAATGCGCAAATACTATGTCACCCTCTTAATTATCGACCAACGCCCATCGCAAATTTACGACGAGGTCATGTCGCAACTTGGCACGCGCATCGCGGCATCGTTGGGCGATGAAGATGATATCAACGCAGTTCTCTCGGGTTTGCCCGGTCGTAGCGGTTTGCGCGGCATGCTGGCGAAACTGCAACCTAAAGAGGAAGTGCTCATGTTGGGTTGGGGCGTGCCCATGCCCATTCCCATTCGCTCGCGACGTTATGACCAGGTTTTTTGGGATGAGCTTCTTGGTGATAGCAATAAAGCCAAAACAAAAGAAGACGCCTTACGGATGATGGGTTTCTAAAATGATACCAAAGCGACTGGCCCTAAAAGGCTTCACCTCCTATCGCAAAGCGGTTGAACTCGATTTCACGATGTTCAACTTAGCATGTATATCCGGGCCCAACGGCGCGGGAAAATCGTCTATCTTAGACGGCATTACTTACGCGCTCTACGGTAAAGCCCGAAAAACAGACGACGCGCTCATCCATTCCGGCAGCGATGAGGCTGAAGTGAGTTTTGACTTTGAATATGAAGGACAAACTTACCGGGCCGTCCGCTCCATCAAGCGTGGCAAGGGCAGCAATCTCGACTTTTACATTCTCAACCCCCACGCCACAGATGACAGCCAGCGCTGGAAAACGCTCACCGAACGCACCATTCGCGAGACTGACGCCAAAATCGAGCGCACCTTGCGCCTTGACTATGAAACCTTTATCAACGCCTCGTTTTTTCTGCAGGGCAAGGCGGATTCATTCGCGACCCAAAGACCCGCGGACCGCAAACGCATTCTTTCAAGCATCCTGGGGCTTAACCAGTGGGACGAATACCTCGAAGCCACCCGCGCGCGTTCCCGCCAGTTGCGCCTTGAGCTGGATATCATCAACGCCAAATTAGCCGAGATTCAAAACGAACTCGATCAGGAAGAAGCGCATAAAGCCCGCCTGAAAGAGCTGGAAGACAAGCTCAAACTCGCTTCAGCGGAGTCAAAAGCGGTTCAGTACCAGCTTGATACCGAACGCGCTCGCCATGAAAAGCTGAGCGAAAAGCGCCAGTATGTCATGCTCTTAAAGCAAAACTTCGAACGCGCCCAAAACAAGCACGATGTCACCCTGCAAAGGCACCACGAGCGTCAAAAGCAACTAACAACTTACACCGAGATTCTCAATAAAGCGCCCGAAACCGAAGCCGCTTATCAAGCCTGGCAAAAAACGCGTGATGAACTGCAAGCTTTCGATAAAATTTACGAACAGTTCAAGCCCATGGATGGCAAACGCCAGGACTTGCTTCAGCAAATCGAACTCAAACACCAGGCACTTCAACAAGAGCTGCGACATTTGATTAACGAAGGCCAAAACATTGAAGAAGTGCTCAAACAAAGTGCCACTTACGAAAAACAAGGTCTTGAGCTGAAAGCAAAGATTGAAAAACTACAGGAAGAACTCGCCCAGGCAGAATCTCTACAGGAAGAGATTCAGGATTTGGTCGCCCTCAGGTCATCGCTGATGAGTGAAAATAACACCTTGCGCGACAAAATGAACGAGCTCAAAGAGCGCCAGAATCAGGTCGCCAAGGTAGAAGGCGCGCAATGTCCTTTCTGCGAGCAGGACCTCAGCCCACAACATCGCCAAAACCTGATTGAAAAACTCGAGCTTGAAGGCAAAGCCATGGCAGAACAGTGGCACGACAACAGGCACAAGTTTCAGGAAGTTGATCTCGCCTTAAAGAACAAGAATCAATCCCTGCAAACGCGCGATCAAAACCAAAGCAACTTGCAAGCCCTATTACGCGAGGCAGACCGCCTGGAGCAGTTGCTCATTCAAAACGAGCAGAAAAAGAAAGCATTTGAAAGCGATTCCGCGCCAAAAATTCAGGCGCTTGAAACTGAACTGAAAAACGAAGCCTTTCTGCCCGAAACACGCCAGGAAATCCAAAAAATAGAGCAGGAGCTTAGCAAATTAGGTTATGACGTAGAGGCGCACGCTGCCGCGCGACGAAACGAAGTCTTAGCCCGCGACGCTGAAAGTGCTTATCACGAATTAGGCAAAGCGCGCGGCACAGTGGAGCAAATCAAACTCAGCCTAAAAGAACTTGAAATTGAGTTGAAAGACACCGAAAAAGAGCACGACAGCCAGGAAGAGGCTTTCAAGAAAGCCAGCGCCGAACTGGCAGCTGAAGAAGCTGGCTTGCCAGACCTGCGCGGTCTCGAACGTGACTTTGTGGCTCAAAAAGAAGCTGAAGCCAGCCTGCAACGCGAGTTGGGCGGTGCCCGTCAACTTTTAACCAATCTCGACACGCAACGCATGCGCCAATCAGAACTACGCAACGAACAAGAAACGCTCAGGCTCAAACAGGGGCAATTACGCAGTCTTGAGACCGCTTTTGGCAAAGACGGTGTGCCCGCCATGCTCATTGAACAAGCCCTGCCCGAACTTGAAGCACAAGCCAACGAAATTTTGCTTAAGCTCAGCGATAACACGATGAGTCTCAGCTTTAGCACGCAACGCGAGTATAAAGATAAAAAACGTGATGACAAACGCGAAACTTTGGATATTATTATCAGCGATGGCGCGTCAACACGCGACTATGAGACCTACTCCGGTGGCGAAGCATTTCGGATTAACTTCGCCATTCGTCTCGCGCTTTCGCGCGTGCTCAGCATGCGCGCAGGTGCCCGTTTGCAAACCCTGGTGATTGATGAAGGCTTTGGCAATCAGGATGCCCGCGGGCGTCAGTTGCTGATTGAAGCGATTAACATGATTCAAGACGATTTTGAGAAAATACTGGTCATTACCCACATTGAAGAGCTAAAAGACCAGTTCCCTAACCGCGTTGAGGTCTATAAAGACGCGGAAGGCTCTTCTACTGTGCAACTTGTATTGGGATAAGTCCATCTGCCAAATAGAACACCCGCCAAAGTTCCCGTCTAAACAGACTCTGAAGTCTTAATGGGGAAAAGCGCCAGTGTGGAGATTAAAAAGAGAAGTCCATAAATCAAAATCAGCACACTGTAACCGGCATTATCGCCAATCGGACCACCAATAAAAGCACCAATCGCGCCGGCACCTGTGCCCGCCACATTAGAAACCCCCAGCCAGCGCCCGGCTTCATCGCGTGGAACAAGGCGTGTGCCCAATGCCCAGTTTGCTGAGTAAAAAATACCCGACGAAATGCCAATCACCGCCGCGCTGACGTAAATCACGGACATGTGTTTTGATAAAACAATGATCAATATTGCCGTAAAAGCTAAAAATCCGCTCAAGAACAAAAGTGGTTTGCGTCCAAATTTATCAGTAAGCCAACCAGAAACGATTGCCGCTATTAATAAGGATAGCCCCACCACAGCCATCAAAATAGCAGTGGGTCGCGCGGCAGCTTCGCCAGTCAACTGGGGAAACCGCTCCTGCAAAAAATAGAGCACGAAGCTTGTCAGGTTAGCACCCCCCACCAAAAAAGCCAGCCTGTTGATGACCCACCAGGAAAAACGCTTGCGTCCCTTGGTGTTTTTTCCTAAGCTCAGGCGGGTCGATATCGACACACCTAAGACCACGGCAATTAACATCGTCAACACGCCAAAAACCACGCCAAGCAGTTTATACTGTCGGACATCAGTTATCAGCGTTTTGAGCCAGGGTAAGCCATATCGCGCGAGAACTCCGGGGACAATGATGATGACGGTAAAAGCAAGCGTCATGCCAAGCAGTCGCCAAATGGAGTCTTTATCAAAAGGCGTTTTTGGATGTGAAATAGCTTGTTCTGGAATAAAAAGGATGATCATTCCAGTCAGCACCTTAACAGCAATCAAGACCCAAATGACACCCCAAAAATTGTTGCTGCCAAGATATTTAGCGATCGTGAAAGCGACAAAAATGACCGGTAAGGGCAATTCAAATAGCGCCTTCACCGCGGAGTATCTGCCATGTTGCGCCTGGGGCACAAGATCAGGAATGAGTCCCTGAACAGCTCCCAAACCGATGTTCGACAGTATCGATGCCAGGAGAAGGGTTGTGAAGATGAAAATACTGGCGTTTTCACCAGGCATATGGCTGATGGTCAAACCCAAACCCAGCAAAACAACCGTTTCAAGGCACAAGCTGAGCCACATAAAGGGCCTGCGACGGCCCAATTTGCTTGTGCAACGATCTGAAAGTTGCGCCGCGATGGCATGCACCAGCAGACTGAGCATAAGCGATACCAGGCGCAAGGTGCCCATGATACTGCCTTTGATTTCCGCGCTTACGAAACGCTCCACCAGGATGGGCAATAACAAAGGCACTATGGTGAGCGTTTGCAAATTAACCGAGAAAAAATAGACGTTGCTAATAAAGATGTCGATAGCCCGCAAAGGGCGACTGCTATTTGTTTGGTCCATAAAAATTAATTTATCACCTTAGGATAAAAGCCCGCGCTACCTTGCCAGGGATAGATGATGTCGTGCACGGTGCGCGCAGCATAGTAAAGTGGCGCGCTGCCTTCCAGGCGGCTCTCGCTGGGATCAAAATACAAGCTGGCACAATCCGCGCTAAAGCCTTCACGTTCGAGCCGTGCCTGGCTTGCCAAAATTTCACGCCCGGTGTGCCAATGATCGCTCATTAGAAGTAAATCATGTCGATTTAATTGTTCTGGTGAAGGGAACTGAGAAAAAACTGGTAGTTCAATCGAAAGCGGGTCAAGCGGTTGGCGATGTATGTCTAAAGGAAATTGGACAAAAATTAAAAAGATCTGTTGTATACCCATCGCTTCGGCGAGCATTGTCGCGGGAATAATGGCAGCTTGATTGACAGGCAAAATACATGTGTAAGGCTTGTCAAACTGAGCTAAGAGATGGTCAATTAAGCGTGATAATTCAGTCCAGGTCAGTATCTCTCTTCTTTTGTCCATCAAATCTCCTTCGTTTAGCACATTTTAACCCGATTTACAACAAATCCGGCGGGTTGGGCTCGATCACCAAGCCCTCACGTGAGGGAACATCCTCCAGGATTAGATTGGGGTTTGGACCCCGTACGATAAGCTGCCAGCGGAATTTGCCAGCCATCTTTTCGAAATAACAGGGCGATGGGCCAATGATTGTGGTGCGTTTCAAGCCCATCCCAACGATTTTTTGATTGAGTTCAGCTGCCAGGGCATCTGCTTTACTTTGCGCAAGAGCCGGATTGCTCTCCTGGATAAGCAAACGTGTCAAACGGCTGAACGGCGGATAGTTGAGTTCTCTTCTATAACTGAGTTCCTGTCGATAAAACTGGTTGAAATCATGTTTGGCGGCAAGTTGAATCACACTGTTATCAGGCTGATAAGTTTGCATGATAACCCGCCCACCCAAAGGACTGCGCCCCGCGCGGCCCGCGACCTGGGTCAAGAGCTGAAAGGTCCTTTCACCCGCGCGATAATCTGGCAGATTCAAACCGAGTTCTGCCAAAATAATACCCACTAAGGTTACTTTTGGAAAATCAAGCCCCTTTGCCAACATTTGAGTGCCTATTAAAATATCCGCCCGATGCGCGCTGAAATGTGAAAGGATTAATTCATGCGCGCCTTTTTCGCGCGTGCTTTCGGCATCCCAGCGTAAAACTCGCGCCTCTGGGAAACTTTCTTTTACAAAATCTTCAAGACGCTCAGTGCCCATACCCAATTGACGGATATGCTTGCTGCCACAAGAGGGGCATGTTTTGGGCATCTGGCGCGTATAGCCGCAGTGATGACACAGCAAAGCCTTGCGTGAACGGTGAAAAGTGAGTGGGACGTCATCCCGCGGACAACGCACGACAAAGCCACAGGTTCGGCAAAAAACATAGGTCGCGCTACCCTTGCGGTTCAAAAAGAGAATAGCCTGCTGACCCGCTTCCAGAATCTGCGCTAAAGCCTCCAGTAAGGCGCGCGAAAGCGGTTGTCGGTTGCCCGCGATAAGTTCCTCGCGCATATCCACAATATGCACCGGTGGCATAAGGGGTGCTGATTCTTCTAAAGTGGACCTGGCATCAACAGCATCGGATTTGTACTCAAGATGTGCCGGCACACGGCGTGGCAGGCTCAAAAGTTGCCAGTCGCCTTTTTCAGCCTTGTAATATTGGGTAATGCGAGGGGTCGCGCTACCAAGAATCAAACGCGCGTCACAGATTTTGGCATAAGCCTCAGCGGTTTCCACCGCGTGATAAAAAGGCAGGCGTTCCGTTTCGTCATAAGAGTCGTTATCACACTCGTCAATCACAATCAAACCGAGCTTTTCCAAAGGCATAAACAAGGCACTTCGCGAACCGATAATGACATTCAGATCGCCCCGTTTCGCCCTGCGCCAGGTGTCGTAACGTTCGCCATCGGAGAGCTTTGAATGGTAGATGCCCACCTGATTTGGAAAGCGTGCCATAAAGCGCCGGACAGTTAAGGGCGTCATGGCAATTTCAGGCACGAGTATTAAGGCTTGTTTGCCTTTTGCCAAGACTTCCTGCACCGCGCGCATATAAATTTCTGTTTTGCCTGAACTGGTTACACCATGCAGTAAAAACGGTTTGGCGCGTTTGTTCTCTAACTGGGGCGAAATCGCATCCCAAACAGCCTGCTGGTCGCCGGTCAGATTGGGAACAGTGGCATCGGGCACCTCGTAATCCACCAAAGGATCGCGCCACACTTCGGTTTCGTTGAAATGAATCAATCCCATATCCGCCAAAAGAGTGAGATCAGCATAATTCGCGTCAGTCTGGGCGTATATCCACGAGAAGTCAATGGGCATTGGATCCGCCGCCAAACGTTGCAACACAGCCATCCGTCGGCTCTGGGTATTCTCATTCGCGCCGAGACTGTTGACTTCAATAGTAGCAACAGTCGAAGCTGGCACAGAAAGCGCCGCTGTTCGGACTGTTTTGCTTTTAACCCGGGGTGGTGGCAGAACATTCTCGCTTCGAACAATCCCTTGCGCGCGTAAACGTGCCATTGGCCTTTGCCAGTCTATTTTGGGCATCGCGTAAGAGATTTGCGCGCCCCGTAATGAGCCCTTCTTTTTAAGGATATTTACCAAACGTTTTTGTAAAGGAGACAATGCGGTGAATGATTCTTCATTTAATGCTGAATCTCGCAGTGTATAAAGCACATCCGCCCGTCGCGACAAGCCAACCGGAAGCATTAGCCCAACACAAGCGCCCAAAGGCGCCATTGTTGCCACAGATAACCATTGGGCAAGTTCTAATTGCTGTGGTGTTAGGACAGGCTCATCGGATAAGAGTTCGAGAACATCTTTCAGATCCTCAACCTCGGGCTTTTCTTGGTGGGCTAAAACAACGCCTTGGGCTAAACGTCGCCCAAAGGGCACCAAAACCAGGCTCCCCGGCTGCAGACAGCCTTCAAGCTCAGTTGGCACACGATAAGAATAACTTTGATCGATTTGGCTTATGTTGATACTGACATCAACGAATGAACTCACATCTTACCTGCTTAGGGCGTGATTACCAATAAATAGTCCGCTGAGAAGATCAGATTTCGACGCATATCTCCGGGAATATCATTGTTGTTTATAAGATATTGCTGCAAAATGGTTGCCAAACTGGTTTGCCCGACCAATTGGTCAAACTCATTGAAGGCAAAAAACGGATTCAAACGCGCGCCGGAAGCACTGATGCGCTCCATGTCAATCCGCGCCTGACTCCAGCGTTCGGGCTCGATAATGACGGGATGTTCAGCGAAAAGCAAAAAGTCATTGGGCAAATCTTGTAAAATCACCTGGAACTGCTTTAGAGTCAGTGTTTGGAAGAGGCTGCCACGTTGTTCCGGGGGCAAATTCCAATCACTGTCAATCTTCCAGGGCTCAAATGGAACATCAGAGTTTTGGGTACGGTAATGAATGAAGTTCGACCCATCCGCTGGCATCGTGTCTATTGCCACGTCACTGCCAAAAACACCCGTCAAAACAAGTTTCACGTCCATCATTTCGCCTTTAAAGGCATGCCGTGCGCGCAAATAGTAAACAGTTATGTCATTACCCAAAAGCGTAATCGTTTCACTATGGATGCCTCGGTCAATAAGCTGAAATGCAAGCATAGCCGAAAGATTGTATTGGCTGTTATCATCACGTTTGTTGTTTAGGGTCAGGTAATGATAGCCCCAATCCACCGTGGTATTCTCACCCACTTTCAGATCTATAAGCCCCGACTCGCGTGTGGGAATGACGGTTGGCGTGTTGGTCGCTGTTGGGCTGGGTATGGGCGTAGGCGTATCGGTAGGTGTGATGGTGAGCGTAGGTGTTACGGTTGGCGCTTCAGTAGGAGTGGAAGGCTGGGTGGGCGTGATGGTGTTCGTGGGCAGTTGCGTGGGAAACCCAGTCGGGCGCCCTTCATAAACAGGTTCACAAGCTGTGCCAAACAACAACAGGAAGATGGCGACAAGTAATACAAAAGAGTATTGTTTTTTAGACATTTTCATAGTCCTCACGCCTGATAATAGCCGAAACATAACCTACCACGCTGCTTTTATCACCACTCGCATAGGATGAATCACGATAATCCGTAATGATAACCGTGTTCGCGCCGAGCATTTTGCTTAATTCCAGAATGGTCGCTGTTGGCCCCAAGCCACATGCCTCTGTTTTTCCAGATTCGGAAGCAAGATAAAGCTGTCGAGCATCGCCAGATTGGAGTGCTTTTATGAAGGCACCATCTAATTCAGAGGCGACACGTTGATGATGAAAATGGGAAAGATCGGTTGATGCAAGCAACAAGACTTTTTCGGATGGCTCAAAACCCTGGATAAGCGCAAACAAAGCTTTCGCCAGAGCACGCGCGGTTTTTTCTCTTTGGTCAAGCATCATCACAGGTAAAATCTGAAAGTCGCCCTTTAGCGTGTATTGTAAGAAAGGCAACTCGATTTCCAAGGCGTGTTCCTGGTCAAACCGCACTGTTTTTAAGCTTAGCTTATCCTCTTGCAAGAGAATGCTCAGGCGGTTTAAACTCTGGTGGTCAACAGGCACCAATCCCAAGGGTGTTTCGTAAACGTCATGCCCACTGATGATGAGCGGATTTGTATAAGCACGATGAGAGGGGGAAACGATGATTACTTTCTGGTAGTTTTTTCCCCGCAGTGCCTGAAACGCCGCGGCGGCGGTAGCGCCAGAATAGCGATAACCGGCATGGGGTACTACCAAAGCGATGAGACCATCATCCTCGACATCAGCTTCAGCTAAGTCCTGCGGTGGATAAGCCGCAAAATAACTTGCCAACTCAGCGCGTAAGTGGCTTTCAGTCCCCGGATACCACATCCCGGCAATTGGCGATGGCCTGACATCAAGCAAATTCTCATTGTTCATAGCTCTATTTTAACACGAGAGACAAGACTTAGGCGACAAAAAGCGACGTGAAAGCTGGGTCACTGTTCTATTCAGTATTTAAATTAAGAAACTACACTTGAAAGTAACTATTTCTTCTTCGCGCGGATGAGCAAAAAGCCCGCCGTACCTGTCATGCCCAATTCTTTGCGCAACTCATCATTACTCAAATCAAAAAATAAGCCAACGCCCGGTTGTGTGGGATCGTATAGCATTTCCTCGAGAATCACGAAGCCCTCGCCATGGTTGATATTGGTCACAGAATACGCCGCGCCATTCTCATCTACACGGGTGACAACCAACATGTGGTCGAAACCGCGATAGTTTGAAACACCCTTAAGCACATATAAATAGAGCCAGTCGCCAACTTCAAGGGGATTTTTTACGAAATCGTAGGTGCCGATGCTTTCTTCAACCTGGATATAGTCATAGTCCTCAGGTGGAAAGTAGATGCGATTGAGCGTTTTCATCCCCGAGCAGAAAGGCAACTCTTCGTCTTTTTCATCCTCACGCAAGCATAAGAGCCACATGTCCTTAACCGGGCTATCTTCCGGCAAAAAGCCACCATCACGCATAATCGCCGCGGTTAAAGGACCACAGGCATTATCCGGCGACTCCCAGGGACCATCAAGGTAATCAATTTTTTTCACCATCGCTTTAGCATCTTCGTTTGTCTCGGCGATATAGGTGAGACTAACTTCATAGAGTCGCAAAGCCGCCCGTTCTTGCGCGGTCATCGTTGGCGTTGCAGTTGGTGGAACCGGCGTAGGGCTGGGTGTGATGGTGGGGGTAAGGGTAGCTGTTGGAGTAGGTGTAGCTGTTTTGGTCTTACTTGGCACAGCAGTATGGGTGGAAGTTGGTTCGGCTTTAAAGGGCGGAATACAAGCACCGAGCAAAATCGTAAGAATTAAAAAAAATGGAATTAGTCTTCGAAACATTATTCAATTTCCTGCAAAAAGTCCCATGGATTGACGCGCCCATACTCATCATGGCGCAACTCAAAATGCAAATGTGGTCCAACCGCATTGCCTGTTTGACCCATTGTGCCGATTTCGTTACCCCGATAAACCTCCTGTCCACAACGCACATCCACAGTTGCCAAATGAGCGTATAGGCTCTGCCAGCCATTGCCATGATCAATGACCACCATTTCACCGTAGCCCCAGTCGTTCCAGCCTGCGTATACCACCACGCCATTATCCACCGCGCTAATCGGGTCACCAATCGCGCCACCTAAGTCAATACCAAAATGGTTGGCGGCTGGCTGAAAGTCAAAACCGCTCAGAACCGGATCACTCGCGACCGGAAAAGTGAATTTTTCAGCACCAATTACACCATCAAATTCGCCTTCACAAGCGCCGGGACCCACGTTTTTGGCAGTCGCCGGTTCCTTGCGCGTGATACGGGGTGTGCGCCAATCGCTAAAAGCAGCCGTTCCGCCGGGAATGACGAGCAACTTGCCGGGCTCTATATTTGGTTCGGCAAAATCGCCAATGCTTGCCATATCTAATCCATTGGGTGGATAATTCACAATTGCCTCTGGGCTGACATTGTAAAAATCCGCCACACCATTCAATCCTTCGCCGGCACTCCAGCGATGCAAAATGCCATCAATTGGCAAGATGATTAGCTTTTGACCGGGAATCATTGCGTGGGGATCATCCCCAATGGTATAACGGTTGCTCCACAGTAAGGTCTCAGGGCGGATATTGTACTTCGCTGAAATAGAAAAGATGCTTTCGCCGGCTTGAATAACATGTTCGATGATGCCTGAACGGCTTCGTTCTGGCAATATCGTGGTCATTTCCGTGTCACGTGGAATCGCGTTTTGAGAACGCGCGTTTTGATTGATTTCAAAGTCAGGTAAGAGCTTTAGTTCCTCAAGTTCAGCTGCCAATGCTGAACTGCTGCCAATTTCTGAGGGCTTCTGTCCACTGCGGCTGACAAAAAAGCGATTCATAAAGAGAAGCACTAAGACCATTAATAGCATGGTGCTCACCATCGCCACGATGCGTCGCGCGGTATCATGCAAGCCCAAGCGCACCAAACGCTCCCAGGTTTTTTGGAACCAGCTTTCCCCTATGGTTTTATCCTTTTTTTCTGTCAGATCTTTAGAGTCGACGTACGAAATTCCTTCTGAATCCATCGTCTTGATGATATCACGAGTCAATCATTTTAATGAATCCCCCGCCAAAGCTTTAGGTGGTAAAATTTGTGGGCGATCTTTTCGCGCTGTACTATAATGAAAGAAGAAATAGCCTTTTACAGGAACGAAAATATATATGAAGAAAAGAAACTTACTCATCATCATTTTGCTGATGACCTTATTGTTTGCGGCATGCAAACCCAAAACATCCAACGAAGACATGCCAGACCCGCTCAATCAGGAAGCCACTCAGGCTCCCGGCGAAGCCAACAAAGCCCCCACACATACTCCACGCTATCTCGGACCCATTTACCAAACCAAAATATTCCTCGGCGGGCAAGGTTGGGCGAATAACGTTGATAAAACAGCTTTTTATCGTACTACCAACTTTGGTGAACACTGGGTCACCGCTACCCCACCCGACTTAGCTCAGCAAATACGCGACTATCCCATGATTTCAAGCTTTTTCACCAGCGGAAGAACGGGCTACATTTTGCTCAACCGCCCCGAAGAAAAAAGCTTGCTTTACAGAACCGGCGATGGTGGCGAGTCCTGGGAAACAATCGAACTGGATTTTCCTGGTGGGCAAATGTACTTCATCAGCAGCACTGAAGGCTACATACTTTCAAGTTTAGGACTTGCTGCTGGCTCGGAGTACGTAGCATTAAATAAAACCATTGATGGTGGTAAAACCTGGCAAACTGTCTTTAGCCACGAAACCGGACAATCTTCTGATATTATGCCTCATTCAGGCAGCAAAAACGGTATCTCCTTTTTGGATGCCAATGTTGGCTTTATCACTGGTTTTGAGCCCGTTGTTGAGAATCTTTATCTTTATCGTACCGCGGACGGTGGTCAAAGCTGGGAAAAGAAAAGCTGTGAAAATCTACCTGTTTTTGGCGAAGCAGACATGTGGGAACCCTCCCCTGTGCGACGCATCAACACCACGACGGCATACCTTGCCATCAAGGCAAGCATCGCCGAACGCGACACAACCGTCACCCACTGGTGCAAAACTGAAGATGCCGGCGATAGCTGGCAGTACGTTTCAAGCCGTGACCAAATTGAATTTAGCGATTTTGGCTCTCCAACTTTTGGTATCGCCTATGGTAACGGAAAAATGTTGCGCACGATTGACGCTGGTTTGACATGGGAAGATTACAGCCCCAACACCTGTCCGGGCATGGTGCCGGTTAGCGTCCAGGTTGTTTCAGACGTTTTAGCTTATATGGTGTGTTCGTCCAACGCCCCAGGTGACCTTGAAGCGCTCAACCAAAACCGCCTTTTTGTCAGTATGAGTAACGCTCGACTTTGGCAAACGGTTGAAGCCGCCATTATAAAGTAGCATCTTCGTTTTATATCACAGCCCAGTAAAAATCTGGGCTTTTTTATTTATTCTGGAATATCTTTTCAGACTATACTAATAGGCGTCAGGAAAAGTGGACACTATGAAGATCATCAAATTGCTCTTCCAGAAAATGCGCCAATATGACCCCAAGATGCTGTGGATGCTGGCGGCAAACGCGGTCAGTTCCGCGCTGTATCCCTTTATATGGGTTCTGGTGCCGGCCGTTATTTTGCGTTACTACAAAAGCTGGGAACTCTGGCAACTGATCGTATTGCCTGTTGGCGCGGGCATTCTGGCTATGCTGTTTGGCTTCATTGTCGAGTGCTTGCAAGGTAATGATCATAAACGAAACAACATCGGGCTTCCAACAGTCATTAAGGCCTTTTAATGGTGTCTTGATATTAACAAAATGTTTATGCAATAACGCTTGCATTTTAGATTGAGAAGACTATACTAAGGGCATTAGACGTTTGGGTGCCCCCCTCACCCGGCGTCTAATTCTTTTAATCAAACTTTTTCTGCCCATGGGACTGTCTTTTATGCTGGTTGGGTTATTTTCACACAAGTTCCTGCGTTCTCGGCGAGCCCACAAGCCAGGCTGGTTTTGGATATAATCAAACTATGCCTGAGAGCCAAATTTTCTTCCTGGAATGCCAAAACCCTGCCTGTGGCTTGCGTTTTCCCCTGGATCTTGCCCAGTTTGAAGGCAAGTACTGCCCACGATGTGGCAGTATTCTGACCAAAGATAGCCCACGCCTAAAAAGCCAATCCTTTTTATCGGGCCAGAAAAGCCCAAAGGTGCTCATCGCCATCCTGGATAACGTCCGTTCAGCTCATAACGTTGGTTCCATTTTTCGCTCAGCGGATGGCGCGGGTTTCGCGCAAATCCATCTTTGCGGCATCACTCCCACGCCCGATGAGAATCCCGCCATCGCCAAAACCGCCCTGGGTGCGGAAAAATCGCTCGCGTGGCAGTACTCTCCCAATGCCGTTCAAATCATTAGGGAACTCAAGACCCAAGGGGTCATGATCCTTGCCCTTGAAGCCACGCTTCAAGCCCTCTCGCTTTACGAGTTAAAAAGTTCAGCCTTCCCCAAAGACCCAGCCATCGCGCTCATCGTGGGCAATGAACCCGCCGGGGTGGACCCCAAACTCATCGCCTTGGCTGATGCCTGCCTTTATATCCCCATGTTAGGACAAAAGACCTCGCTAAATGTCTCAATCGCCTTCAGCCTCGCCGCGTATCATTTGCGGTTTTTATACTAAGGACAATCCGACACACAAATATCGTTTTTCTGTTACGTAAACCCTCACAAAAAAACACCCCGAATTGGGGTGTTTTTTCTTATTTTAAATGCAGGCTACGGTTGAATGACGGTTCCCGCTGGGATGGTTGTGTTTTTGGGAATAACCACAACGCCGTCACGTACGATGTACATGGGGTGGTCTACATTGATGTCATCTGGGAAAGGTTTGATGACCACATTATCACCAATCGAGGCGTTTTTATCAATAATCGCGCCCTGAATGCTACAGTTTTTGCCGATTCCCAAAGGCGCGCCGTTGCGCTGCACGCCATACCAGTCAGCACCCATAACAATGGTATCTTTTATCAGACAGCCTTCGCCAATTTGCTGGCGCAAGCCAATCACGCAATGGTCGATTTCAGAATTGCGAATAGTGCTGCCTTCCGCCAACAAGCCTCGCGAAATTTTGCAGCCAATGGCACGTGTGCCTGGCAGAAAGCGCGGGTGAGTGTAAATCGGCTTTTCAGGATCACAAAAGTCTATCTCGGGTTCTTCTTCAGTCAACTCAAGGTTTGTCTCATAAAACGTTCGAATCGTACCAATATCCCGCCAGTATCCCTCATACTGATAGCCAAAAACGCGCGAATCAGCAGAGATGAGATGGGGAATAATATCTTTACCAAAGTCAACAAACAATTTACCGTCAATTTCTTTGCGTAAAACATCTACCAGAACATCAGTATTGAACAAATAAATTCCCATCGATCCCAAATAAGGCATTTCAGGATCATCAAGGCTCACCAGGTCAGCCAGCAAAGCGGGGTCTTTTGGCTTTTCAGCAAAACGCTTAATTTCACCGGTTGGGTCTATTTTTAAAATGCCAAAGCGCGAGGCCTCATCTTTCAGTACAGGCTGCACAGCGACGGTAACATCCGCGTCGTTTTCCCAGTGGTACTCCGCCATTTTGCCATAATCCATGCGATAAAGATGATCACCTGCCAGGATGAGCACATACTTGGCACGCGTGCTTTGAATTTCTTGAATTTGCTTGCGCACGGCGTCTGCTGTACCCTGATACCAATCGGTATTTTCCAGCGATTGTTCCGCCGCCCAAATTTGCACCCAGCCATGATGGAAAGCGTCAAAGACATAGGTCTGTGTGATATGGCGGTGCAATGAGACACTCAAAAATTGAGTTAATACAGAGATGCGATATATATCAGAATTAATACAATTGCTAATAGGAATATCAATTAGTCTATACTTTCCCGCAATTGGCACAGCGGGTTTGGCGCGCTCGGCGGTGAGGGGATACAAGCGCGTGCCACGTCCTCCACCTAAGATAACCGCAAGAATTTCATCACGACTGGGCATAAGCATTTCCTTTCTAATTTGGTATGAAAGATTGCCTTTTGGGGCTCTTTTCACAATTTATTCAATTTTCAAAATGGGCTAAACTGCCACCCACCAAACAACATGATCTTATGTATGAATTGTACCTGTAATTGTCGAAATTGAATCAAGAATTTCCTTTGCAGACAGTAAAATGCTTGCTGTTTCACCGCCTAACATACTGGCAATTTCTTTTTCCCGTTCGGGCACGTCCAAAACGCTCACATTTGTAAGAGTTCTACCCGCGCTTTCGTGCTTGCTGACCTTAAAGTGCTGGTCAGCGAACGCGGCAAGCTGGGGCAAATGCGTAACACACAGCACCTGATGCTCCCGACCTAACTGCCAAAGCATTTTACCCACGGTCATGCCCACTCTGCCACCAATACCGCTATCAATTTCGTCAAAAACGAGTGTTGGGATTTGGTCAACTTCTGCCAATACATGCTTCAGCGCGAGCATCAGACGAGATGTTTCACCACCCGAGGCGATTTTTGCCAGAGCTTTAAAACCCTCGCCAGGATTGGTTTCAATCAAAAATTCAATTTGGTCAATACCGTTTTGGTCAAAACTTAGATTTTGATTGCCAATTAGTATGCCATCGTCTTTGGGCATTTGGTCAATCTGCACCATGAAGCGCGCTTTTTGCATTTGGAGCGCATCAAGCTCTAAGGTAATTGCTTCTTGCATTGCATGCGCGCTTTTTTGCCGAGACTTGCTAAGAGACAGCGCTTTTTCAGACAGACTTTCTTTAACTAAGCCGATTTTATTATCAACTTCCTTTATCTGCTCTTCTAATGTTTCGATATTTTCTATCTCGGCTTTTATCTTGTCCAGATGCGACAAAACATTCTCGGTCGAGCCTCCGTATTTCTTTTTTAGAATTTGGAGCGTATTGAGGCGTTCTTCAACCTGGTCCAAACGCATGGGATTGTATTCAACCGCCTCAAGATAGTCGCGCAGCTCATAGGCAATATCCGCCAGGCTGCTCAAGGCTTCTTCGGCACGTTCCGCCAAAACCTGGGTGTTCGCGTCAATACGTGCCAAATCATGCAAATACTGCGCCGCTTGACCAACCAAATCTGTCGCGGCATTGCTTTCCGGTGAGCCTTCGTCAATAGCCATCAAAGCTTGTTGACTCAGAGAGCTTAAAGCTTCCGCGTTTGCCAAACGGACACGCTCTGAGCGAAGCTCTTCATCCTCGCCTAACTGAGGTTTCGCGCTATCAATTTCCTGAATTTGATAGCGCAAGAGGTCAACACGTTCAGATGCCATGTTTTCAATAGCATTGAGCTCTCGCAGTTTTTCATTTAAGTCCTGCCAGTGTTTGTACTCAACCTGGTAATCTTCAAGCAAGTCTTTGTTATGCGCGTACTGGTCCAATAAAATGCGATGATTGCGCGTTCTAAGCAAGCTGAGATGCTCCGACTGTCCGTGCAAATCAACCAGCAACGCGCCAATTTCGGACTGCAAACCTAAGTTCACCACACGCCCATTCACACGGGCAATAGTGCGCCCTTCCGCGCGTATTTCACGTCCAAGCGTCAGATAGTCTTCATCATCCCAAAGACCTTCTGGTTCAAGCAAGTCGCGCAGGGCATTTTTTACCCGGGTGTCAAGCTCAAAAAGTCCTTCAATAATGGCTTTGTTTTCGCCCTGGCGTATGACAGTGGTATCCATGCGTTCGCCCAGAATCGCGCTAAGCGAATCGAGCACAATTGACTTTCCCGCACCGGTTTCACCGGTAAAAATAATCAGACCTGAATCAAAAGTGAGAGTGAGCTCTTCAATAATCGCAAAGTTTTGGATTTTAAGCTCTTTGAGCATAGCTATTTGCGTGCTCCTTTTGATTGGGCATAAGCACTGCCTGCCACAAGCCCCAGATAGACAATATGCCAAAACAGTTTGTCCACGCCACCATCCACATTCAGGCTGTTCGCTTTCACCATTTGCAAAATTAAGCTGATTAATAATGGGCTGGCACCAAGCGCCGCACCTACTAAAATGGCGATGTCAATTTTTGTACCACGTCGTTGCTTTAGTGCCACGCGCGTAGTATTGAAGATGAGCTTTCCCAGTCCAGTCGCGATTAATATCATAATGTATCTTAGCGGTTCTACCAGCCAGCTACCCCCAAAGGCGATTACTGCGGCTATTAAGAAAGCGATAAGAAAATCCGAAGGCTTAGAAGTATCAAAAACCCTTTGTTGCCCGCGAATACAGTCCTTGCAACGATAGCCTGTTTCGGTAAGCACCGCGTTTTGGGCTGTTATGGGCTTGCCACAGCGGTTGCAACGCAAAACGGGTTCTTCTTCTGAGTTTTCCTGAAGGTTTGCAGGACGCATCAATTCGTCAAAATCACTGGGTATGACAGGAGTATTATCGGGCGTATTATCAGTCATTGTCATTTATCTTCAGAATGGGATTTAGGCGCATTACCGCTGCAAGGTCCCGGTAGAAATAGTTCGGCTCGCCAAAACGTACCATTTTAAGCGAGTTTTTATTGGCACTCACCACAACACGGTCAGTGTCACTTAGGTAGATCGGTCTCATACCATCCACACTCAAAATAGCATCATTCATGCTCTTTTTTCTAAGTGTCACCTTGGCACCTTCAGCCAATACAACACCACGGTCCAAAGAGAGATGCGGTGAGACCGGCAAAATGAGCATGTTGCGCAACTCGGGCGGTAATATGGGCCCACCAGCAGAAAAAGCGTAGGCGGTAGATCCAGTCGCCGTGCTAACAATCAAACCATCAGCTTTATATGATGCCAAAAAGCCTTCGTTCAAGTCAACGCGCACTTCAATCGGTCGCACGTCCGAGCCGCGACTGATGACAATCTCGTTGATAACATCCCAACGTCCGTTAACAATGTCGCCACGCACGAGTTCTGCGTTGAGCATCATGCGCGATTCAATGCGGAAATCGCCTTTCATCAGGCGGTCAATTTGTTTTGGCCATTCTTTGTCTTTAATTTCCACCAAAAAGCCGAGTGTGCCGGCTTGGATGCCCAAAAGAGGCACCTCATTCATGGCACATAAATGCCCTGCCCGCAAAAGCGTACCATCTCCACCAATCACGATGAGCAAATCGCTGTCAACCAGCGTTGGTTTTTCACTTTTGCCTTCAAAGTCATAGGCAAAAATATCACTATCCACTTTGATATTCAAAAAGTATTTATGCACCTCTTTGGCGATCGCCATCGCTTTAGGCACTCCCGCGTTGGGCATGAGTAAAATGTTCCTGGGGATAAAGGGTTCATTGGGCATGGGTGTATTATAGCCCTAACATTCGCCTTGAACAAGAAAAGAGGGTATCATTTGCATTATTATTAATGAGAGCTAATAATGACCGAGCCATTAAAGAACGAACATGCCCAGAGACTGAGCCCGCGAATAAGCCCGCTATTGCGCATCTTGTATCCTTTGGGAAGCGTAATATTGCTTTTGGCACTCTGGCAAGTCCTATATAGCTTGCTCAAACTCCCCGCCTTCATTTTGCCCAGCCCAAAAATGGTTTGGGATAAATTTTTACTTATCCTGCTCAACGGCACCTGGTGGCATCACCTGTCTTGGACTTTACTGGAAATCCTTTTAGGCTTATTAATCGGTGGGCTTGCCGCGACGCTAATAGGCTACGGGCTATCCAAACTGTCGTTCCTGGAGCGATTGATGGCACCCTTTTTGGTAGGGAGCAGTTCGTTACCCATGGTCGCGGTCGCGCCCTTGTTGATAATATGGTTTGGCGCGGGCTTGGGTTCAAAGGTCCTCATTTGCTCACTCACCGTCTTTTTTCCGGTCCTGGTCAACGTTTTAGTGGGCTTACGCAATACCCCCCAAGAGCTACATGAACTGATGCGCTCACTAAACGCCAGTCCCTGGCAAAAGCTTACCATGCTTGAGCTGCCGGCTGCTTTGCCTGTTTTGTTAGGCGGTTTGCGCGTGGGCACAACCCTTTCGGTCATTGGCGCAATTGTGGGCGAATTAGTGAGCTCCGATCGCGGCTTGGGTTTTTTGATTAATGTTGGTCGGGGGCAGTATGATACAGCCCTCGTTTTTGTTGCCGTTTTAAGCTTAATACTCATGGCATCTTTACTTTATTATGTCGTCTTGCTTCTGGAGCGTCGGGCATTAGTCTGGCAAACCTGGCGAAAGGATCATTTATGAAAAAACGCCTTTTCCTTTTAATCTTTTTAATCATCACCTTGCTCTTGTCCGCGTGTAAGCCATCCGCAGAAAATGAAGCGCTTAGACCCGTTACTCTCAACCTGACCTATATCCCAAACGTTCAATTTGCACCTTATTACGTTGGCATCGAAAAAGGCTTTTTCGCTGAAGCTGGTCTGGATGTTACACTCGCTTACGGAAACGAAGCAGATATGGTGGCACTTGTGGGCGCTGGCAAAGAGCAGTTCATGATCGCATCCGGTGAGCAAGTGCTCATGTCACGCGCCCAGGGACTGCCAGTGGTTTCTGTTGCCAACTGGTATAGCGATTATCCTGTGGGAGTGGTAGCCCTTAAAGAAGCCAATATCCAAAGCCCCGCTGACCTAAAAGGCAAGCAGATTGGTTTGCCAGGTTTGTTTGGAGCCAGTTATATTGGTTTTGAAGCTTTAGCGCGGTCTGCCAATCTTAGCGACAGCGACTATTCGCTTAACTCTATCGGTTTTACCCAGGTCGAAAGCCTGGTAACAGGACAGGTTGAAGCCGTGGTTGGCTACGTTGCCAATGAGCCTGTTCAGCTCAAAGCACGTGGATATGAGGTGGATGTCCTTCGTGTTGCTGATGCCGTGGATCTTGTCGGTAATTGTTTGGTGACCAACGAGAGAACCATCGCGGATGAGCCTGATTTCGTCAAAGCCATGGCACAGGCTGTTGTCAAGAGCATTAAGTACGCCGCGGAAAATCCCGAAGAAGCCTTTGAAATATGCAAGAAACATGTTGAGAACCTAAACCAACTTAGCCCGGAAGAGCTTGAGATTCAGCACCAGGTCATGCTAAGTTCTATAGCCATTTGGCAAACAGAACCGCTTGAACATGTCGAGCAATTCCGAAAGTGGCAAAATATGCAACATTTACTACTTGAATTAGGCTTGATGAATGAAACCCTGGATATTGAAGGAGCGTTTAGTGACGCCTTCGACCGCTGATCCTGCACTTGAACTTATTCAACTTAGCGTTGAGTTTGTTGAGAGCGACGGCTCGCTTGAGGTTTTAAGTGAGCTGAACTTTGAGATTGCTAAAAACAGCTTTGTCTGTCTGATTGGACCCAGCGGGGGCGGGAAAAGCACTTTACTGCGCGCCATCAGCGGATTGATACCTGTCAGCCAGGGAAAAATCATCCTTTCTGGCGAGCCAGTTCAGGTCATTAATCAAAAGCCAAAATACAAAACCCGGGTAGGCATGGTGTTTCAAAAACCCAATCTCATGCCCTGGCGCACACTTTGGCAGAACATCAGCTTGCCGCTGGAGATTGCTAAACTAAGTCCAGAGGAAATTGCGTCGCGCGTTTATGATTTAGTTGAGCTGATGGGATTGCAAGGATTTGAGAAGTCCTATCCACATGAGCTTTCTGGCGGCATGGCACAACGCGTGGCAATTGCCCGCGCCTTAGCTCAGGACCCAGATCTTTTACTGCTCGATGAGCCGTTCGCGCAACTTGACGCACTCAACCGGGAACGCATGGGCGAAGAGCTCATGCGCGTGTGGGAAGAAAAACAAAAAACGGTACTCATGGTAACCCATGCTATCGACGAAGCTGTCTTTTTATCTGACCGCGTGCTCGTTTTCAGCAAAAGGCCGGCTCAATTAATGCTTGATTTGCCCATTTCTCTGGAGCGTCCGAGAGACAATTCTGTTCGCTATTCCCCCAAATTTGTCGCACTCACCCAAGAACTACACGCCGCGCTGAGCTAAGCCCAAAAACACGCTGTTTTACAAGCTTAAAACAAGCGTGGCTGTGTCTTTGTGGTATAGTTTAAGTCCGAAAACGCCCAGAGAGCGTAGAAAGAAGATGTTTATTAGCCAGGATTTACTCATTGACATTGCCAAAGATTATCTAAGACGCCTTTTGCGGCAAACGAATGATATTGTCGCGGTCTATTTAACGGGTTCTGTCTTAGGCGATCAAGCCTTTATCGGTGGCAGCACGGATATCGACATGGTCATTGTGCACAAAGAAGAGCCAGCTGTCGCTCGCGAAATTCGACGAATCAAAAGCAATCTGTCTTTCGATATCGTTCATCACCACCAATCACTTTACGCCTTTCATCGACGCATGCGTCAGGATGCCTGGTTGGGATACGCCTTGCGCAACCATGACGCCATTATTCATGACACAGATCACTGGTTAGAGTACATTCAGGCGGGCGTTGACTCGCAATTTGAAACACCTGAAAATACCTTCGCTCGCGCGTCAAAGTTCTTGGATCAAGCGCGTCGCTATTGGTTCGATTTGGATGATGACGATGAAACGCCTTTTTGCGACTGGCTCAACCTGTTTTTCAAAACTGTTGGAGATGCTTCAAACGCGATTGCGGCTTTAAGTGGACCTGGATTGACCCAAAGACGCTTCATGCTTGACTTTCCTGCGCGGGCTGAAGCGGTCAACCAATTGTCTTTGGTGGGCGATTTGGCGCACCTGATTGGCAATGATTATATTTCTGATGCGTTTTATCAGAAATGGCGACCCGTTTGGGAACTGAGGCTTGAGGAATGCAGCAAAAGCGCGCAATGCCCACCCAATTTACATAAAGCGCGCAAATCTTATTTTCTGGATTGTTGCGATGCCTTGGTAGAATCAGGCAGCTATCATGCGATTCTCTGGCCTATGCTGGAAACCTGGAGACAGATAGAACTGTGCCTGCGCGATGAAAACAATAAGGCTTCAACCGAACCCTCTCGTTCAAACGCGACCGAGGACTGGCTTACTTTTGCCGCAGAAATTGGCTTTTCTCCCGATCAAAAAGAAGCAAAGACCCGCGAATTAGGTCGCTTTATTGAAAAAGTACGCCAAACGCTGGAACTTTATCAACGAGACTATGGACTATAAATGAGTTTTTTGTGGATAAGTTGTGCAAAACTGTGGATAAGTCCGCAGTTTTTGTTTATTAGTTCACTATAAAAGAGACTCTTTTCGTGGATTTTTTGTTTAGAAAATGGGGAAGAAATGAATCGATTTTTATTTTTTTCTTCCGTAAGTGTGGATTTGTGGAAAAGCTATCTTTTTATCCCGATGTCATGTAGATAATTTTTCTTCTAAGATTTGCGAAAATATCGAGTGAAACTGAGACAAAATGCCATCCTAATGCCATCCTATCATTCTTTTATCCACACTTTCCCCATAACCTACTAATTCCACTACTTAAAGACTTTAATAATTAACATCCCAATTGCTTAATGACTATTCCACGCAATATATGGGAAATAGAGCTCTTGATTATAAATGTTGATAACTTCGACAAAACCTGCATCACGTTTATTATTTCGATTTGGATCTTCAGCAACACCTTGAATAAAAAGAGATACTTTGCCAGACGGTAAATCCTTATTGCCAATACTAAATGTAAAATCTGCCAAGCCAGGATATTCAATGTCCCGCTCAAAAGTATTAATTGGAATCAAATCCGCGTCTGGATGCCATGGAGGCAGATTAATGCTGTAATGCATTGATTCTATAAATGATGCTCGATTACTATTGTGATAGTAGCTAAAGGCATTCAACTGACCTGTAATAGTCACTTTTCTTTCATTAGTATCATGATTCATTACGATGTCAATAATTTCAGGACCAGCCGCGTATTCAAGGGGATTCGGCATGGTTTTTAACACTCGCAATAAACTTTGTATTGCTGGTTCAGCCAAATGAGAATCAAAAGCAGCGCAGGAAGATAGATCACCGCCATCCATATCATTACCAAGCAGGTAAAGTGTGGTCACCATACCTAATTGAGCATGCGCGTCGTCAATTAAGGCACCATATTGGGGAAAAATTAAATATGAATTGGAAGCTAATGGCTCGGCAATTTGACCGTAGGCAAATTTGTTTATCATGATTTGATAGGCATCATAATTGTCGACCTTATGGCTTTTAGAATAAAGATAGGGATGAACGATAAAATTGCCTTTGCTTTCAAGATCGATTAAAAGATTTTCGCCATAAGGTGAACTCTCAATTGACTGCAAATAGCTGTGTATAGCTTGGGTTTCTGGCTCTGAAAGGGCATTTGTGCCTGGATAGTCAGGAGCACATCCATCCGTTGGCGTATGATTCCACTGATAAGTAAAATTGCGTTCCAATGAAACGCCACCGTTGCCATTTGAGCATCCGCTTGGATTAGCGTTTTTAGTCCATGTAATATCCAGAGGATTGCCATTGCCATCAGCTAAGCTTTCTGCTATCGCGCGTCCATCAGGATTGGCAATAAAGATAAAGTGAACACTAAAATTATTTAGAAGATAATTGATGGTGTTGTCAGTTTCTCTCTCACTTAATAGAAATTCGGCAAAACGCAGGTTTATTTCAACCGGTGCGAAGGCGTTCGCTTTTAGTCCACTAACAAGAATCAAACTGGGCTTTGGTTCTGGCATCGTGTTATTTTCTATTTTGAGAGCGAAAAGGTCATATCCTTGGTCATTTCCTAAGTGAGTCTTTCTCCACGAGTCGCCAATATCGATTATGCTCACGAATTGAGGATACTGCGTTTCTAATTGAGCTGCTCGGGTATAAATGGTGTTCAGACTTCGATAGCAGCTAAAGCCAGGTACGGTTACAGATTGAGCATTGATTTCAGATTTTGAGAACAGGAGAGCAGTGAATATAAAAAACAGAACGACTAATAACAAACCAGAGTTACGAATTTTTCTTTTCATTTCCTTTAGTCTTTTCGTCTTATTTTAACACTGAATAGTAGAAACAAGATATATCGCATTGCCTCAAATTAAAAGTCACTATTAAGAATACGTTGCCTCATAATAGGAAGTCACCATGCAAGACAAGAGAAAGTGCAGGGAAAGCCTATGATGAGCAAAAAGAGCAAAACAGAACTAATA
>Ga0255346_1002062_pt1 | contig 26510 bp, 28 predicted proteins | sample wastewater_treat_FD_194410 | JGI IMG/M metagenome (GOLD analysis project Ga0255346, IMG submission 194410) | Wastewater microbial communities from Lulu Island WWTP, Vancouver, Canada - plant22 | ecosystem: Engineered > WWTP > Wastewater > Unclassified | place: Canada: Vancouver, British Columbia...
AAATTGGTATCCATTCTCATATCTAAAGGTTCGTTTTCTTCGATATAGCTAAAGCCCCTTTGATTGCTCTCTTCTATTTGTCTAGATGATATTCCTAAATCCATTAATATGCCGTTAGGTTTACGGTTACTGTCTTTTAAAAGAGTTTGGATATCTTTAAAGTTGCCTTTTTTGATAACCCAGTTCTTTTTTTGGGAGAGTTCTTTTTTGTAATATTCTTTTACAAAGTCGATTGCATTTTGGTCACAATCGAAGCTAAAAAGAAGTCCTTTTTCTGAGAGCTTGTTTAGGATTTCAATACTATGCCCTCCATCTCCTAAAGTACAGTCTATGTAAAATCCATAGGGGGTAATATTTAAAGAGTCTATCGTCTCATTTAGAAGCACAGGGATATGTATCTTATTCATCCTTTTTCCTTTTCATCTTATTAATCTCTTCTGCTATTTCCTCTCCGTGGTCTTTCAAATATTCTAATCTCTCATTCCACTTATCTTTATCCCAGATTTCTACCCAGTTAATAAGGCCTATGAAAACGACATCTTCTTTAATAGTTGCATATTCTGAAAGGGATTGTGGAATAACAAACCTACCTTGCTCATCTAAGGTAATTTCTTTTGCTCCTCCTACTAAGAATCTACTTGTATCTCTAATATCTTTATTTATAAAAGAGCCATCTATCACCTCTGTTGCCACCTTTTTCCATAATTTCTCGTTTACCACTAACAAAGCATTTTCATAACCCCTTGTTAGAATTAAGTTTTCCCCTAATTCTTCTCTAAATTTTTTGGGAAGTGACACTCTTTTCTTTTCTCCTACTCTACTTTTGTATTCTCCTATTAGCATATTTTTAATATATCACCTTTCACCACTTTTTGCCACTTCTTTCCACTAATTTAACATTGACACACACCTCTGTCAAGTAAATAGTATTATGGGTTCAAATATAATTATCTAGGATACATAGTTATCTTGTTTTAATCGTAATTTGTTGTTTTTAAGTAGAATATCTTTTTTTGCCGATAGCTATACTTATTGAATAATTTGAAAATAACTAATATGTTAAAAAAGGAATTAAAATGGTAATATATAGTGATGGATATACTATTGAAAGATTTAGCTGAAAGGTTCCCTGAATTTAAGATTAAAAACTATAATGAGAGTGCTTATTTTGTAGGTTTTAGTCATGATTCTAGGACTATTAAGGAAAACGAGTTATTTATTCCAATTGTCGGGGAAAGGTTTGATGGACATAATTATATCTTTGAAGCATTTGAAAATGGTGCTTCTATGGCTATATGTCTAGAAGGAAAATATGATACAGATTGGGACGGATTAAACATGCCGATTATTATTGTTAAGTCTATAGAGGATGGGCTACAAAAAATATTGAACTATGCAATTTCGCATATAACTGCTCCTGTTGTTGCTATTACTGGAAGTACTGGGAAAACTACAACAAAGCAGATGTTAACCTCTATACTGAAAACTCAAATGAAAGTTCTTCACGGGGATAAATCTAATACTGTTTGGGGTAATGCTGTGATACTTAGTCAGTATGATGATCATGATGTGATTGTTTTGGAGTGTGCTATGGACAGAAAAGGAGAAATAGCTTGGCATGTTAATGCTGTAGATCCTGATTTAGGAATACTTTTAAATATAGGGTATGTACATGCAGAAAACGTAGGAACTATAGAGGATGTATACAAAGAAAAGAAAGATTTGGCAGATTATATGGAAAGAACAGGTAAACCTCTTGTTTTAAATATAGATGATGAGAGATTAGTCAGGATATATGAGAATTATAGAGAAGGTGCAGAATTGATAAGTTTTGGACAAAGAGAGGATGCTGATTTTGTAATATCTGATATTAAAATAGATAAGTCTGGGACACATTTTAAATTTAGATATTATGATAATACTCTTTCAGTTAATCTCAAAATATTTGGGGAAGGATATGCCTACAATGCTATGGCTGCAATAGTAGCAGCAAACAGATTAGGGGTCTCAATAGAGAACTGTATAAAAGGTGTTGAGCAAGTAGAAAACAATAATGGAAGGTTTGAAAAATTGGAATTTGGAGATAGGATTACAATTGTAAATGATGCATACAATGCAAATCCAACATCTATGAGTATGGCCTTAAAAACGTTTGATTTAGTCTGTCCAAGGGATGATTATCATAGGATTGTAGTTTTAGGGGATATGAAAGAGTTAGGAGAAGTTTCTTCTGAAGAGCACAGGAAATTAGGAGAGATGGTTAAAGATTATAATTTTGAAGAGGTCTATTATGTTGGGGATATGTATACTGATTTTAATTTTGGAGAGCATTTAGAATCATCTGATGAAGTGGCAGCTATGTTAAATATTAAGATAGAGATGATTAGCGAAAAGAATATAGCAATATTATTAAAATCAAGTAATAGTATAGGCTTGTATCAGGTCCCTGACTTTCTTAAGAAACTAGGTGTTATCTAAAATCTTACTATTCCTCTGAAGATATAATGGTGAAATGAGATGTACAATCTCTTATTGTATCTAGAGATCTTACTTGTACTCCTCCTTCAGTGCTATTCAAAAACGCAGGGTCTGAAAACAGAGCTACGTTAGTATCTCCTAATTTTTCTATTTTAAAAATTGTTATAACATGAGTGGATATGTGTTCGGTTGGGAGTTTTGCATACAAAGGGTAGCCTAACTGACTCATATCGACAGATGCTAAAATAGCAGAGTTATTCCCTAGTGAATCTGGAAGATCATTAGTTTCAAACAGTTCAGCTTTTAGAAGAATATTATTGTCTTTTAAAAATGGATTTATTCCTCTATGATCAAATCCGTGAATAGCAGTATATGTTGGAATAAAGGGATTGTTGGGGTTGTATTCTCTGTTTAGTTCAACCAGTTTTGTATTATCTAAGGAATTAAATAGTTGCTTGTATTTTCCGTAGTCTCCTTCTCCTTCTTGGGGTAGATAGGTTATTGGAACGTTTAAAGTATATCCATTAACTTTTGTATTTGTATAATATGTAGGTACATTATATTTCCCAAAAGAGATATATTTAACTAAAAAGTCAACAAATTCTCCGTTTTCATAGCCAAGATATTTCAAAGCGGTATAGAGAGATGCAATACCACAAGAGGTTCTTCTTAAGAATATCGGTAATTCTTTAACATACTGTGTTTGATGAGATTGACTTGGTAACCTTCTCATTCTTTCTTCTTTTTTAAAGTTTAAGTCTAATTCTCTGTCCATTCTAGATTTGCACCCAATTTGTTTAGATTTTCAACAAAGTTAGGATGTGCCCTCTTTATTGAATCTGCATACTCTATTACACTCTCTCCTTCTATTGTTAAAGCTACCATCATTAAAGCAACTGTTGCCCTAATAATATTAGGAGCAGTAACAGTAGTGGGTTTTAAAGGTTTATTACCATATATTATTACCCTATGAGGATCACACATTACGATATGTGCTCCGAATTTAATGAGGTCAGGAATCCAGAAAAAACCGCCTTCATATAATTTATTCCAGAACATCATAGAGCCTTCAGATTTTACAGCTAATGCCATCATTAAAGGCATTAAATCAGCTGGGAAGTATGGCCAGGGGGCTGCCTCAAGCTTCTGTAAGAGGTTTTTTGTATATGGATTTATAATTTTAAGCTTTTGGTTAGCCTCAACAATTGCAGTATCATCCTTATATTTTATTTCAACATTAAATTTTCTAAAAGCCTTATTAATCAAAGGAAAATGTTCAGGTTCTGAGTTATGAACTCTTATCTCGCCTCCCGTCATTGCTCCTAAGGCTAGTAATGTTGTAATTTCATGGTGGTCAGAACTTATTGTAAAATCAGTACCTTTTAACTTTTCTACTCCCTTTACTGTAAGCTTAGAGGTTCCTATTCCCTCTATTTGTGCTCCCATTGATTCAAGCAAAAGACAAAGATCTTGTACGTGTGGTTCAGAAGCAGCATTTACCATTATAGATTCTCCTTGTGCTTTTACAGCAGCCATAACAAAGTTCTCTGTAGTTGTTACACTCATATAGTCTTGCCAAAGAAATCCACCTTTTAGTCTTTCTTTTACTTCTATTTTCAAGTCTCCATTATATTCAATATTTGCTCCTAAACCTTCTAATACCTCTAGATGTGGATCCAACTCTCTTATGCCTAGACTACAGCCTCCAATTCCTTCTTTTACCTCTATCTTCTTCATTCTTGATAGTAAGGGACCCAAGAGCAGAACAGCGCCTCTCATACCTAGTGGGAAACCCTCTTCTCCAAAACTGTCCTTGAACTTAGAGTTATTGATTTTTATAACAGAATTTTCTTTATCCCATTCTATCTTCGAACCAAGAGATGTCATTAATTCAATAAGTTTACTTACATCAATTAAATCAGGGAAATTTCTTAGAATTACATCCTCATCTGTTAGTAAAGTTGCACAAAGAGCAGGTAATGCTGAATTCTTATTTCCAGCGGGAGTTATATCTCCACTTAATCTGTTCCCACCTTTCACTATTAGATTAGACATAGTTTTAAATTTTAAATTTATTTATATACCAATATTCTCCATAATAGTTTCTGAAGCATTAATAGGAAAAGCATCTGCTACTTCTTTTTTGCTAAAAACTTTTTCTTTCTTGTAAAAAGTTTTCATTTTTAAAATTAAACATTCAGAAGTTAGCTCTCCTTCACTAATTATTTCAGCTAATCCTAAATCTTTTAATATCTTTGCATTTTCATACTGCTCATTATGAGGTACCCATGGAATTGGAATGAAGATGGAAGGAATCATTAAAACTCCCATCTCATATACTGTATTAGCCCCTGCTCTGCCAACAAAAAGATCAATATTATTAAGGAGAAACCCTATCTGGTCTTTATCAACATATTTAGTTAATAGTAGCCTTTTCTTTAATTCATCAGGTAACTTCTCTCGTTCCTTCTTTAGAAAGTTATAGTCCTGAAACTTTTTGTTGTCTCCTGTCTGTAAAACTATTTGAAAATTCTCAAGGATAAGGGGAAGGGCCTGTTGTATTGTGAGATTAATATTATGAGAGCCAAGGCTTCCTCCTGAAATATATACTATTGGTAATGTCTCTTGTTTCTCCATCATTACTTTCAAAGCTTCAACTATTTCTCCTTTGCCACTTTTATTAAATATCTCAGGTCTAACTAAATTACCAGTGTGTACAGTTTTTTCTTCTGGGAAATATTTAGAAGATACAGCAAAAGTAAGAAAGATTTTCTTAGCTATTTTACTAATCATTTTATTCGAAAGTATTATAGCTGCCACTTGTTCATGTAGATATATTTCAGCTTTGTACAGCTTTGCCATTATACATACGGGTACTGTAACAAAACCTCCTGTAGAGATGACAATATCAGGTCTGAACTCTTTTACGATTTTGAATGAGTCAAAAAAAGCAAGAAAGGTTCTTAATAGTAGGTATATTGATTTAAAAGATATTTTTCTTTGTAGTTTTCCAGCCCTGATATATTTTTGGTTAAAAGATTCAGAAGAAAAGATTTTTTTCTCAAGGGACATTCCAGGTTTTTCATCTTCCATTCCCAAGTCTCCTCCAACATACAAGAAGTTATTATTGGTTAAGAGGTATTTTCCATTTATAGCACTAATAATTGATGAAGCAGTTGATATATGTCCTCCTGAACCTCCTCCTGTTACTATTATTTTTTTCTGTAATTCCTTCTTACTATCCATTATTTGTATTGTATTTACTTACATTTAGTAGTATAGCAATTCCTATGAGTGTTACAAGAGTACTAGATCCTCCATAACTTATAAATGGTGAAGGTATTCCTGTTAAAGGCATTAATCCAATATTAGCAGCCATGTTGATTAAAGCTTGAAAAACTAACCAAACAGTTATTCCTGATGCTAGAAGTTTTCCTTGTTTGTCAGAGGTATTTTGGGCTATTTTTAATCCTCTCCAAAGAAATAGTAACCAACCAAAGATTAATATTACCCCTCCAATTAAGCCCAGTTCCTCTAAAATTATCGCAAAAGTCGAATCAGTAAATGCAGTGTTTTCAACCAAATATCCAAATCTTTGCCTTGATTGTCCAAATCCTTTCCCTAGAAGACCTCCTGAGCCTATTCCTATAAGTATCTGTTGCATCTGATATCCACTACCCTGAGGATCAGCAACATCCCCTGTTAACAGGAGTGTTAGAAAAGTTTGTATTCTTTTTAATCGATACGGTTCAAGTATCGCAGCAAGTACAGCAACGGGGAGAGCAAATAGTATTATTCCGATTGAATTTAATATGTGTTTTTTGTCTTCTCCTGCCATTAAAAACATAATGAAAGAAGTTATAGAGATTATAATTGCAGTCCCTAAATCTGGTTGAAGTACGATAAGGGAGGTAATAACTCCTAGTATAACTAGTAATTTTACAGAGTTACTATTTATACCTTTTTTGAATTCTCCCTTTATATTTTTGTAAGCTATATCAGTTTTTGATAACCAACCTGAGAGGTATATTATCAATACTACTTTAAGAAATTCAGAGGGTTGAATATCTATTGGTCCTAGCGATAACCACCTTTTTGCTGAATTTATTTCTTTTCCAAATACAAGGACAGCTATCAAGAGAAGTACTGTGACTATCAACAAAGGAGCTGAGATTTTTATAAGTTTTCTGTAATCCCAGTAATATATTAATATAGCAGGAATAGAGCCTAGTAATAGCCAAATTGCCTGTAATTTGAGAAAGTGGAATTGATCTTTGAATACAGTAGTAGCCTGATAGACACTTGCATCAAATATCATTATTGCACCAAAGATAGCCAAAAAGACAGCAAAATAAAGGATAACCTTATCAGGTTTGCCTTTGTTTAAATTTGTTTCTCTCCTTCTTTTTTTTACAACTCTTCTCGACATACTGTAATTATTAATATACTATATTACTGTATGGAGAAGAAGAGACGAGCTAAGGGCAGTGGTTATCTTTTTGTAGTTGGAGGTCCAGGGGCCTCAGGCAGTTCTGCTATTTCCGAGGCATTAAGCAACCATTTTGGATTAAGAAGAATCTATGCAGGTTCTCTGTTTAGAGCTGCTATCCAAAAGAAAGGCTACAAGGAGATAGAGGATTTTTACAAAAGGTCAAACATGGATGAACTGTTTAAATTAGATATGGAGGTAGACAGGTTTCTTTTAGAAGAGTCTAAGAAAGGAAATCTTTTAATTGAATCTAAAATCTTTGCGGGGATATTACATATTAAAGATATTCCAGCTACAGTCACTATATGGTTAGATGCTTCTTTGCATGTTAGAACTTTAAGGCATTTGAATAAGCTGGAGCTAACTAGTTTTTGGTCTAAGATAGTAGAGTATATAAAAATTAGAAGAAACTTAAGGAAAAGACGAACTATAGATAGGAAAAGGTATATGAAGTTATACGGGCTGGATTATAATAACCCAAAAGGGTACAATGATATTGTAATAGATTCTTCTAAAATGAATAAAGAGGAAACTTTTAATTTAATTTTGAAGAAGATAAAGGATGGACGGTATCTTGAAAAACAAGAGTGAAAACAATGCCAATTTTCAAGAGAATCAGGAGATATCTAATCCTGAGGGTTATGTAGCACCTGAAGATTTAGATAGTAGATGGTTGCGTTGGAAGTGTTTGGTATGTGGCTACATTTATGAAGGAGCGGTAGGAATGAAGGTTTGTCCAAAATGTGGGAATCAGGATCCTGATAAGTTTGAAGATGCAGAGTAATCTGCCGGGAGAGGGAATCGAACCCTCACTCTATTGCTAGAACGGGATTTTAAGTCCCGCGCGTCTGCCTCTTCCGCCATCCCGGCTAATGATTAGCTATTTTAGTCTAAATGGTAATAATTTTCAATTAGTATAATCAAAAGGTGACGACGGGAGTCGAACCCGTGATAGTGGTTTTGCAGACCACGGCCTTAACCAACTTGGCTACGTCACCAAAGGATATGTTAATTAAAGAGTACGTCTTTTACAGTAGCTATTTCTAGAATAAGGTCATCCTTTTTATTTTTTATTGAGCTACCAGTAATAATAGCAACTTTATCTGTTAAATCCAACTCTTCGTATGTATATACTGTCTGCATTGCTTTGAAAATACTATCATCCCTATCATCAGATAGGTCATTAATATAGAATGATTTAACACTTCTAAAAATAGAATCCTGTCTAACTCTCTTAATATCTGAACTAATTGACCATATTGGAACAGTTGGTCTATGTCTAGAAATACTAGCAATAGTTCCCTTATCATCAGAAAAAATAATGATTCCTTTTAATGGAAGACTTTCTGTAAGAAGAGCTACATTTCTTGAAATCTCGTCAACTTCTTTATGAGCGGAAGTTGCTCCGTATATGGGGGTTAATTTCATTACAGATTCTGTATTTAGTGCTATTTTATTCATGGTTTTTACTGCTTCTATTGGATTTTTCCCAGTTGAAGTTTCAGCAGAAAGCATTAATGCATCAGTTCCGTCCATTATTGCGTTTACAACATCAGAAACCTCTGCTCTTGTTGGCTTTATATTGTTTTTCATAGATTCAAGCATTTGAGTGGCTACTATAACGGGCTTACCCTTAGATCTACATTTGTATATTATCTGCTTCTGTAAGATTGGGACATTTTCCAAGGGAGTTTCTACTCCTAAATCACCCCTAGCAATCATTACAGCATCTGTAAGTTCTAGTATTTCATCAAAGTTCTCCACTCCCTCTCTATTTTCTATCTTAACGACAATCTTTATATCACTCTCCCCTATTAATTCTTTTACATTAAGAAGATCATTAGCATTTCTAACAAAAGAAATTGAGAGATAATCAAGTTTCTGATCTAAGGCTATCTGAATATCTTTCTTATCTTTCTCTGTGATTGATGGGAAATTTAGATTAATACTAGGTATATTTACTGTTTTGTTCGGTTTCAACAAGCCTGATTGTACAACATTGCATATTATCTCAGAGCCTTTTACTTCTGACACACTTAATTCTATTAACCCATCATCTAAAAATATGCTTGTGTCTTTTGCTAATTGAAGATGTAAATCAGGGTAAGATATTTTAATAGTACTGGGTATGTAGGAATTAAAAGAAGAAAGAGAAACTGTTCCCTGTATATTAATTTCCTCTTCAAGATCAACTACCCTAATTTTTGCTCCTTGAGTATCAAGCATTATTGTAATCCTAGGAGAGATTTCCCTTAATGTTTCTGTTACTCTAGCAACCTCTGTTAAATCCGCAAATGAAGCATTTATTCTTGCTATCTGCATTCCGTTTTTGAACATCTCTTCTAAAATATCTCTATCCCAGCTAGAAGGACCTATTGTTGCTATTATTTTTGTTGCTGCAAGATTTTTCATAAGGGCAGTAGTTATGTAAAAAGTATAGCATATGTAAAGATGCTTAGCATAGATAAAATGAATATTATGGGGCTATGAAAGAAAGTTTTTAATATGGTATATTTATTCATGAAAAAGTCATTGAAATCTTTAATCGTATTTCTTTTGATTGAGTACTTTGTACTTACTCTCTTTGATGGAGCGGTAAAACTTCCTCAGAATTTTGTCTATCTGCTTGTTATTCTTTTAATTCTTTCCTTTACTTTAATGATTAGCTGTCCCTTATTAAGTTTCCTCACGATAAAATGTAAATTCCCCACTTTCCTATTAATGTCTACTTTATTACTTGTAGGAATACTTTATGCTCTTAAACTGTTTATGATAGATTTCTATATAGAAGAATTCTTTTTTGATGGGTTAAGCCTTGGTTCTCTTCAAATAGATAGCTTTAATGTTGCTCCTATTGTAACAATAGTAATTCTTGCATTTCTAATTTCTTTCGTAAGTGCTCTTTATAGAGAACTGGATGTAGATTAAAGGTTTTTGTTATTTTCCTTATAGGTGATATAATTTAGGCATGAGTAATTTACTAACAATTCTTTTAATATCTCAGATAGTCGTTTGTGTACTATTAGTGATAAGTATTCTTTTGCAAAATAGAGCAGAAGGTCTAGGAAAGATGTTTGGTGGTGGTGGTGAAGTCTTTAGAACAAAACGAGGTCTAGAAAAATTTCTTTACTATTTTACTATTTTTTTGATAGTGGTTTTAGTACTTCTCTCAATTGTAATATTAAAGTATTCAGCTTAGTCTTTGTATATGAAGTCAAAAAGGAGTAAAAACAGGAAGAAAAACGGAGAATTTTCCATGAAAGAGGCTTTGCAAGAGATTGCTATAGAGGAAAAGAGAATTGTAAACAAAGAGAAGCCGAATATAAAAGATATTTTATGGAATTATCCAACATTACTAAAGAGGTTTTTTAATAGATTTATTCCTTTTAGTTATATTTTTGTATTTGCAATTGTTGGTATCTTTTTACTATTTATTCTTGAATCTAATGTTATTGCTACAATAGTTGAAGACTCAAAATCAAAAGATACTTTTGTTGAGGGGTCTGTAGGAGCAATATCTACTTTTAATCCTTTGTTTGTTTCAATTAACTATGTAGATAGAGCAGTTCAAGAATTGGTGTTTGACAGATTTGTATATATAGATGGAGAAGGAGAGCCTACTGAAGGGATAGCGGAAGAATGGACTGTTTCAGAGGATCGGTTAATTTATGAATTTAAGATTAAGGATGATATCTATTGGCAAGATGGAACTAAGTTAAGTATGGATGATATTCTTTTTACTTTTCAGACAGCAAAAGTTTTAGCAGAAGAGTACGGATTTGATTCAGTTGGAGCTTCTTTAGTAGGAGTTAATTTTGAGAAGATAGATAAGAAGACAATACGATTTACTTTAGAAGAACCAAACCCTATTTTCTTTGAAGCAGTTTCTTTACACATTGTTCCTAAATCAAGATTAGAAGATGAAGATTTAAGTCAGTTGCCTTTCAATATGTTTGCAAGGTATCCATTAGGAACAGGGAGATATATGGTTACAAGAACAGAGCAAAATTCAGTATATTTGAGTGATAACAAATATGATAAATATGATGCTAATATTAAAAATATTGTACTAAAGGTTTTCCCTGATGGAGAGAGTTTAGAAATGTCTTTTAGGATTGGCGTTTTAGATGCAGTAGGAGGATGGGACTATGATTTAATGAGTTTTACAAAGGAATATACAAATATTAATAAGTTTGAAATGACAGAAAATTATAGAACTAAACTGATGTTTTTTAACACAAGGAAAGACTTTTTCAAAGAGAAAGATATTAGAATTGGACTTAATTATTTAATAGATAGAGAAAAATTTTTAAAGGAATCAAATATAGGGGGGGTAGTTAGGAATTCTGTCTTTCATACAGAATCATGGGCTTTTAATAGTAATTTAGAATATTATGAATACAATCCTGAGAAAGCGGCAGAGCATTTTTCTAGTATAGGTTATGAAAAGAATGAAGAAAGTGGATATTTTGAAAATGACGAAAAAGAAATTCTTTCTTTTACATTAAGTTATTTTGATAATGTAACTAACGACAGATTGGTAACTATACTGCAGCAAATGCTAAAAGAAGAGGGAGTTGTTTTGAAATTAGAGAAGTTAAATTACAACCAAATAACTCAAGAGATTATAGCTACGAGAGATTTTGAAGTTTTACTTTATGAAGTTGAAACTACAATAGATCCTGATCAGTATAATTTATGGCACTCTCTTAAGAGTAATTATCCTGATTTAAATATATCAGGCTATTCATATGAAAGAGTAGATATTTTACTGGAAGATGCTAGAAAAACAAAAGACAGGACGTTGAGAAAAGAGAAGTATGATCAGGTTCAGAAATATTTAATTGCTGATGCCCCTGCTCTCTTCTTGTATAATCCAAAGTTCTTTTACTTTGTAAAAGATTCTGTATCTGGGATAGACTTGGATAGTATAGAGTATTCCTATCAGCGATTTCACAATATAGAGGAGTGGTTATTAAAATAGAGATATTCCTGTTGCGTAAGCCTTTTGTGAATGAAATTGATGACGTCCTACTTTTTACTGAATAAAGCCCCCGTGGCAGTATAGCCGACAAACCACTTCGTCGTTCTTGGAAATTTCTTCAACACCCGTAAAGTTTGCTAAATCGCCATCAGCGTTAAAAGTATATTTCCATTCACCATTTATAAATTCTTTCGGTCCGCGAATCGGTATATTATCGCCAGAACCAGCCATTAGAGCTGGACGCAAAATTGAGCCATACAAATCTTCTCTTATTTCATTGCTTATTGTAAAGCCGTAGTAATTCATACCCCAAGTAGCTTTCCCGCTTTTGTAAACGATTTCTTCACCTAAAAATTTAGTGGCCCCAAAATAAGTATCATGGTAAGCGAGGTCACCTTTTTCAAAGTGATAATCCTTTGAGCCAAGGCGAAGTGGAGACACTTTTTTGACATTTTCATTGGCGTAAGTGTTTAAATTTGCTTCTCTTAAAAAAGCATCTAAAACATCGATTGGTAAATCAGAAAAATTTGTAATTTCGTTTTTCATACTTCTTCTCGGCTTTCGAAAAATTTAATTGTGGTGCCGGGAGAGGGAATTGAAGCCTTACTCTATTGCTAGAATAGGATTTTAAGTCCCGTGAGTCTGCCTATTCCGTCATTCCCGCTAATGCTTAGCTATTTTAGTCTAAATGGTAATAGTTTTCAATTAGTATAATCAAAACAGGAGTGGTTGTTAAAATAGAGATATTCATGCCAAGAGGGGGAGTTGAACCCCCACCCTATTTCTAGGACTACGTCCTGAACGTAGCGTGTCTGCCAATTTCACCATCTTGGCTTGGTATTAAGCAGTTACTTCTTTGAAGTTATCTCTATATCAATCTTCTCCTTCTCTCGTCCTTTCTCATCGTCAGGATCAAATGTCTTGAAATCTTTTAAAAAATCTATCTTAGTAACAATTTTCTCTTCCTTTTTAGCTTTCTTTTCTTTCTTCTTTTCCTCTTCTTTTACCTCAACCTCTTTGTCTTCTTTCTCTTCTTCAACCTTTTTACCTTTTTTAGAGAGTTTTTCTTTTAGCGTCATTCCCTTTCCTTCTTTTTCTTTCTTCCCATTATTATTCATTTTTTCCTCCAATTCTTCTATTACTTTTTTCTCACTAGAATTTCTTAGAATTACATTTAAAACCCATGAAAGTAAAAAACCTAAGGTAAAAGTTATTAAAATTAAAAGAAGTAAGTCAGAATTGCTCAAAATAATTTGTTTGATATTATCTAAAGTAATAGCACCAAAGGAGAAATAGATGTCGTTTTCTTTGTTTCCTTGAAATAGAGTGTGGTTTTGTGAATTTCCCTGTTCAAATGTAACAGATTCAGCTAAGTCACTTGCGTAGCCATTACGTCTTGTGTAGGCAGAAAAGGTATACAAACCTTCGGGTAGAGCAGTAAGATCTATCTCTATATTCCAAGTCCCTTCTTTATTTATTTCAGTTTCAAAAGTATCAAGGTTTTTACTAGAGGAAAGGATTAAGATTAATTGAGAATCTGCTAAGCCTGTACCTGAGATTATCATAGATTCTTCACCAAAAGAGGGAGAATTTATAATGGGAGGCCTTGGAATTACAATTATTTCTTTCTCAACAATTTGTGTAGAACCAAGAGAATCTACAAACTTAAAAGTAAGTGTGTGTATCCCAATTCTTAATGCAGGTAGACTATATGGACTTCTAATGAGTTCGAACCCCTTCTCATCTATTTCTAATTGAACCCCTTCTGAAGTATCAGAAGGATCTACAAAAGTTATTAAATGGCTAGGATTATCAGTTATTTTAGGGATATCAAGTTCTAACTGCTTCAAGAAATCCTCTTCTCTTTCTGCTTCTATTTGATCAAGCTCCTCTCTTTCATCAGCAAAGAGTGTTTTATTAAGACCAAACAAGAAAAAAAACGAAACAATTAATGTAAATATTACAAGAAATTTCCTTTTCATTTTGAAGATTATAAAATTATTCTTAAATAAATATTACTCTATTTTATCAATGAAGAGAATTCCATCCAAGTGGTCTAACTCATGCTGTATTGCTACTGCATCAATGTCAAATAGTTTTTCCTTTTTCCACTCTCCATTTATATCTTGATACTTTACCTCTATTTTCTTGTATCTCATTACGTCCCCTTCCCTATCAGGAACACTTAAACAACCCTCTGTAGTAATAATTTTACTAAAATCTAAAGGCTTAAACTCTGGATTTATATAGACTTCCCAATCCTCTGTATTACTTCTTAATATGTAAAAAACCCTTCTACTATCTCCTACCTGTGGAGCAGCAATCCCTCCTGCTGGAATCCCAATTTGTTCTTCACTATTTTTTGCTGTATAAAGAAGCTTTTTTAAGAAGGCTTTAAATTCTTTACTCTTTATTTCCTCTTCAGATATATATTTACTCTTCTTACGAAGAAATTTTTCTTCTTCTTTATTTTTTACTGTATATATTTTTAACTGTTCCACGATAATAAAAAGTATATCATATTTGTATTTGTAAAGATTTTGTAACATTTTTCTTTTATGCTATTCTGATAAAAGAGATCTAATAATAGAGGTCATGAATCTAGAAGAAAATCTGGACAGAACTTTGAGAGAGTGTATATATGATTTTCTAAAAAATCTTTATTTTCTTCTCTCTATTTCTTTTTTCCTACTGTCGTTATACTTCTTCTTTAAGAATAGTGTTGTAATAGGTTTAGTAATATTCTGTTTCTCCTTAGTACTATTTTTTGTAAGAAGGTTATGTATTAAAAAGAATACAGCAATTGCATCTTTCTTCTTAATTTTTCTTTTCCTTTCCTTCTCTATCTATCTTTCTTTTGTCCGAGGACTTTTCTTTCATGGATTACTACTAATATTAATGTCTTTTTTTCTTTATTTAATACTCTTTAACAAATTAGATTTTCATTTTTTTGCTTTTCTTCTCCTTATTATTATCATGCTGTTTTGCAATTTCTTCTCTCATGAAGGGATTGGGAATACAGAGTATTGCAAGGACGATCTTTTTATAAAACTCTTACTTTACTGGATTATTTTACTTTTCTTGTATGTTCTGTTTAAAGGTTGTATCTTTATGAAAATTTGCCAAGAGGAAGTATTAAATAATTCCAAGAAATATAAATATTTGGCAAATATGGAGTATCGAAATAGACTGTTAGGTAGAATATCTAAATGTATACTACACGACATTTGTACTCCAGTAACTGTATTATCTGGATATTTTAATGAAAATTCGTCGGAGAAGAAAGGGAAAGAGCATATATGTAAAGAGACAGTTATTGGATCTCTCATCTATATCGAAAATATTCTAACTCGTTCCTTAGATATTCTTAAAACTAAATCTATTGAAAAAGAATTTGATTCTGCTGATTGTATTTCTAAAATGATAAAGATTTTAAAAACAAGACTAAACAGAAGTGAGATAGATTTAGAAATAGATTTGCTAGAGAATAAAAAATTAAAAGGTGATTGTTATACTTTTAACAGAATTTTTCTTAATCTTTTTATAAATGCTGTAGAAGAATTAGAGATTTCAAGAAAATCGGAGAAGAAGATTAAAATAGAAACGTATATACAGGATAATACCTATGTGTTAAGTATTAGGGATAATGGAAGAGGATTTAAAAAAGATATTCTTGAGAGAATATCCAACAATGATTTAATTATGGAGGAAGAGAACTTAGGACTAGGTCTTTTTTTTGTGTTGACAGCAGTAAAAGAAAATTTTAAAGGAAAAGTTGTTATTAATAGTACTAAATGGAAATATTCAGAGGTTAAAGTAATTATTCCTTTATGAATACTCTCTACGTATATTTTCAAAATAAATTGGATTTATTGTATAACCTATTCCATTTACTGTTTTAATAAGGGATTTCTCTAAAGGACTTTTAAACTTCTTTCTGATTCTACTAACCATAGTATCAACACAGTATATTGAAGGATCATTAAAATTATTTAAAACATTTGATATTATTTGTTCTCTAGTAAAAATTTCCCCCTTTGATTCAGCTAACATAATTAAAAAGTCAGTTTCTGTTTTAGTTAAATCTAATACCTTGTTCTTGTTTTTAATAATTCTTCTACTTGTATCAATGTATATATCTAGAGTTTTAATAATATTTCCTTTTAAGTTTGGATTAATTAAAGACTTAATCTGAGCTTCTAGGATTTCGTAATTTAATGGTTTGTAATGATACAAATTCACATGAGATTTAAATGCTTTGATTTCATCATTTTCCTCTTTTGATCCAGTTATTATTATAATGGGCTTATTATTTATTTCTCGTATCTTCTCTACTACTTGAAATCCGCTCATATCAGGTAATCCTAAATCAATAATAGCGAGTTGATACTTATTCTTTAATACTTCCTCTATAGCATCTTTCCCATTGTATGCGTAGAGTACATCAAAATGTAAGCTTTTCAGAAAGTTAGAAATAATTAGTACTAGGTTAGCATCATCTTCTATTATTAAGACACATGGCCTTTTACTACACATATTGCGAGTATATATTAAAGATGTTACTAAAGTATTACAACCTAGATTAAGAGAATATGTAGATAATACTATTCCTCTTTCCTCTCTTCATCTTTTGTCTCTGTACTTTCTCTCTCTGGAAAGAACAGTCCTAGAAGGAAAAATATTACAAAGAGAACTATCACTATCGCTATTATTGTTAATATCCCTACCATATCTATATTATTGCATTAAATTCTTTCATTTGTCATTTTTTCTACCAAAGAGAAACAGCATCCACAATAATTTTGTTTGTAAAAACCACTATGATTCTCATTAGAACACTCATCTATTTCAATAGTATTAATATTATACTTTTTGTTTAATTTTTTAAGTATCTTTAATATGATATCTCTTGATTGATAATGACTTGTTAAAAGGGTTGTGGTTATGTTTTCTATCTCATTATCTTTTGCATACCTTAGAGAATACTCAAGTCTAATTTCCCAACATTTCAAACATCGCTCTCCGTATTTTTCACTACCTTCCTTAATACAACCCATGTATTGCTTGGGAGAATACTCTGGAACAACAAGTTTAACATTCCAATCTTCTGCTATTTTAGGAATAATTTTTTGTACTGCTTTTAGTCTCTCAATGTATTCAGATCTGGGATGAATATTTGGATTGTAAAAAAGTAAGGTTATTTCACACTCTTGAGATATATGCCTCTTTTCTTCTAAATTGGCTATAGCGTTAAGAAGGCAGTCAGCACAGCACGTGTGAATTAGTAATCTTCTCATAGTTAATTCTATCATAAAGGTTATAGTAAGACTCTTTCTAAAGGGAAGAAAAAAACAGTAAAAATGACTTTACATTTTATTTTATGGTATAATATTAATAGCTATGGAAGCTTTCTTCTTTTAGAGACTGCTTAGAGTGTAATCTCCCAATTAATGGTGTAGCAAATTTAATTTATTTTATTTATAAATAATGGGTAAAAAATTATTTGTAGGAAACCTTAGCTGGGATGTTAGAGACGAACAGTTAAAAGAGGTTTTTTCTGCGGTAGGTACTGTTGTAGAAGCAGTAGTTATCATTGACAGGATGAAAAACAGATCTAAAGGATTTGGATTTGTTACAATGTCTACAGAAGAAGAAGCTCAAAGAGCAATAGAAGAAATCAACGGAAAAGAAGTTGATGGAAGACCTATCAATGTCTCAGAGGCTCGAGAAGAGAAGAGAGATTCTTTTGATGGAGGATCTAGAAACTTTGATCGATAATAATAACCTTTTATGGTTTGTAAGAAGGGAGTATCTTGTACTCCCTTCTTTTTTGTTAGATGTGGTATATTAGAAGGAATAAGTTTAAAGGAAATATAATGACAGAATTAAATCAAATATATAAATGTGAGGTATGTGGGAATATAGTTGAAGTTGTACACACAGGAGGTGGTACTTTGGTTTGTTGTAATCAACCAATGAAATTAGTTGAAGAGCATAAAGAAGATGAAGGATTTGAAAAGCATCTTCCTGCCCTATCCTTTGAAGGAGACAAATTAATCGTTACTATTGGAGAGACAGAGCATCCTATGACAGAGGAGCATTACATAGAGTGGATAGAATACATAGTTGATGATGAGGTACAGAGAGTGTATTTAACTCCTCAAGAGAAGCCAATAGCATCATTTGTTTTAAAGGAAGATAGGAAATATACAGTAAGAGCATACTGTAATATACATGGGTTATGGGAATTAAAAATGTAATTAGTAGGTTCCTGATAGTATCCTTTTAAACTGTTCCATCTCATTGTATACCTGAGGTCTAGATAGGATTGCTCTCTCCTCCAATGTGTGATCTATGGATCTACCACATGAAAATCCTACATCGTAACCACTATTTAAAACTGTGTGAAAGACAATACTATTTCCAACACATCCAGGATATGCAAAAGCATTGACAGGTTTTCCTGTTAATTGCTCTAAGGTGTTTTTACTATTAACAATTTCTTTTTCTAATATCATCTTGTTAGAGACCTTTGCTAAGATAGGATGTGTAGCACTATGTGATTGAATATCCATACCCATTTTACTCATCTCAATTAGTTGCTCTTGGGATAGTAATCCAACAATAGAAGGGACAAAGAAAACTCCTATATGACCATATTTTTTTAGAATGGGAAAAGCTTTTGAATAGTGGGTAGGAAGAGAATCATCAAAAGAGAGTACGATAGTTTTTTGAGTGGGATTGTTTCCTGAGTTTAGGATAGAAAAGAACTCTCCAGTAGAAATACTCCTGTAATTTTTCCTTGTTAAATATGCTATCTGTTCCTCAAAGATCTCAGGAGTAACGTACAGTCCCTTTTTAAAATCGGAACTGTTCTCTGGTGCATAGTTAATATGATGATACATAAGGACAGGAATTCTTACAGTAGAAGATGGTTGGCTTGAGGGGGTTATGTCATACTCTATACTGAAATTTTCGTTATTAATATCCTTTGAAAGAATATTTGAATCATCTGTAATATATGGAAATACTAGCAAGGAGTTGTTAACATTTTTTAATAAATATCCCATCTTCTGTTCTTTCTTTAATAATACGGGGGGAGTTTTCTCTACTATTTCTATAACTGTTAATTTTTCCTTTACAGGGTTTTCTTCTTTTAAGTACCCTATTACAGCATCAATCTCTTTTGAAAGAGTTTCAAATTGTGGAAAAGAAGAAGCTGTTTCTTTTACATATTTCTGAATACTCTCATAATTTTCTATATCATCCTCTACTATCAACTCTATTCCTCCATATCTTGCAATGTTTTCTAACCTCTCTTTCTGAAAAAGAGGTAATGAATATATCCCCTTCCCTTCAATCAATGATTGACCTCCTTTAAAGGCCATCATTGTTTGAAAAGAGGAAAGTTTCCTCTTTAATGTTTTTCTTAAACCATCATACTCTATTGAAGAGTTTCTAATATCTTTGAATTTTTCAGTAAAGTAGAAGGAAAGATTTTGTGAAGTCACATATATCTGATCATTGTCATAACTTAAATTCTTGTATATAGATGAGATGTCTACATATACATCGGTTTTCTTCCCCTCATTCTCCTCTCTTTGTTTTTCTTCTTGTTCAAGAAAGATATACCCATTGTTTAAGAAATATACAATATCTTCATAATTTAAAGTCAAATCATTCTTAACAAGTACCTCTTCAAAATTAGGAGGTAATATATTTAACACATCCTTTTCAATTTTCTTACTTTTAGTTTCAAGAAGTTTTACATTAGTAATATCTTTTTGAGTTCTAGCTATTTGTCTTTTTGTTAGAAGATTAGAAAAGAAAAGAGAAGGAAGTAAAAAAGAAAGGAATAGAAGTATTGGAATAAGAAAAAAAATATATTTTTGGTTTCTTTTTTTCTTCTTCAAAGTAAAAGAGAAGTATTTAAATTAGTAGATAGTATATTATATGATAATTTGAGAAAAAATGGTGTGGGCTAATCGTATGACATGAGTCTGATTACCCACACCAAGAGGGAGAGGTTTGTTTACTACTTTTTAATCTTTATTTTCTTAGCGTCGCTATTCTTTTTGTAAACTTCCAACTTCCCTTTCGAAGTTTGGTTTCTTGCCCGCCTTTTTTCTTCTTGTTTCTTTTGTTTCTGGGTGAGTCCCATTATAGGAGCACCTCCTTTCTTTTTGAGTAAAAGAACCTTGAATTTCAGATTCTAACATAAACAAATGATTTTGTAATGGATGAATTTATACTATCTTTCCTCCTCCTATAACAGTGTCTCCTTTGTAGAAAACTACCGATTGGCCAGGAGTAATAGCTCTTTGTTTTTTCTTAAAGAGAACGGAAATATCTCCATTACTAAGAGGGGTAATAGTAGCTCTTGCTTCTTTTCCTCCATACCTTATCTTCGCAGTCACTTTCACAGGTTTGGTGAGCTTATCAAATGCAATTAAATTAATATCGGTTGCTACTAATTCTTTTGCATATATTTCTTCTTTGCCACCTACAATCAAATTGTTTTTTTCAAAATCTATATCTACAACATACAAAGCCTCTTTTGAAGGAACTCTTATCCCCTTTCGTTGTCCAATTGTATAGTGTGTTAATCCATTATGTTCTCCTAGTATCTTTCCCTGTTTGTTAATAATATTTCCTTTTTGGGGAGTAATATTACTATTTGAAGATATGAATTCAGTATAATCATTGTTTTCTATAAAGCAGACATCCTGACTATCTGGTTTTAAGGCTGTCGGAAGCTCTAAGCTTTTTGCAATATTTCTTATTTCTCTCTTGTCGTACATACCTAGAGGAAAGAGAGTGTGAGAGAGCTGTTGTTGAGTTAAGTTATAAAGAAAATATGACTGATCTTTTTTTCTGTTCTTTGATTTTTTAAGTAAGTATCTACCTTTTTTTTGAATTACTCTTGCGTAGTGACCTGTTGCAATGTAATGAATATTCATAGAAAGAGCTTTCTCTAAGAAGTGCTCAAATTTAATATGCTTATTACATGCTATGCATGGGTTTGGGGTTCTACCTTTTTCGTACTCTTGTATAAAGTACTCTATAACATCCTTTTTAAATTCCTCTTCAAAATTGAAGATATGGAATGGTATCTTTAGTTTAGTCGCTACTTCTCTAGCATCATTAACAGATGATTGAAATGTGCATGACCATATTTGCATAGTTGCTCCTGTGACCTTATAACCTTTCTTTAGTAATAGTGCAGCAGCAACAGAGCTATCTACTCCTCCACTCATTGCGACTAAAACCTCTTTCTTTTTCATAGGGATATTTTAACAAAATATTGTGATTACTGTTTAGTATGTTTCTTTCTATAATCTTCTATAGCAGCTTTAAGAGCTTGTTCAGCTAGATTAGAACAGTGCATCTTAATGGGTGGAAGTCCATCTAAAGAATCTGCAACCTCTTGGTTTGTTACCTTTAATGCTTCTTCTAAAGTTTTTCCTTTTACTAACTCTGTGACCATACTACTAGTAGCAACTGCAGCTCCACAACCAAATGTAAGAAATTTGATATTTGTTATTCTGTTCTCTTTGACTTTAATATATATTCTCATAATATCCCCACATCTAGGATTGCCTACTTCCCCTATTCCATCAGCATCCTTTATTTCTCCTACATTTCTGGGATTCATGAAATGATCCATAAGTTTTTTACTGTATTCTTCCATAATATTTATGAGTTATTATTTTAATGGAGACATCCTCCTTAGATTTTCTACAATATTAGGTAATACTGTTAGGAGATACTCTATTTCTTTTTCATTGTTTTCTTTCGAAAAGGATAGCCTTAATGAACCGTGTGCTATTTCATGAGGCAAACCGATTGCTAGAAGGACATGAGATGGTTCTAAACTAGCAGAAGTACATGCAGAACCACTTGATGCTGCTATACCTAATTGATCTAGCATGAGAAGAATAGATTCTCCCTCTATGTATTTAAAGCATACATTAATGTTCCCAGGTAATCTGTTTACAGGGTCTCCATTAAGTATAGTGTCAGGTATGTTCTCCATTATTCCATTAATACATTTATCTCTCAAATTCTCCAAGTAGATAGCTTTCTGTTTGATACCTTCTGTTGCAAGCTCTGTAGCTTTTCCAATCCCAATTATTCCAGGAACATTCTCAGTTCCTGCTCTTTTCCCTTTCTCCTGTTCTCCCCCATGTAAAAGATTGGTAATCTTTGTTCCTTGCTTAATGTAAAGAACCCCTATCCCTTTGGGTCCATTTATTTTATGTCCAGAGTAAGTTAAAAGATCTACATCTAAATCTTTTAGATCTATTTCAATATTTCCAACAGCCTGTACAGCATCAGTATGGAAATATATACCTTTTTCATGTGTGATTTTTGCTATCTCTTTGATCGGTTGTATAGTTCCTATCTCATTGTTAGCATACATTACAGAGATGAGTACAGTATCTTCTCTAATCTCTTTCTTGAGAGAATCTATATCAACGACTCCGTTTTTCTTCACAGGTAAATATGTTACTTCAAATCCTTCTGTTTCTAAATATTTGCATGTATTTAATACTGCATGATGTTCTATACTTGTTGTAATAATGTGTCTCCCTCTTTTTTTGTTTGCAAGAGCCACTCCTTTTATAGCCCAGTTATCAGATTCAGTTCCTGAATTAGTAAAAAAGATTTCATTAATATTACAATTGAGAGAAGAAGCTATCCTTTTCCTTGCTAGGTCAATGCCTTTTTTAGCTCTCCTACCTAAAGAGTATATACTAGAAGGGTTTCCATATATATCTGTCAAATATGGCATCATTTCCTCTAGAACCTCTTTGTTGATTTGGGTTGTAGCAGAATTATCAAAATATATATCCATGACAGAAAGTATATCATATGGTGGAAACAGGAGTTAACTTAGAAAAACAAATCTACTCTATTCTAAATGATATGTCTGCTTCTCCACTAGCTTCAAATTCTCCTTCTTCCAAAACTTCTAGGAGTACTTGAGAACAAACTTGTTCTTTTTTTGGCTCTTCAATGAAAGAAGTTACGGTGACTTGTTCAGGATAACTCTCTCTTACTACAGCAGAGGTGCTAATGGAATAGCAGGGGTTAGGAAGAGCTCCTACTACCGCATATCTCCAAAGGTTGTCTCCTACGTACTCATATTCCAAACTTAACCAATCTTCATCTATTACTACGGAGGGCTGTTCTTCATCTTTATCCTCTTGAGTATTACTATTCATTCCTTTGTATATACTGTAAGCTAGTCCACTACCTACTACAATAATCAGTAAAAAGATTGATAAAGGCAGTATGTTTTTCTTTTCCATTTTTAGATTATTAAATATTAATTATTTTGCCACCTGACTTACAACCATAGATTTACTTTTCCCCCCATTACTTCTTCTGTTTTTTACAGTGAAAAGAAGTAAAACCAAAACAGCCGATAACATCATTATACCTCCTGCAGCTCTCATACTTAAATCAAAGTAAAAATCTCCTAAATTAGCAACATATCCAATTAAAGCACTAAATGCAGCTGTAGATATACTAATAATGGTTTCATAGAAGCCGTATTGAAAGCCCTCATTGCCTTGTTCTAGATTTAGAGCAAAGAGCTTTCTCCAGGTTGGTAAATTTAAAGACACACCTATACCGAAAATAAATTGAAGTACAAAATAGTGATAAGGGTGTGTAATAGAAGGATAGAAAAGGAAGGGAAGACCCATTAATACTACTCCTAAGGCAAGTAGAAGAATCTCATCCTTATCATCTTCTAATTTATCTGTTAAAAGTCCTATTGGCATTTGGAAGGCGGCTCTTGTAAAGAAGTATATTCCTGTCCCTATACCCACAAAACTAACTGTGTCTTGTCCTAATCTTCCTGCTAGGTAGAGGCCTGCTAGATTTGCAATTATTATAAATGGGCCCCATGTAAATGTATCTGATAGGGTTAAGTAAAGAATTACTCTATTAAAGTTTTTTAACATAAACATAATCGTACATTGTTGGAATATATATTTCAATATGGTAGATTAAATGAAGATGAAGATACTAGATTTCACATATTTTCAGATATTTTTAGGAGTTATTTCAGCCTTAGTTCTTTTCCTTTATGCTATTGATAATCTTAGTAACGAGCTTCAAAGTTTAGCCTCTGAGAAATTTAGAACAGTTCTTTCTAAAGTTGTTAAAAACAAATATGCAGGAGCTCTTGTGGGTATTGTAGCAACTGCTATTACGCAATCATCAACAGTAGTGATTGTTACTGTTATGACATTAGTAAATACGGGAGTAATATCATTTACAAATAGTTTAGGAGTAATGTTGGGGAGTCATATTGGAACAACTCTTACTGCACAACTAGCATTAGTAAATTCTGCAGCAATAGCATCGATATTGATAATAATTGGGTTTGTTTTGGAACTATTAGGTAAGAAATTTCGTTACGTAAGTAAACCAATCTTTTTTCTAGGTTTAATTCTTTTCTCTCTTCATCTTGTTTCTCTTAGTATAGAGCCTTTAAGAGAAAATCCAGAAATTATGCAACTGTTTTCTCATCTTTCAAATCCAATCCTTGCCTATTTTGCAAGTGCTATATTTACTATTATTGTTCAATCTAGTTCTGTTTCTACTGGGATGATTGTGATATTAGCTTCTGGAGGAATGGTTCCAATAGAGGTAGCAATTCCAATGATACTAGGTGCTAATATGGGAACTAGTTTTACAGCATTAATACTTTCACTTAAATTAAACCTGTATGCAAGAAGAGCTGGTATTGCAAACTTCCTAGTCAATTTCTTGGGTACCCTACTCTTTATGATATTTCTAAATCCTTTTACATCCTTGATGACATCTATTGCTACTGGAGTTGGACAGCAGGTTGCTCTCGCACACTTACTTTTTAATCTTTTTTCTGCTGTTATCTTTTTACTACTACTAAAACCATTTGAAAAATTAATTGTGAAAATAGTAAAGGGTCAGGAAGAGGAAATTTTGTTTGAAACAAAATATATTGATGGAGATCAGAGTAAAAATCTTCAAAGTAGGATAAAAGATATTAAAAAGGAGTTAGCATACTCTATAGAAAGTACTATAAAAATTTATCAGAAGGCTGTGTCAGCTTTCTACAATACAAATAAGCTTACGTTAATGGAGATTCATAAGCTTGAAACGCTGAATGATTTTTTGGACGATGAGATAACTAAAGCCATTATATCTCTCTCAAAGTTTAAGTTGTCAGAAAAGGATGCACAAAGAACAGTTACTTTGGTTAAGATCTCAAATACTATAGAGCAATTAGGTGATTTAGGTAAGGATTTCTCTCAGGTATTTGAAAGAGTTCATGATCTTGGAATAGAGGGGAAGGATGTTAATATTGAAAAGCTTGTAGATATTCATAATAGGTTAATGGAATTATTTAGAATAATAGAGAAAGCTATCCTAGGAGCTACTGAACAGGAGTTAATGGATATAAAGCTTAAAGAAGAGGAAATATACACTCTAATTAGAGAAGAGTTTGATATTCATGTAAATAAGTTGCAAAAAGATGATAGATACAATGGAGGTTCATTTGTAGATGCTATTTCCATTATAGAATTAAGTGTGTCTAAAGTAAGGGATATTAGGAAATTATTACTTAAGCAGGAAAGGGAGTATCCAGAGCACTAATTATTTCTTAATGATGTTAATTTCTAGTCCTAACTGAACATCGTATTTTTGTAGTACATCTTCTTGCATCTCTTTAATAAAATTGAGTATTTCTTCTCCTGTAGCTTCTCTGTTTGTAACAATACAAAGAGCGTGTCTTTCAAATACTCCTACATTCCCTTCCCATTTCCCTTTCCATCCTAACTCATCTAAAAGTTTTCCAGCTGGTATTTTAACCATATTCTCTTCAAATGGGTAGCTAGGGAGACCTGGGATCTTTTTCTCAAGCTCATCATATTTCTCTTTTGTAATAATGGGGTTCTCAAAAATACATCCACAAGTACCGTACTCTTTTAGAGAGGGTAGTTTTTTCTCTCTCTGTTTAATGACAGCATCCATAATATTTTTAATACTGTATGGTTCTTTAGCGAATGTTTTTAACTCTTCCTTTAATCCCTCATATGTTTTCATTCCTTCTATATACTTGTGATATTTCCTGTCACTTTCTTCTCCCTTCTCATATCTTTTCAATCTAAATGTAGCTGCAACTATTACATACTCTTCTCTCCACTCGTTTTTAAAGAATGTATTTCTGTATCTAAAACCACACTCTTTAGGAGAAAACACTTGGTTTTTAAGAGTGTTCCTGTTTAAAGCTTCTATTGATACTAATGTATTTACTACCTCTTGTCCGTATGCCCCGATATTTTGGGCGACTCCAGCTCCTACTGTTCCTGGAATCATTACTAGATTCTCTATTCCAGACCAGTTGTTTTTTACAGTATATCTAACAAACTCATCCCAAATTTCCCCACTATATACCTTAATTTCTACATTTTGATTGTTTTCTTTTATAATTTCTTTTCCTTTGATATCTATCTTTAATGCTAGTCCATCCCAATCATCTACTAAGAGCGTATTACT
>Ga0255346_1002068_pt1 | contig 26451 bp, 20 predicted proteins | sample wastewater_treat_FD_194410 | JGI IMG/M metagenome (GOLD analysis project Ga0255346, IMG submission 194410) | Wastewater microbial communities from Lulu Island WWTP, Vancouver, Canada - plant22 | ecosystem: Engineered > WWTP > Wastewater > Unclassified | place: Canada: Vancouver, British Columbia...
TTCTTCTCGTCCTTCTTGACCTCAGACTTCTCGGACTCGGGCTTTTTCTCGTCCTTCTTAGCCTCGGACTTCTCGGGCTCGGGCTTCTTCTCGTCCTTCTTGACCTCAGACTTCTCGGACTCGGGCTTTTTCTCGTCCTTCTTAGCCTCGGACTTCTCGGGCTCGGGTTTATTCTCGTCCTTCTTATCATCAGGCTTACGTTCAGTCATAACAGCTGCGCCGCTGCCAATGATGATATCCTCCATGCGTGCCGAGACCTGACCCGAAACATTATTCATGATGGTTTCGGCAGTTATTGGCTCAAACGCAAGAGAATCGATATTTATGCTCTTCTGATTATTTCTGTTCTTCTTGTTTTTCTTGTTCTTTTTCGACTTTTTGCTGTGCTTGTTTTCGACAGGCTTTATCTCCTCGGGATGGATCTCCTCCATCACAGGGATCGGCTCTTCCTTCACGGGCTCGGGCTTCACTTCGGGAGCCTTTGTCTCCACGGGCTTTACGGGTTCGGGCTTTACTTCGGGAGCCTTTGTTTCCGCAGGCTTTACGGGTTCGGCCTTCACTTCGGGAGCCTTTGTTTCCGCAGACTTTACGGGTTCGGCCTTTACTTCGGGAGCCTTGTTCTCCACGGGCTTTACGGGCTCTGCCTTCACTTCGGGAGTCTTGTTCTCCACGGGCTTTACGGGCTCGGCCTTCACTTCGGGAGTCTTTGTCTCCGCAGGCTTTACGGGTTCAACCTTGACCTCGGGAGCCTTTGTTTCCACAGGCTTTACGGTTTCGGCCTTTACTTCGGGAGCCTTGTTCTCCACGGGCTTTACAGGTTCGGCTTTGACTTCGGGAGCCTTGTTCTCCACGGGCTTCACGGGTTCGGGCTTTACTTCTGGAGCCTTTGTTTCCGCAGGCTTTACGGGCTCTGCCTTTACTTCTGGAGCCTTTGTTTCCGCAGGCTTTACGGGCTCGGGCTTCACTTCGGGAGCCTTTGTTTCCGCAGGCTTCACGGGTTCGGCCTTTACTTCGGGAGCCTTGTTCTCCGCAGGCTTTACGGGCTCGGGCTTTACCTCGGGAGCCTTTGTTTCCGCAGGCTTTACGGGTTCAGCCTTCACTTCGGGAGCCTTTGTCTCCGCAGGCTTTACGGGTTCGGCCTTTACTTCGGGAGTCTTTGTTTCCGCAGGCTTCACAGGTTCTGCCTTCACTTCGGGAGCCTTGTTCTCCGCAGGCTTTACGGGCTCGGCCTTTACTTCGGGAGCCTTGTTCTCCACGGGCTTTACGAGCTCGGCTTTGACTTCGGGAGCCTTGTTCTCCGCAGACTTTACAGGCTCGGCCTTGACTTCGGGAGCCTTTGTTTCCGCAGGCTTTACGGGTTCGGGCTTCACTTCGGGAACTGCAGCCTCATCGTTCCCTGTTACTGCTATTTCTGCCTCGGGTACAGCTGTACGTGCTTTTACAGCTCTTACCCTCTTTACGACCTTGACCCTTTTCGGCACAGCATGATCCGCAGCTCTTTCAGCCTCACTCCTGCATATCGGACAAGACTCTGCCTTATCAGCGTCATAGACGTGATTTCTGGGACACTTTACAATATTCATACATATCACTCCAGCGCAAGTTGTCTCAAGACAACACCGCCTGTCGGTGCCGTCTTAAACGATACATTTTTTAAGAAACAATGAATTCAACAATATAATTATAACATTTCAGATGCAAAAAATCAATAACAGTTCGTGACTAATGGAAAATTTTGTGAAAAGTAACGGCAGACTGTTGAGAAACCGCCTTGAAACTACGGTAAATCCAGTTTTCCCAGTGGGCGGTTTTATACAAAATGCACAAAGCCTGTTTTAGTCTATCATTTTGAGTATAATTTAAGTAAATCGCCTGTCTTGTGAAAAAAATTAATTTACATCTGTTAGATTATTATCAGGCTTTTGTTCAATCAGTATAACTTGATAATTTCTCGTTCATAGGCATTCGGAAGAATTAATTCAAATTTTCGCAATATTTCGTCATTTCAAAGCTTCCAGCAAGGATAAAGCAAGTTCGATTATACTTGCCGTAAAGAAATCTTTGTACAAATCGTAGAATTTCATTGTATAAAACGCTAAAAACAATCTTTGCCTATTTCAAATTTTCAGAAAGTATGCTACAATATACTCAACAAAATAATGTACTTTACTGGAGGTGTTATTATGGGTAAATTAGCTAAATTAAAGAACAAGATCTTTTCGGTCACCGCTGCCGTTGTGGTAGCACTAAGCTTTACCTCCGGATTCTTCGGCTTCAGTTCAGCTGAACCCAGTCAGGACGACTTCAAAGCAATGGCGGAAGAAATCGTTGTTCTTGTAAATGAAGCACGAACAGCAGAGGGACTCAAACCGCTTTATATGGTGCCATATCTCTGCGATGTGGCAAATGTTCGTGTAAGAGAAAGTATTTTCAGTTTCAGCCATAACCGCCCCAACGGTGAATCTTTTATCACCGCTCTTGATGATTCGCTGGTTCCCTATTCAAAGGCGGCCGAGAATCTTGCAGCAGGTTCCTACACAGCAGAAGAGACCTTCAATCAGTGGAAAAATTCCCCGAATCACTGGCGCTCGATCATGAATCCGGATTATACACATATTGGTGTTGCAGTATCATATGATATGAACAGCGAATACAAATATTACTGGGAACAGTTCTTCGTTGCAACAGACGTTGCCCTCAATGACCAGACTATTCCCGAAAGATACAAAACAGTTCCTAAGTCATCAGGCGACATTAACGGCGATGCAGAAATTGACACCTTCGATCTCATTACTATAAATAAGTACCTCGCTGATGATACTGCTTATCTGAACGATCTTCAGGTAGAGAGTGCTGATATGCTGGATGACAACGTCATAACTTCTGCGGACGCTATGATGCTGAAAAAATATATTCTCGGAGAGTACAAGACTCTCCCGATAACTATGGAAATGCTGCTTGGCAGCTAATGTAAATTATGGAAGAATTAGTATAAATGGTGTGTTCATTAGGTTAAGGCGGTTGTTTCACGGCAACCGCCTTTTCCTGCGCAAGCTGACGGCAGCTTGACCCCGATCACGTTACGCTCGTAAACTCGCTTACTCTGTACGTTTAACATAATCTGCTTTCGCTCGACGGAACTTCTTTTAATTGAAGTTCACGTTACATTTGTAGGAGCGCACAGTGTTTGCCCTCATGGTGCGACTTAAACTTGGCTTTATCGGACGAGCGGAACTTGCCCCTGCAAAAATCATTAACGCAGAATGCCGTATTGTAGGGAACGCCGCCCTCGGCGTTCCACCGCTTTTTCTCGACGGAACTTCTTTTAATTGAAGTTCACGTTACATTTGTAGGAGCGCACAGTGTTTGCCCTCATGGTGCGACTTAAACTTGGCTTTATCGGACGAGCGGAACTCGCCCCTGCAAAAATCATTTACGCAGAATAGCCGTATTGTAGGGAACGCCGCCCTCGACGTTCCACCGCTTTTTCTCGACGGAACTTCTTTTAATTGAAGTTCACGTTACATTTGTAGGAGCGCACAGTGTTTGCCCTCATGGTGCGACTTAAACTTGGCTTTATCGGACGAGCGGAACTCGCCCCTGCAAAAATCATTTACGCAGAATAGCCGTATTGTAGGGAACGCCGCCCTCGACGTTCCACCGCTTTTTCTCGACGGTACTTCTTTTAATTGAAGTTCATGTTACATTTGTAGGGGCGCACAGTGTTTGCCCTCATGGTGTAACTTGAATTTGGCTTTATCGGACGAGCGGAACTTGCCCCTGCATAAGTAAACCCCAAAACGACGAATATTTAATTCAACTCACGGTCTGATACAGACCTCCGTTCTGCTATGCACTCAGCACTGATAACTAATAACTGAAATAACTTGATTTTCATGAGATACTATGGTATAATGTAGGCAGACAATAACCTCTCCGCCCTCTCGACAATGTAAGGAGAAAAGAATGCTTAAAGCTATCTGCTCAAAAAAAGACCTCTCGCTTTGCAGTTACTACAACTGCATCGCTGACCTTATAGATTCGGATGAACTGGAAAAACTAAAGGATATCCGTCATCATATATCAACTACACGTTTTCAGCACTGCCTGAACGTTTCCTGCTACAGCTATGTAGTGTGCAGGAAATTCCGGCTGAATGCCCGTTCTGCCGCAAGGGCAGGCCTGCTCCATGATCTTTTCTACTACGACAGGAAAGAGTATAACTCTCTGCGTTCAAAAGGCGAACCCCGTCACAGCCGTATGCATTCACAGGTCGCCGTTGAAAATGCAAGAGAACTGACACATATCTCTCTCCTCGAAAAAGATATGATAGAAAAGCATATGTGGCCCATGACAAGGCCGCTTCCGAAATACAAGGAGACCTACATCATCACCCTTATTGACAAGTACTGCGCTGTGCTGGAATTCTGCGTACCGAAAGTCACTAAGGTGACCTCACATTTTTCTTCTGATAATCAATGATATTCAGGGACGTTCTTCGGAACGTCCTTTTTTCATTCAAAAAGCCGATTTTTTCAAAAAATATGTGGGCGAGCGGAACTCGCCCCTACATAAGCTAACTAACAATACCTGATTTGTAGGGGCGCTTTCCGAGCGCCCTTAAGACAACACCGCACAAAACCCACCTGACGGCTTTGTGCGGTGTTGTCTTAATAAAATCCATCCGCTAAAATAAATTTTCTACAAGCAGAGGGGCGTTCCACGGAGCGTCCTTTTTATTTTCGGCGGTGCAATAAATTAAATTAAAAACTTATTTCCATCCCCTTGACAAAACAGAACGAATGTTCTATAATTGAAATTGCAATGAATAGAACATTTGTTCGCTATCTTTTTCTCCCTAAGGCAAAGGAGGTATGGAAAATGAAAAATATGATTATATCCTACAAAGAAAGCTGTATGAAGGCTCAGAAACGTATATCCGAACTCACTGCACTGCGCACCTCTCTGCGGCGGCAGGGAAAAGAATCACGCATCAACGAACTTTCACTGGACAGAAGGATCAAACTGCTGTACGACGAGAATCTGCAAATGCTGGAGGTCATTGCTTCACTGGATTCCTATGTCAGGAGGATGGAGAGCCGTGGCGAGACGTGAAACCTATTCCGATACCTTTACAGGCAAGGCTGATGAGGGGATTCGTGCTATTCTCGAGGGCGGCGATCACGAAGACGGCACCCGAAAGCTGAGAAAAATTCTGTTAAATGTAATAAATAATGAGCTGACCCCGAGACAAAAAGAAATAATTGTGTTATACTATTTTAAGAAAACAGATATCGTCACTATCAGCAAACAGCTCGGTGTCACTCCGCAGGCTGTATCAGCCGCTATGATACGTGGTCGTCTGAAACTGTACCGTATACTCAAATATTACATCAGCTAAAGGAAAAATTATGGAAACTCCTGTTTATGACTATCTGAAAAATTACGCCGCTTCCGGAACTGTCCGCTGCCATATGCCCGGGCACAAAGGTCACTCTTGTGCAGAGGAACTTTCCTCCGCTTTCGCCCTCGATATCACCGAGATAGCAGGTGCGGACAGCCTTTTTGAGGCGGACGGCATTATCTCCGAAAGTGAAAAATATATGTCCCGTCTGTACCATACGGCTGAGACCGTGTACTCCGCAGGCGGCTCTACTCTGTGCATACAGGCCATGCTCGCCCTTATGAAACAGGACGGCCGTCAGGTCATCGCTGTCAGAAACGTTCACCGTGCATTTCTCAATGCCTGCGCTCTGCTGGATATCTCCCCTGTGTGGATAATGCCGGAATACAGCGGCGGTATCCTCTCAGGCACCGTTGAGACTACCGCTGTGGAGGACGCTCTGAAAGAATGCGGCAAGCCTGCCTGTCTGTACATAACATCACCCGATTATACAGGCAAAACTGCCGATATCCGTTCTCTTGCGGCTGTATGCCGAAAGTACGGGGCGAAACTTCTGGTGGATAACGCTCACGGCGCTCACCTTGCTTTTCTGCCGAAAAATATCCACCCCATGAATCTGGGAGCCGACCTGTGCTGCGACTCCGCACACAAAATGCTGCCTGCGCTGACAGGCGGGGCAATGCTCCACACATCCTGCAAAGAATACGTGGGAAGGCTGAAACAGGCCATGAGTTTCTTCGGCTCCACAAGTCCTTCCTATCTTATAATGGCAAGCCTCGACCTCTGCAACAGATACATCTGCGACCGCATAGCCGATGATATCGCTGAGGGTATGAGGTCTGTACAGAAGCTGAAAAGTCACTTCTCCGACAGGCTCATATTTGCCGAAAGCGAGCCTTTCCACATCACGGTAATGGCGGTGGAATGCGGATACGACGGCAATGAACTGGCTGAGAGACTTCGTGCAAACGGCGCTGAATGTGAATATTCCGACAGCTCCCTGCTGATACTTCTCATGTCGCCTGTGAGCAATGCCGGGGACTACGCAAAGCTGACGGAGGCTCTTGACACTGCTCTGCGCTCCGCACGAAAGCATGAACCGATAAAGGAAAGCTTCAGCATCGCTCTGCCGGAAAAGGCCATGTCCATACGTGAAGCGGCATTCTCTCCATGTGAAGAAATACCGGTCGAAGAAGCCGAGGGACGCATCTGTGCTTCCGTGAAAGTGCCGTGCCCTCCTGCGATACCGATTGCGGCAAGCGGCGAAGTCATCGACCGCTCATGCATCGAGCTTTTCAAACGCTATGATATTGATAAAGTATTAGTGGTGCGTCAGTGATATGTAGGGGACGGCGTCCTCGACGTCCCGTGCCTTACACGAAAAATAACACGAAACTGACTGTATGGACACACGGCGGATGGTATCCGCCTCTGCACACAGCAAAAGGAAAATAACATGAAGAACATATACGGAAATGAATACCTGCTGTCTACGATAGCAAATATGATAAAAAACGGCAAGGCTGCCCAGTCCGTTATTTTCTGCGGAGAAAAAGGCAGCGGCAAACGGCTTATGGCCAAATACTACACCATGTCGCTGATGTGTGAATCTCCCGTTGACGGAAGGCCATGCGGCAAGTGCAATGCCTGCCACAATGTTGACATGGGCTACCACCCCGATGTGATATACGCTCCCACCAGCGGTAAATTAGGCGGATATTCCGTTGAGACCGCCCGTGCTGTCATCAATCAGGCCTACATCAAGCCCAACAACTCCAGCGGCAGAAAGGTGTGCATCTTCACCGACTGCAAGAACACCGACCCACGTACTCAGAATGTCCTGCTGAAGCTGATAGAGGAACCGCCCGAATACGCTTACTTCATCTTCACCTGCAACTCACGGACAGACTTCCTGCCTACCATTATTTCAAGATGCGTATGCTTCGGAGTCTCCACTGTTACAGATGAGGAGGCGAAAAAAGCGCTCATCGAGGACGACTGCACTCCCGAAGAAGCCGAAAGCGCTGTCAGATGCTTCCACGGAAATATCGGTATGTGCGGCGATTATATCCGCAATGAGGAACTCCGCAAGCAGGTGGATTTGACAAAAGGCCTCGCTGATAGTATAATAAGAAAAGATGAATATTCGCTCAATGCACAGCTTTTCTCTCTCGGAAGCGGCAGGAACGATGTGAAGAACGTCCTGTCAATGCTTGATAAGCTGGTCCGTGATGCTGCTGTGCTGGGCAGAGATAAAAACGCAGAACTGATAGGATGCAGCCGTGAAAACGCTGTCGCCCTTTCGGGAAGGATAACACCATATCAGTCTGTACGCATTCACAATAAGATCGAACTGGCAAACAAAGCCGTTGACTGCAATGTCACCATACCTCTTGCAATGGCGGCGCTGGCTGCCGAGATAATCGAAATCATCTGAACTGGAGTTATACATGAAAGAAATAGTTGGTGTACGCTTCAAGAGCGTAGGAAAAATATATTACTTCTCCCCCGGCAATATCAAGGCTAATGTGGGAGACCGTGCTATCGTCGAGACCGTAAGAGGCATCGAATGCGGCGAAGTCGTTATCGCTAACAGGGAGATACCCGACGAGATGATAAATTCTCCCCTCAAGCCGATAATCCGCCTTGCTGACGAGAACGACATGAAAACTGTCGAGAAGAACAAGCAGCGTGAAAAGGAAGCTTTCAGAATATGCGAGGAGAAGATAGCCGCAAGGAAACTCAGCATGAACCTTGTGGACGTTGAGTGTACCTTCGATAACAACAAGCTTCTCTTTTACTTTACTGCTGAGAACCGTGTTGACTTCCGTGAACTGGTAAAGGATCTGGCATCCGTTTTCAGAACACGTATCGAACTGCGTCAGATAGGTGTACGTGACGAGGCTAAGATACTTGGCGGTCTTGGTATCTGCGGCAGAGAATTCTGCTGTAAGGGCTACATGGGCGATTTCCAGCCTGTATCCATCAAAATGGCAAAGGAACAGGGACTTTCCCTCAATCCTACAAAAATATCAGGCACCTGCGGCAGACTTATGTGCTGTCTCAAAAATGAGCAGAACGTTTACGAGGAACTGCTGAAGATAACCCCGAAAATGGGCGCAGTAGTCGTAACTCCCGACGGCGACAAGGGCAAGGTGGAGGACGTTAACCTCATCACAGGAAAGCTGAGAGTCAAGACCGAGAAATCCGAAGTTCCCGTTACTCTGGACAGAAGCGAAGTAAAGCTGCTGAAGGACGTTGAGATAAGGGTCAACAAGGACGAACTCAAGGCTCTGAAAAAGCTTGAGGATAAGTAATGAACAAGGTAAATTACGGCAGGATGCTGGACGAGAAAATGGCAGAACTGGAGAAAAGCGGCGAAAAACCGTCGCTTCTCCTTCACGCCTGCTGTGCTCCCTGTTCCAGTCATACCCTGCTTTTTCTGCATGAGCATTTCGATATCACGCTGTATTTCTGCAACCCGAACATTTCCCCCGAAAGCGAATTCGAGTTCCGTCTCAGCGAACTGAAAAGGCTTGTGAAGGAACTGGGACTGGATATCACCGTCATCGAAGAGCCCTATGACTCCGCTCCCTTTTTTGCACTTGCAAAGGGTCTGGAAGACCTGCCCGAGCGTGGGGAAAGGTGCCGGAAGTGTATCGAATACCGTCTGCGTATGGCGGCGGCTAAGGCTAAGGAACTGGGAAGCGATTACTTCACAACTACCCTGACCATAAGCCCTCATAAGAACTGCACTTTCATCAACGAATGCGGCGGAAGGATATCGGAGGAATGCGGCATCCCGTACCTGTATTCCGACTTCAAGAAGCACGACGGCTATAAGCATTCCATTCAGCTTTCAAAGGAATATAACCTGTACAGACAGAATTACTGCGGATGCGTTTATTCACGAGCTGGCGTCAGCTCGACCACAAACACGAATCGCTCGTAAACTCGCTTACTTCTTTAAAAACGATGAGTTTCAGGTCGCTCGCAGGCTTGTTTCTGTAGTGGACGACGCTCCGGCATTCCACTATGTGCATGGTGATCTGATCTGTAAGTGTTAGCGAACACCATAATTCCGAATTAAAAAAGGAGTGATATTTTGGGTAAGGAACTGAAAACCAATGCAATGCGTTTTCTTGATAAGAATAAGATAGAGTATACCGTTCAGACCTACGAATGTGAGGAATTCATCGACGGCATACACACCGCCGAGAAGCTGGGTCAGCCCCTTGAGGAGACCTTCAAAACTCTCGTCGCTCACGGCAAAAGCGGTAATTACTACTGCTTCCTGTTACCCGTGGCGCTGGAGCTTGACCTGAAAAAAGCCGCTAAAAGTGTAGGCGAAAAGTCCGTGGAACTGCTTCATGTGAAGGATATCACAAAAGTCACAGGCTATGTGCGAGGAGGATGTACTCCCATCGGAATGAAAAAGCAGTTCATGACCGTCATACACAACACCGCCGAGACTCTCCCTCTTTTCTACATAAGCGGAGGACGCATCGGCACTCAGATAAGACTTTCCCCAGCTGAGCTTGTAAAGGCTATACGTGGAAAGTTTGAGGATATTATTCTCTGACATAAAAATGCAGAGGGCCGCCTTTGGGCGGTCCTTTTTAATACGTAATTCAGAACCTGTCCACATAGGGTGAATGTACGTATTATCAGGCATAATTTTGTCGGTGACAAGGCAAAAATCCGCCGACGGGCTGTCGCCCTTCAAGGATTTTTAACGCAGTCACCGGCAAAATTTGACGAAAAGACGTGCATGAATCCCTATGTGGACAGGTTCTCATAATGCGTAATTGTGGTGTCCGCTTTGCGGACAGATCTGAATTGTAGGGGCGCTTTCCGATCGCCCGTGATATCCCGGAAATCACCTTTATGATAATACAAAAAGAATCATTAGCACTCTCACGTTGAGAGTGCTAATTTTCATTTTTCTGTCACAAAAGTGTAATCATTCTTTCAAATAAGAGGTCTAATATATAATCAACGAAAGGAAAAGAGATGATACCAATGGAATATGTGAGTAACATGAGCATATAATAAACACATAAAATTATTCTGGAGGTATGAATTATGTTATACGGTATTTCACCATTCGCAAGAAACAGCTATGACCCATTTGATTTCTGGGGCGATACAGATAAAGACTTCTTCGGCAAGACCATGCAGATGAATTCCTGCAAGACAGATATCAGGGATGAGGGCGACAAGTACGTCATGGAATCCGAAATGCCGGGCTTCGAGAAAGAGGATATAAAGCTGGATATAAACGGCTCATATCTGACTATTTCCGCCGAGCATAACACCACTAATGAAGATAAGGACAACAAGAGAAATTATATCCGCAGAGAGCGTTCATACGGCTCGTTCAAGAGAAGCTTCGATATTACCGATGTAGACGAAAACGCTATAAGCGCTGAATATAAAAACGGCATACTCATCATTGATCTGCCGAAAAGAAAACCTGAACAGCCTGTCTCAAAGAGACTTGAAATAAAGTAAATATGGCAATGAGGGACGCACATTTTGTGAGTCTCTCATTTTGTCAAAAATACTATTGCGGAACGCCGAGGGCGGCATTCCCTAAGGCAACACCGCACAAAGCCCACCTGACGGCTTTGCACTGAATCTGCGGACATATTTTCCGTCATCTTGCACAGAAATTTCTTGACATACAATAGTATGCCTGCTAAATTTCTATACAATCTGACGAAAAATCTGTCACAGCATCTTCAGCACAAGCTTTGTGCGGTGTTGCCATAAAAAAATCACGAAGAACAGCCAGATTGTAGGGGCGAGTTCCGCTCGCCCTCATATTTTAGAATCGCAACATCTTTTTTGACACTCTGAGGGCGCACACTGTGCGCCCCTACATATTTTTACACCGAAAGCAGCGGACGGCCAATGGCCGTCCCTACGTGGTTTATACGAATTCACGGGAGGCCGAGGGCGGCCTCCCCTACTGAATTATCGGGCGTAGCTGGATCCCGTCGAGAGCCGCTTCTATTGCATCGGGGAGCATATCAAACTCCGCCACAAGTGAAGCAGGCTTTTTTATTATGTCGTCCTGCTTCATGGGAACGAAATAATAATTCTTGCGGTTGAACAGTTCACCGATATTTCTTGCCGAACCGAGCAGTGAATCATTGGAGGCTATGGCAAGCACCACGGGCTTTCCGCTTCGCAGATGGGACTTCACAGCCATAGTCACAGCGGTATCCGTTATGCTTCCTGCCAGCTTTGCGGCGGTATTGGATGTACAGGGAGCGACCGCCATTATGTCCGTCAGTGATTCGGGCCCGATGGGTTCAGCCTCCGCCGATGTGGTTATAACGTCCCGTCCGCATATGTCCGAAAGCCGCTTTATATGTTCGGCGGCCGTGCCGAATCTGGTATCGGTGGATGCGGCATTCTCCGACATAACGGGCAGAAGTTCCGCTCCCAGTTCACGCAGTCTTTCCGCCTGACGCAGACTTTTCTCAAAGGTGCAGAATGAACCCGTCAGCGCATAGCCGATACGCAGTCCTTTCAGTTTATCGTACATGGTCATCTCCCCTTTCCGATATCATATTCTTTATGGTTTCGGCGATTATCTCTCCTGCGGTCACGGGAGCGGTCTTGCCGGGAAGTCCCAGCGCCCACACCACTTTCATCCCCAGTTCCTGGGCAGATGCGAGATCTATGCCGCCTGGCTTTGAGGCAAGGTCGATGAAAAGGGTATCTTGCCCGAATCGGCTGAGTTCCTCCCTGCCGAATATCATGGACGGAACGGTGTTGAATACAAGTCCGTATCCGTGGGGCATTTCCTTAGTACATACCGACTTAACACCGAGAAGCGCCGCCTTTGCCGCTCCCTTTGCATTTCTGACAGCGGCAGTTATGTCCGCACCGAAACCTTTGAGTATCTCCGCAAGGGCAGTGCCGATGCGTCCCATTCCGACAATAAGCACCTTTGTACCGCTGAGAGTCACGGGCATTTCCTCAAGGGCTATCTGAACCGCTCCTTCTGCGGTAGGTACGGCGTTGCGCAGACTAAGCTCCTCACGCTCCATGTAGTCAAGCACCTCATATCCGTCGAAAAGCAGACGAAGTTCATCATTCACCCTGCCTGCGAATATCACGGCATCAGGCGCAAGTCTCCGTTTCACATCGCTGACAGTCATACTGCCGCTGAAACAGGGAGTATTGATGTATCCGCTTTCATCAAGGGGCGGCACCGGAAGAACCGCATATCGGCACTTTCCGTCATTTTCCTCCGCTATCCCATCGGGGAGCATATCCACGTCAAAGCCCGTTACAGACACTTCAAACTTCCCGGACAAGCGGCGGCCGCAGTACAGCTGCCGCATATCTCCGCCTGCAATAAGTATTTTTTCCACTGTATATTCCTCCTCCTGCTATCTCATATCTGCACTCCGATATCATGCGATATACGGGGCTGATGTCACATTGACAGTTTTCAACATAGTTTTTTCTACCTGCTATATTCAAATGCGGTATTGACAAATATTATTATTTGCGGTAAAATATATTATGTGTATTTGTAATTTATTGTGAATATACAGGCCGATTTCATCACAGTGCAGAATTCAGCCTGTGACAGTGCGTTTTGCCACAGACCGAAGATGAAAAAAGCCGTGAAAATAAATGTAAAGGCGGTAAACTTATCATGGGTTTATTCAAAGGATTATTCGGACCTAACGCTTATTCAAACCGTGAGCTCAAGCGTATCGAACCGATAAAAAATAAAGTTCTCGCTCTCGACGAAGAGTATACAGCTCTCTCAGACGCTGATCTGAAGGCTAAGACACAGGAATTCAAAGACAGACTGGAAGAGGGCGAAACTCTCGATACTATCCTCCCTGAGGCTCTTGCTACTGTAAGAGAAGCCGCTTGGCGTGTACTTGAGAAGAAGCCTTACCCTGTACAGATCATCGGTGCTATCGTTCTCCATCAGGGACGTATCGCTGAAATGAAGACAGGTGAAGGTAAAACTCTCGTTGCCTGCGTTGCTTCATACCTCAACGCTCTCTCAGGCAAGGGCGTTCACGTTGTAACAGTTAACGACTACCTCGCCAAGACTCAGGCTGAGGAAATGGGCAAGGTCCTCCGCTGGCTGGGACTTACCGTAGGATGTATCCTCCACGGTCTCAACAACGACCAGAGACGTGCCGCTTACAACTGCGATGTAACTTATGCTACAAATAACGAGCTGGGCTTCGACTACCTCCGTGACAACATGGTAACACACAAGGAAGACCGTGTTCAGCGTGAGCCTAACTTCGCTATCGTCGATGAGGTGGACTCAATCCTTATCGATGAGGCTCGTACTCCTCTTATCATTTCAGGCCGTGGCGACAAGTCCACCGACCTCTATACTATCGTTGACCGTTTCGCAAAGACTCTCACTTCCACTACCGTTGTTGAAACAGATGACAAGGTGGATCAGGACGAGATCGCAGAAAACGCAGACTATATCATCGACGAGAAGACCAAGACAGCTACTATCACTCAGCGTGGTGTAAAGAAGGCTGAACAGGCTTTCCGTATCGATAACCTTATGGATTCAGAGAACCTTACTCTCCTCCACCACATCAATCAGGCTATCAAGGCTAACGGTGTCATGAAGAACGATATCGACTACGTTGTCAAGGACGGCGAGATCATCATCGTTGACGAATTCACAGGCCGTCTTATGATGGGACGTCGTTTCAATGACGGTCTCCACCAGGCTATCGAGGCTAAGGAAGGCGTTAAGGTAAAGAGCGAATCCAAGACTCTCGCTACCATCACTTTCCAGAACTTCTTCCGTCTGTATGCAAAGCTGTCAGGTATGACAGGTACTGCTATGACAGAGGAAGACGAGTTCAAGGAGATCTACAAACTGGACGTTATCTCCATTCCTACAAATAAGCCTGTTATCCGTATTGACCACAACGATCAGGTATACAGCACAGAAAAGGGCAAATATGCAGCTATCATCGACAAGATCATCGAGTGTCACGATAAAGGACAGCCTATCCTCGTTGGTACAGTTTCCATCGAGAAGTCTGAGCTCCTCTCCGCTATGCTGAAGAGAAAGGGCATCAAGCACGAAGTCCTCAACGCCAAGCAGCACGCTAAGGAAGCTGAGATCGTTGCTCAGGCAGGTAAGTACGGCGCTGTTACCATCGCTACCAACATGGCAGGACGTGGTACCGATATCATGCTGGGCGGTAACGCTGAATTCCTCGCAAGAGCAGAACTGAGAAAGCGTGAGATCCCCGAGGAGATAATCTCCGAGGCTATCGGCTTCGCTGATACAGACAACGAGGAGATCCTCGCTGCAAGAAAGCTTTACCGTGAACTTTACGATAAGTTCAACGCAGAGGTAAAGGAAAAGGCTGTTGCTGTCAAGGAGGCAGGCGGTCTCTACATCCTCGGTACAGAGCGTCACGAATCAAGACGTATCGACAACCAGCTCCGTGGACGTTCAGGACGTCAGGGCGACGAGGGCGAAAGCTGCTTCTTCCTCTCTGTTGAGGATGACCTTATGCGTATCTTCGCAGGCGACCGTCTTGAGAATATGATGAAGACTCTCAACGTTGACGAGGGTATGCCTATCGAGAGCAAAATGCTCACAAAGATCATCGAATCCTCACAGAAGAAGGTCGAGGGTCACAACTTCAGCATAAGAAAGAACGTCCTCAACTACGACGACGTTATGAATACACAGCGTGAGATCATCTACGGCGAGCGTGCCCAGGTACTCGACGGTGAAGATATCCACGAAAAGATCCTCAGCATGATGGAAGACCTCATCACCGACAAGGTAAACGCTTACCTCATCGACGACGAAGTAAAGGACGACTGGAATCTTGTCGGCCTGAAGGAATACTTCCTCGGCTGGCTCACAGGTCCTGAGGATCTGGACTTCGACGAGGACGATATCGCATCTGTTTCCAAGTCTGAGATCATTTCCGCTCTCAGCGAAAAGGCAGGAGAGATCTATCAGGCCAAGGAAGAAGAATACGGCTCAGAGGTTATGCGTGAACTCGAAAGAGTTATCCTCCTCAAGGTCGTTGATACAAAGTGGATGGCTCATATCGACGATATGGAAGAACTCAAGAAGGGTATCGGTCTCCGCTCATACGGTCAGAAGAACCCTGTTGTCGAGTACCGTTACGAAGGTTTCGAGATGTTCGACGCTATGGTCGATTCCATCAAGGAAGACACCGTTCGTATGCTCCTCACTGTTAAGCTCCAGAAGAACGAAGCTCCTGAGCGTGAACAGGTCGCAAAGCCTGATGCTCCTAACGCAGGCGCAGGCGACGGAAGCTTTGACGGCGAGCCTGTCCGTGTGAAGAAGATCGGCGACAACGATCCATGCCCATGCGGAAGCGGCAAGAAGTACAAGAAGTGCTGCAAGGGCAAGGACAATCAGTAAGTATACTAATTGAGAATTGAAAATGGAGAATTGAGAATGTTTTTTCGGATATGTCGAATAATTCTCAATTCTCAATCCTGCATTCTCAATTTCAGAAGGGCGGAGTTTTCCGCCCTTTTTAAGGATGATTTAATATCAGGAGTGAAAATGAACAAATACAAGAATAAACTTCCCCTTATTATGGGGATACTCTTTTTTTCAGTTGCCGTTACAGCCGTAGCCTATGCGTGGCTATCGGGAATTTATCTGTATGACCTGAGACTTTCTTTTTCATCATATGTGGGACTGCACCACTCAACCTCAATGTTGTATTTTGCCTTTGCACTTGTAATGATACCAACGATCGCATTTTACCTTACAAAACGAGAGCTTCTGCCTGCAAAAAAGGCGATATATGCAGTTATATCCGTGTTCGTTCTCGGAACGGCACTTTTCCCGTGCAACAGGTACAGCAGTTCTCCCAGCGAGCTTACAACGAAGATACACACATTTTTCTCAATGGGCGGCATACTCCCCGTAACGGTTTCATTCATACTTTCCGCAATATTTCCGAAAAGCAAAAAACAGCGCTTTGCGGCATTTGCTTCACTTCTGTATGCTGCGGTATTCGTTGTGCTGTTCGTCACAGGCTTTCCTCCGCTGTTTCAGACTTTCTTTATATGGGAAAACCTGTTTATCGTCCTGCTGCTTTTAGAACTGCATACGGAGCAGTATGAGGAAACCTAAAAAAGCAAATGAGCGGATGCAAATGCAGGTTATGCCTGTGTACCTATGATTAAAAAATCTGAAAAAAGTGAGCGATAGAGGAAGATATATGAGCGGATACAGCGTTTTTGCCCGATATTACGATGAGCTGACGGCAAATATCGACTATAAGAAGCGTGGGGAATATTTCCACGAAATAATAAAGAAATTCAAGCAGACAAAGGAGAATATCCTCCTTGACCTTGCCTGCGGCACGGGAAGTATCTCCGAGGTCATGGCAGGGCTGGGCTACGATGTTATCGGAGTTGACCTCTCCGACGAAATGCTTGGTATGGCTATCGAAAAGAAATTCGACAGCGGACTGAATATTCAGTACCTTTGTCAGGATATGCGTAAACTTGATATGTACGGCACTATCGACATTACCATATGCGCCCTTGACAGCATCAATCACCTTGCGTCCCTTGACGATGTGAGGAAGGTCTTCGAGAATGTAGCGTTTTTCTCCGAGCAGGAGGGACTTTTCATCTTCGATGTGAACACTCTCTACAAGCACCGCAACATCCTCGCAAACAACACATTTACCTACGAAACGGAAAATGTTTACTGCGTGTGGGAGAACACACTCGTCCCCGACACCGACGAGGTGAAGATGAATCTGGAATTCTTCGAGCGTGAGGAAAACGGGCTTTACTCCCGTACAAATGACAGCTTCTCGGAAAAGGCCTACAGCGAGGATGATATCGAAAAACTGCTGAAAAATGCAGGATTTGAACTGCTTGCCAAGTACGGCGACGATACTTTTGAGCCTCCGACAGAAACTACACAGCGCATTGTCTACGTGGCAAGGTGCATCGACAACGGACAAACGCTTCGATAATTCGTAATTCATAATGCGTAATTCGTAATTATTATTTTAATTTGTCCCCGTCAGGGGACACCAAAATTACGCATTACGCATTACGCATTAAGCATAAAAAAGAAAGGATGAGATAAATTGGGTAAATTATACAGAGCAATATCAGCGGACGGTTCTGCTTTTGCGGAAGTCCTGGACGCTAAGGATATCGTATCCGAAATAGAACGAATCCACAAGACCTCGGCCGTTATCACAGCAGGTCTGGGAAGACTTACTATCGCCGCTTCACTTATGGGCTATATGCTCAAAGGCGAGAACGACACCATCACTCTCCGTGTGGACGGCGGTGGCCCTGCGGGTCAGCTTACCGCTGTTGCCGACAGCTGGGGCAATGTAAAGAGCTGTGTGGGGAATCCCGTGGTAGAGATACCTCTCAACGCTCAGGGAAAGCTTGATGTAGGCGGCGCTGTGGGTACAGACGGTACTCTCTCCGTTGTAAAGGATATGGGACTGAAAGAGCCTTACGTAGGAGTCATCCCACTTGTTTCTGGCGAGATCGCCGAGGATATCGCAAACTATTACGCCACAAGCGAACAGATACCTACAGTTTGCAGTCTGGGCGTACTGGTGAATCCCGACCTGACCGTTAAGGCGGCAGGCGGCTTCCTTGTACAGCTTCTGCCTTTCGCTGATGAAAAGGTCATCGACATCCTCGAAAAGAACGTAGCCGCTATGCCTCCCGTTTCCGCTATGCTGGACGAAGGTAAAACTCCCGAGGAGATAGCAAATATGCTTCTTGCAGGCCTTGAACCCAATGTTCTCGACACCGCCGAACCTGTTTACAGTTGCGATTGCAGCCGTGAGAGGACAGAAAGAGTGCTTATCAGCATAGGTGAAAAGGACCTGAGAGAAATGGCCGCCGAGGGCAAGGACACCACGGTCTGCTGTCATTTCTGTGGCAAAGAGTACGTTTTCACTCCGCAGGAACTGCTTGCACTTATCAAATAATAAATCAAAAGGGCACTTTAAAAGTGTCCTTTTTTGCGGCCGGAAATAAAAAGTGACCAACTGTCAATACAGCACTATGCACTAATAAAAGAACCGTATTTGTGCTTTATTTACAACGGCAAAACCCTTGACATCTGCTTAAAAAAAAGGTATAATAAAGGTGTTGTATTTATTTGCATAATATTACTATGGCAGTATATGCAGCTTTGTTTTACATCATTTTTCGGGCGGTAAGAGATATATTTTAGCCGCTCGCAGATATAAATATGAATGAAACAAATCTTCAGCTTCGGAGCAGTATAGGGGTATACTGTTATGCCGTTCTTCAGGGCGCTCTCCGTTTCGCTGGAACTGTCGGGCATTTCCGCCCTTCAATGTTTTGCGTGTCCTGTTTCGCAGGACTCTTTATCAATATATTTAAATGAATAAAATAATGCGGCATTTACCGCCTTTGAGGATCTGCGCCCCCTTGCGCTGTCCCTGTAAGTAATAGGTTTATAGTACAAGCTATTTATCAATTATATGAAAAGGAGGTAATGCACTGTATGACTCTTGGATTAGTTATCGGTTTAGCTGTCGGTCTGATCGCAGCCCTGATTGTCTATATCCTCATGAAGAATAAGACAGAGGAACGCTTTCAGCAGGGTATATCCGAAGGTATCGCTCAACGTAAACGTGAGGCCGAAAACCTTACAGGTTCTGCCGAACAGCAGGCTAAGCGCATCCTCGCAGATGCCGAAAAAGACGCCGATAATAAGAAGAAAAGTGCCCTCGTCGAAGCTAAGGATGAGATCCATAAGCTGAGAAGTGAGGCTGATAAGGAAATCAAAGATCGCAGAGCAGAACTGTCACGTCAGGAAAGACGTATGCAGCAGAAGGAAGAAAACCTTGACAAGAAGACCGATAACCTTGAGAAAAAAGAGGAAACTCTTAACCAGAAGATAAAAACTGCTGACGAAAAACTCAAGGAAGCCGAATCCATCAAGAAAAGCCAGATGGATATTCTCGAAAGGATTTCTGAATTCACTAAAGAACAGGCAAAAGAATACATAATCTATAAGCTTGAGGAAGACCTCGTCCACGAAAAAGCTGTCAAAGTCCAGTACTATGAGCAGATGATCAAGGACGAATGTCAGGAAAAGGCAAGAAGCTATATCTCCCTCGCTATCGCTAAGGTAGCAGCAGATCAGGTTTCAGAAGCTGCCGTTTCCGTTGTTCCTCTCCCTAACGACGAAATGAAGGGAAGGATCATCGGCCGTGAGGGTCGTAATATCCGTACCCTCGAAACTCTTACAGGCGTCGATCTTATCATCGACGACACTCCCGAGGCTATCACTCTCTCATGCTTTGACCAGATCAGACGTGAGGTCGCAAGGATCGCCCTGGAAAAACTTATCGCTGACGGCCGTATCCATCCGACACGTATAGAAGAAATGGTGGATAAGGCAAGACGTGAAGTTGAATACCGCATCAAGCAGGAAGGCGAACGTGCCGTTATCGAGACCAATGTTCACGGCCTCAACCACGAGCTTATCAAACTCATCGGCCGCCTTAAATTCCGTACAAGCTACAGACAGAATGTCCTCGATCACTCTATCGAAGTGGCTAAGCTCTGCGGAGTTCTCGCTTCCGAGCTGGGTGTAGACGCAAACGTCGCAAGACGCGCCGGCCTTCTCCACGATATCGGTAAGGCTCTTACTTCCGAGATCGAAGGCTCACACGTTCAGATCGGCGTTGACGTATGTAAAAAGTATCACGAAAGTGATGTTGTCATTCATGCTGTTGAGGCTCACCACAACGACGTTGAGCCAAGAACGGTCATAGCCTGCATCGTTCAGGCTGCCGACGCTATCTCCGCTGCAAGACCTGCCGCAAGAAGCGAAAACTACGAAAGCTACATCAAGCGCCTTCAGAAGCTTGAGGAGATCTGCAACTCCTACGACGGCGTTGAAAAGTGCTTTGCTGTACAGGCAGGACGTGAAGTCAGGATCATGGTCGTTCCCGAAGTTATCAATGATGAGAAGATGGTCCTTGTCGCAAGACAGATCGCTCAGCAGATCGAATCTGAAATGGATTATCCGGGTCAGATCAAGGTCAACCTCATCAGGGAAAGCAGAGTTACTGACTACGCTAAATAATGCGGTTCACTGCGGACGGTTATACTGTCCGCAGTTTTTTGTTTTTTTCTTTTTATTTTAGGAGGTATATTCCATGAACATCAGACGCTTTATCCAAAAGCTGATCCCCTGCACTCTCTCAACCGCCATCCTCTTATCAGCTGCCCCGATTCCGGGAACTGCTGATTATGATGACCAGATCGTCAGAAAAGGTGATATCAACAACGACGGAGACGTAAACACCGTCGACCTCTCTATTTTCGGTCTCTACCTCTCAGGAAAAGCAAACATATCAAGACAGGGCTTCCTGAACGCTGATATGGACGAGGACGGACAGGTTGATTCACTTGATCTGGTACTGTTGAGGAAATCCATCATTAATCCGATACAGCAATATTCTTCCCCACCGCCTGATGTAACATCCGCTGCGTATTACGCAACGACTACAACAGTAACAACAAGCTGCGCCGGCGCTACAGCTGTAACTTCATCCGCTTTCGACATCGAACAATTCAAACTAAACCATTACGCTACTATTTCATCCGTAAGGTACAGGCCTTCAAATCAGACATACGGCCCTTACCTCACCGAAAGCGATTTCATCATACCGCCCCTCAAAGATATGGACGGTTCACTTCCTTCTCAGGGCGAAGGCAGAGTCTGTGTCTTCTACGTTGACTTTCCCGACTGCCCTTATCAGTGGACTCCGCTCATGGACAAAATAGATTCTGTGTCTTTCGGCGAAGAGAATACTGACGACCCGAACTATCCCAACGAAAGTATCAGCGCTTTCTATCAGCGTGCTTCAAAGCATACCCTTTATCTTTCGGGTCAGACCTTCCGTTATACCACGAGCCACGACAAGGAATACTACGAAAACGACTACCACAAACAGCTTTTCGTCAGCGAGGTCCTTGAGGCATTTGATGACGTGATCGACTTCAACGATTTCGACGGCAACAAAGATGGTGTCATCGATGCTGTCATCTTATCCGTCCCCGAAGCCGCAGGCGAAGAATGGTGGCCGTGCGCAAGCAGCTACATAAAAGACTACGGCAGTCTCCTTGACGGACTGTGGCTCAGTCAGGTGATAATCGGCAACGCTGAGATAAAAAACAATACCGACTGCGAGAACTTCACCACAAGCTACATCCACGAACTCGGACACTGTATCGGTCTGCCCGACTACTACCTCTACAACAACCGTGACTCCGAAGGACTTCACGGCTCCGCAGGTTTTGACGCAATGGACGAGCTTTACTCCGATTTCTCATGTGCATCCAAGCTTATGGCAGGCTGGTACACAGGCGAACAGATACAGGTTTACGACGGCTCTGATGAACAGGCCTTCACCCTTACCAATGCTCAGACAGATGAAGGCAACTGCGTTATCATCCCCTGCGGTGAGCTTGACAGGAATTACCGCTCGGAATTCCTGATACTTGAGTATATGACTCTTGAAAATAACAACAGCAAGATACCCGAACATTACTGGTGGCGAAATTCCGGCTCGGGTGTGAGGATATTCCACGTTGAAGCTACCGAGGAGTACACTCCCTCAGGCACCAACTTCCTCTACCGCAGCGGCAACGACCCGGCTACCAACTATGACCTCGGCAAACGCTTTATACGTGTGGTCAACGATTCAAACTTCGATAACCTTTTCCGCTCAGGAAATACTGTCAGCTACGGCACATACGGCTACGGATTCTACGACGATTTCGGAATGGAAGCCATTGACCCGGGTGTGGATATAACTATCGGCGGCCTCGTTGACGATACCTATACAATAACCATTAGCAAGAAAGGCTGATCAAATGGCACGAACTATATTCAATACCACTGAAAAATCCAACTTCATCCTTAACATGACAGAAGAACAGTACGCTAAACTGGCTTCATACGGAATTATCGGAGCCTGCTTTCTCGTTCCGCTGTTCACTGTTATCCCCGAAAGCATGATAACCTCAACCTATACTCTTTCCGCAGGCGGGCTTGCGGTAACAGGTGTTTACTGCATGATAATGGCTCTCATCGCCCTTATCAAGAAATACGTCAAGGGAAGCGTGGTACTTCCTGTGTGCGGTTTCGGAGCAATACTCCTCTGGAGCGTTATCTCACTCATCAATTCCTACGACCCTATGGTATCCCTTTACGGCTACCCTCAGCGTGGCGAAGGTGTACTGGCAATACTTTTCTATTGCTCCATATTCATCACCACCGCCGCAGTAAAGCGTGAAACTGTCGTAAGCGCTCTTGTCAAGGGTCTCATCGGTACAGGCATACTCAACTCGGCATGGGCACTGATACAGATATTCGCAGGCAAGCTCACACATTACCGCAAAATTTCACTCGACATAACAGTAAACGCAGCTTCGGGTCTGGCACATTCCCCGATATTCCTTGCAATGCTGCTCACTCTGGCACTGACTGCCGCACTCATAACTGCCGCAGTTACCGAAAACAAGAAGTACCGCATCATCTGCACAGCTTCTGCTCTCCTGTTCGGTTTCGTGATGATATTCACCTATTCATTTGCAGGTGTGGCAGGTATGGTATTCTCTGTAATTGCCGCAGTTATCACTTCCATAGCCGTAAAGTCGCCAAAGAAAAATCTTCTTTCCGTCCTCGCAGCTGCTGTTGGTGCTGCTCTGGCTATTGTTGTCATCAGCGCAGGCGTACTCAGCGAAGTTCCCACATCCTACAAACTTCACGACGGACGTATCGCATGGTGGGCTGACAGCTACATGAGAATAGGTTCAACAGGCGAATTCAATAAAGACGTTGTAAATATAGACGATAACATGAGCGTTTATCTCTACCTCAACGACAAGACAAGAAATATCATTTCAGGGTCGCCTCTCACAGGTACAGGCCCCGACCAGCTGGCATATCCGCAGATATATACTTACGGCGGTCTGGAGGCAGATGCTGACCTTCAGGATATCATCCTCCAGAATAAAGGTATCTTCGACCGCTGCTACAATGAGTACCTCTACACAGCCGCTACCCGTGGCATCCCTTCACTTATCGCCCTTGCAGTTGTTGTGCTTTCAGCCGTAGTCTTAGCATTCAAAAAGCTGAAAAAGAACAAGGATTACAGCAATTCAGTTGTATTCTTCCTGACGATCGGAGGAGCGCTGCTTTTCTTCATCGGTTGTACAAATCTGCCGTTCTCACCTGTTTACTGGTCAGTGGCAGGCCTTGGATGTGCCGCTTTCAGCAGTGCCGAGAAATCTGAACCTGCTAAAGCAGAAAAGAAGAAAAAGAAATAATTTTAAAAATATCTCTGCACCTTTCGGGCTGTCATCCGACAGTGCAGATAAAGGGCAGCAGACAGCTGCCCTTTTCTTTCGGCTTTGATACGTTTATTTATCCTTTTGTGCATAAGAAATACAAGCTAATATTTTAAACACCGAACGGGCTTGACAGTGCATATCGTAAGTGCAAACTAACAAAAATCCCTTGATTTTTACTGCAATTATGTTATAATAATGTTACCGAGGGTTAACAAAGACCCTTAATAACAACGGAGGTGCATAGATATGGCATATATTATTTCAGATGATTGCATCAGCTGTGGTGCATGCGCAGGCGAGTGTCCTGTTAGCGCAATTTCAGAAGGCGATGGAAAGTACCAGATCGACGCAGATGCTTGCGTAGAGTGCGGTGCTTGTGCAGGTGTATGTCCTGTAGGCGCTCCAAACGCTGAGTAATTTTAATTACATAAGAATGTATGGACGGTCTGCGACCGTCCTTTTTCTTTTATATTCGCTGATACTTCGTAGGGGCCGCCTTTGGCGGTCCTTTTAAAATTCAGAAATGTTTTATTCTTACAATGAGGGCGCACACTGTGCGCCCCTACAATTTGCTGTTATACGTGAATGGTTTTGTAGGGGACAGCGTCCTCGACGTCCCGAAATTTTTTCGATAGATTGAAGGACGGTAAATGGCGGGCGCTCGGAAAGCGCCCCTACACTTTGCCGTTATACGTGAATGGTTTTTGTAGGGGAGCCCGCCCTCGGGCTCCCGAAACAGATTTTTCGACAAGCTGAGGGCGCACACTGTGCGCCCCTACAAATTTGCCGTTATAAGTGAATGATTTTGTAGGGGACGGCGTCCTCGACGTCCCGAAATTTTTTCGACAGATCGGAGAACGGTAAATGGCGGGCGCTCGGAAAGCGCCCCTACAAATGCTACATAAATATATTATTCAAGAAGTGCCGTCGAGCGAAAGCAGATTATGCTAAACGTACAGAGTAAGCGAGCTTGCGAGCGAATCGTGGATTGCGCCGCCGCTCGCTCAGCGGCCGAATCGTGACCGCCGGTGGGGGCGTCCCCGCACTTGATTTATTTGGGGAGATATGGTATAATGGATGAGTGACAATTATTACATGAAGGAAAGGAATCATCATGGATATCAATAAAACTCTTGCCGCTGAATTCGGCTTAAAACAAGAATACGTAGACAATACCGTCGCTCTCATCGACGACGATAAGACTATACCATTCATCGCCCGTTACCGTAAGGAGCTCACAGGCTCTCTCGACGATCAGGTGCTCCGTGAGCTCTACGACAGACTCATGTACCTCCGCAACCTCGAAAAGCGCAAGGAGGAAGTTACCAACGCTATCACCGAGCAAGAGAAAATGACTCCCGAGATCGAAGCTGCTATCAGTGCCGCTGTTACTCTCGTTGAGGTCGAGGACATCTACCGTCCGTTCAAGCCCAAGAGACGTACCCGTGCAAGCATTGCCCGTGAAAATGGTCTTGAGCCCCTTGCTGAACTCATCCTCGCTCAGGATAACTCAACCGATCCCGAAAAGGAAGCAGAAGCTTTCATCAACGAGGAAAAGAACGTTCCCGATGTACAGACTGCTATACAGGGCGCTATGGACATAATAGCTGAGGATATCTCAGACGATGCCGACATCAGAAAGAAGCTGCGTACTCTCGCAGGCGAAAAGGGCGAAATGGTGTCAAAGGCTTCAGACCCCGAGGCAGAAAGCGTTTACTCCAACTACTACGAATATTCCGAGCCTATCCCGAAGGTGGCTAATCACCGTGTCCTCGCTATGGACAGAGGCGAAAAGGAAGGCTTTCTCAAGATCGCTGTTACTCTCGATGAAGTTGCAGCTACTGATATTATTTTCGGCAAATACGTCAAGGCTAACAATGCCTGCGGTGAACTTGTAAGAAATGCCGCTGCTGACAGCTACAAGAGACTTATCTTCCCGTCTATCGAGCGTGAGATACGTTCTGAAATGAGCGCAAACGCAGCTGAGGAATCCATAAAGGTATTCGCTGCAAACCTCCGTCAGATGCTTCTCCAGCCGCCGCTCAAGAGTTCCGTTATCCTCGGTCTTGACCCGGGCTACGCTCACGGATGTAAGACTGCTGTTATCGACGGAACAGGCAAGGTTCTCGATACAGCTATAATCTATCCCGTAAGAGAAAGCGCATCTGCTGCTAAGGTAGAAGCCGCTAAGAAGAAAGTCAAGGAATTCATCCAGAAGTACGGCGTAAACGCCATTGCTATCGGAAACGGTACTGCTTCCCGTGAGACTGAAAGCTTTGCCGCTGAGATAATCAAGGAAGTACCGCAGGAAGTCAGCTACATGGTAGTCAGCGAGGCAGGCGCTTCAGTCTACTCAGCTTCAAAGGTAGCTGCTGAGGAATTCCCTGAGTATGACGTTTCTATCCGTGGCGCTATCTCCATCGCAAGACGTCTTCAGGACCCTCTTGCAGAGCTTGTAAAGATAGACCCGAAGGCTATCGGTGTCGGTCAGTATCAGCACGATATGCCTCAGGCACGTATGAGTGAAGCCCTCGGCAGTGTTGTTGAGGACTGCGTTAACTCTGTCGGTGTTGACCTTAACACAGCTTCACATTCCCTCCTCTCCTACATTGCGGGTATCA
>Ga0255346_1002074_pt1 | contig 26417 bp, 20 predicted proteins | sample wastewater_treat_FD_194410 | JGI IMG/M metagenome (GOLD analysis project Ga0255346, IMG submission 194410) | Wastewater microbial communities from Lulu Island WWTP, Vancouver, Canada - plant22 | ecosystem: Engineered > WWTP > Wastewater > Unclassified | place: Canada: Vancouver, British Columbia...
ATAAATGGTGTTTGTGTTGGTGCAACCAAAATAACCCACCCCCTTTTTTGTGTGTTTTTTACAGGGGAGGATGAATACGGAAAATCGATGGTTCTGGATGCCATATTTTTTATGTCAATTGTTTGGGGTGAGGGTTAGTTTGGGTTTTATATCCCATAATAGAGTTTTATAGCCTCAGCCAACAGATTTCCTGCTGCACCTAATCCAATACTCCAAGTACCATCAAGTGCTTTCCCAAGCATTTTTTGAATCCAAGCATTGACTTTCTCACCAAATGTCATTTTAGAGGCATCTGGTTGTTCTGTATCAATAATAGTGGCGAGTTCAGATGTATCCTCTTCACTAATCCCATAGTCTTTCAAGTACTTAATTAATTCATCTTTATTACCCTTTGTAATATTTATTTTGGCAGAGATTCGTGCTTTCTCACCAGTATTGACAACATTACCGTCTCCTGAGGTGTTGATAATGGTTTGATTCATAATTGTTGATATTTGTTCTTTCTTAGTTTTTAGTTCTTCGATTTCTGTAATATTCCCAAATTCAGAATCAATTTTCAGCATGAAGTCTAAAAGATTATTCCGAACAAATGATAAAATCTCAAGAACAGCATTAACTGGAATGGATATTTTACAATTAATTAACTGTAAATAGGGATTACCCATCTTACGCCAGTTTTGCTGTATTACCCCCACTATTTCCGCAGGATATGGACGTTCAAGCATTCCTGATTCATTTTCAGCAATAATAATTTCTAAACTTGATATGCTTTGATTAAAATTCATCGAATGAATTACATCTTCAAATTTCCTGTTAAGACCAACAGTTGGAACGGGTTGGTCGTTGTATTGCATACTCCCATTTATATATGTACCTGTAATATTTCCCTTGAATTTTCTATAATCTGGCAATTCATCCTTGTTTTCATAACCTTTTAGTTCATTACTTACCCAAGTCAGAAGAACATCATTGCCTAATCGACTTGCGAGGACTTTTGTTTTCAACAATGGTGAAACAATAGATTTCTCAGTATCAATTAGTTCGTTAATTATATCATTTATAAGTTTCATTTTCTAAACAAATGGTAAATTATTATAGTTGTCTTAACCTATTCAATTCATTATTAATTATGATGACTTAATCCAATCCAACATTTATATATTCAAAATCAAGTTTTAGATTCATCTTTAGAAAACTAATATATCGCTTTTCATTCCCGTTTGGGGGATATTGTCCCACAACAACATGTTTCTTGGGTCGTGAATCTGAGTCGTTCAGAGAATATAAGAGAATTTGACCCAAGGCTTGTTTGATACACTCACTCGCATAAGGTGCAGATTTTACCTCATAAAATGATATATACGTTGGTTGGATGAGTTTAATATCTACAAAATTCTCTTCAAGAATCACATTCTTTTTCCCATACTTCTTTATTAATGCATCTTTCAGTTTTTCTTGAATCATATTATGCTTTTGCTCTACAACAAATGAACGTGCGATTGTTCTTGTTTGAGATTTAATATTTCTTTTTGAAGCAGGTTTTCTGGACGTTCTAATTGACTTTTTTTTACTACTACCACTTTTTTTCTTCTGCCCAAACTTATTATAAAGTTGATGCATAAATGAATAAACATCAAGATGTGCTGGTTTATTCATAATCATTACATTATGAATCTCAGATATCTTGGTCTTTTTTGTCGTTTTTAATCCGTAACTATTTCCAATTCGAAGTAAGACTTCTCTTTTAAAAATTGGAATTAATCTTTCATTTGAATATAGAAATGCCACCTTCCACTTAAATAAATCAGGTAGTTTGATGTCGTCAATTAATTCAAACCTACCAGCAACTGCTAAATCAATGATGCTTATGATGTCCCTTTTAGTGTTATCGAAGGCTTCGTTACGATTATTGCCATATCCAGAAAGCCATGAATATTTGTTATCATTTTTATATTTCTTGGGTTTTTGTTTTGCGTCTTTTCTTTCGTAAATCCCAAATTTTATTGAAGTCAATCCTTTAATACTCCCCAAGTCTCTTGTTTTCGTTTCAACCCATTGACAGAAAGTATCTTTATTACGAACTCCAACATACTCTGGTAGTTTCATTTTCTTAACCGTATCGAGTGTCCATCTATCAAGAAATTCGTCAAGCAGAATATTGAATTTATTCATAGTCATTCTTTTTTAAGGATTAATTAATCTATTATTTGTATGTGGAATAATCTCATTCAAAAGCATACTATGAATTTAAGTCCTTATATACGTCACTTCACACCCCTTACACAGCCTCTTCTCCTGATAATACTCCGCAATATCATACCACCCATTCGTCTTCTGATAAATGTCCAGACCACGACCAAGTACTATCTTCCAGCCATTATCCAGTACTATAGAACGGTCATGTGTGTTTTCAACAAACTCATAGGTAAATTGAATGCCCAGTGATTCCAGTGAATCAGCCATCTCTTTAAATGCTCCTTTCGAGTTTTCGATGTATTCCTCGTTGTTGTTGGTTATCAGGTGTAGTTTTACTTCTTCCAGTTCATCCTTTTTTGTTGATACCAGTTTTGCGAACTCCATGAAGTTTCGGAGTTGGTAAGGCAAGCGAATGTATGGGTCGGTTACAGTTATTTCCTTAGCATCGATAAGGTAAGCACCAAACAGCATGTCGTATGATATTCCTGACTGATTGTCACGGATTATCTTCTGACCTTCGGCTAATTCTATGCTTTTTTCTGGCTGTTCTTTCTTTGGAATGGTCTTTTCTATCTCTGGTATAGGTTCGTCATCATCTTCCAACCCTAACATTTCCCTGTGTTCAATGTATTCAAGTGTTTGAACATATACCTTCTTGCTGGTCTTTTTATTAATATAGGAAAAATCAACCTTTTCGAATGTTTCATCCATTCTACGGAGTTGGTCTTTCACTCTTCTCCTGTTCTCGATGGCAAATTCAAGTATTACCTTGGCTTCCTCTTCGGTAAACTCACCATGTGGAAAGATGATTTTTATTAATCCTGAAAAGGTCTTGGCAATGGATGTTTTATCACGGGTTGTTATTGAATCGGAGAGGTCGAAATATCTGGTGTAGTCATTCATGTGGTCTTCTTTCCGTAGTTCCTTCATGACCTCAGCCATATAATCCACAATAAAACCGTAGTTATCGGTGAACATCTCGTTGCGCAACTTCTGCACTTCCCATCCAGCCAAATAGCAATGAAGCCTGTCAAGAAATGCTGTATCATAGTATTCCTTCGGTAGTGCATCAAACAAATTGCTATGCTTCAGCATATATGGAACTGGATGTTCAGTGTTGCCTATAAATGCCATTGATGCGGATGCACCATATATTTCTTTTCCACGGCTGAAGGACTTATTTGCCATGTAGTTTTTCATGATATCCACCAATCCACGGTCAACCTTCTTGGTTTTTCCTGCGAATTCATCATAGGTGACCACATCCCAGTATCCCACCAGTCCGATATCTCCTGTGCTGTTGTTGACAAAGAGTTTGGCTTTGCTGACCTCACCCCCTGAAATGAGTATTCCATGTGGTGACATCTCTGAGTAGATATGGCTCTTGCCTGTGCCTTTCGGTCCTAATTCTATCAAATTGTAATTATTCTCGCAGAATGGTATTAAACGTGCCAGTTGAATGAGTTTGGAGCGAAAAGTAAATTCTTCAGGGTTCAACCCAATGGACTGTATATATAGGTCAATCCATTCTTCGGTGGTGAATTGTTTACGGATTTCTTTGTACTCATTCACATCGACATTTGAAATCTGGATGGGTTTCAGGTTCTCGATTATCCAAGGTGAAGCATCACGTTCATCGGATGGCTGATATCCCATAGTAATTAAACACCAGACACCACCTGAGAGCAGTCTTTGGTTTTGCTTAACGATATTCTCGTTTATCACCACTTTGGTTAGACCAAGGTTAGCAAAGGATGTTTCATATACGTCCCTTCTATCATTCAATCTGACAGATACCTTATCAATGATACGGTGTGACTTGCTGTCACGGATGGTGGATTTTATCAGTTGTGCTTCATCCCGATGAACGAAATGCTTTGCGATAATGCTCTTTACCGTTTCCACTCCCTGAGCAATCGTTGGCTCATCGTCAGTGGCACAATATTGTCCGAGAAGGTATTCCAGCACATAAGTTGGTACAATGGCATTACCCTTTACCAGTTTGGTCAGGTCTTTTCTGACCACTTTACCACCGAAGTGTTGATTTATTTTCTTATCCAGTTCATTCATATTACATGTCGTCAAAGTCGTTTGTAAATGAAATATTCAGCGTATAGGAATATTCTTTGTAGGTCTTCCATTTGCTTGTTCCTTCTACGGGTTCTTCAAGTAGCAGTTTCACCCTTTGATTCTTATACTTTCCACTCGCTTTTGAACTCAGGTGGAAGCGGTGTTTCACCTCACGCATTCTTTCAGTGCCCTCAGCGATATCAAAGTTGTAGGTGAATTGGTCACTTAGCATTTCACCGTCTTCAGCGTAAATGGCACTCCTGATTTGCCTTTGGAGTACTTTTTCACTCACCAAATCGGTTTGCAAGAATGAAACAGCCAGTATGTTGGTGGTTATCTTATCGGTGGATTTGATGATATCCACATCCACCTGTTTTGTGGTATCCTGACGTGTTTTCGTGACTTTTAACAGGGGTATGACAATTTCCTGAAGCGATGCTCCACCGTGCACATACCTTGAACCTGCGCCTTTGATTCGAATCCTGTTAATTGATTTTGGAATCAATACCTCAGCATCACCAGACAGGTTGAGTTGTTCTGCGGTAAAATGTTTGGTACTGGCATCACCTTTCAAATTCTTCCCGATTACATATCGTCTGGACTCTTTCCATAACTCACCTTTAACTTCACCGATGGAAAAATCACTCTCTGCCAGTTCGTTATTCTGGTAAAGGAAACCGTGGTCAGCCGTGATAAACATGTTATTGCCATTCATATTGGCAATCTTTTTTATCACATCCATCAGGAATTCCAGTTCCTGTTCCACTGCTTCGAACACTTTTTCTTCGGATGTTTTGTCATCGCCAACCTTATCAATGCGGTTATGGTAGATGTAAATCAAGTCATATTGTTTCACAAATTCCCGACCATCGGTGGAAGAGTTCATCTTCATGAAATCCTCGGCATTGATAGCCGTGGCTCTTACACCAGCCATTTGTTCCAGTATCTTGGTTCTGCCCTGAACGCCTTGGGTTGAATTGCCGTTGATGAGGATGTTTTCACTATCTGGCTGGAATGTCATATTTGCATTGGGAAGCAGTGCTGCCATTCCCAATTGGGTGTAGGAAGGCAGGGATGAAACCATGTGTTCCAATTCCCCTTCAAAGCGTTTCTCGGTCTGTATTTTCTGCAAGTATTCCCACCCGCATTCATAGCGTAATGCATCAGAAATTATAACAAAAAGCCGTTGTCCCTTGGTGGCGAACGGTTTAACGTGGTCAGTAAAGAATCTGTGCTGTGCGACTTTTGGTTGGTTATACCATCTCTCAGAGGTATCGATTACTTTCTGCCATTTGTTCCCGTAGTTAAGCAGCCAATCATTGCAATAAACCTTCTCCACTTTCTCGGTCAAGGGTTGCAAAACTTTATTTTGCTTGGCTTTACGATAGTGGTAAATATACTTCCGATAATAATGGTCAATCTTATAGAGGTTCTGGGCATAGGTCTGGATTCCTTCACCAAATGATTCGACCTTCAACTTGTCCGTTTTTCTGACCGATGTAATCATATGCATCCCGTTCTCCAGACAGGCATAAAAATCTTCGTAATCCTGATACCAGTATTTGTTTTCCCTTTGCTTTATGAGTTGGTTCAGCCTGTCATTTGATATGGATTCTTCACATATTAATTGAGCAAGTTCCGATATAATTCGTTTATCAATCAGTTCGAATAAATCATCCTGAATAATATCTTCCACCCTGATGTTATTCAGAGCCGACTCTATCTTCAAATCACCAGCAATCTTCTGTGAAAGTTTTCGGTATGCTTGTTGGTAGGAGATGGAATCCTTCCACATGCTGATGAGTATCTTGGATTCTTTCGCAATGCCAGTTTTTTTACCGATGGAGAAATTGTTATTGAATACTTCCAGCAGGAAATCATATATAGTTGGTGTTTCATTGGTATAGCCATATTTGCGAGCAATCTCCTTCCAGTAGAAGTTTTTCAGGTTATACCGTTCCAGTTCCCTGTCGTAACGTTCATTACCATCATTGAAAGCAGATGCATGAACCTGAAGGAATGATACAAGGCTAACGTTATCGGTATTGAATAGAACAGCCAGCATTTTATACCGTATGGCTTGGTAGTCATCATCCTTCCCAAGCAATTCTTTTAAATCTGCCCTGCGTTCCTTGTTTTTGAAAAATTCGATGTGTTCCGCAATCAGGTTGGTGAAATCATAATCCAATTCCAGTTCCTGCGCAAACATGGCTTCTTGTCTGGTCTGAAACACATAATATGCAAGTTCCATGTCCAAAAGCCAGTTTTCAGCATTATTCGGTTTATTGTAGGGCAGATAGAGTAGAAACTGAGTGTTTGGTTTTTCCCGACTAATAAGATGTTTGATGTAGAACTGGTTGTCCTTGACAATAACCTTCTCCACACCATCCAAAAGCAGTTCATCGAACTCTTCTTTCAATTGTTCGTTCTCATCATACCAAAAAATGATGCGATGCTTATTGAATAGTTTTGATAATGCCTCTTCTATCTTGTTCATGCTTTTTGTCTTAATGAAACCCCTTTAGGAGTGATATCAATAACCTCTACTTCAATTTCATCACCAACTGAATAAATATTTTTAAAATCCCCTTGATTTGATTTTATCAGGTTGCTTTTATGTAACAGACCATCTTTCATTTCTGGAATCGAAACAAATATCCCAAACTCAACAACAGATTTTATTTTACCTGTAAATCTCTTGCCAATTAAATTGGGATGTTCTGCCGATTGTTGTTTTATTACTTCCGTTATTACCACATCTTCAGCAATATTATCACCTTTAAAATCTGTAAGCGGATAATACTCAACAAGGCTATTTTTTATGGCATTTAAGTCCCTTACTCTTCTTCGTAAATCTTTCTTTGAAAAGAATCTGATTGACCCATTATTGGCTTTTATCTTACCTTTCTTGCCATCATTATGAATCCAGATAATTTGTCCACTTTCTCTTTCTATGCCTTTGTATCTTTCATTATTCCAGAATTCTTTAGCACTTTTAAAATAATCGTCTATACTTAAAATTTCATCCCCTCTTAGGTTATAAAAGGTAAATAGTTTGGAAAATTCTGATTTAATATTCCATTCATTTTCCTTAATTATTGCATATAATAATTTCGCTATCAACTCTCCTTCTTCTTGACGTTTAAGTTTGTACAATAATCTTGTTTGCAACAGATAGAGGTTAATCATATACTTTGGCTCATTTCCATAGTAAGCCGCATTTACTGCATACTGCCATGCCTTTTCATAATTCGATTGTTCATAATAAATTTCAGCAATATCTCTATAGATAAACCACTTATCACTTCCAGCCTTTGTGCTTAATAGTTCATTAAGAATGTTTTCTCCGAGTTCAGAGTTTCCTAATTTATCATGGCAGATGCCCTGACGCATTTTGAACCATAAGTCATTGTTATAATGAAATTTATCAAAACTTCTTAGTGCAGCATCACATAAGTCAATACACTTTGAGTATTCTCCAAGTTTTAACAATGCCTTGGATTTAAGTGAATAGTACTTTTCTTTATCAGATGCTATTTCAATTTCTCCTCGTTCTTCGGTATTAATCAATCTTGGATTTATTGATAATAAGTCGGGGTTAAGCACATCAAGTAAATCATTTACTTTTTTGGCGTTGAAAATATTTTCGGAATACGCATCTACCAATTGAAATACTGATATCGTTAGCGGGCATGGAAATTCGTGATTTTCATGAAGGTCTTTCTGTTTCGCAATACTAAAAGAATTCCAAATTATCTGTTCATTATTAATCAATTCCCTTTTTTCAACCTGTTTTACATATTTATCAAAAATATACCACGAGAAAAGTCCACCGACCTTATCATAATCTTTAAATTTTTCTACAATAGCATCCAGATTATCAGGATTATGTGATAGGCATTTTCGCAATGCTTTTAAATAATGGAAAGCGTCCCAATCATTGAATGCTTCATTGTATTCATTCCATATTTTTTCATACAGAACAACTGATTCCTCAGGACTTGATTCGATAAGCGACCGTGCTTTGTTTTCTATGTCACGCTTTGTATCCATCAATTAGTAATTGTTTTATTTCATTACCGAGTTCAGGAGTGGATTTTTCCAGTATCGATAGGATAGAGAAAAATCCATCATTTAAATACCAAAGCCTGAACCTTGCTCCCTTTTCGAGATTATACAATTTAAATACAGTCTGATTTTTACTCTCTTCCAGTATATCTAATTCGTAACCAGATTGCTTGCATTTTTGAAACCAGTAACCATATATTTCTTGTCTCCAATCATTGGGCAAATCGTTCGATTTGTACAGTTCATTTATACAATTATCAACGACTTTTTTTTCAGCCTTACCTATCTTTTCAACTCTGATTGATGTAACCGCACCTTTTGCATTATAATTCACTATAAGATGAAGTTTATCACTATCAGCGAGTTCACTTCCAGAAGGAGTTGTGAATACGATTTTTATAGCATATGGTACATTCATTAGTTTTTCAAACAGATACCCTGAAGATTGAAGTTTGTTAATCAAGTGAGATAAGCCAAATAATGCATTTTCGGGTACTTGTTGTGTGAGTTGATCCTTTATCTCTATTGGAATATCTATAGCCGTGAACTCCAAAGAAATCTTTGATGCTTTAGAGTGAGGTACAATATTTTCAGAATCTTCAAATACTAAATTCACAAAAGGGTTAATTGACAAAGGATTAATTATTTTTGTCGATTCCACTCCACAAGAAAGTCCAGTATACAGCCACCTGAAATAACCCTCGTTGGTTATGCCAAAATTCTCACCCTGAAAACTATTGAAAACAATCTCTTTAAATGATGACCCTAATGCCTTATGGACATTCATCGAGTATCCAAATTGCACAAGAGCAACATTCACCATTGGGTCAGAATTCAATAAATGAATCATCCCATACTGCCTGTGAATTTTTCTCGCTCTACGTTCCATTTTTCGCATTCGAACACCAATTTCATCATGTTTGGTTTTAACTCTTTGCCCCTTATCTAACTGTTTTTGAAGTTCATTTTGTTCATGAACCGCATCTTTATACTCCTGAGAATTAATCAAATTGGTGTAATGCAAAGATTTCTCGAAAACATTCTTTTTTGAATACTCATTGAGTCTATTACTTACAAAAACCCTGAATGCTACCTGTTCTTCAAGAGTTAATTCATACGCATTATGCATATAGTTTTCAAGTATCCAAATGTCAGCCACAAAATTTGGTACATTACTCAGGCATGTAACATTCAGTTTTACGAACTTTAAAACAATCGATTGCCTGTTCTTTGGAGTAATGGTTTCGTTGTGCCTATCTAATACTTTCTCAATTCTCAAGTACATTCCATTCTGGATTCTTTGAGGATAGGAAAGACCTGTCTCATCAGGTATATTAAAACTGTTATTTGCCATCAATAAATCACCCTGTGCATAATCTTCTTTTTTGTTTTGAACAAATTTCCTAATCCACTGACTGATTTTTAAAGCATCTTTGTTCTTAAAGACCAATACTGAATAATCAGGTTCTTTTTCGCAAGCATATTTAAACCACTTGTGAAATGTTGATTCTGCCTGTGATTTGTCAACTTCGAATAGAGTTTTATTATCCCATTCATACAGGAGGTTGTTAAAAAACCCTTTATCTATTGAAGATGTAATTTGAAGTTTTAATTTATTAATCGCTGTGTCTTGACTATAATCATTTATGTCTCGAAATTTCAGAATCTCTCCCTTATGTAATATTGAAATGGTTTCTGTTGAAATGGCGGATTCATCAACATCACCATAACTGAGTGAGTATGGGTCACCTATACAAATCAGTTTTCTTTTAGTTTCATTCAGTTTTAAATATGTGAACATGTCCTCAAGTAATCGTCCTGACCCAAACCTAAGTAACTCTGTTTGATATAGTGAACGTGTGACAAGATGCGCTTCACATAGAACTATTACTGAGTTTTCATCAAGTTCTTTATCACTTCTTATGCCTATAACATCTTGAACCTGTTCAGGTAATTCAGTTTCCGAAATTAAATTTGCTTCGACTGTATCATCTTGATTTCCACCTTCTGAATAATTGTCAGAAGTCCCGCCATAAATTGTTGTAAATAAACTATGTGGTTCGATTCCTGCCCTTAATCTGATTCTTCTGGCAATTCGTGTTGAATGTGTCCATATCTCTGTCTGAGGAATATCAAAATTTATTGCATTCGTTAATAAATAATGCATCCATTCATCCCGCTTATGAGCATCACCAGATTCAATCAATAAGATTTGCTTCTCAGGTTGCTGTAAAAATTCAGCAACAACATTTTTAAAATTATCGTCAATTAGTTCGTAATTATGGTGTACCTGTTCCTGTGAACTTTTAAAATGGATATCACCCACCCATGTCTCAGAAGGGAAAGTGCGGTTAAGTTCATTAGCAATCTCTACTTGGAAAGTAACTGGACTGGCGAAATCATACAAATAAGAGTGGAAATCAGATTCTTGAACAATCCTGTAATAAGGAATATCACGAGGGGTATTGATATTTAATTTAATCGGACCGCTAAAAACGTTAACGATACTTATTCGGGAATAATTGATTCTCTCTGATAAAATTAAATTAGACTTAATCAGTTCAATAAATGAGTTTCTATATGATTCAAGTTGTTTAAATGGATTAATAAATCGGCTTCCACCTTTTATTTCAATTCTCCGATTGTCTATGTCTGTATCAATATACCATTTTGTTGTTTTAAATTCGCTTGAATTTGGTGGTAATTTTATATCACCAGCGTAATCCTTTAAATCTATAATTATCAATCCGTTAGTGTAATATAATATAGCATCGGCTTTAAACCTGCTGAAATTTGAATTATCGGGATTCCCTATCAACAAACCATCCCATTTCATTTTTTCAAAAAGCAGTTTTAAATCCCTTGCAATTCTTCTGAATTGTTCATTTTCATGGGTATTTTCTGCTCTCTTATGGTAAATCTGTAATGCCATAACTATCGGATTTGTGATGTATCAATCCAATCAAACTGTTTCACCTTCTTCTTGGTCGCAGGGTCATTCAAACCATTAACTTCTTTTACCGCTTTCCCGAATTTGTTGTAGTTCACCAGCACCCCATCATCCAAATCAATTTCCATACGTTCTGTTGCCAGAGGATAAAGAATATCTCTTTCATATTCATGAAGTTCAACCAACATCTTTTGGATGTTATCACTTTCTTTAATGGCTTTGGATTTATCAGATGCAGAGCCAGTTTCCATTACACGCACAAGATGTTCCTTTCGGGTATTTAATTTACCAATGAACTCCTTGAGGTACTTGTTCAATATGTTACTGCCTGTATCAGGTGTGTAACGGTGCATATAAATCAACACATTGAACGAACCCTTGGGTGAAGAAAACATCCAGTAAATTGGTCGTTTCTTGTAACGTTTGATATGGTCATGATAAAAGTCTTTTAAAAAATACTTTCGAATTTCCTTCCCAATCTGTTCTACAATAAATGACAGGTTTTTATTGAAGTTCTTCTCGCCATAGGTGACTTTCAAAAAATGATAGAACCTACCAACGATATCATCTTCAAACCAATCACCATCAAGGATTGGAATGATATTATCTTCATCAGGAAGGAAATTGCATTCATTCTTAGTTTTTTCAATTTTGTGCAGGTAATCTGCCAAGGTTTCGCCCTGATTAGCAAGTATTAGACCTTTTTTATCCAAACTGTAACGACCAAACATGCAGCCAACTGAGTAACTAATAAACTGAGCCATTATTTCGCTTGAAACAAAAGGCAGAGTAATTTCATTATAGTTTTCTACCTGAAGTGTTTTGGAATCACGGAAAAGTTTTTTGTTTAGTTTAGCAAGTGCTGGTCTATCCAATTCATCTTGCTGAATAGTAATTTCTTCTAAAGGGATAGTCGGTGTTAGTTCTTCATTTAAGCCATAAATCCCAATTATTAGATTGTTAATTTCTTCTTCATTTTTATGAAGTTGAAAGAATTTATTTTTCCAGTACTGTTGATAGTTTTCAAAAGCAATTAATAAATCAAATCCGTTAATTCTAATAAGTTCATTTATTGAAAATGAAAAAGAAGTTTCATGCGTATTCCAATCACATTTTGAAATTTCAATAATCTCATCAACTAAATTGTCAATTTCAGATTCATGCATGATGCTTACTGGTATACCAGAAATATTACCGACTTGAGCATTCAAGGTTGGATTAATCAAGGCTAAAAAATAAGTTGTCACCTTTGAATTTAACAATCCAAGAAAGTATTTTAGGTTATTTTGGATTATAAGAGATGGTGCTCCGTTATCAAAAACGAAGGCATTTGTGTAGTATCGTGTATTTAATTGTCCCGTTGCTATTAATCCCCAACTAATACTTTCTTTAAAGTACTTATCACTGTTTCTGAAGACTGCTCTGCCTGTTTGCTTCAGTTCTTCGGCATTATTCTCCCATATTATTATATATTCGTCTAAACCATACCACTTTCGATTTCCGCCAGCCTTATTATATCTAACATACCTTTGTGTGGAACTTATTTTTTTATAATTAACCTCAAAGAAAAATCTTAGAAATCTAATATTGTTACCTGTTTGCAAACCCGCAGAAGGAGCAGCGATATTACTTAATGAGTTAAATTGACTGAAGCATTCCAAGGATTTATTACTTATCCAATAGCCTATTGTACTGGTCGGAATTTTATCAAAATTTTGTTGATTTATTTTAAATAGATATCTACTATCTGGAATTTTTACTAATTCAAGTGTTTTTCTTTCTTTTTCATATGAATCATTGAAGTCAACTAACCGAATAAATGTACCAAGTGAATTATAAGTCTCTTTCCAAACAGTAAATGTGACATTTTGAACTACTTCTCCGCCAATTTCTGGAAATGTTCTTGCTCCCAAATGTAGAAGTGTGTCCCAAAAAATACTCTTAATAAGTTTTCTTCTTAAAAGTTCATAACTTCCTATAAACATCCAACTATGTTGGTTAATCATTCCCATAAATCCTTTCGTTTTTAGCATTGCAAGTCCGCTTTCAATAAAACAAGCCATCAAGTCTGCTTTACTATGTGGGTAATTGCATGTAACAAACTCTGCTAAATCCTCATTAATATTTCCGCCCCCCATGTATGGTGGGTTTGTGACCACACAATGGAGTTTCTGCCCAAGCCAATGTAACTGGTTCAACGAACCGATGAGTGCTTCCACATTGCTGCGCTGGAATACATCTGCATTAGGTAGGAACTGGTAGAATTTATTTAAAACATGTTCAATTTCATTGGTATGAGCATGCGGTAAGATTAAAGACCCAAAGTTGGAAGCCTGCTGCATTAATAGAAAATCGTGCATCAGTTCATCAGAAACCTGAATCTGCGCTGATTTTGACAAATCTTTGATTTCGACTTTGGATACATGTAAATCATGAAAGCAAAGGATGTTGGGTTTTAGTCCCTTGTGAAATACCCTACGGTGGTATTCACGTGCCTTAATCATCAATGCTAATCCTGAAAGTTGTGCTGCTCTTTCATCAATTTCAAACCCATACAGGTTGTTTTCGATGATTAGTTGGGGAATTTCACTGATATTATACCCTTCTTCTTCATAGATTTTAATTAGTAATTCAAAGGCGTACACAAGAATATGCCCACTGCCACTTGCAGGGTCTAAGAATTTTATCTCTTCGGGGGAATTGATTTTCAGGTAGTCTTTTGCTTCAAGAGATGCTGACTCAAAAAAGTATTGCATGTGCTCTCTCAAACGGGATTTGGGACGATTTTGCAGCCAGAGTTTTCCTAATGTGTTCTGCACCATATATTCCACAATCCATCGTGGAGTGAAAAGTTGAGTTGCGGCAGGAATGTCTTCCTTTTTTACCTTTGATTTGGATGCAAATACTTCGTCTTTCTTCTCTGAAATATAGAACTGGTACAACCAACCAATGATTTCCACATTCTGGCAATCTTCCAAAGGCATACCGTTTCGCACATCCTTTAAAATCGAAAAATCGCTGGTCAGGTCATCAGGTAGCAATAATTCTGTGTAGTCGTTTATTTTTTCAAACAGGAAGGGAAATGTTGTATGCAGATGGTTACAGGTTGCAATTAACAACTCCTTATAGGCTTCATTCTGTGGATTGGTGCTTGGTATTTTATTATCCAGTAAATCATATATTCTCTGTCGGTTCACCTTTAATTCTTCAGGGAGGTTGCCTCGTTTTGCTTCGTCCAATATTTCTGGAGTGGTATATCCATATTTCGGTGTGATTATTCTTATCCCCAATGGTTGATAATCGTTGGAATCCATGAAACGAAGTGCCATTAATCGGTTAAACCATGTGTAGGCAACCTTCTCAATCAACTGCTCCTTGGTGGTTCTACTAAGTTCCTGCCTGAGTTGTTTTAACTGCTCTGTTTTCTCCCGCAATTCAGCCGAATCAGTGGTTAAAACAAAATTGAGTTTAGCACCTACCTGTTCGAGTAGTTTTCTTCTGGCTTCTTGAGCAAATCTTTTAAGTATACTGGTATTCATGGTCTAAAGGGATATTCTTTTGTTATCATTAATTAATTCGTTGAGTTTGGCTTTTAGTGCGTCCACGTACTTTTCAACGTCCTCTTTTGTCTTGAGTTCATTTTTCGGGAATTCAACCTTAACATTATTAATGTTACGGTAAACTGGTTTATCTGGCTCAATAATTGGGTTTGCCAGTTGCGCCATTAAGTTTAATTGTTGTTCCAGAAGTTTACCTTTAACATTTGTCTGTGTTTCCCTGAGGTTAGCAATAAATCGTTGTTCTTTTACCTTCTTGGCTTCATCTTCAAATGGTTTCAGAACCTGCTCCCGCTTTAAATCATCCAGTGCTTTAAAATCATCGTGAGATTGGATTCGGTTAATGGCATGGTTAATCTCTGCTTCGGTAAGTTTCCTTTCTTGTTCAATTTGCGCAAGAACCTTTTTGGTCAATGTATCTTTTGCCAATTTTGCATCCCTGATGAGATTACCATAAAAGGGTGTCTCATGGTCATTTACCTCACGAAGTACATCCAGTTCTTCACACTCAATATATTCAAGGTTTGATTGGTTACCAGAAAAGAATCCACGGATTCCGTCATAAATCTTTTTTTGCTCTCCGTGCCAGAACCGCTTGATGGGGTCAACCGTTTTTTCCTTATGGTCAAGCAGGTCATCTTCAAAGTCTGAAACATTGGTTAGGTAGTAATTGTATTCTTTTTTCGTCAGTTTCTCCACAAATTCAGCCACAGGCTCAAGTACTTTCAGAAATGGATAGTTTTCTTTACTCATCAGCATCTGGTTTAACCACCCCAACTCTTGAGTGAGTTTTCCCTTGAATGCAATTGCCACTTCTTTGGCTTCTTTTGCTGGACAGGATTCATCAAAATAATCGCTGTACACTGTCATCAGTTGCTTAATAAGCCTTGGGTCATAATCAACCTGTGGCTCAAGCAGGGTATTGCTGTACAATCTGTTGTTCATGAAAGCATTCAGAGCACCATCATCATCTAAAAGATTTGAATCCTGAGAGAGTTCAACCTTTCCTCTCTTGTACAATTTGGCTGCAATGCTGAATACGGCATTCTGATACCAACCATATGGCTTTTTAGCAAAGTGGTCACGGATATCAGTCAGGGATGTCCTTTCCGACATTTTTTTCCTTCTATGAATAATATTCAGAACCTCACTTTCGGCTTCCGACATGGTTGTATCATCCGTTCCAAACAAATCATCCTGCCTGTCTCTGATAATGGCTTTAATGGTATCTTCAGAGAATTGAGTGCTACCAAGCATCTTCAGGTTCGGATAAGCCAGTTTAATCAGATTCTGGAAGGCATTGACCAGTCTTGTTTTACCATCGGGAGTACCATTTACATCCTGCTTCATGCCGTTCATATACACGGCAGATTCTCCCAACAGCCTTTTGAGCAGGGTAACAAGAGTCGTTCTTCTAATAGTGTTCTGTTGTGCCTTCTCAAAGAGAATGCGTTTCACATTATCCTTATTCGTGGTGGATTGGTTCTGACGGATGTATTTTTCGGTTTTAAGATACATCCTGATGTCCATAAGCATATGTTCGTCATCTGGAAGAACCATCATCAACAGGGTGTTGTATCCCATGGTCTGGGATTTGAAAAAATCTTCCCTGTCGTGGTCTTGAAAATTGGGTGTAATGATTTCAATGGTAAGTTCCTTCTCCTTACCCAATATTACACCGTCAATTTTACTGGTGAAGTCATACTCCTGCTTGTTTTCCAAGTAACGAATCTTGTTCTCACCAATAATCGAATCAAAGATGATTTGTTTAAATAGGTCGGTTACCTGACCATCGTCAATATCCGTTGACTTAATTTCCTCTTCAATGTCCTTTTCATCATCAGTCAGGTATTCATACAGGTCACCATTTCTTTGGAGATAAGTTTGGTTCTCAAGAAGCGCAAGTGCTTCATGAACCTTCTTGTCATGTTCTTTTAAATCGACCTGAAGACTGTCAATCATCAGAGTCGATATATTTCTGGCAGTTGTTTTAAAATTGCTGTAATACTTAACCATGAACAGTGCCTTCAGCACCTTTAAAGCAAATGGGTTATCGACCTGTCTCTCTGCAAGTATAATGGCACTTTGTAGTTCGCCTCGTATAGTGGAACGTATGCCTTCAAATAATAAATCGAAACTAACGAAGGCATTCTGGTCTTTGGTTTCAATTTGCTGAATCACGTGCTGGAACACCCCAAGCATAGACCGTTCCCCAACGGATGCATGTTTCCCCTGAAATGCATTATGGTTTGAAAGTGCCCTGATACATTGCTGGAATAAATCAAACTGGTAAGAAACAAAGGGATATTTGCTGATAAAATCTTTTTCGTCCTGATATCCCCTGAACTGAACACCCACTTCGGAAAATGACAGCAGGGTCTCCATCTTGGATTGTTCGCTCTTCCATGCTGTTTTCAGAAGGTCTCTTGCAGGGTCGGTTTTACTCAGCAGCCTCTTCTCAATCACTTCATCCACATTGGCAGAAGTCAATGGTATTTTCAATTTGAACCGTGCCTGAATTTTTGAAAAGTCATTTTGCTGGCTCTTGTTCATATCCCCGACCACACGCTCCATATCTTCCTGAGAGGTAACCAGTATCCATGAATTGCCTTTGGTTCTTGTGGCAAGGGTTTCGGCAATTGTCTGAAGGTTCAGCATCAGTTTAGTGTTTTCAGATATGAACTGACCCACCTCATCAACGAAGAAATTCAGCCTGAACCCCTTTGGTTTGGTTTTAATGTATTCGCTAACCTTTATGCAAAAATCATCCACCGATATACTTGAATCTGTGCGTATTGTATCGATAATATTGTGATATTTTTCAGGAGCATCACCCAACAATTTTGAAAGAACCTGACCAATGCCTTCTTTAACCTTTGGCGAAAAATATTTTCTCCTTGCATTCGACCAGAACTCACCAGTTAACGCTTCAAATTCTTCCTGAAACTCCTTGTATTTTCCTTCGTTATCAATCCATCGTTCAAACTCTGCCACATGCCGTTGTGCACCAAAATACCCAAGATGGTCATTAAAGACTTTATAGAAGACATTCAGGAGCGCATCTTCTTCCTGCTTACTGGTTATTTGCGCCTGTTGGTCGATATTGAACAGTATTGATTCCGATGGAATGCGTGTTGCACTTTGAATATCACCCTTGAGGATTTTATCGGTCTCAATCTTTTCAGCAAACAGTTCACCGAGTCTGTACCCATTGAACTCCTTGTTCTCCAGTACATAGGAGAGAATCTTCAGCAGGTGGGATTTACCAGAACCGAAAAAGCCAGAAATCCATACCCCGTTTGCCCCACGGTAGTCATTATATGCAGAAAAAAAGTCACCAATCTTCTTTGATACTTCATTGGTGACCACATATTCCACAACTTCATCCAATACATGTTCTTGGTCATCTGCTTTAATAACCGTCTCGATGGTACGGTTAATGTCTCTTACGAAGAAATCTTTGAGAATCATTTCTTTAATTTATAGTTAGCGATGTTGAATGCACGGTAATAGTTATCGTCTTTCATCAGACCGAAAAGTTCCAGTGAATACCCGTTGTAATCCCCTGCAAAAAAAGCAACAGTAGGTGCTTTCTTGGCAACATTCTGAAGGTTGTTCAGTACATTATGACTTCGAATAAACGGGAACACCAGACCAATACCCGTTAAGAAGTAAACTTTCGCAGAAGCGGTATCAATCATACCCTTGATTTTTGGAATCAGCACTTCGTTAATATCTAAAATGGATTGGAGTGCTTCCTTGAACTCTTTCTTATCCATGGTCTTTTCAAGTTCGAATATTTCACCCTCACCGAGTTCCTCATTCAGAAGTTCCAGAGCGATATCATATAAATTCAGTTCCAGCACTGGAATACCGTTGGTTTCAAGTTTATTTTTCAGGCTTCGAATTGCACGGTCAACTTCTATTTGCTGTTTCGGGTCAAATGCTGCAATAAAGAAGGGTATCTCACCGCCTAACGATTCCATTCGCAGGAACTCTTGGTTGCTGATGACTTGATATAGATGTTCGAACTTTTTAACAATATCTTCCATTTCAGTGCCTTAGTTGTTTTATGTCCCTGTCGGACATCATGAATATTTTAAGCCACATAGGGTCTTCTTTGAGAAGTGCATTGATTACATCCTGCTGAAGAATCTGTGGTTGTATGGTTTTTTCAACGGCATTATTGATAATCCCAGCCTGTTCCAGAATACGGAACATTACCTGTTTTGCTTTCTTTCGTGTGGATTCCGAAAATTTTTCGAGTTCAGGATGCAATGATATTTTGTTGTTAATAAATGAATTATAGTCTGACTCGTGTAACTGATAATCAAACACCAGCACCTTATCACGGATAACCTCTATAGCAAAGTCTCTGATGAACGCATAATGCTTGCATACGGCAAGAAATGCAATTTGTTTCTGGCTGTTCAGGTCTCCGTGAATCAGGATGTTTTTTTGGACATGGGTTAGTTTCTCCAACCGTTTTCGGATTTCACGGAATTCTCTGTCTGTTGTTCTGTTCTTTACCGAACCAAAGACAACCCCACTTTCTTTCACGGTTGAAAGGTCAGTTGTGTCATCCTCTTGGGCAGCCTTTGCGACTTTCACCATCTCATTCAACCGTAATGAAGCAGCAGTAAAGGACAATATGTATTTCGATTCGATATTCATCAAATGTTGATAATGGATTTTACTGGAACTTCAAGAATTTCGCTGATTTTCTGTAAATGTGCTTTTTGGGGCACACTTTTACCTGAGCACCAGTTTGAAACCGTCACCTCACTGACGCCAATTTTGTTGGCAAGCCACTTTTGTTTCAGACCTTTGGATTTCAGAAGTTCTTTAAGAAGCATTGATTTAAGAAAAGTTAAAGTTTTGAAGAATCGAATGTAGTCATTTTCGGATTGAAATACTAAACAAAAAAGACATATTTTCTATCCAGTACTAAAATCTATTTACTGAAATGAAAAGGGGTACGGTTATCATTAAGAATTGCGTACCCCTTGAAAAAAATTAGGATGATAATATACCTGCTTTAAAAGTCATTGAACTTAAAAGGGTAGGTCGGCATAATATCCTTCCTCATCATCATTTGTCGTTGATTCGGTGACCGTATTTGATGCCTCAAATACAGATATTCTGTCGAATTCCCGCAACAATTCACCAAACTTCTCAGCATTTTGTCTATAATATGTCACTGAAATACACCATAGGATTTCACCATTCGGGTATTCTTTAGGTTCAATATCTAAATCAACCAAACCAATTTCTTTACCAAAGAAATTAGCCGTTGCGAGGTAATCTGGTTTAAAAGTCATCATCCATGATGATGAAACTGTCCATCTTTTTTCTGCCATGTTTATTTAATTTATTTGTTTTTCCTATAATCTTGTTTTTTCCCCTTAGAATGGCTGTTCTTGTTTGTATTCAACAACATCCATTGATACATCAATACACCATGCTGCGTTATAACCTTTTTTGAGTTCTCTTTGGCTTACCTGAATGCGATATACCTTTTTTCTTGTTAACTCCGCAGTAGAAAAAAGACCAGCCGAATTTCCATATAGAATCATTTTTGTTTGTTTTAAATATTTGAAATCTATATCATTATATCCTGCTTGCCTAAGTGCAGTAATGCGTTTATCAATAACTGGGTACTCATCGCATATCATCTTTATTTCTTTTATGATTTCATTTAAATTTTTCATTGTTTTTTCTAATCGATTTCCCATTATTTTAACCCACATACTTTTCGTAATTTAATCGCCAAGATTGTGTATCATCTCCAATGGATTGGACAATACGGCTGGATTTGCTAATACAATAGCATGTCACACGCTTCTTGCCTTTTCTGATGGTTTCGAAACCATTCTCTGCCATGAGTTTACCAATTACCAGTACGTTGATGCGTTTGCTGGCATATGAAAATTTACCAAGTAATGCACTAACCAAGTCCAGATTTGTAACAAGGAAAGTGTCTCCCACGGTTTCTGGTTTCTGAACATACTCATCAAAAATCAGGTCGACATCTGAGTATTGAATATAATCGGCAAACAGATGAAATAATTCAGATTTATTGTCTTCTTGAAATGAGTATGAAAAACCATTTGCATAGAGATGATAGGCTTCCATAAATAAATCCGTCAAGTCTATTGATGCCAATTTGTCAAAATGGAACTTCTCAATCTCCAAAGGAATAATCCTTCGGTTTTTAATCTCCCTGACAATGTAAAGGTTGTTTCCACTTCCAGCAAAACTGCACCTTCTCTTTATTGTCGATATTCTTCGGTCGTATTTTCTGCGTAATGTTATTTCATTATCGCTCAGGATGCTTTTAAAGGTCTTATCCAGTTCATATGTTCTACCATCCATTTCATCATCAATTATCAGTAGAGATTGAGACATAATTACCTTAAAATCATCATCATTTGATAGTGAGCGTTCTTTACGATAAGCATGGAGTTCTTTTGGGAGCACATAGTGACGTAAGAAACTTGTCTTTCCTATTCCTTGGTCAATCGAAATCAAACAAAGGAAATATTCATTGGGGAAAACTCCATCCAGTGCCTGTGCAATCATTCCAACATACCATTTCTTCAAATATTTGATAGCCAAAGTTCTGTCTATAGATTTGTTCTTAAGTACCATACAATCCAGCCATCTTTCAAACATACCCACAGGATGTCTGTTACAGTTCTTTTCGATAAAATGAAGTAGAGGATTTTCTTTGTGGATATAATTCGACTTAATAGTCTCTTCGAACCGTGTCCTCGGAATCTCCTTGTCGAAATGCTTCTTCAAATCGATGTAAAGGGTGTTATAATCCAGTTCCTCTATTATTTTACCGTTGATAGTCAGGTCTTGGATAAATGTATCGTACCTGACACCTTTTTCATTAAGGTATTTAGCGATATCGTCTGAGGTAACCTTATCAGGTTTGGTTTTTACCTCATATCCATAGTCTTTCAGCAATCTTACCGTGGTGCGGTAATCATTCTTTCCTTCCAGCACCTGTAAAACCTGAAAGTGGTTGTACGGTTTTTCTGGTTGAAATCCCGTTGAAGTACTGAAACAAAAGAAGGTTTTGCTGTCCTTGAAATAATACCCTGAATGCACTGCTGAAGACCCGTCCCTTAGAAGGTAAATCTTCTGGTCATCTTCCTTTACAACAGACCAGCCGTGCTTTTCAAATAATTCAACAATGGAGTATTTATCATTGAATTCGTTTATGGCGGGTTCGCTATAAGAAAATGGTTCACCGTTCTTTGATGTACTACCAGATGGGAAGTATCTGGTAAGGCTTCTTGCTAAATCAAGGAGTAAATTCCGTTCCTCTGGTGTGATGACTGGAATGTCTTCATAGAGATTTTCAAGGTCAAGTACCCCTTGCATAATCTTGTTGTTGACTTTGCTTGTGCAGAAGTAGCCACCTTCACCACGGGTTTCGATTATAACGGTTCTATCTGAGTGAAGAGCCAGTTTGAGATTCTTATCTATAGTTGCGTCAGGGCATCTATAGATAAAATGTTGACCACCACTTGGTGTTGATTGAATAACCAACTTTTTAAGAAGGTCAGGGGGGATAATGTTGGAATATTCCGTGATAATTTTCCCTGTTGGGTCATTCTTGATGTCGATGTCGATACATTCAAGATTACCGCTTATTTTTCCCGTTATAATTCCAACCGTGCCTTGGTTAATATAATGTGAGTGCCAGAGTGCTATCGGGGCGATTGTGCTCTGGTATTCCGACCAAGATTTGATAATTGGTTTTTTGGTTATTGCTACGGGAATGATTGACAATCCAAACTCTTTGGGGTCAATCTTTGTGTCTGTGCCACTGCTATTGAAGTCCCATTCCAGTTCTTTCATTTTTGGTTAAACATTTATCATCGCTGTTATTTTTTTCAAGCAGGTTCTTCATCAGATACTGCTTAACCCATGTGGCTACTCGCACATAGTCTTTTTTTGCTTTCTCCTGAAGCAGTTCAAAGAATTCACGTTCAAGAGAGAGGTTCATTTTTACAACTTGTTGTTTTTTAATCTTTTTCATTTTAATAAGATTTAAAATCGATGTTATTTTTGCGGGAACAAATTGCTCCCTTCTGAAACTAAATACTTAGAAAAAAAGCAAACGGTACTTTTTTGTTACTTTTTTTAAAATATTCTTTATCTTTTTTTGATAGGGGGTAGACAAGTAGACAAGATAAAAGTGGGTTTTAAACAGGAATTGAAACAGTGTCAGTGGAAATCAGTGCCACTAAAAATGACTGTCACTGTTCCGTATATGTTTGCAATTGGCATTTTATCTCGTCTACTTGTCTACCTAATTAATCTCCATAAACTCCGTTGACTTGCTATCACTGAAGCATACTTTGATAGAGATTCTCAGGAGTATTAAAGTAACCCTTGTGTACCATTTCGGTAGAAAGGTCATGGACGGTGAACAGGAATACCAAACGCTGGTCTAATATTTGCCCCATCCATTTTACCTTCCTTCTATCTAACTTCGAAAAGCAGGTATACTTCAATGCATAATCACCATTGTCATTTTTATCAACAACAACATTCAGATAGCCACTTTCTTCATGTGAGTTAATTTCGCATCTAATGCGGTTACTCACTGTTTCGCTTTTAACGAATTTTTCTAATTGATTTTTCATCATTTTAAATGTTTAAATGTTATGTTGGCAATATTGCCGTTATTCCTCTTGTATCCCTTCAGTAAAAATGAGTACAGAAGAATACAGTGGCAAAAGTATAAATTGCAACATATTGATAGTAAGTATTTTAGATATACTTACTTTACTGAGTAAACAGAGTAAAGCATTTTTATGATAAAAACAGAACAGAATCTGAACTAATGAAAGTATGTCCAGTCAATTTCAAAGTAAAAGATTATGGATGGTACTGATTCCTTGTCTTACTTCGCTTCGATATTGAAGAGGGCATCAATTAGTTCAGCACCCTTTGGAGCACCCTCATTATTAATTACGGTTACGTGTGCTCTGACACCTTCGTCAACTGCAACATATTGCCCAATATCATTCCTGTTGTAAGTGAAGCAATACTGAAGGTTAACCCAAGATGGTTTTTGTGGAATAAATTTTCTTTCGATTAGATTATAGAAAAAATAAGCGAACAGTTTTGCTCCTTTTTCCCATTGAACAGGCTTTTTTATTTCCGATATTGGAATGTTGGAAAAAACTTCTTTGAAATCATTGACGTCAGTATCCTTGGAAATCAAAACATTTGATTTAAGATGGTTATAGAAATTTAATAAAAGTTCCTCATCTTTCAACCATTTAAATGAGCGTCTTTCCTGTTGTTTCTTTTTCGGTAATTTTTGTTCGACAGTTTTCTGCTGGTTCAGAACAAATGTTTTCACTTCTTCACAAATCACTGCTTTGGCTTCGAGCATTTCCAACAATGTTTCATCCTTCAGTTGTTTTGATTCATCCAATGCCTTCTTGATTTCCATCATGGTATTTTCAAGTTGGTTTATTACTTCATGTTTGAATGAGTCGTTACCTGAATAATTACCAGCAAGAAACTCACTCCTAAATTGCCGAAAGGATTTATGAAGGTCGGATTCAAGTTCTGAAGTAGTTGTTTTACCATTTAATTCAAAGAAACGAAGTGAATCTGGAAGCAGACCATCATCATCAAGTATGGTTTGAATTTCTGCAACCATTTCATCACGATTATCAATTTCTTCAGGAATATCTTTATATTTTGCCGTATAATCATTATCAGCAAGAATGTCCATAAATTTCTGGATGGCGGAGTTCATAGTAAATGTAATTGAGTGTTATGCAAAAATAGAATTTTGAAACTCCCCGTGAAATATTATTTAATTTTTACACCAAACGTGACGGTTTTAATCAATAATCGAAATTATTTCCGAAGGTTGCATACCGTAATAATCGGCTATTTTTAAAAGAGTCAGAATGGTAAAATTTTTTGAGTTCTCGACTCGCAGTAAAGTATTGCGGTGAAGACCAGATTCTTCACCAACTTCCATTTGTGTTTTATTCTCACCGAAACGCAGTTCACGCAAATAAGCACTGATGAGTTCGAGATGCCTATGATTTTTATTCGTTTTCTTTGACATAATTATTAGTGTTTTTATATAAATACTGAAAATATTGCATAATATATTATGTTATTAGGTGCACCATAATTACCAGTATTCCCAACACTAACTATGTAATAACTATATCATCTGCTCTTATCTATGTTTTTTGAAAGTGCCTATTTATGGGGGATTTGACGCTGAACATACTGTGGCTTAACATCTGATATCAGAAAAAGGTGTGTCCCCCATGCTTGTTTCTCAAACAATTCCGAAAAATCACAGGGAATTACAAACCTTTTTTCACTGAATCCCTTTAAACAGGTCTTCAATTTGTATTCCAACTTTCCGTGCAAGTATTATAATCGACTTTAGTGATGAATTTTCACCGCTTTCAATGCGACTTAACGTGACTTTATTAAAGTTATGGGTGCGGGCAAAATCTTCATAGTTGTTGGCTATCTGTTTTCGATGAGATTTAATCCTTGAACCTATTTCTTTCAGTATCTGGTCAACATCCTCAGTAAGACGTGGGTCTACTTTCTTTTTCATTTTCTGATTATTTCAACAAAGATATCAAATACATAAAAAATTATGCAATTTTTTGTAATACATAATATATTATGTATTTTTGTTACATGAATAAGACGATAAGAATCATTCAGCAATACGTAAACACAGATGATGAAAGTCCAACTCGGCACATGGTTCTCATCGAGTTAAATGGTGTAACACCGATAAAAGCATATATCGTTGAACTCCCAAAGGATTGGCAATTTTGGGATGACAAATACAGGTACTATCAGATAAACCAAAATTAATAATGAATATGAAACACATAGCAATTTATGTTCGTGTCTCAACCAAAGAGCAAACGGTTATTAATCAGACTGTTAAATTGGTACAATTTGCAAAGAGTAATGGCTATACTTTTGATATTTATGAAGAAACGGAATCAACACGAAAAACTCGTCCTGTGAAACAATCTCTTATGGCAAGGTTAAGAAGAAATGAATACGATGCTGTTGTAGTTTATAAACTTGACCGTTTTGCCAGAAGTTCAACCGAACTAATCCTCGATGTCCAAGAACTGACTAATAAGGGGATAGGTTTTATCAGTATTTCTGATAATCTGGATTTTTCTTCTGCTTCAGGGAGACTTCACTTTGCGATATTATCGGCATTTGCGGAATTCGAAAGAGAATTGATTCGTGAAAGAACAGTCACTGCACTTCAGCGAAAGAAAGCCGAGGGATATGTATTTCGAGGTAGACCAAAAGGAGCAAAGGATAACAAGAAAAGAAAAACAACAGGTTATTATGAGCGTGAAGCCAGAAAGCGTGAGATGGCGCAAACCAAATTAGTCCTGTACCCAAACAATTGACATAAAAAATATGGCATCCAGAACCATCGATTTTCCGTATTCATCCTCCCCTGTAAAAAACACACAAAAAAGGGGGTGGGTTATTTTGGTTGCACCAACACAAACACCATTTAT
>Ga0255346_1002076_pt1 | contig 26395 bp, 24 predicted proteins | sample wastewater_treat_FD_194410 | JGI IMG/M metagenome (GOLD analysis project Ga0255346, IMG submission 194410) | Wastewater microbial communities from Lulu Island WWTP, Vancouver, Canada - plant22 | ecosystem: Engineered > WWTP > Wastewater > Unclassified | place: Canada: Vancouver, British Columbia...
TTGTCAAAAGAATTTGAGATGCGTGAAAATGATGTTTTCCTTTTAAGGTTGGAGAAACGATAAAATGCTCAATTTTGAGTTTTATTGATACTTCTATTTAGTTTTTGTGAACAATCTTAATTTTTGTAGAGATAAAATATAAATTATGAAAAGGATTCCATTTTTTTTGATGTTAGTCTTATTTGATTTTGGTGTTTTTTTATTGCCTACCAAAGCACAACTCCAAATTAATTCTGGAATGCCTTATTTAATGAATCAGGCCAAGGATATGAGTACGGATTTTGGTGATTTTACCAATATCTTTTTCTTTCCCGATAAGTTGTCGTCATTCAATGTAACAGATGCTACAGGAACCGTATGTTGGAAACGATACAGCTTGTTCACACGACAGGCATTCAATACCAATACAGTGGTAGCTCAACCACTTAAGATGCTCGATTTCCCGTTTTCGGCTTATGAAAATGATCCCGAATTAAATTTTTCCATTGATTTTATTTCGCCGAGAACTATTCGGATCAGGATGTTGTCTTCTCCGGTTGAAATTAAGGAAAAGCTTTCATTAATGCTGGCAAAAGAACCGGAGAAAGACCAATCGTGGAAAGTTAAGGAAAGTCCCGGCGAAATCAGATATACAAATTCTTTCGGAAGCATTACTATTGAAAAGAATCCTTGGAGAATTGTTTTGCGGGATGCAGTAGGAAAAATCATGACCAAAACGCGCACTTTGAGTGACAATGATTCTACGCAAGTTAAAGCGCTCCCTTTTAATTTTATTAAACGGGGTTCAGACAACCGTCGGATGGTCAATCCTGTGTTTTCGTTATCGCCGGGTGAAATGATTTTCGGATGTGGAGAGTCGTTCGGACATTTGAATAAAGTTGGTCAAAAGCTGAATCTTTTTGTTACCGATCCACAAGGCCCGGAAACAGATCAAATGTATAAACCTGTTCCTTTTTTCATGAGCAACAAAGGATATGGCATTTTTATGCACACCTCGGCGCCGGTAACTTGTGATTTTGGTGCTACGAATATTAATGTATCCAAATTGTTTATGGGCGACGAGTCCATAGACCTTTTCATTTTCTTTGGTGAACCAAAAGATATTTTGAATGAATATACAGAGATTGTTGGCAAAGCTGCTATGCCTCCTTTATGGTCGTTTGGAACATGGATGAGCCGAATTACTTATTTTTCTCAAAAAGAAGGATATGAAGTGGCGGAAAATTTGAGGAAATACAAAATACCTTCTGATGTCATACATTTTGATACGGGTTGGTTTGATAAGGATTGGCAATGCGATTATCAATTTTCACCTGAACGTTTCCCCAATCCTCAACAAATGTTGAAAGATTTGAAGAATAAAGGATTTCGTGTTTGTTTGTGGCAGTTACCTTATTTTACACCGAAAAATCCGCTTTTTAAAGAATTGATTGAAAAAGGACTTTATGTGAAAAATGCAAAAGGGGGACTTCCTTATGAAGATGTTGTGCTCGATTTTTCCAATCCGAATGCCGTCAAATGGTATCAGGATAAATTGGCTCATTTATTACAAATGGGAGTTTCTGCTATTAAGGTGGATTTTGGTGAAGGGGCTCCTTTTGATGGTATTTATGCTTCGGGCAAAACTGGCCTTTATGAACACAATCTTTATCCATTGAGATATAATAAGGCAGTGGCAGATATTATCAATCAAATTCATGGAGAGAATATTATCTGGGCACGAAGTGCTTGGGCCGGATCGCAACGATATCCATTGCATTGGGGTGGTGATGCTGAAACAACTAACATGGGCATGGTAGGGACATTACGAGGTGGTTTATCTTTCGGACTCAGTGGATTTGCTTTTTGGAGCCATGATATGGGAGGTTTCGTTACTTCCAGCCCCGAAGATTTATATCGTCGATGGTTACCATTTGGTTTTCTTTCTTCCCATACACGAGCACATGGAGCACCTCCAACCGAACCATGGTTGTATAATGAAAGTTTTGTAACCGCTTTTCGTCAAAGTGCAGAGCTAAAATACCGATTAATGCCTTATGTATATGCTCAGGCAAAGGAATGTTGTGAGAAAGGATTGCCGATGGTACGTGCCTTGTTCGTTGAATTTCCACACGATGCAGGAAGCTGGCTGGTAGAAGATGAATATTTGTTTGGCAGTCAGATGTTGGTTGCTCCTATGATAGAAAGTGGAACGGAACGAAATGTTTATTTACCTGCTGGTAAATGGATTGATTATCAGACCGGAAAGATATATGAAGGTGGTTGGCACGACATACAAATCGGCACTATTCCGGCTATTATTTTGGTTCGTGATGGTTCGGTTTTGCCTCATATTCAATTGGCTCAATGTACTGACGAAATGGATTGGAGTCAAATTGAATTAAAAATTTATGCAGTTGATGCCAAAGAAGCCTCAGGATTATTGTGCCTTCCTTCCGATAATCGGCTTCATTCTTTGAAAGTTACAGTAAAAACTCATCAGGTAAAAGCTGATGGCTTAGAAAATAAGATAAAGTTTAAAGTCATTGAATAAATTAAGTTATATAAATCTGCTTAAATTTTAGTGGATATAGAGAAGAAAAAATTTTTATTTTATAATTTTGCAAATCAAATATTTACAAACATATTGAATATCATCAAATAAAATTAATAAAACAAATATTTAAGTTATGAAAAAATATAAAAATAGGAAAGCTGAACGAATATTTTTATCTTTAATGATAATGATAACTTTATGTTCTTCAGCTCAAGCTCAGGAATTTCAATTAAATTCGTCTGGGTATTTTCAGAATAAAGGCATTGACGTTATGGCATTTGATGACATATATCCTGAAGGTCATCAGGGAGGAGTGTCGCTTATCATGCATGGGCATCGAGTAGCTACTAATGGAGATATTAGATTAGAGGCGACTCCCGGTCAATGGCAACCTGTTCCCAAACAAAGAGAGCGGAAAGTGGATCAAAAAGCCAATATAATTAGTGTCCATTTAAGCTATCCCGATTCTTCGAGGCACCTGACCGATTTTAATCCTATGATTTATCCTGATTTGGTATTTAATTATACTGTCACGGTAAAAGGAGAAGGTCCATCAATCGTTATAACTGTCGATTTGGATCGTCCGATACCTGAGAAGTTTCTGGGGAAAGTCGGCTTCAATCTTGAGCTTTTTCCGGGATCACTTTTCGGAAAACCTTGGATTATGGATGAGCAATCAGGAATATTTCCTCAACAGCCTAATGGACCAACAAAGTATGAACCCTCAAACCATAGTCATTCCGGGGACTTCAACCCAGAAGGAAAGGCTTCAAAAAAACAACTCGCAGGTAAGGGTTATAGCCCAATTATTGCCGACGACATAGTCTCGATGCCTTATGCTGTGGGGAAGCGTTTTGTAGTCAGACCTGACGACCCTTATAATAAATTCATGATAGAGTCAAAGGGGAGTGAACTTAAATTGTATGACGGACGCATGAATCACAATAATGGTTGGTTTGTTGTACGAAGTGAGATTCCTGAAGGTAAAACAAAAGGTGCTATAGAGTGGATTATTACTCCTAATGTTATTTCTAACTGGATTTATAAGCCCATTGTACAAACCTCACAAGTTGGATACCATCCAAATCAGCCAAAAAAAGCGATTATTGAATTGGATAAAAGAGACACTGATATTCATAAACCTGTATTGTATAAAATCACATCGGAAGGAGACAAGGAGGTTATGATAGATAATAGCAAGGAATGGGGACAATTCTTGCGATATAATTATCTTCAGTTCGATTTCACTGAAGTGACTGAAGAGGGTTTGTATCAGGTAAGATATGGTGATTCAATGTCTTCTGTGTTTAAAATTGCAAATGATGTATATGATCGTGGTGTTTGGCAACCGGTTCTTGAATATTTTTTACCTGTTCAGATGTGTCATATGCGGGTAAATGAAAAGTATAGAGTATGGCATGATTACTGTCATATGGACGATGCACGGATGTCACCTGTAAATTTCAATCATATTGATGGCTATGTTCAAGGACCTTCTACGTTAACGAAGTATAATCCCGGTGATGTGGTTCCTGGTTTGAATATTGGTGGATGGCACGATGCTGGTGACTTCGACCTTCGCGTAGAATCGCAGGCCGGTGAAGCATATATTTTATCACTTGCTTATGAAGCATTTAAGGTAGATTATGATGTTACTTCAATAGATCAGCATAAAAGAATTACGGAAATTCATCAACCGGATGGAAAACCTGATTTGCTTCAGCAGATTGAGAATGGTGTTCTTTCTGTAGTTGGAGCTTATCGAACTTTGGGTCGTCTTTATCGCGGTATTATTTGCAATAATTTGCGCCAGTATGTAATGTTAGGAGATGCAGCTGCAATGACTGATAATGTTATTGGCAACGAGGACGATCGCTGGGTATTTACTGAAAACAATCCGGCTCGCGAACTGACCACTGCAGCCGAGTTGGCTGCGGCATCACGCGTATTAAAAGGATTTAACGACACATTAAGTGTGCAGGCACTCGCCTGTGCGAGGGAATTGTATGAAGAAACGGAAGTAAATCAACGTTCCCTCTCTGCCAAGATCCAGGCAGCCACGGAATTGTATTTAACGACGGGGGAAGAAAAATACAGCAACTATCTTCTTTCCGAAAAAGATTTTATTCTTTATCATATAGAAGATTTGGGTTGGTTTATCGGAAGAGCTGAAAAGAAGATGAATCGGCCTGATTTTTCCCAAGCCATACGGAGGGCTATGGTAGAATTGGATGCTAAAATAAAGGAACAATCATCCGAAACCCCTTACGGCGTTCCTTATCGTCCTTATATCTGGGGAGCAGGATGGGATATTCAGGAGTTTGGGTTCAAACATTATTTTCTGTACACTGCTTATCCGGATATTTTCAAACCTGACTACATTTACAATGCACTAAATTTCATTTTAGGATGTCATCCGGGATCAAATACAGCTTCATTTGCATCAGGAGTAGGTGCTAACTCTGCAACAGTAGCCTATGGATTTAATCGAGCTGACTGGACTTATATTCCGGGCGGTGTTGTTTCGGGAACAGCCCTGATACGTCCCGATTTTCCTGAATTACTTCGATTTCCATTTCTGTGGCAACAGGTTGAATATGTAATGGGTGGTGGTTCTTCTCATTATATGTTTTTAGTGTTGGCTGCCCAACAATTGCTTAATCAAAAATAAAAAAGATGAAAAAATTTTTAATTGTTTTGTTAATTGGGTTCGCTTCTTTTCCTTTGGTTATAAAAGCTCAAAATTCTTCTCAGGAAAGTGTTCCTTTACTGGTTGAAGAAGTTACCAAGGATTTAAAGGAAAATATTCTTCCTTTTTGGGAAAAGAATGCGCCTGATCCCAGAGAAGGCTTTTATGGAACAATTCTTAATGATGGTACTCCCCAATTGGATGCTCCGAAAGGAGGTGTTCTTAATGCTCGAATTTTATGGACTTTTTCAAAAGCTTATCAATTGTTTGGTAATGAAGAATATAAAAGAATGGCTGATCGAGCTCAAGAATACTTTATAAAATATTTTATCGATCATAAATATGGCGGTACTTTTTGGTCCCTTCATGCGGATGGTACACCTAATATTACTGATAAACAGACTTACGGAATTGTTTATGGAATCTATGGTTTAGCACAGCATTATCAGGCAACAAAGAATAAAAAAAGTTTGCATCAAGCTATAACTTTATACAAAATATTGGAAAAACATGCATACGATGCAGTTAATGGGGGTTATATTGAATCATTTACACAAGACTGGCAAGTACCTGTGCAATATGGTTATGACGGTAAAGGAATTGCTCCCAAAACAATGAATACTCATTTACATGTGCTTGAAGCTTATACGTTGCTTTATCAAGTTTGGCCGAATCAGCAGTTAAAAAAGCAATTAAAAAATTTGATCAATATTTTTCTCAATGAAATAATTGATCGGCAAAGATGGCATCAGCGTCTTTTTCTGACCATGGATTGGAAAAATCTCGAAAACATTGATTCGTATGGACATGATATGGAGCTGTCATGGTTACTTTTAGAAGCAGCAGAAGTATTGGATGAAGAGGGTATAATTGAAGAGGTATTGCCTGTTGTACTAAAACTTGTGGACACTCAGATGAGTGAAGGATGGACCAAGGAGGGTGCTATGTTGTATGAACGAAATAATGGAGAGATAAAGGGTGGTTTAGAATGGTGGCCTCAAGCCGAATCTGTTATTGCGTTTTACAATGCCTGGCAAATATCGAACGATGAAAAATATCTTGATGCTGCAATTAAGACTTGGAAATGGATTGAATCACATCTTATTGATAAAGAATATGGGGAATGGTTCAGTGGCCTTTTGCCTGATGGCACTCCCGATAGGAGTAGGCCGAAAGCTGATCTATGGAAATGTCCTTACCATAACAGTCGTATGGGATTTGAATTGTTTAACAGGACACATTAATTAATCAGTATTTTCTTTATGAATATTGAAAAAAGTAACTTTCTTTTCTTTCGTTTTTGATTTTTGTTTTTAAACGACAAATTATATCGGAAATTTATATTGTCTAATACATTGAAAATAAATAAAATAAAATGAAAAAGTTAAAACTCTTTTTTCTCGTACTTGCCTGTATTTCTATAAATTTATCTATTACAGCGCAAAACTATAAAAATTTCAAGTGTGCTATTTACTGTCGTGCCTATGAAGTAAATAAAATGAGTGATCCCAATTGGTTGAAAAATGCTTGGGATACAATTTCGAAACAAGTCCACGTAGATAAAATCTATCTGGAAACTCATCGTGACCTTTTAACAGTTGATGATGCAACTTTAGAAACAGCTATTCGATTTTTCAAAGGAAAAGGTCTTGAAGTCAGCGGTGGAATTACTTATACCATTAACGAAAGTAATAATTTCGAAACATTTTGCTATTCCAATCCTGAACATAGGCAGGAAGTAAAAGAAATAGCTGAGCTTACTGCACGTCACTTTGACGAATTTATTCTGGACGATTTCTTTTTTACCAATTGCAAATGTGATTTGTGTATCGCGGCAAAAGGTAATAAAAGTTGGACAGATTATCGTCTAGAGCTTATGAAAGATGCTGCTGCCAATTTGGTAATTAATCCGGCAAAAGCTGTAAATCCTAAGGTAAAGGTTATTATAAAGTATCCCAATTGGTACGAGCATTTTCAAGGTCTTGGTTTTAATTTGAAAGATGAGCCGCCCTTATTTGATGGCATTTATACAGGTACTGAAACACGTGACCCTTCTTCCAATCAACATTTGCAACAATATGAAAGCTATGCTATTTTCAGGTATTTTGAAAACATAAAACCAGGTAAAAACGGAGGAGGTTGGGTAGATACAGGTGGCTTACGCGATATTGACCGTTATGCTGAACAATTGTGGCTTACGCTTTTTGCAAAAGCTCCTGAAATAACATTGTTTGATATCCGGCAAATGCTTTATCCCCTGAAAGAAGATTTACGCCCCTCCTGGCAGGGCATTTTCAATTTTGAGGAAATGAAAAAACCTATTCCGCTTAAAGATGGAGGTGCATTTATTCCAACCAAAATGGCTCGAGCTGCTGGATATTCCCTTGAAACAGTTGATAAAGTTTTAGGGAAATTGGGGAAACCTGTTGGGGTGAAGAGTTATAAGCCATTTCATTCAGTAGGAGAAGATTTTTTACAAAATTACTTTGGCATGATAGGTATTCCGATTGAAATGGTTCCTGAATTTCCTAATAATGAACCAGTTGTGTTACTTACTGAAACTGCCTCTTTTGACCCGGATATTATCAATAAAATAAAAGCCCAACTGAAACGGGGAGGGAATGTGGTCGTTACTTCAGGTTTCTACAAAGCCATGGAAGGAAAAGGAATTGAAGATATTGTTGAGTTGCGAGTTACAGATCGGAAGGCAAACGTAAAAACTTTTTCGACAGGATGGGAAATATCTTTTTCTGAGAATGAAATGTTGATTCCCCAGATAAATTATTTGACCAATGATTCTTGGGAAATCATTTCTGCACTGGACGATACAAATGGTTGGCCTATTTTACATTCAGCCGATTATTCAAAAGGAAAATTTTACGTTTGGACAATTCCCGATAATTTTGTTGATCTGTACAACTTGCCTGAATCTGTTTTAAATCGTTTACGTCAGGTCGTTGCTGGCCATTTAAATGTAAGGTTGGAAGGACCCGCCAAAATCAGTTTGTTTGTTTATGATAATCATTCATTTCTTGTACATTCGTTTCTCGATCAAGAAGTTTCTGTAAAAATTCTTTTGAATAAGAATGAGAATGAAATTACCGATGCGGTATCGGGTGAAAAAATCTCTGGTGAATCACAAAAATCTTCATTTGGTAACCCCAAAATGGATAGCGATGCAAAATTGTTTGAAATAAAAATAAAACCTCATTCATTCAGAGGATTCCGGTTTTAAGATAATTAAAAGAATAAGCAACTAATATTTGATAGAAAAAAATATGAAGCGACGTCAATTTTTGAAAACAACGGCTGTGGGCACCGCTTTGTTGGTGGTTAACCCTTCCCTGAATGCTTTTGAGACGGTTGATGACAAAATGTCTACAAACAATCTGCCTCGCTGGCGTGGGTTTAATATCCTCGACTTCTTTTCTCCTCAACGATATATCGCAAATCCTGCTCGGTTTGCGGCGACGGAACAGGATTTTAAATGGATGGCCGACTGGGGATTCGACTTTGTCCGTATTCCTATGGCATATCCCAGCTATTTGAAGTATGATCCGGCTTCCGGAAGGGATATCACTCCCGAAGAAACAGTTGGGTTCAGGGAAGAAGCGATTGATGCTATCGAACAAGTAGTCTATACGGCCAATAAATACCATTTGCATGTAAGCCTCAATCTACATCGGGCCCCCGGTTTCTGTATCAATGCCGGATTTCACGAACCCTTTAACTTATGGAAGGACGAAGAGGCACAGCAGGCATTTTACCAGCACTGGGATATGTGGGCGAAACGGTTTAAAAATGTTTCCCCAGAATTATTAAGTTTCGATCTAGTCAACGAGCCTTGTTTCAAGGAAGATATGAACGATCAGTTCTCTCCGGCCACAGCCATTCCTGGAAGTATATACCGTAAAGTCGCTGTTGGATGCCTGGACGTTATCCACCGGCAGAATGCCGACAGAATGGTAGTTGCTGACGGGAATAACGGCGGTGCTTTAGTAATTCCCGAGTTGACTGATCTTCCCATAGGGCAAAGTTGCAGGGGCTATTATCCACATTATGTATCCCACTATCGAGCCGGTTGGGTATGGAAAAACCCCGATGCTGCACCGGTGCCTGTATGGCCGGGTGTGATCAACGGTGAAAAATTTGACCGTAAGGTGCTCGAAGATTTTTATCGTCCCTGGACCGATCTGGTGAAGCAAGGTGTGGGGGTACATTGCGGTGAATGCGGATGTTACAATGAGACACCTCATGATGTTTTCCTCGCATGGTTTGAGGACCAACTGAAGATATTGACTACCCATGGTATAGGGTGGGGGTTATGGAACTTCCGCGGGACTTTCGGGATTCTCGATTCAGGGAGAAAGGATGTGAACTATGAAGATTGGCATGGGCATAAACTGGATCGTAAGCTGTTGAACTTGCTGCAGAAATATTGATCTATGATCTGCGAGTCCCGGTTATTCCCGTATAAGACTGCTCCGGTCGAGGACAGTAACCTTTTGTCCCATCAGCTGAATGATACCCTCCTCTTCCATCTCTTTCAGCAAATGGGCCAGTGATTGACGTGCTCTTACCAGAATCAAAAGTGCAGTGTTTTTGGATTCGGGTTAACATTTTACTCCAAATCAGCACCTATGGCTATGCTGCTGCAGGACGATCTTCCAGCCTTTTCCACAGTATTTCGAGCCAGTCGTTCTTTTGTTTTGTCCCTGTCAGCAATTCTATTCGTGTTTTCCCTTTTCTTTTGCCGGCTTTATATCTGCGATGATTATGATAAAACATGATTAGATTCAGTGTTTACTGGTTGATATTGTTTCTTGATGTATTCAGAAAAGCTCTCACAGCGGTTACGGCTTTCGTACGAGTGCCGGGAATGATTAGGAATACATCAATTCTCATTATCTGCTTTTCTGCTCTAAACAGGGAATTGTCAAGAAAACCGTACTTGAAGCATATTCCAGGCCTCGTCAAAACGGCGTAATAGCCATTTTCGTTGAATGAAAACGATAACGGTACGGCTGTCGGGAATGTCATCGGCAATGGTCACCTTCAAACGTTTCCAGACTCAGCCTGTATGGCGGGCCAACCGTCCCCAGAAGGAACGCTACCGTGAGTTCTTCCAGTGTGACACCGATATTGTGGCCTCCGACTCACTGCTGAACGAGGTGGAGCTGGTGCAGATCATGGACGGGATATTCTCCCGCCTGGACATATCAGCGTGTCGGGTGTAGATATCTCCTTCGGAGCGGACCGCATCTACGATGTGCTTACTCGGCTGAACCTCTTTCCGGAGAGCTTTGTACACAGCACCGACAGCTCTTCGTCAACTTCGGTGAGCGGGAGGCAAATTACCTGCTGCCAATGATCACGCAATTGCGGCGCACGGGCATCTGCTGCGAACTCTATCCGGGGGCAGCAAAGATGAAAAAACAACTCTCCTATGCCGACCGCAATCATATTCCCTTTGTGGTGATGGTGGGTGAGAACGAGATGAAGGAGGAAAAGATTACGCTGAAGAACATGCAGTCGGGTGATCAGAAAAGTATCTCCCAAAACGAAGTTCGGAAGAAATCAGTAAAAAGACGACTGTTTACACAGCTGACAATATCCCAAAAAGAAAACTCCGGAAATTCCGGAGTTTTTTGGTTCAATTATCGGATGATCTTCACATCCACGGCATTCATTCCCTTGAGACCGCGTTCCAGCCGGAAGGTGACCATGTGGTCTTCCTGAATACCGGGCTCGGCATTGCTCTTGTGAAAAAAGTACTTGTTGACACTGTTTTTCTCCTTGATGAAGCCGAAACCACGACTCTCATCGTAGAAGTCCACCCTGCCTGTGGGCTCACCCACTTCTTCGGGCTTCTCCTTGCGGGGTATGGAAACTTCGATATCCTCAATAGCTATCTCGTCTTTCCGAATGGGTATTGGCGGCTCATCAACGATTACACCATTGGCATCCACGTAAGCGATCATATCCTCAAAGGAGCTGGGGCCCTGCTTCTTGCGCTCTTCCCTGCGCTGTAGTTTCTCTTTTTTCTTCTGTTGTTTACTCTTTTCGATCTCTTTTTTGTGAAATGAATTTGATCTGGCCATTTAAATGTGTATAGTTTATAAATTTGATGTTTATATTGTTACGTATTTTGTCGTTCCTAAAAATCGAAGTTGATACCTTATTTCAATTCGCCACAGGTAAAACCCTGCCGGTCAGTTTCTGAATATCCTTCAGCATTGACCGCTCATCGGGGGCGCAGAAAGTCAGCGCCGTGCCGCTGTTGCCGGCTCTGCCGGTACGGCCGATACGGTGCACGTAGGTTTCTGCCACATCCGGCAAATCATAATTAATCACCATGTCCAGCTGATCAATATCGATACCGCGGGCAGCAATATCAGTGGCGATCAGTACCCTTGTTTCGTGTGATTTAAAATTGGTGAGCGCACGCTGACGAGCATTCTGCGATTTGTTACCATGAATTGCCTCACTGCCGATGCCGACCTTGCTCAGCGACTGGGCAATCTTGTCGGCTCCATGCTTGGTACGTGAAAAGACCAGCACCGATTTACGCTTGTCCTTTTTCAGTAGGTCGATCAGCAGATCTTTTTTCTCCGGCTTCTCCACAAAATAGATGTATTGTTCGATGGTGTCAACCACGGAGGAGGTGGGATCAACCTCTACCCTCACCGGATCATGCAGGATGGAACGCGAGAGCGAAGTGATGGATGAGGGCATGGTGGCCGAGAAGAAAAGCGTTTGTTTCTCCCTGGGCAGCAGTGGCAGCAGACGCTTGATATCGTGGATGAATCCCATATCGAGCATCCGGTCGGCTTCATCCAGCACAAAATGACGGATGGCATGCAGACTGACATAACGCTGGTTGATCAGATCGAGTAAACGGCCCGGCGTGGCAACCAGAATATCGACGCCGTTTTTCAGTGCACTTACCTGTGCCTGTTGTTTCACTCCGCCATAAATAACGGTGTGACGGATGCCGGTGTAAGTGGTGTACTCCCGCAGGCTGTCGTCGATCTGAATGGCCAGCTCGCGGGTGGGCGTCAGGATCAAAGCTTTGATTTCCCTTCGTTTTCCGTGGCTTTTATCGAGATACAATTGCTGAATGATGGGAAGTGCGAAGGCTGCAGTCTTTCCCGTGCCGGTTTGTGCCAGTCCCAGTATATCGCGGTTGCGCAATGCCGGAAGGATGGCTTGTTGTTGGATAGGTGTGGGAATGGCATATCCTTTTTCGTCGAGCGCCTTCAAGATAGGCTCGATCAATGTTAATTCTTTAAATGTCATTTAATTTGTTTATGCTACACCTCGCCGGGGTAGCGGTTGTTGATAAATGGCCGGTATTTGCTTCAAACGGCCTGAATTTAACAAATGGTGGGGGAGAACGGTAGCGTAACCAACACACAAGATGTTATCGGGTACAAAATTAATCAAAATTTTCCGATTTAACCAATCGCACCCGATTTATTATGTTGCCTGATCTGTCTTCTGCAGAATTTTCCCGGTTTATTCCATTGAACTTCCCTATACACTGCATGTTTGATTTTGAATGCCGTATGTTTGCTTTTTGAATTTCTGTGCTCCCATTCTCAATTTCATTTCCCGATTTCGTGGAAATATATTTTCATAGTTGCTCAAAAAGCGTTTCCTTTGTATGCACAAAATGTAAAAAAATGGTCTCTATCGAAAATATCACTGTTGAATTTGGAGGATTCACCCTACTCGACCGGATATCGTTCGTACCGAATAAAAATGAACGCGTGACGCCGGTGGGCAAGAACGGCGCCGGCAAATCGACCCTGCTCAAGATCATGGCCGGTCTGCAGCAACCCACACACGGCACCATCTCCCTGCCGAAAGAGGTCTCTGTGGGCTACCTGCCGCAGCAGATGAAGCTGAGCGACAGCCGCACCGTGAAGGAGAAAGCGTCGATGGCTTACGACCATCTTCAGAAGATGGAACGGAAGCCGGGGGAGCTGCACACGGAAATGGCAGTGCGCACCGACTGCGAGTCGGAGGCTTACCATAACATCATTGAGCGGGCGACAGACCTGCAGGAGTTGTTGCAGATGTCGGGCATCCACAACTTCGAGGCAGAGATGGCAGCCACAGAGAAGGAACTGCCCACGCCGGAGGGGGCATCGGACGCGGAATTACTGCAAAAGTACCCGGAAGCCAAAGCAAAACCGGATCGCATCATGAACAATTGGGAACGATTAACGTTAGAACCGAAGAAGTTTACACGCTAAACTTTATACAAAAAAGAATGGCCAATTTCAGCAAATTCATTTTAACCAAGATCCTCGGATGGAAGGTGATCAACGAATATCCGGTTGTGCCCAAGTGTGTGATGGCGGTCGCACCGCATACCAGCAACTGGGATTTCGTGATAGGTAAGCTCTTCTACTCCTCACTGGGCCGTCAGGCCAACTTTTTGATCAAAGCAGAGTGGTTTTTCTTTCCCTTCAACATCTTCTTCAGCAGCATCGGCGGGATACCGGTGAAAAGGGAGAAAAGCGGTTCACTGACGGATATACTGGTACGGGAGTTTCAAACGCGCGAGTGGATGCATCTTGGCATCACTCCCGAAGGTACACGTAAGCCGGTGAAGGAGTGGAAGAAAGGCTTCTATTTTATCGCCATGAAAGCGAAGGTACCCATTATTCTGATTGGCCTCGACTACGGCAAGAAAGAAGCCAGGGTGCTCGACCTTTTCTATCCTACGGGTGACTACAGAAAAGATATCGTGGAGATCAAGGCTCACTATCAGGGTATACAGGCTAAGAAACCGGAAAATTTTATCCTGTGACATGCTGCAACTTTAGCGCCCTGTTTTTACTCTTCAAACTCAAGCGATAGCTGTACACCCTCCACGGGCACCGGCACATGATCGCCATCGGCATTCCTGAGCGTGAGGCCCATCAGGCGGATCTTTTGTTCCTGAAAATCGTCCACCTGCAACAGCAGCTCCTTGCCGATATCAAACAGCTCTTCCTGTGACCGGATGTAATGCCCCACGGTGCGACTGCGGGTGATCACCGTAAAATCGGCAAACTTGATCTTCAGCGTCAGCGTGCGTGCCAAAAACTTTTTCTTTTCAGTCCTGCGGTGTACTTCTCCGGCGATCTGATCAAGCGCACCGAGGATATCTATCATTTCGCTCAGATCTTCGGCGAATGTTTCCTCGGCGCCGAGGGACCTGCGCACCCTCTCCGACTCCACCTCCCGGTCGTCGATGCCCCTCGCAAAATGATAATAGGCGATGCCGGCCTTACCAAACTCGCGCACCAAGTCAACCTCTGACCACTGCTTCAGGTCGGCTCCTGTCTTAATGCCGAGCTCTTCCATGCGCGCTGCCGTCACTTTACCCACCCCGAAGAACTTGTCCACCGGAAGTTTCTCCACGAAAGCCTCCGCATCACCGGGTTCAATGACAAAGAGTCCGTCCGGTTTTTTGTAATCGGAGGCAATCTTTGCCAGAAACTTATTGTATGACACGCCGGCCGAAGCGGTGAGCCGCGTTCGGTTCAGTATCTTTTGTTTGATTTCTTTGGCAATGAGGGTAGCCGAACGGTTCCCTTTATGGTTAACAGTAACATCGAGGAAAGCCTCGTCGAGCGACAACGGCTCCACCTTGTCGGTGTACTCAAGGAAGATCTGCATGATCTGGTTGGATACATTGCGGTAGAGATCAAACCGCGGCATCACAAAGATGAGATGGGGACATTTGCGCAATGCCGTGACCGACGGCATGCCGGAGTGAATCCCATAGCGACGCGCCTCGTAGCTGGCAGCCGCCACCACACCCCTCTTCTCTCCGTAGCCCACAGCAACCGGCTTGCCGCGATATTCGGGATTGTCGCGCTGCTCAATGGACGCATAGAAGGCGTCCATATCTACATGGATGATCTTGCGGTTCATAGGGGCAAATATACATAAAAGTTTATACATTTACACAGACTCATAAAAATTAAGAGTAATGGTGACTTAAGATTCCGTTTGCAAATAGGCCAATGCTACGGCCGTGCCTGACACGACGTTAAGAACACAGACCCGGGTTAATGCTTTTCGTCAAAAGAAAAAGCCAAGCCCACAGAAGAAAATCGCATATTTTAAGGCGTCCTCGCACCCTCCTCCCTACTGATCGTGGGTAGGGATATGTCATTATCTAAACGTTTATACGACTTTTTGAATGTTTCTTTTGAAGGTGGTGGAATTTACAGAAGAAAAATACAAATTTTGTTTCATTCATTCGTTTGTGATTCCTAATTCACATTTTCAGAGCCGTTCGCCGAAAACCATTTCAACTTCTATAAACTGCCGATCCAATGATTTATCAATTTACAGATGAATTCCCGACCTGACTGTCCCCTTAAGATAAGGGGACAAGCACTGCCGTCGGGCAGTGCAGGGGTTATGATATTCAGTTAAGTTTGTAAAGTTGTAAAGTTTTTAAAGGTCGTAAAGTTCCTGCCTAAAGTTATGCTGCCGCTAAACTTGAACGGATAGCAGTTGAGATAATAATTCAGACCTCGTATGTTTGCAGAATTAACACAAAGAGGGAAAAGTACTGCCTTCCAGGCAGGTTTCAGACGACGATTCATGCCGCAGACTAAATTCTGCGGTTATGAAAATTCGGCTTTTCAAGCCAAAAACACCCTCGAATACAGAAATATCCATCACGGTCGAAGTTTTCAATTCACCGGCTTACTTTTGCCTGAAAGGCAATAACCTTCATAACCGCAGGTCACCGACCTACGGACAAAGACGTCCCTGCAATCTCTCTGCCTGAAAGGCAGAACTCTTGCCGCGTTGTACAAATGAATATCCATACCGGCAAAAAAGAACAAACAAAACGAAAATTCGTAATTTAAAATTCTTATTTCTCTACTTCCCATTTCTCTATTTCTTGTTAATTACCATCGCCGTACTTGGTTTGAATCAACACCAAAGGTACATTATTTTGTAAACCTATTTCGGAACACGATACAACTTTTTGTAAAGGTCGTTGTTTAAAATCAACAGAATTTCATTCACAACAATAATAGGAAAGAAAATATGAAAAAAGCAAACAACCAGGCATTGGTAATTTTCGGGGCATCGGGCGACCTAACCTATCGAAAACTCATTCCGGCGGTTTTCGATTTATATATGAACAATCTGCTCCCCGAAGGATATGTGGTTTTGGGGGTCAGTCGCACAAAATATACCGATAAGGAATTCCGAAAAAAGATGTCGGAAGGTATTCGTCAATTTTCGAATTTTAAAGATACAGCCTGTGAAAAGATCAACGATTTCGTGGCTAAAATCTTTTATCTGAGTATCGATACCGAAAATGGAGACGATTATGCACTGGTGAAGGAAAAACTTTCCAAACTGAATGACAAGTTCAATTTGCAACACAACTATATTTTTTATCTTTCGACGCCCCCTTCGCTCTATCCTCTCATTCCAAAATTTCTTTATGGACAGGGACTTACGATTCAGGAAAAGGGATTCAGGCGTATCATTATCGAAAAACCCTTCGGCCACGATTTGCAATCGGCCATCGAATTAAACAAGCTGTTGCTCGAGTTTTTCAGTGAAGATCAGATCTACCGCATCGATCATTATTTGGGAAAAGAAACCGTGCAAAACCTTATGGTTACACGCTTCGCCAACGGAATTTACGAACCACTGTGGAACAGAAATTATGTAGAGCATGTCGAAATCACGGCAGCCGAGAGTTTAGGTGTGGAAGATCGGGGTGGATATTACGACAACGCCGGTGCCTTGCGTGACATGATTCAAAACCATTTGCTTCAAGTGGTTTCGCTCGTGGCAATGGAGCCTCCCATCAAAAATACGCCCGAAGATATCCGCTACGAAAAGATGAAAGTCTTTCGGGCACTGCATCCACTGAGTGAAGATGATCTGAAAAACAACGTGATCAGAGGGCAATATACGGCTTCGAACATTCGTGGGAAACACTATGTGGGTTATCGCGAAGAACCTGGCGTCAACAGCGAATCGCGTACGGAAACATATGTGGCCATGAAATTCTATATCGACAATTGGCGCTGGGCCGGCGTACCTTTCTACGTTCGCACCGGCAAACGAATGCCTACGCGTGTTTCGGAAGTTGTCATCCACTTCAGACCATCGCCACTGCCCCTCTACAAGCACGAAGATGGAGAAAACAAAGGCTTCAACCAATTGATTTTGCGCATCCAACCCGACGAAGGTATTTTGCTGAAGACAGGGATGAAAGTTCCCGGAAGCAGCGACAAAGTGAAATCGGTGAACATGGATTTTCACTATTCCGAACTCACCGATCATTATATACCCGAAGCTTATGAACGACTGATTCTCGATTGCATGCAGGGCGACAATACGCTTTTCATGCAAGGCGAAGCCGTGGAAGAAACCTGGCGGTTTGTGCAGCCCATTCTCGACTATTGGGAAAAACATCCCGAAGCTGCATTATATGGTTATCCGGCAGGTTCGTGGGGACCGGATGTTGCCGACGATCTCATCGAAGGAGCAGATAATACCTGGCGTTATCCCTGCAAGAATCTGGCCGACGACGGCATTTATTGCGAATTGTAATTCGCTTTTTGTCGATTATTTGAAAACTAAAAGAGAAAAATGGAAATTCGAATTTTTGATACTCAGCCACAGCTCAATCAGGCATTCACCGATTGGCTGAAAGAAATTGCGCGCAACAAAGATTGCGTCAATATAGCTCTTTCGGGGGGCTCAACGCCCAAATCGCTTTTCGATGAGTGGTCGATGAATCATCGGGACGATATCGATTGGGATCGGATAAGATTTTTTTGGGGCGACGAACGTTGCGTACCGCCTGACGACGAACAAAGCAATTACAGGATGACGCGCGAACACCTGTTCGACAAACTGTCGATACCCGAAAATCATATTTTTCGCATTCACGGCGAAGATGATCCCGACGCCGAGGCTCAGCGCTACGCCGAAGTATTGCGCAACGAGTTGCCGATTATGGCCGAAGTACCTGTCTTCGATGTAGTGATGCTCGGCATGGGGGATGACGGACACACGGCTTCTATTTTCCCTGATCAACTTTCGCTCTGGAATAGCGATCAACTGTGTGTGGTGGGTACGCATCCCCAATCCAGACAAAAAAGAGTCAGCCTGACTGGGAAAGTTATCAATCATGCCCGATATGTTGCTTTGCTGGTAACCGGCGAAAATAAGGCGGGGAAAGTTGTCGAGATTATCGAAAATCCTCAGGAGGCGGCAAAAAAATATCCGGCAGCACAAGTGCAACCGGAATCCGGTAATTTGGTGTGGTTTTTAGATCGCACTGCGGCACAAAAACTAACCAAACAGTAGCCCCCTCACATCCTCTATTTTGCAGTTTTCACCCGATAGTGGCAATTGGTCCTGCCGTTTGCCATATTGGTGAGTTTGCCTTTGATCAATCTTTTGCGAATGGGGGCAATTTTATCGACGAAAAGGATTCCGTCCAAGTGATCGTATTCGTGCTGAATGGCACGAGCCATGAATCCCGAAAATTCATCTTCGTGCGGTTGCAGATTTTCGTCGAGATAGGCAATTCGGATATTTCCTTCGCGTGGCACTTTTTCGTGAATACCGGGAATGCTCAAACAACCCTCTTCCACAAGTTCCAATTCGCCCCAACGTTCGGTGATGCGGGCATTGATAAACACTTTTTTAAAGCCCTTAAATTCGGGATTTTCATCGCTGAGCGGATCGAGATCGACAATAAAAATCCGATCTTCGAGCCCAACCTGCGGCGCAGCCAACCCCACTCCATCGGCATGATACATGGTTTCGAACATATTGTCGATCAATTCCTTCAAATTGGGATAATTGGCCGGATCGATATCTTTTGCAACTTTTCGTAAAATGGGATGTCCGTAAATATAAATCGGTAATATCATCTTTAATTATTTCATTTATAATTCATTCTTTTGCTTTCCATATATCCCTGAAGAATAATGGTAGCACTGATTTCGTCCACAAGCGCTTTGTTTTGACGATCTTTCTTTTTCAAACCTCCATCGATCATCGACTGATGAGCCATCTTCGAGGTAAAACGTTCATCAAAATATTCGATTTGCAGATTGGGATACAGCTTATGCAAACGATTGACGAATGGTTCAATCCGGCGAATATTTTCCGAAAGTTCGTTGTTCATCTGTTTGGGCAACCCTACCACAATTGTCGAAACCTCTTCCTTTTGCAGATAATCGTGCAGGAAATCCAACAAACGGGACGTTTCGACGGTAGTGAGGCCGTTGGCAATAATTTGCAGGGGATCACTTACGGCGATGCCGGTGCGTTTTTTCCCGTAATCGATGGCAAGAAGTCTTCCCATAAGAGGTTATCCTATATCGAATGTGCGGCGGCGCAATTCAAAATCGCGTCCCAAATATTTTTCGCGTACAATCGGATTTTCGGCGAGCTCTTCAGCCGTACCCTGGAAGAGTACTTTACCCTCAAATAACAAGTATGCCCGATCGGTAATACTTAGTGTTTCGTCCACATTGTGGTCGGTAATCAGGATGCCGATGTTGCGATATTTGAGTTGTGCCACGATGGACTGAATATCCTGAACGGCAATAGGATCGATGCCGGCAAAAGGCTCGTCGAGCATGATAAATTTAGGATCGATAGCCAGACATCGGGCTATTTCGGCACGACGACGTTCTCCTCCCGAAAGTCGATCTCCCTGATTTTTGCGAACTTTTTGCAACCCGAACTCCGAAATCAAACTTTCGAGTTTTTGCTTCTGTTCGTTAGGCGTTTTGTCGGTAAATTCGAGCACCGCACGTATATTATCCTCAACCGACATTTTTCGAAAAATAGATGCCTCCTGCGCCAGATAACCGATTCCGTTCTGCGCGCGTTTATAAACCGGATATTTGGTAATGTTTTGGTTGCCGATATAAATTTCGCCTTCGTTGGGAACGATCAATCCTACGGTCATGTAAAAAGTGGTAGTTTTGCCGGCACCGTTTGGTCCCAACAATCCCACAATCTCACCCTGACGCACATTGATCGAAACATGATTTACCACCGTCCGCTTCCCGTATTTCTTCACCAGATTTTCGGTGCGCAGCATCAGCCCATCTCCTTCTTCCCCTTCAAACATTTCTGTTGCAGGCTCGGGAGCATCGGACGACAGCATTATTTCTTCGAGATTTTCATCCATCCTTTTCGCAAAATTTTTGCAAAGGTACAAAAAAGAAAGGAGTTCTGTTTGTCCGAAAATCGAAATAGAACTTAATGAATAAGAGGAAAGAAGAAAAATTTAACCTATCCGAAAGACACATTCAGAAATTTTGAATCGAATTTTTTATGCAATAATCCTAATCTCGGCAGCTTCCATTTCGCCATTTACGGGTGGTGTCATCTTGGCAAGCCGAATTTCGACGGTTTCAATTTCCGGAAAATGGTTTTTTATTTGCTCCACGATTCGATAGGCCACATGCTCAATCAATGCCGAAGAAATTGCCATTTCGTGCTTCACGATGTCATATACAGCCGCATAATTCACCGTATCTTCCAACGAATCGGAAAGACAGGCCTTTGAAACATCTACCTGGAGCTTCAGATTGACCCGAAATTCGTTCCCCGTCTTTTTTTCTTGGGGAAACACGCCATGATAGGCATGAAATCGCATGTTTTTAAGTTCGATGTACGTTTTCATTCGCGAAAAATAATGGTTTGCCCCCAAATATAGACAAAATATTGCGAATAATTTCTTCGGTCGAAATTAGTGTTTCACAAATGAACAAAAGCATCGAAACATTCGTTTGATTGCATAAGTAAGGAAAGATATGAAAACTAAAAACATACAGTTCATTCTCGATCCGCCGGAAACACATTGGGTGGGCAATGGCTTTAAAGTTCACAACTTCATTCCGGGTGTGCCTGAATTGAGTATGCAAGCAATGGATCCATTCGTCCTGCTCGATTACAATGCGCCCATGCACGTTTCTCCCTCCGATACTCCAAAAGGAGTTGGACCTCATCCGCATCGGGGATTCGAAACGGTAACGATAGCCTACAAAGGTAAGATAGAACACCACGACAGCAACGGCGGAGGAGGTATTATTGGCGAAGGCGATGTGCAATGGATGACTGCCGCAGGCGGAATACTGCACAAGGAATTTCACGAAAAGGAGTGGAGCAAACAAGGCGGCATATTTCAGATGGTGCAGTTGTGGACAAATCTTCCTGCAAAAGACAAAATGGGTCAGCCCAACTATCAGGCTATTCCACGTTCGACGATGGGACGTTTGGAATTGCCCGATCAGGGCGGATATATCGAAGTAATTGCAGGAGAATACAATGGCGTGAAAGGTCCGGCGTCCACGCATTCGCCTATTCACCTGATGAACGCACGGTTCAACCAAGGTGGAAAAGCCGAATTCACGTTCCCTACCGGTTATCACACTGCAATGATTGTAATAGAAGGCCGGGTAAAAGTAAACGGTGAAGCTGCATCAGCCGATCAATTCGTAAAGTTCGAGGACGGAGGCGAATCTTTTACGCTGGAAGCTCCCGAAAATGCCGTTGCACTGATTATGAGTGGCCAACCGCTTCACGAACCTATCGCAGCCTACGGACCATTCGTCATGAATACCCGCCGGGAAATCGTTCAGGCTTTCGATGATTTTAATCAGGGAAAGTTCGGTTACCTCGAAGAATGAAGGCTAATGTTATTCGATTGTTATTCCGGATAGCTGACGCGAGAAAAGTTCACGCAAATCATCGCAGATTTTCCTCGCAGATGTTCGCAGATAATTTGAAATACACCAGTGAGATTGAGAGAATATCGTCGTCTCAACTTCACAAACTTTCAAACTTTATAAACTTTCATCGGCCAAAGTATCGCCTAAAGTGCGTATATTTGTTTATTCAAAATCACAAAAAAGAATCGACTATATGAAAACGAATCAAATTCCCGAAAGACTTTCCGCCTTGCGAAAGTATATGGAAGACCACAATTTGGACGTGTTTATCGTTCCAAGTACCGACCCTCATTTGAGCGAATATCCTCCCAAAGCATGGGAATCGCGTAAATGGATCACCGGATTTACCGGATCGGCCGGCACTGCTGCAATCTCGAAAAATCAGGCAGGATTGTGGACCGATTCGCGCTACTTTCTGCAAGCTGCCGATCAACTGAACGGAACGGGATTTGATCTGTATAAAATGGGGGTAACCGGCACTCCCGACCTCATCGACTGGGTGATTGATCAAGCCGGCAACAACGGCACAGTAGGCATCGACGGGATGGTGTATGCCTCATCGGAAGCCAACATCCTTAAAGAAAAGCTTTCGGCAAAAGGAATTAAGCTCGAAACCGGACTGAATCCTTTCGACACAATCTGGACGGACAGACCCGCAATTCCCAAAAATCCCATTTTCACGCTGCCAGAGGATATTTCGGGCGAAACAACCCGACACAAAATTGACCGCATCATTGACGAACTCGACAAATGCAATGCCGATGGCATTATAATCGCTGCACTGGACGCAGTGGCATGGACATTTAATATTCGGGGCAACGACGTCGATTTCAATCCTGTAGGGGTAGCTTATGGCTATGTTTCGAAAAACGAATCCATTCTGTTTATCGATCCCGACAAACTTACCGAAAAGGTATCGAACGAACTGAAAGCCGAAGGGGTGAAACTCGCAGGATATAACGATATTTACACATACGTTAAGGAACTCCCGGCTTCTACCAAACTTTGCATCACCGGCAGCAAAATAAATTATGCTCTCCGACAGGCCATTCCTTCGAACTGCAAGGTGATTGATGTTCCCATTTCGCCCATCGACAAGATGAAGAGCATGAAAAATCCCATCGAACTGCAAGGTTTTCGCAATGCCATGATCAGAGACGGCGTTGCGCTGGTACGCTTCTATCGATGGATGGAAAAAGCCCTTGCCGACGGCGAACTCGACGAACTGACGATTGCCGAAAAATTGCGTGAATATCGTTCGAAACAGGACAACTATGTGGGCGAAAGTTTCAGCACGATTGCCGGATATGCCGGACACGGCGCTATCGTGCACTACAGTGCAACCGAAGCCACCAACATGAAAGTGGAACCCAAAGGACTTCTCCTCATCGATTCGGGTGCTCAGTTTATGGACGGCACTACCGACATCACTCGCACTTGGGCTGTGGGAGAAACCACCGAACAAATGCGCATCGATTATACCAACGTGTTGAAAGGTCATATCGCTCTGGCAACTGCTATTTTCCCGCAAGGGACACGCGGTTCGCAGCTCGATATTTTGGCCCATAAACCCTTATGGAACACTTGCAAAACCTATTGGCACGGGACGGGGCACGGCATCGGGCATTTCCTCAATGTGCACGAAGGCCCGCAAAATATCCGCCTCGAAGAAAATCCTACTACACTCGAAATAGGAATGGTTACTTCGAATGAGCCCGGCGTTTATCTTGCCAACGAATACGGAATCCGTACCGAAAACCTGATCGTTACGCAGGAATATAAAAAAACCGAAGATTTCGGAACATTCTATCACTTCGAAACCATCACCCTTTGCCCGATAGATACAACTCCCGTCGAAAAGGATTTGCTGACCGAAGACGAAGTGAATTGGCTCAACCATTATCATGCAATGGTGTACGAAAAACTCGCTCCTCATCTCGATGAGGAAGAAAAAACGTGGTTGAAAAACAAAACAAAAGCAATATAAAATACGAACTCGACATAAAATAAAAGGTTGCTCATTGCGCGCAACCTTTTACATAATGCAACTAACAAGGAAAAAATCTCATGGCTCTCATAAAATCGGTTCGGGGATTCACCCCCGAAATTGGAGAAAACACCTATTTGGCCGACAATGCAACGGTGATAGGTGATGTTGTCATCGGCAAAGATTGCAGCATCTGGTTTAACGCTGTGCTACGAGGCGACGTCAATTCCATCCGCATCGGCGATCGCGTAAACATACAGGACGGAACGGTCATTCACACGCTCTATCAAAAGTCGGTATCCATCATTGGAGACGATGTTTCCATCGGACATAACGTGGTGATTCACGGCGCGGAAATCAAGAACGGGGCGCTGGTCGGCATGGGAGCTATCGTGCTCGATCATGCGGTGGTGGGCGAAGGCGCCATCATTGCTGCCGGTGCGGTAGTACTCAGTGGTACACAGGTAGAACCGGGCAGCATTTATGCCGGTGTTCCCGCAAAATTTGTCAAGAAAGTCGATCCGGAACAAGCTAAGGAAATGAACCAAAAAATTGCTGCAAATTACTTGATGTACTCCGGATGGTTTAAGGAAGAAGATAATCGGTAAACTATTCTTTCCACTTCATCATTCGGGAGGATTATGATTTTTAATCGGGAGTAATCGAATAAATTACTTCTGCACACGATTTTTCTGTAACACCAATTTCCGCACGCCTTCGCCCTGCTGACCCCGGAATTGCTACATTTTTATCGTATTTTTGTCAGTTTTCTAAAAAAACAGTCGGCATGATAACATTGATGATCGCAATTTTCGTTATAGGCTATATAATGATAGCCTTCGAACGCCCGCTACGCATAAACAAGGCGAGTACAGCTCTCTTCATTGGAACTATTCTCTGGATTATTTATCTGTATATTGCTCCCGAAGTTATTCCGCAAGTTTCGGCCGATCAATTTGCTCACTTCATTCACACTCATCCCGAAATACAATCGCAACCCTATGGAGAACAGGTACGAGATTTCGTGATCAACAATCAGATTATAGAGATGTTGGGCGATATCTCCGAAACATTGTTGTTTCTGATGGCCGCAATGACCATCGTAGAACTGATTGACGTTCACGGAGGGTTTATGTATATAACGGATTTGATAACCACACGCAATAAAAGGCTGCTACTGTGGTTGATCGGGATTATCACTTTTTTCATGTCGAGCATCCTCGACAACTTGACGACCACCATTGTGATGATCATGCTTGTCAAACGTCTTGTACCCGATCGTCTGGATCGATTGATTTACGGAAGCATCATTGTGATTGCGGCAAACAGTGGAGGAGCATGGTCGCCTATCGGAGACGTTACGACCATCATGTTGTGGGTAGAGGGCGCCATAACAACCAAAGTTATGCCTCAATTGTTTTTCCCGAGCTTGATTTCGATGATGCTTCCAATATGTATCGCACAATTTATGCTGAAAGGAAAAATAAAATCTGCGACTTCAAAAAGTGTCAACGACGAAAATCCTGTCCTATTAAGACATCTGAACACATCCGATCGTGTGGGTATTTTAATTTTTGGTGTTTTGATATTAATCACAGCCCCAATTTTTAAAGCCATTACACATCTCCCTCCATTTGTATGGTTGTTACTCGGAGTAAGTATGATGTGGATATACACAGAAGTGATCTACAATCACAAAAAAAATATAGAAGAAAACATAAAACAAAGACTGGATAAGGTTATCGGAAAGCTCGATTTTACCACCCTTTTGTTCTTTCTGGGCATTCTGATGGCGGTAAATGCTTTGCAAAGTGCAGGGATATTAAACGGCATCTCGCAGATCATGTCCGAAAAAATGCCAAATGTCTATTCTCAAGCAATCAGCATCGGATTATTATCCGCCATCATCGACAATGTTCCTCTCGTTGCCGCTGCCATCGGGATGTATCCGGCAATTGACCCTGCACTTGTGCAAAACTTTTCCGATCCGGGCTTTATGCAAAATTTTGTCGTAGATGGTGTTTTCTGGCATTTTCTTGCCTATTGCGCAGGGGTTGGAGGAAGCATATTGATCATCGGCTCTGCTGCGGGAGTGGTCTTTATGGGGCTCGAAAGAGTTTCCTTCGGATGGTATTTCAAACGAATCTCATTTTTGGCGTTGTTGGGCTATCTGGGTGGTGCAGCTATTTATATTTTGCAAAATAATTTTTTCTGACTTTACAACAGAATTATGAGATAAGCTTTTAAAAAAAATCATCACAGTAAGAGCAACACGGAAAGAAAACAATCGAAAATCAAAAAATGGCTTGGTCAAAGAAACAACTCTCGACACTACTTGTGGTTGTCGTTACTTCGTTCATGGGAACTTTTTTGGTTTCCTCTATCAACATCTCTCTTCCCGCAATCGAAAAAAGTTTTGGATTAGATGC
>Ga0255346_1002078_pt1 | contig 26377 bp, 29 predicted proteins | sample wastewater_treat_FD_194410 | JGI IMG/M metagenome (GOLD analysis project Ga0255346, IMG submission 194410) | Wastewater microbial communities from Lulu Island WWTP, Vancouver, Canada - plant22 | ecosystem: Engineered > WWTP > Wastewater > Unclassified | place: Canada: Vancouver, British Columbia...
AGAAGAAAGGCGTAGCATGACCTCTACTTTCTACTCCTTAGTGCCGAACAGGCCACCCTCTATGGCCTAAAATTCCGCTGAGGAACGTGGTAAAGGAAAAAACACACCATGTTGACCTAAAACCAGTTCCAAAATTCGGCACTCAAACTAAACCCGTTAAGTCTCAAAAGGATTTAGCGGGTTTTTGTTTTCAAAAAAGTGTGTATAGTTTATAATGTCTAGGACTTTGTTTAGGTGAGGGGGCGTAGCTCAGTGGTTAGAGCACCTGCCTTTTAAGCAGGGTGTCGTGGGTTCGATCCCCACCGCCCTCACCAAGATAATCTGGTCATCACCTTGAGTGGTGAGCAGATTAGCTTTATGGGTGAGTTGGATGAACTGCGAGTAGCGAGTTTACGAGCGTTAAACGAGCAGGTTCGTCATCGCTATGCGATGTAAGAGGAAGCGCAGCGAGTAAAACGAGCGAGCAAGCTCTTCTCCCCACCGCCCTCACCAGAGAAAATAGCCATCAGACCTTGTGTCTGGCAGGTTTTAATCACTACCTACCCAATAAAAATCCCCGTAGAGACTTTTGTATAAGTTACTTTCTAATTTAGCTCCCAACTTAAAATCCAACCCATCTTCAGAAATAAACTTATAATTATATTCTTCATTATTTATAGGATCCTCATACAAAATATACATGCTATCCAAAACTTTCTCCTCTTGTTTTTTCCCAAACCTAATATAGCCTTTACCTACTCTATTGCTCATGACAAAACTGTTTGATTCTTCCACTTTAAACGTCACTTTTTTCTTTTTTAAAACATCAGACATATAGTTTAATGCCTTCACTCTTGAATCATCTCTACCCTCTTTTAAAACTTGCGATAAATTAACAGGGTTTAAACCAACAACAAGTGCAACAATAAAGAGGAAGAGAGGTGTTTTCCTATCATAATCTTCGGTTGAATCTAAATCCTCATCTAATAACCATTTCTGATTAATTTTTAAAAAGAACAAACCTAATAAAAGCAAACCCCCACCATACAACATAACAAATTGACAATACCCTTCAGGAGAAAAAGCTTCAGACCTTAAGTCCATAAACCATGATAAATAAACTAAAATTATGCCCAATAAATATACAAATCTCGCAATTCTATATTTTTTGTTAAAACGTTTAAAAATCAAAATAGCGGTCCCAAAAAGCGGTAACAAAAGAATAGTATATTGATGGTACCAAGCCAAACCCGTACCTATTACTCCAACAACAGTTAGAATAAAATAATCAATGAACATACTATATTTACCCTTTTTTGTCTTCAAATCAATGATAAAGAAAACCAAACCTAAGAGAGCAATTATTGAATAAGAAATGAAACTTTTCTGCATAGATGAAATTTCTATTTCTTCCTTGTGTGTGTATCTTTTTATTAAAGCCAAAAGGGATTGATCTGTTGTATTTAGACCTTGGGACTGTGCAGAAACATCCTTGACAACAAACTTTGCATAATAATAATTAATGTCTTTTCTAACAAAATTCTCTGACATAAGAGATAAAATTATTACAATTATTCCCGCCACCATAACTAAATTAAACTTCTTTTTGTAAACACCATAAATCAAAGCAATAGCAGGGCTAATTTTTGTTATAACTCCTAAACCTAAGCTAACACCACCTAATAAGGCTTTGTTTTTATAAAAACCATAATAAAGACCAAGAGTAAAAATGGCTAACATAACAACATTAAACTGACCATCGGCAAAGGTAAATCTCAAAGGGTAAAAAATCAAACTTAGAAAAAGCATCAGCCAAAAACGATAATCTATTTTCCCAATTAACATTTTATTAATAAGGTAAATTGATAAAACAAGAAGCCCGGAGTTCAATATTGTAAAAAGTATCTTAGCAAGATAAAAAGGAAGGAGAGTTATAGGCCAAAATAGCAACAATGAAGCTGGGGGGAAATAATAAGGATAAATTGGGGTGAAATTTGAATAAGGATGAGCACCATATTTAATAACTACCTTTGTTACGTAATAATAAACATGAAAATCTGAGAGTGTGAGTTTTGTGAAAGATTTAATTATCAACTGTTCAAATAAAATACCGCAGACTATAGCCAAAATTAAAGAGACAGTTTTTTTAAGTTCAAACCTTTTTATCATACTCGGATTGTAACCTATATTCCTTTTTGAGAAAAATAAAGAACATAGAAAAATGTGGTATATAATACTTCCAAAATAGAAAAGGAGATGAAAATGACCAATAGATTAAGAGACGTAACCCTTTGTTTTCTAGTCCAAAAATCAAATGGGGAAGTAGAAAATATTTGCCTTGCCATGAAAAAGAGAGGTTTTGGAAAGGGCAAATGGAACGGCGTAGGTGGTAAAGTAGAACAAAATGAAACCATTGAAGAAGCGGTTGTGAGAGAAACAGAAGAAGAAATTGGTGTAAACCCAAAAGAAATAGAAAAAGTTGCCACAATAACTTTCCTATTTACTCACAACAAAGACTGGGATCAGTTAGTTCATGTATATTTTGCAAGTAAATGGGACGGTGAACCTAGAGAAAGCGATGAAATGCGACCAAAATGGTTCTCTGTACAAAAAATCCCTTACAAATCAATGCGGGTTGACGATGAAATCTGGTTACCAAAGGTGTTAAAAGGAGAGAAAGTCATTGCAACATTTATCTTTGATGAAAATGAGAGGATTTTGTATCGGGAAATATTATCAGTCAAAGCCGATGAGTTGTAAATCAACCCATCGGCTTTTCCTTTTACAAATAATGTTTAGTCTTCGTGTCTTTTTTCACTATCTTTTTTAATAATAGTCCAATGGTAAAGATAAACAGGTAAACCCACTAAAATTTGAGCTATAGCCTGTGATAAATCTCTTTTCCTTTGTCTTGAAACATTTTCCATCTGCTCTTTTAACTGCTCCTCTTCTGTAACAACAACATTACTCCCATCTTCAAGCATTTTCTCATACGAAGATACTGGATAGAAATCAGAGTCCTTGAAAAAAGCCACCTTTAATCCTAAATTTACCAAACTTATAAAACTTATAATGACTATAAATAAACTGATAAAAGAAACTGCATACATATATAAGGTTCTTATACTTATTTTCATAAGTAGATAATAGCATGCTAATCTATAAATATGAAAATAATAGAAAAGAAAGCATGGCCAGAATATTTTGAGTCTGTTAGAACTGGGGATAAAAGCTTTGATATGCGCTTAAATGATTGGGAAATAAATGTAGGGGATAAATTAATTCTAAAAGAATGGGATCCTAATACCAAACAATATACAGGAAGACAGTTGGAAAAAGAGGTTACTTACATACTTAAAACAAAAGATGCTGAAAATTGGGGAGCATGGACAAAAGAGGATATTGAAAAGTTTGGTTTTCAAATAATAGGATTTAAAACAGACAGTAGCTCTTAAATTTAGCAATATAAACTATTGAACTAGTTAAATTATTGAGGCATCATTATTATCATGCGATTACAAAATAAAACTGCCATAGTAACAGGTGCTTCCAGTGGGATTGGTTTGGGAATTGCTAAACTTTTCCTCAAAGAAGGAGCAAATGTTGTTTTTTCCGATATTAACGAAGAAGCTGGAAACGAAGCTGTGTCCAAGCTTGGAGAAAAAGCATTTTTTCAAAAATGTGACGTTTCCAATTCTGAAGAGGTCTATAAACTAATTGAAAACACGGTGGAAAGATACGGAAAACTTGACATCATGGTTAATAATGCAGGAATAGGAGGATTAGGAGGAATTCTGGATTGCACAAAAGAGGATTGGAGAAAAGTAATTGATGTCAATCTCTCAGGTGTTTTTTATGGGACAAGTGCTGCTTCAAACATCATGAAAGAAATGAAAATAAAAGGTTCTATCATCAATATGACATCAATTTTAGGAATTGTAGGTTTCCCAAACGCAATAGCTTACACTACAGCAAAAGGTGGGCTTTCAAATCTAACAAGATCAGCGGCACAGGATTTGGCTGCTTTTGATATAAGGGTAAACGCAATAGCCCCGGGTTTTATCCAAACAAACATGACAAAAGATGTGCTGCTAGATGAGACTTTTAACAACATGATAAAATCAAACACTCCAATGGGTCGTGTCGGAGATACTGATGACATAGCTTATGCAGCCTTATATTTAGCATCAGATGAATCAAAATATGTTACAGGAATAATACTTCCAGTTGACGGTGGGTGGACTTGTAGGTAAAAATCTAGTTGATAATCATTAAGACAGCCATCTAATCATTTTTATCTGTCTTTGTCTTAATTATTTTTTAACCAATTTATAAAATATAGAAGGACCGAAATAAACAAAAATACCAAGCCCTTGCATAATATTTTCTAAACTAAGCAATATTTTTGCAGATAAAACACTTTTAAAAACCTTGTGTCTAAAATTAGACACTGACAACTTTCTTTCTACAACAAATCCGGATTTATTAAGAATCTCTTCCACTCTCTTTGGATGGTGGTTTAAAAATGTTACATTCTTTGTTGCTACACTAATAGATTCCCTGTTAAAGTATCTGAAATTTCCCCTGAGTAAATTGGACACAACAGACTTAAAGTGAACTTTATTAGCTATTTCTAATATAAAAACCCCATCGTCTTCCAAAATACTATTTATTTGAGAGAAAGCTTTTTCCAAATTATCTAGGTGATGGGAAACTCTAATCATAGTTATATAATCAAATTTTCTATCAACCAAGGTGGATATCTCATTAACATCACCATTAATGATTTTTATTCCCACCCCAAGATCACGAGCATTTTCATTTGCCGTGAGCAAAAGTTTTTGAGAATAATCAAAAATGGTTATACCACCAAAGACATCTTTAAAAATTGGCAATAAACGCCCAAAACCTCCTCCAACATCTATAACACTTCTATTCTCATCAAAATCCTTTGGTAAGAGCTTTTTAAGAGCAATAAACTCAGATTCCTTTTCATAGTCTCTACCCTGCCAGTATTTTGTGTAATCATAATTTTTGTCATTGTAATCAGCAAGAACCATAATTTAATCGTACATTAATTTGGTTTGAATTGGAATATTAAAAAGATATCGCCCCTAAAGTGTACACAAACATATGTTGTTCTAAAAATTTCTTTGGTTTGTGTATAAAAACAGAGGGGGCCCCGCATTCTGCGGGGCCCCGATCATTATTACTCAAACGTAATAAAAGTATTTCTCATTATCTTTCAGGTCTTTCTTCTTTAGGTCTGGCTACCGAAACGACGATGTTTCTTCCACCCACGTCTTTCTCGTGCATTTCAGAAATAGCTCTCTGAGCTTCTGCATCATCTTCTAACTCTACGAAACCGAAACCTTTACTTCTTCCGCTCATTCTATCCATTATGATAGAAGCCGAAAGTACGTTCCCATAAGAGGAGAACATTTCCTTTAAAGCGTCATCATTAACGCTATAAGGTAAATTACCTACGTATAACTTTGTCAAACTAACACACCACCTTCCAAATAAAGAATTACAACTTTTTAAGTCTCTTATGGAAATGGGAAATACTTTTAAGTGTATGTACCGCAAGATTCCTAACTTCTTAAGAGAACAACGTGATTATATCAGGTGAAAAAAAGTAGTCTATAGTTTTTATTCAGAGCTTTTATTGCCAACCTTCTCAATTTCTATACTTCCAGTCAAATCTTCTAATTTAACGTTTTTATATATCCAATAAGTACAGAGGAGAAAAACGACAACGGCCACTGAAAAACCAATCCATGATGAAAATATTTTTTTCATATAAAAATTATCCTTTTATTTTGGAGAAAATTCAATGTGAAGGGCTATTTAGCAACTACTTTTTCCTTTATTCTAGTAGCTTTTCTTCCAACTCTTCCTCTTAAATAATACAGCTTAGCTCTTCTTACCTTACCTTTCTTCATTACTTTTATACTATCTATATTAGGAGATTGGAAAGGAAAAATTCTCTCAACACCAATATTGTCCGCGCCTATTTTCCTAACTGTAAATGTTTTAGATAAACCTGCACCCTTCATAGCTATAACAATACCTTGGAAAGGCTGTGTCCTAACTTTATCACCCTCAACAATCTTATAACTTACCCTTATAGTGTCACCAACATCAAACTTAGGTAAACTACCCTCATCTGTTTTTTCCTCTGTAGCAACTTCTTCTTCCTCTGCCCCTTCAGATTCTCCTGAATTATCTAAATCATCTGAAACATTATTATTTTCTACTGCGTCTTCTTCACCAACACCTTCAGAAATCTCTGATGATTCTTCTTCTACAGCATTCTCTTTTTCAGCATGGTCTTCATTCTTCCCATCAATATCTTCAGTAACCTCGTCGGTCTTGACTTCTTCTTTAGCAGTTTCCTCTAGCTGCTCTTCCTTATTTTCTTGTTTGTTTTCATCTTGTGCCATAAGCTAAAAGAGATTACCAAATTTATTATACCTTTTCAATTATTTCTTTCTTGACCTAGCTTTCACCGGTTTACTTACTGATAATATCAAACTTTTTTCGTCTGCTGTAACAGTAACTTCCTCACCTTTTTTAAGGTCATCCTTAATAATTTTCTCAGACAATACATTATCTAACTCCTTCTGTATCAATCTTCTTAAAGGTCTTGCCCCATACTCTTCACTATAACCTTTCTCTGATAAATAAGTTATAGCTTTTTCTTTAATATCAAGACCTATTCCCTGCTCTTGCAACAATTTTCTAGTTTTTTCAACTAATCTCCTTGTTATTTCTTTAGTATCTTCCTTAGACAAACTCCTAAATATAACTATTTCGTCAATTCTATTCAGAAACTCAGGCCTAAAAGAATCTTTCAAAAGACTGGAAACTCTACCATCAAGATCTTTTTCATTTTCTTCTCTTTCTTTTTTGGAACTTTTATCAAAACCTATTTCCTGTCTTCTTAAAAACTCAGATCCAACATTGGAAGTCATTATTAAAACGGTATTTTTAAAATCAACTGTCCTACCTTTACTGTCTGTAAGCCTACCATCCTCCATTATTTGTAACAAAGCGTTAAATGTGTCTGGGTGAGCTTTTTCTATCTCATCAAGAAGTATCACTGAAAAAGGCTTTCTTCTAACTACATCAGTAAGCTGACCACCTTGATCAAACCCTACATATCCTGGAGGAGCACCTATTAATTTGCTTACAGAATGCTTTTCCATATACTCACTCATATCAAGCCTTATCATCATATCCTCATTTCCATATAAAGCCTCTGCTAAAGCTTTTGCCAGCTCAGTCTTACCAACACCCGTAGGACCAAGAAATAAAAAGGCACCAATAGGCCTTTTTGGATCTTTTAACCCTGCCCTAGCTCTTCTAATAGCCTCTGATAGAACTGATATAGCTTTTTTCTGATCTACTATTCTTTCACTAATTCTATCCTCTAAATTCAGAAGCCTTTCTCTTTCCTCTATATTTAGACTCTCAAGAGGAATTCCTGTAGATCTAGAAATGACTTTATAAACAGCTTCGGAAGTTACTTCTGCTGTTTCTTCAAGCTTTGTTTTTGTCCATATTTCTAAAAGCTCGGCTTTAACTTTCTCAAGATCCTCTACTTTTTTAATTAGCGATTTCTTGTCTTCATCAGACAAATCCTTTTTCTTCAACTTTTTATTTAGAGAACCTATCTCCTCTTCAACATTTTTCAAATTTTCTGGCTCCTTAACCTGAGAAAGTCTTACCAAAGCACATGCTTCATCTATCAAATCTATTGCTTTATCTGGTAAGAACCTATCACTTACATACCTATCACTCATCTTTACAGCCGTTTCTAATGCTTCGTCTGTTATTTTTACATGATGATGCTTTTCATACCTCTCTCTTAATCCCTCAAGTATATGGAATGTCTCCTCTGTTGAAGGCTCATTTACCATTATCGTCTGAAATCTTCTCTCTAAGGCAGCATCTCTTTCAATGTATTTCCTATACTCATCTATCGTAGTGGCACCAACCATTTGCAACTCTCCTCTGGATAAAGCTGGTTTTAGTATGTTGGCAGCATCCATAGAACCTTCGGCACTGCCCGCACCTACAACAGTATGCAGCTCATCAACAAAAAGTATTATTTGCCCAGATGCATTTATAACCTCTTGAATAATATCTTTTAATCTCTCTTCAAACATACCTCTATGAGAGGTTCCCGCCACTATTGATGCCAAATCCAGCATAAAGACTCTTTTCCCTCTTAACGGCTCTGGTACAAGACCTTCTACAATTCTTTGAGCTAAACCCTCTACTACAGCCGTTTTACCAACACCAGGGTCTCCAATCAAAACAGGATTATTTTTTGTTCTTCTAGAAAGAATATGTATTACTCTTTCAATTTCATCTTTTCTGCCAATTACAGGGTCTAATTTCCCATTTCTGGCCATTTGGGTCAAATCTCTACCAAATTTCTCAAGTTTAGAAGCGGTGGCTGTTGCCTCCTGTGTGACCTCCTCATAACAAACCTCACACAAAGCCATATAAACTTGCTTACCATCAATTATTCTAGTTATAGGTATTCTTGCAGGTCTTTGCCCGCATCTGTGACATAACACCATAGTGTTGATATTAGCACTCGTTGTATAAGAGTGCAAGAGACAATTTTATACTAAAACAAAAACAAATAACCCACTAATGCTCCCACACATCTGCAACAAAAGGCTGTGACTCCACAGGGACCTTTTTAATAAACAACTCACCCGCTCTAACCATCTCTTCTGACTGTATTTTTGCCCAATCTTCAGCCTGATCCTCCCTTACCTCACATACAATTTCATCATGGACAGTTAATATTATAGACGCATCTGCATTTTTTTCCTTGATTTTATCACTTAAAAAGACTAACGCATATTTTATAGCATCCGCATTAGTGCCTTGAATAGGGTGGTTTTTTGCCTGTCTCTCAATATGTCCTATTTTCCTTGTATATTCTGGGTCACTGAGGTCTGGCTTCACGTACCACCTTTTCCTACCAGCAGGAGTTGTGCTCCAACCTTGCTTAACAGCCTCTTTGGCCACCCTTTCAAGATAACTTTTGACCCCTGGGTAAGATTTAAAATATTTATTCATATAATCTTTCCCTACTTCTGGAGAAACACCTATCTGTTTGGCTAAACTAGAAGGCCCTCTACCATACATTAAGCCAAAATTTATTGATTTAGCAGCAAACCTTTCATCAGGGTGATCCTTTTTAAATGTATCTGTTAATTCCAACCCAAACATTAACGACGCGGTATGAGAGTGAACATCAACACCTTTGTTAAAAGCATCTATTAGATTCTTATCCCCTGACAAATCTGCCATTATCCTCATCTCAAATGTTGAGTAATCAGCAGTTACTAATTTATATCCAGGCTTTGGGTTAAAACATGATCTAAAAGGGGCGTTTTCCGATTGACGGGGTATTTGTTGAAAGTTTGGATTATTACAAGAAAACCTTCCTGTTGCAGCCCCAAGTTGGTTAAATTCTGGATGTATTCTTCCAGTATTACTATTTATTTTTGATATAAGATTTTCCCCAAAAGCAGATACCAGCTTCTCATAACCACGGTATTCTCTAAGTATTTTTACAATAGGATTATCACTTAATTCTAAAATACCATCATTAGTAGAAGGCAAATTTAGACCCATTTTATTGTTGAAAAGATCCATTAGTTGGGTCTGGCTATTTATATTTATAGAATCACCAATGTTCCCAAACAAGTCCACTGTTGTTGATTTAAAATAAGGTCGTATTTCCTGTTGAAATTTCTTTGCTAAATTATCCCTCTCTATAGAAAGGTCGTTAATTATATCTTTCCATTTTTTGACGTTAATATTAACCCCAGTTAGTTCCATATCTCCAACTACTCTTGTGGTTGCAAATTCAAGCTTTGCAACATTAACCAATCCCTCTTTTTTCAACTTTTTCAATTGTTCTTCAAAAATCGGAAACAAAATAAGAGTATCAGAAGCACCATATTTTAATTGAGCATCATTTAACTTTGATGAGGCTGTCATGTACTCAAAAGTCTCCCTAACAGATTTTTTAAGCTCTATTCCAGTGTATTTGACAGATAAATCTTTTAAACTGTAAAAACTATTTCTTAATCCCGCGTTTAATACAGCTTCTGTAAGCATTGTGTCATAAATATTGGCAACTGAAATGCCAAGATGTTGTTTTATATGCTTATAATCAAATTTTCCATTGTGTAAAATTTTAATTATTTTATTATCTTCAAGGAATTCTTTTAATCTTGGAATTTCTTTAAGATTCAACTCTCTAGCATCAAAAATAAACGACTTTTCAGGAGTTCCAATCTGAACCGTCAGTAAGACACTATCATAAGGATCTAAGGAAGTTCCTTCAATATCAAGCCCTACAACTTTAGAGCTCTCTAACTCGTCTAAAGCTTCGTTAAGCTGAGATTCCGTTGTAATATGTGAGTATATAGGGTTTTCAGGATCAAATTTTAGTTCCATACATGCTTATATTAACAATTTATTTAAAAGTTGTAAGGGTAAAATATTAAGATAATTTCTCTTTTATTATCTTCAGTGTAATCTCGTGGTCGGCTTTACCTTTAGTTTCCCTCATAACTTGACCTAGAATAAACTGTAGGGAATTTTCTTTACCATTTCTATAATCCTCTACAGCTTTGGGGTAAGAATCGATAATTTTCTGCACTATTTTAGATAATTCTTCCTCTCCAATAGAGTCTTTAGCGCCACTAATAAATAAAATAATGTCATCCTCACTCATTTCATGGGTTTCAGTTCTATTTATTAAGGCATTTGCCACTTTTTTAGCGTCACCACCTTTAGAAACAGTCCTTTCAAATTTTTCAACAAAAGAAATTCCCATAACATCTAAAAGGGTAGTGGCATCTGACATTCTAATATCATAATCCTTCACCAATCTTTCCTTTATTTCATGTGGCAATTCTGGTATTTGCTTTCTTAATTCCTCTATATAATCATCACTAAAAACCATAGGAGGTATGTCTGGTTCAGGAAAATACCTGTAATCCTTTGCATCCTCTTTTGTTCTTTGTGGAACTGTTTTCCCCTTTATTTCATCAAAACCTCTATTTTCCTGAATGGGAACTTCCCCGCTCTCAAAAACCTCCAACTGCCTATCTATTTCAGCCAAAACAGCCTTCTCCATAAATCTAAAGGAATTTATGTTCTTAACCTCTACTTTATATGTACTAAGCTCGTTTTTTTCCTCCATTTCATTTGTTCTAAGAGATATATTCGCCTCTAAACGCATCTGGCCCTTTTCCATGTCTACATCCCCAATATCCAAAAATCTGACCATTTGTTGAATCTTCTTACAAAAATCCACAGCATCTTTTACATCTGTAAAGACTGGTTTTGTAACTATTTCTACCAACGGCATGCCAGATTTATTGAAATCCAGTAATGTCCTGTTTTTTTCATGAAATGATTTTGCAACATCTTCCTCAAGATGAATTCTTTCTATATCAGCAACAAAACCAGAATCTAACTTAACAGAACCACCTACGCAAAGAGGTTCTTTATATTGAGATATTTGATAACCTTTAGGCAAATCTGGATAAAAGTAATGTTTTCTATCAAATTTTGAGTTTTTATTTAATTCACAACCTAAAGAAAGACCTAAAAGTTGCGTTTTTCTAACGGCATCTTCATTTGGCACGGGTAAAGCTCCAGGTAAACCAAGACACACGGGACATGTAATTGAATTAGACTCCTTATCCCAAACATCAGCACTACAACCACAAAACATTTTTCTATCTGTTCTTAAGTGTAAATGTATTTCTAATCCTAAAACTAATCTGTAATTATCTTTTGTAACCTTTTGCGTCATATTAAAGACTCATTCCTAAAGAATTCAGTCCCTGCTTTAAATTTTCTACCGATTGGTTAATAACAAAATATGGAGGTTCATACCCAGCTTCATGAACTAGAGTGTTTCTAACTTTATGAGCTTCCCATATTTTATTATATAAATCACGGTCAAACATGTTAGAAGAATTTTTTAATCTCTCCCCCATGGTCTCCCCATCAATCAAATCTTTTAAAACACTGTCCAAGCACCTATCAGCCGTTATAAGGGCCTCCCTAAGCTGGGAAGGTCCTTTTTTATCCAAAAGCTCTGTTACCCTTACCCAGTCTCTTTCAACATTATTCCTTGTCTGCAAACTTATTATTCTATTTGATTTTTTTACATTAAATAAAAATTTAAGACACATATTTAAGACTTCCTTTGCGTTATTTTATACATAAAAAGAAGGAAAACAGCTAAACCTAATTGGATTAAAAATAAGGTACCAAAAGAAATACTGTCTCTAGAAATCTTGAACACACTAAAAGCAACTGTGTTAACAAACACCACAGATATTAAAAATGACCCCGCTAATAAAGATAATGTGTTCATAACTTAGGTCTTGACTTATGAAAGTCTGTCTCCTTTTGAAATAAATTTGCCACTGAAAGGATATTCTTCTCTCCATTAAATTTTCCTATAAATTGTATACCTATAGGCATGTTTTCATAAAACCCACATGGAATTGATATTCCTGGTAACCCAGCAACACTACTAGGTTCTGTAAGTAGATCCATCAGCTCACCAAACATTGATGACTTCTCACTCTCACCAACTTTTGGAGCTATACACGGCATAGAAGGCGCGACTATCATATCTATATTTTCAAAAGCTTTTTCAAAATCATTTTTTATAAGCGTCCTAACCTTTTGAGCTTTTGCATAGTAAGCATCGTAATACCCCGAGCTTAAGGTGTAAGTTCCTAACATAATTCTCTTTTTATTTTCAAAACCAAATTCTTTTCTTTCATTTCCATACCTTATTCCATCAAATCTTGCTAAGTTAGACGAAACCTCAGATCTTTGAAGAATTGTATAAACAGCTATTGAGTATTTAGGATCCAACAAATCCATTTCTACTACCTCAGCTCCCATGTTTCTCAGGATATTCAAAGCATTTTCAACATGTTCCTTTACCCCAGGTTCTAAATCAATATTAAAATATGATGCTGGCTTACCTATTTTTATACCCTTTAAATTAAAACTCTCATCGGGTGTGTAATCTAAATCTCTTACAGGAGAAGATGTTGCATCTTTTGGATCTCTCCCAGCTATCACGTTTAAAATATAAGCTGCATCTTCAGCTGTTTTTGTTATAGGACCGGGACTATCCGTTGATGAAGCCATAGCAATTACACCGTACCTACTGACCCTACCATAAGATGGTTTTAACCCTGTAACACCACACCAAGAAGCAGGACCTCGTATGCTACCACCAGTCTCACTTCCTATAGAAAACATGCACATATCAGCTGCAACAGCTGCAGAAGACCCTCCCGAAGATCCTCCAGGCACTCTTGAAGTGTCCCAAGGATTTTTGGTTGTAAAAAAATCTGACGTTTCTGTAGATGAGCCATGAGCAAAAGAGTCCATATTGGACTTCCCTGATAAAATAGCACCAGCTTCTTTTAATTTTTCAACAACTGTAGAGTCAAATGGAGGAACATAGTCTTTTATGATGTTAGAAGAAGCGGTTGTTTTAATACCTTTTGTTGAAAAATTATCTTTGCAAATATAAGGTATGCCCAATAGAGGGTATTCTTCAAAAACTACAGCACCTCTCTCCCCAATCATATCATCTGCCCACTGTGCATCAATCAAAGCCTGTTCTCCCGTAACGGTAATTAAGGATTTTATTTTCCCATCATTTTTTTCAATTTGAGATAAACAACTCTTAACCAAATCAACCGAAGAAAATTCTCTTTTCTTTAACCCATCTATAGCCTCTTTAACTGTAAGTTCATTTAAATTTATCATCTGTTAAACACCGCCTTTGTAGAAAAAAGACCACTATCTGTTTCCCTTGCGTTAGATAAAGCCTGGCCCTTTGTTAAAAGATCACCACTACCCTCATCACGAAAGACATTTGTTAAACCAGTAACCTGAAATGTTTCCTCAACATTTTCGGTATCAAGCTCTTCAAGAGTTTTAACATAATCTAAAGTCTCACTTAATATCTCAGATAATTTTCCCTCCTGCCCAGAAACATCTAAATCTGCTAAATCTGAGAGCTTTTTTATGTCCTCTTTTGATATTTGATTTTTATTCATAACGATAAATATTTAATCAAATTCACCCAACATTTCAACCACAATTTACATTGTCTCAAGTCTTCTTATCCTTTCCTCTATAGGAGGATGAGTGCTAAAAAAACTTGAAATGGTATTTTTTAAATTTCCCCTTACGGGATCTGATATGTAAAGATGTGCTGTCGCGCTATTTGCAGCCTCTAAAATTTCCCTATCCTGAGAAATCTTCCTTAAAGCTTTTGCTAATCCTGCTGGATATCTTGTTATTAAAGCCGCTGTAGAATCTGCTAAATATTCTCTTTTTCTGCTCACTGCTAATTTTATAAGAGTAGCTATTATTGGGCTTATCATAAGAAATAAAATACCTAGCATAAATACAATACCGCTAGAATTCTTGTTTTCATTACTACTTCTCCTACCAGTTTTATAAAACGCCCCTCTTGTAAACCAATCTGCCAAAAGAGATATTCCCCCAACAAGAATACTAACTACAGACATTAATCTTGTATCGTAATTTCCTATATGAGACATTTCATGTGCTATAACACCTTCTAGCTCCCTTTTTTCAAGTCTCTGAATAATCCCTGTAGTTAAACATATAACCCCATGTTTTGGATCTCTTCCCGTGGCAAAAGCGTTCATTGAAGAGTCATTTATTATATAAACTTGCGGTTTTGGAATACCTGATGCAATAGACATGTTATCTACTAAATTGTGGATTTCAGGAGCATCGTTATATTCAACTTTCTTTGCGCCAGATATACCAAGAACTATTTTGTCAGAATTATAGTAAGAGAAAAAACCAGATATTCCTGAGAAAATTAAGGCAACACCAAACATAAAGAAACCACCATCTTCATAATAATATTGACCTATAAACCAACCAATAAAAGATATTACTAACATGAAAAACATGACAACAAAAACAGTATCTCTTTTATTAGAGCTAATATTTTGGTATATGTTTGGCATAAAACCTTAAAACTCAACTTTCACAGGTTCTTTATCTGCTTCGCTAGCTTCAAAATATTCTGCAGGTTGGAACTTAAACATATTGGCAATAATACTGTTTGGGAATATTGCCACTTTTTCGTTATATTGTCTAACAACACTGTTATAGAACTGCCTTGAGTACGAAACCTTGTCCTCTGTATCAGAAAGTTCTTTTTGCAACTCGCCAAAACTTGCTTGAGCTTTCAATTCAGGATAAGCCTCAGCTACAGCAAATAAGCTCTTTAAAGCCCCTCCCAATAACTGATCGGCCTCCCCTACTTCCTTTGGTCCTGATGCAGACATAAGAGATGCTCTTGCTTTAGTTACAGCTTCAAAGACCTCTTTTTCATGAGAGGCATAACCCTTAACAGTTTCTACCAAATTAGGTATAAGGTCCGTCCTTCTTTTAAGTTGGACATCTATCTGACTCCATGCTTCTTTTACTTTTGCGGACAAAGAAACAAGAGAGTTATAAATACCTATTATAAATATTAGAATTAAGACAAAAACTCCTAAAAATGCAAAGATTAACAAACTAATCCACCTCCTTTATTAAACAATAAAATTCTACATTAATTTAGTTTTTCTAACAAATCTTCATAACTAAGAGTGTTTACAATGTTATTTTTTTCAGCCCACCCTCTTCTTGCTGTATTTACACCGTATTTCATAAAATTAAGCTCGTTTGTAGAATGGGAGTCCGTATTTATTATTAAACCTACTCCCCAATCTATTGCTAACTTTACTAAGTCATCTGGCAAATCTAATCTTGTTGGTTGGCTACTTATCTCTAATATCACGCTGTTGTCTCTAGCGGCAGAAAAAACTTTCTCCCAGTCTACATCTATAGGGTCTCTTTCATTTAATGACCTGCCAGATGGGTGAGCAATAATCGTGACATATGGGTTTTCTATTGCTGAAACAAGTCTTTTTGTCATTGTTTCTCTATCCTGATTAAAAGCTGTGTGAATTCCAGCTATTATGTAATCCAAGTTTTTTAGGATATCATCAGGTAAACCAAGGGAATTGTCTGCCAAAATATTAACCTCATAACCAAAAAGGACCTTTATATCCTTTTGGGAATTATTTATCTCGTCTATTTTCTTTCTTGTTTCACTAATTTGCTTCAAAACATTACCTACTCCTCTAGATTGAATGCTAGGAGCGTGGTCAGTGATACCGAAATATTCATAACCCATGTTTTTTGCCATCTCTACCATCTCATCTACAGTATTTACCCCATCAGATAAGGTTGTATGGATATGGAGATCTCCTTTTATGTCTTTAAGTTCTATTAGTTTGGGTAATTTACCTTCCCGTGCTGCATCTATCTCAAAGTTACCATTCCTAAGCTCAGGTTCAATATAAGACAAACCTAACTTTCCATAAAAATCCTTCTCATTATCAAATTCTTCCAGACTATCACCCTTTTTTATTCCATATTCCGACAAGGATAAACCTTTATTTAAAGCATAATTTCTAAGTAAAATGTTATGTTGCTTTGAGCCGGTAAAATACTGAAGCATAGAACCATAAGCTTCAGGCTCACTAACTCTAACATCAACTTGAACGTCATTTTTTAAAACAACACTTGCTTTTTTGTCCCCAACTACCAATGTTTCTCCAATTTCTGGAAATTCTAAAAAATACTCTAAAACTTTTTTAGATTCTTTTGTAGAAATAGGGATATCTAAATCTCCAATTGTTGCGTTTTTTCTCCTAAAAGATCCACATGCTTCTATTTGTATAACTTCTTTACAATTAGACATGTAATCTGTGATTCTTTGAACTATTTCTTCTGCTTGGTTGTACAACAATCTAGGTTTTTTATTTTTTGTAAGTTTTTCTTCTTCAATAGCCTCAAGTATAGAGGCCTCCATTTTTTCCCCAAAACCTTCTAAAACCTTAACAGCACCGCTCTCTGCAGCTTCTTTTAATTTTTCTACAGCATCTTCCCTATTTTTTAAATTAAAAGCCGTGGAAAGTTTAAATGCTCTTTTTGCCCCTATACCACGTAAACCAATTAGGGAAAACATTCCTTCGGGTAGACCACTTTTTATTTCATCAAATTCTTTAACAGATCCCTCTGTGAAAAATTCATTTAAATGATTTTCTATACCAGGGCCAATTCCAGGAATTTCTTTAAGCCCATTATTCTCCCATAAATCGTAAATGGAAACTGTCAGCCCTTCTAATATTGAAATAGCGTTTTGATAAGCCCTGATCCTGAAATTGTTGTATTCTTTGACTTCCATAGCGGCTAATATTTCCTTTAGTGTTGTTATAACTTCTTTGTTGGGAATTCTATTATTTTCCATATTAATATTTTATCATCCCGTGTCTTATTATTGCCTAGGTAAAGTATTTTGTTATAATATCACCTAGCATGGGGCCGTAGCTCAGCCGGTTAGAGCGCTGCACTGTCACTGCAGAGGTCGCGGGTTCGAGTCCCGTCGGTCCCGCCATAAAAGTGGATATCACCTTGTGTGGTAACCACTTTTTTGGTTAGACGGGACGAGAATGATTCGCAGTGAGCCGAAGGCGAGCGAGAGGGGGTCGCGAGCCACGAAGCTCTAGGAACGAAGTGACGTAGAGATACGTGGACTTGTGACCGAGTCCCGTCGGTCCCGCCAGAGAGCCTGACAGGGATTTATTCCTTGGCAGGCTTTTTGTTTTCTATTTTTACCACCCAATATACTTACAACATTTGCTAAAAGAATGGAACTTCGAAACCTTTGGATTTCCACTGTACTTCTTCCTCTCAACTGCAACACTTTTTACTTTCGTTCAATTTAAACTAGGTAGGGATATAAAACCTAACAAAAATCAGAATTGAGTGTTTTGCAACATCTCACTTACTGTGGATTTTAGCTTTAAGGGAGAAACATTACTTTTAATAAAATAATAAGAAACACCTAAAACTTTGATTTTATTGATTATTTCATCATTGGGATCTACATTAGTTAACACTATAACCGATATATCTCTACCCCACTCCTCTTCTCTAAGCTTTTCTAACATTTCTAAACCATCCATTTTAGGTAAAAGAATATCTAATAATATAAGACAGGGTTTAGTCGAAAGTGCTTTTTGAAAAGCCTCATCACCATCTTTTGCTGTCACAATAGTACATCCAAGATCTCCTAGTTGCTCTGATAGAGATTCTTGAAGAAGAGGCTCATCTTCTACAATTAGTACTACTTTATTTGGATTCTCCATGCTGTTTAAATTGTATAATATATTTCCATAGTAGAAAAGTTTTATTTCACATTAGATTAATCACTAAAATTTAAACTATATGCATTGTAGCAACCTTGGTTACTTAATTTATATCCCATCACTGTGCTAGTATCTATGTATTCCTGCCCCTAACAATTGTTCTTGTATTAATTGGTCAAAAGGGGGTGTAATTTTAAGTAAATGGCAGAAACAGTAAAAAAGGAAGGTAACAAAAAAGAAGGTAAAGACGGTTTATCATTGATAATAGGGGGAATATTCATACTGACTCTAGTATTTGCTACATATAACTATTTCAACAAAGGGAGAGATGCAAAAGACGATACAGATGAAAAGAAAGGTTTCATTGAAAGCATATTTGAAGACAAGTTAGGAGATTTAAACGGAGAGGGGGCGAAGGAGGAAAAAGAAGGACAAGCCACGGGTTCAGAAGAATCCGAAACAACCCAACCAGCCCAAATTACATGGGTAGCAAATGATTACAAAGAAGGAGATATAAAAGGAGATGAACATGAAGTAATAGCAGGAGACACATTGTGGGAAATAGCAGAAGCAGTATATGGAAACGGAGCCGAATGGACAAAAATATTAGAAGCAAATAAGGATTCTATTGGATTTTTACCTAATGGTTCTCAAGCACTTATAATCCCGGGTCAAGTACTTGTATTACCATAGTATCTTACGTTAATTTGAATTTTAAAGCCGTACACCAACGAAAGTTGGTGTTATGGGCATGTTTCATACGTTTGTTAGGATAATTTTTTAAACCTTTGAATTTGCTTTACATAATATATAATTCATGTGATTGTTGAGTTTCTTAGTTTGGATTGAAAATAAAATATTTGAAGTATTTGCGTGCGGGCGTGGCTTAGTGGAATCGTCTACTTTTAAGGGAGAAGATCGCGGGTTTTAATAGTTTAAAAATTTAATATTTATAATGTTTGTGCGGGCGTGGCTTAGTGGAAAGAAATCTTGCGATTGAGCCATAGTGCTTCGCACTATAGCATCAATGGTAAATCGTCTCCTTTTAAGAGAGAAGATCGCGGGTTTTAATAGTTTTAAAATTTAATATTTATAATGTTTGTGCGGGCGTGGCTTAGTGGTAAAGCGTCTCCTTCCCAAGGAGAAGATCGCGGGTTCGAGTCCCGTCGCCCGCTCCAGAGAACACGTTGAAATTATGAAGATTGTGAATAAGAAAATAGAGCAAGATTAACAGGACGAGAATGCCGGACTGAGCAAAGCGAAGGAGGCGGGGTCGCGTACTTTAGAGACACTTGTGAGTTTACGAACTAGTGTGTCTTAAGACAGGTGACCGAGTCCCGTCGCCCGCTCCAGAGAGATTGGCAGGATTTTATGTCCTGACAAGCTCTTTGGATAAGACGGAACGAGAACTGGGCGACTCCGCATTTTGCGGGGCTTGCAGAGCAAAAGTCCCGTCGCCCGCTCCATGAAATCATGAAAAAGTATTACCATAAAAAGCTAATAAGAGACCGAATACCCGAGATTATTGAATCAAATAAAGGTAAATACGAAACTATAGTTTTAAATGATAGTGAGTTTGAAGCAGAACTAAAAAAGAAACTGTTAGAAGAGGTCAACGAGCTATTATCTGCCAAAAATGGTGAGGAATTAAATGAACTAGCAGATGTATTAGAAATAGTTAAATCTCTATCTTCCCACTACAAGATATCTTTCAATGAATTGCAGAAATATCAACTAGAGAAAAGAAGAAAAAGAGGAGGGTTTAAAAAGAAACTCTTTCTCATATGGTCAGATCAGCCTGCGGGGAAATAGATCTTTGCTTAGGGTTTTTATATTGTCTTATTTGTTTTCAATTACATCCTAAAAAATTAAATTACACTTACCTACACATCTAAAACCATATTTTTAAATACAAGCTGGACTTTTGCTATAGGATCTAATATTTGGTACACTGCTTTCAAAACTAATATAAAAGGAGAGATAAAATGAAAGAGTTCCTACTTTTCTGTTCTGGTCCAATAACAGGACTATCATTTGAAAGAAGTACTGATTGGCGCAAATACGTTGCCAAAAATCTTCCACCGTACATTAAGGCAGTGTCTCCAATGCGAGGTAAAGACTACCTTGTTGGAGTGAATCAAATCGAGGCCTCCTATGAACTGCACCCACTAAGCAGTCAAAAAGGCATTACCTGTCGGGATCGCATGGATGTTATGCGTTGTGATGCAATCCTTGTTAACTTCTTAGGCTCTACTAAAGTGTCTAAAGGGTCAATAATGGAGATAGCTTGGGCAGACATTTTGCGAAAACCCATAATACTGGTGACTGAAGAAGAAAACATTCACAACCATCCAATGATTCGCGAAGTAGCTGGTTTTATCACAGATAACCTTGATGAGGCAATCAAAATTGCAGTTGCTTTGTTATCTACAAGCTAAATTTTTATAAATAGCCAAGAATATTAACACTTGGCTATTTTCATCTCTTATTCATCATTTTCATGTACTCTTCTTGTCGTTTTTCCTCTACTCTCTTTAAATAATTTACTCCCCTTGAAAGTAAGAAATACAAACCCAAATTAATTATAGAAAGTATATAAAATACCAAAGGAACGCTCCAAGGACCTACCTTTATCTTTATAGCCCCTATTATGGAAATTACTAAAAATATCAAGGCAGTTAATATAAATGTACTAGTTCCTTTAATCTCAAACTTGAAAACTTTTTTAATTAACTCAAAAATAGTTCCAAATATAAGCCATATCCTAGATATTATTATTTTTATATCATCTTGATTAAAAGAAGATATTTCTTCCCTGCCACCTAGAAAAAAGGAAAAGAAACGGTATACAAAAGATTCATGACCATCCTGTAGAAATAACCCTGTCACTAACAACATATAATACAAAGAAACAAATATTAAAGGACCAAATTTTATGTAATCTAAGATAATAAAGAAAAGTTTTGCAACTATTCTTGCACTAATGTCTTTTATTTCATCAGATAGATGGGTTGTTCTCACCATTCTATTCTACACTTTTTCAATAAAAATCAATTTAATGTAAAATAATAAATACTGTGGAAAATAATATAAACAAAGAACGACCTACCCCACTACCTAATCAGGAAGGATCAATTCAAGACTTACCTCCTGTTGAGATGAAGAGTAAAAAAATTAAAAAGGTATTGATTACTCTGATAGCGTTTTTGTTATTAATATTTATTGGTATTGTTGCAGGTTTTCTTGGAAGAAGAGTGTTGCAAAACAATAGAAATATCTGTAATTTCGATATTTTTGACATAGAAATCAGTTATGACAATAATTCCGATACAATTACTGACCTATATGATAAGTATAAGTATGAAACTGCGAAGTTAAGTGAAGAAACGTGGTACAAGTATAGATATATCTCAGCAATAGAAAACAAAATTGATAATCTAAATAATTCCAAATGGTTTGAATATAAAGGGGTTATTCGAAATAATTCAAAAAAGAAACAATATTTAATAGGTATCGATGCCAAACTACATACTGATGATAATATTCTTATTGGAAATGGCTGGTCGGATCTAAACAAATGGTTAGCCCCGAGGGAGGCAGTTCCATTTAAGATCACTATTATTATAAACTCGAAGGATCTAATAGATAAATATATTAAAGACGGTGATTATAAGCTCAAAACAGATTTCTATCCCTGGTCTGACACCTGTAATTATTAAATATATTAATTGATAAAGGTACCTACAACTAACTAAAGGCGCTACAACCCCCCCCCACAACCCAATACTGTGAAATAGAAAAACAGATACTTCCAAACACCGTCTGCTGGGAAATAGATATTTCTTATGGTTCCGCCCACAGCTAACGCTCCGTAAATTTATTTAACACATTTAGTAACTTTTTTGAATATATCTACAACATACCCTCTACAAGAAACGGGTTAATCTAAAAATTCCTTTAAAATATCGGGGTTCTCATCTAAATTAACTTTTACGAGAGAATTTAATTTATTATGTTTTTCTAATACATCAATATCTTCTGCAGTTGGAGCATCATCAAACCATAGAAAATCATCGTTCATGTTTATAGCTTCCGTTTTTGATACTTTCCATTTTGTCGGCTTTATTCTCATAATTAAATCGACAATATCAGGAGAAACATATTTACTCATCCATAGAACTGCTTCTGTAGCATCACCACTACAATGAGTTGTTAACCAATAAACATCATGGTTTTTTAACATAAATTCTAGAAACTCCTTTAAGTGATTTGCAGGGCGTATGTTGTAAATATCTGTATTTATTAAAGTGTCATCTATGTCCAAATATATTTTCATAAAATAATTATCCCATAAAATATGTGTAATTATTCTGTCCATGAAAATAAGACAAAAACATGTTACTATCCCTACCACAACACCAAAAAAGGAGAGAAGGATGTACAGAAAAATATTAGGTCTTGTTAGGTTGTTTTTTCACCTACTAAGCAAGAATTGCAGAAAAACAATAAATGAGATTGTGGATACGTTGGTAGTAAACAATCAAAATGTAATCAAACAAAAAATATTTGTAATGATGGTCGGTTATTCAAAAACCGGAAAAACGTCCTCTATAAAAGATGACGTAAGACTAAATAAATTCTTCAAGCTGTCCTCCGATGATATACACGATCTTCTAAACAGTAAATTATCATTTTTGAAAGATGATAACACCACCAACGGTAAGGCTTACTGGGAAAGACAATACCTTACAAAAATAATCAGGAAAAAAGCCCTTGAAAAAGCTTTTTCAAAAGGACTTGCAATTGTAAGTGATTCGGCAAACCTGGTTAGAAGTATGCGTTATTCATGGCTCAGAATGGCCAAGAAATACTCTTATGAGACCATTATAATATGGGTAATTTGTCCTGAAAAAGAGCTACTATCAAGATTGAAGAAACACGATGACGATCTAATATCAAAAGGGGAAAGTGCTACATGGGTCAATTTGTATAACAATATTCAAAAAGAAATATTTGACCCTCCACTACCCTCCGAGGCTGATAGCATAAAAATATTAATATGCTCAAACGGTAGTAGACATTATTGCTAAGATTCTTAGGGGTATTGTACTTAACCCTACAATACCCCACCCTACCTAAATTTTATAAAGTACTGTGAACAAACACAGCAGTTTCGTGATAACACTTTTAGGTTATAATAAATCCAAAGGAAAATATTTAATATGAACTTAATAAAAACACCAATTAGTGGTATGCGTGATTTTTCACCATCTAATGTAAAAAAACGAGATTACATCCTAAATGTAATAGAACAAGTGGCGTACTCTTATGGGTACCAAAAAATTGAAACTCCAGCTATAGAACATCTTGATAATCTAACTAGCAAAGAAGGTGGTGAAAATGAAGAGTTAATATTTAAAATTTTAAAAAGAGGACAATCCTTAGAAGATGCTGAAAAAAGTGGAGAGGAGCTTTCGGATAGTGCTTTAAGATACGATTTAACAGTTCCTCTCGCAAGATATTTTTCCAACAATAAGGGAAATCTTCCTTTGCCATTTAAAGTATTGCAAATAGGCCCAGTATGGAGAGCGGACAGACCACAAAAAGGACGTTTTAGGCAGTTTATCCAATGTGATGTAGATATTATAGGTGATGACTCTATATTGGCTGAAATAGACGTAATATCAACAATTGTAGAGATGGTTAACAGGTTATTTAGTGATATATCTACCCCATCCGTTATTGTTCATATAAACGACAGAAGAATCCTAACCTCAACAGTTTTATTTTCAGGATTTGATGAGAAAGATATTTCAACAGTTTTAATTGAATTAGATAAAGCAGAAAAAATAGGCTTACCTAAAGTTAAAGATAATCTTATAAATCTAGGTTTTGATGCAGAAAAAGTTGAGGTATTTGTAAATCTTTTTGAAAATATAAAAGAAGGAATTGAAATAAGAGATTTTTGCTCACATTTGGGTAGCCATCTTCCAGAAGAGAGTGTGATACAAGATCTTGAAAATATTATTGAAATAATATCTGAGACATCTAAAGAAAAATGCCAAATAATTTTTGACCCTACTTTAGTAAGGGGCATGGGTTATTACACTGGCCCTATATTTGAATGTAAAATATCAAACTACCCATCATCTGTAGCTGGCGGAGGTCGTTACGACAAAATGGTTGGAAAATTTGACGGTAATGGGGATATAAGTGCCTGTGGATTTTCCATTGGATTTGAAAGAATATCTGAAATTCTTGATGATGCTGGTTTTATACCAAAAAACAATCAAAAGATGATAGCTATTTTGGTAGATAAAGATATATCACAGAAACAATTAACAGAAGTTACCACTCGTGCGGAAGAATTAAGACATAACGGTTCTATAGTATCTGTACTACCAATGAATAAGAATTTAGGATACCAAATAAAAATGTTGGAAGATTATGGTTACAGCTTAATTGAAAAAGTCTATAAAGATAGTACTAGACACTAGTTATTGAACATTTTTTCCCTACTCCATGTATTTTTAGCAATACTTGACGTATTGTCTCAACAACTTTACAATCTCAAACACCCATCCTAAAAATGCGGTGTATTTTACCCAAAGGGAACTTTGACAATAATAAAAGGAAAGGAAGGATATAAAATTAAAAGGAAAGTGAGGAATTAGTACTAAGAAATGGGTTGATAAAGACTACAAAAATACAGAGAATAGTAGGTTGTAAAGAAATAAACCCTAAAGAAGTAGATGATTTAAATCCAAAAAATTGTGTTGAAAAGCTTTTGGAAACTCTTGAAATTCATGAAAAGCATAAAAGACCCGATGATTTCCCTGTAATAAGAGCTTTAAAATTCTTAATACAAGGATTTTCTGATGGAAACATAATATACAGTCGTTATATGAACGTTTGGTATATGTGTCCAAATGGGTATTCAGAAGAAGTCCGATATTTCATTGAAGATCTTCTCTACGACGAAAGGGTGTTATTCATGGAAGACCCTTGTGGCTTAGCTAACGCATTAAAAGCAAAAGGCACAGATGGTGAAAGAAACCACCCAATTGCATGGTTAGAGCTTAATAATGGATTTTTCTTGTCAATTGATGAAACAATATTTAAAAGTTTCATGAAGAATATAGAATTAATATCTAAAAAATAAGGAGAGAAATGAAAATAATAAAACCATCGTTTGAAATACTGACTGTGGACGGTAAACCTTTAGATAGAGACTATGGGAAAAAGATCCTTCAATTCATAGAACGTATTGGCAGGGTGTGCTACAAATCAGAAGACAAAATCACTGACACATCTGCTGAAAAGATGATCAAAAACCTCATATCAAGGGGACACGAATCAGTCATTGAACATGTTGTGATTACGGTCAGAATTATATGCGACCGTGGGGTTACTCATGAAATAGTAAGGCACAGGGTAGGAGCATCTTACTCCCAAGAATCCACGAGATATTGTAACTACAAAACTCTGGGGATACAGGTTATCAAACCTTTCTTCTTTGAAGAAGGTACAGAAAAGTACAATGAATGGTTAAGTGCCATGGAAAACGCTGAGAGGCACTATGATAAATTGATAGAGCTCGGAGCAACTCCCCAAGAAGCTCGGTCAGTATTACCAAACTCTCTAAAAACAGAGATTGTTGTTACTTATAACCTAAGGGAGTGGAGACATTTCTTCAAACTACGGTGTGGTAAAGGAGCACACCCACAAATGAGGGAAGTAGCAATACCCATTCTCAAGAGATTTCAGGAAATTATTCCTGTATTCTTTGATGACTTAAATTTTGATCTTTAAGTATCTTCAACAAAGAGCTTTTGTTAAAACGAAAGCTCTTTTCTTTTTTTATTTTCACTTTGACAAATATATTATTGAGTTTAATAGCATGCTGATTTATACTACAAATATGGAAAATGAAAACACTTCCCCAATAAAAAACCCGTCTAATCTTTTTAAAAATATCAAAATTGATAGTTCTAAAATTAAATTTATCTTAGCTGCTGTCGCATTATTATTTTTACTTGTAATGACACTTATTC
>Ga0255346_1002079_pt1 | contig 26373 bp, 26 predicted proteins | sample wastewater_treat_FD_194410 | JGI IMG/M metagenome (GOLD analysis project Ga0255346, IMG submission 194410) | Wastewater microbial communities from Lulu Island WWTP, Vancouver, Canada - plant22 | ecosystem: Engineered > WWTP > Wastewater > Unclassified | place: Canada: Vancouver, British Columbia...
TCGGTCATTGTGTCCCGTGAATACTGTTGTGAAGCTCATCCCCGGGACATTTGCCTCCTTCCTTAAAATGCGATTTCTTCATTAAAATAAGCCCCGAAAAAACTTTTTTTGAGAGATTTGTCCCTGTCGTTTGTTATTTTTGACCCTCCTGCGCACTATTAATAGTATCAGGGACGAAAGGAGGAGACCTTATGGCAAATATTAATCCAATTTCCACGTCGATCCGCATGTCCCTAAATCTGGGAATGGTCGATGGCAAAGCGGTCGAGAAGAGCGTCAGCATCAACGCACTGGACAATGAAGTAACTCCGGAAACTGTTGGTGCCGTTGTAACCGCGCTTGAATCACTTCTCGAGTATCCCGTAACAGAAACAAAGCAGTATGATCAACGGTGAAAGATTCGCTATTGTTTAAAATTAGGAGTGTTCTCATTCTTGTGCTGATGCATTTGAAATTATTTGAGCAGAAAGAGCCTAACTATGCAAATTTTTTTAATTATTATGATATGGAAACTGTTGATGGAATCAGTTACTGTAAAATATTAAGGCTTATTCAGTGAAAATGCAACAAAGGAGGCAAAATTCCCCATTAGATGGAAATAAGTAAATTTTTCAGATTATTAATTCTAACACAATCAATTTGTAACAAAATTACGAAATAGATATAATAAGAATGTGCAAATATTTACACAAAGTAAATAATTTTACGTATATGTAAATAAAAATATGAAAATAATTCCAATTTAGACATTAATTAATAAAATATATTTGACTTTTACCTAATAAAAAGAAAGTATTCTCTTCATAATTTACGTATAATACCTTAAAAACACCTGTTCTTTTACAAAAAACCTTGACGAATAAAAACTCATAGTTATTATATCTTCAGCGTTAAGAGAATAAGTAAAGGAAAAACCTGAATGTGGAAATGTCTATCATTAACATCCATCTTTGGGCCTTAAACTGTTCCCATATCGCAAGGAGGAAAAAATGCGAAAAATATGGAAGTTGCGGAGAATTTTTATTCCGCAGGTGACTGTTTTACTGATACTTTTGATATCGGTACTTTGCTCACCCACAGTCGGGTTTGGCAATACGCTCTCGTCTAAATTAGAAAATACAGGTGCCACAGAATTTGCAGAGATTTCAAAAATGACAGAAACGGCAGAAGTGGAACTTGAGGCAGAAGAAGAATTAGAAACTCAGGCAACTAATCCGCCACAAGAGGATATTGAAGTTAGAGTTGCCGATCTTGCCCCAGCGGTAAGAAATGCTTTAGCGAAAATGGGGCTAAATCCTGAACATATTGAATTATGGATAAAACAGCACCCTAAGACAACACTGGTTTATTTAAATAGTTTGTCTGAAGAAAAACAGAGTGAAGTAGCAAATGTAGCTCTCTTCATTCGTAAGGTAAACGGCCGAATTTCAAGAAGAGAAGCGTGGAGAGAAGCAAGTGCGCTTGTTTACTATAGTGATAAGTATAAGGTTCCCTCAGAACTTTCAGTTGGAATTGCAAAAACGGAAAGCCATTTCAACCCAGGTTCTGTAAGCAAGAAGGGTGCTATGGGCCCTATGCAGGTAATGTGGAAAGTACATCATGGAATGCTTAGCGCAAGAGGAATTGCTACAACCAAAGAGCACATGCTTGATCCTGAAAGAGGAGTAGAAGCAGGCATACTTATTTTATCGCGCTATATAGGAGCATATGGAACAGTTCAGAAAGCGTTAACCCGTTATTATGGTAAGTCTTCAAGCGTCTATTCAAATAAGGTAAATAGAAACATTGCTATGCTCAAAAGACATACAGATACAGTAAGCAACTAATTATCTTATCGAAGATTAACCTTTCATAATAACTAAATACGATACAGTAAAGCCGCTTCAAACAGAAGCGGCTTTACTGTATCTAATGTTATAGACTTACAGGGGGATAGCTTCCGATAAGGACTTTTCAAGCAGTCTATTTTCTTCTGGCAGTCCTATAGATATGCGAAGCATTTTTCTGCCTTGATATGTGAGTAAGCGAACCAAGATTCCCCTTTTTATAAGAAAACTGTATATATCTTCAGCATTTCCAACGAGTAGAAGCAGAAAGTTTGCGAAAGATGGGATGTACTTGATCTTTCTAGAATCAAGAAACTCACATAATCTTTCTTTTTCTTTTAGCTCTGTTTCTAAACTTTCGCTAATAAAAGCTCTGTCCTCTAGAGCGGCTTCCGCTCCCGCAGCGGCTATTTCTGTTACACAGTAAGGTTCTCTTACTCTATAAATGTATTTAAGAAGCTCAGGATCTGCAGCAATCCACCCTATTCGCAGTCCGGCAAGACCGTATATTTTGGAAAAAGTTCTACAAACTACAAGATTTGGATACTTATTGAGAAGAGAAAGAGCTGTACTGACCTTTCCACCCGAAAAATCTATATATGCCTCATCAAGTATAAATAAAGCTGTTTTTGGGGAAGCGTTTATTAATCTTTCTATATCATAAGGTGATGCAGCTGTGCCTGTGGGATTATTTGGATTGCAGAAAAAAACCATCTTTGTATTCTCATTTATTGCATCTATATGAGCATCAACATCAAGTTCGAATTTATCTGTCATTGGAACAAGAACAGGAGTTGCTCCCATGATCCTGGCGGTATCGGCATAAACAGAGAAAGTAAATTCTCCGCAGACAACTTCATCTCCCTTGTTTAGAAAAGCTCTGCCCAGCATTGTAAAAATAGAATCAAGCCCATTCCCTGTGAGAATTTGATTTTGATTAAGATTATATATAGAAGCAATTTTCTTTCTAAGAGAGCTGTTTCTGCTCTCGGGATATCGGTTCCCTCGCTTAAGCTCATCGCACATTGCGCTAAGAGCCTTTGGTGATACACCTGAATTATTTTCATTTGCATGCATTTTTAAGCAATCTTCCGGAATCACTCCGGGATTGTACTCTTTAAACTCTCTGATTTCAGGACGTGCTATATTTAAAAAAGTATCCTGCTCTTTATTCATCGAATCATCTCCTATTTGCAAAACGAGTAAACAGGTGCTATTATATATCCCATGCAAAAAACTATCAAGCTACTATTTTAACTAAGTAAAGTGATATAGTGCGAGGAGTTGTTAAATAATGAATAGAACACCCAAGGGGTGCAGTAATATTGGAGGGGCTACCGCGGCGAAGTTGGAGTTTTGTAGAAACAGCGCTATGGAATTATTTGCTTTTTATGGATACAAGCCCTTTAGTCCAGCAGAATTACAGCTTGTAGAGAGTGTTTGGGACAATGTTTCTCTGCCAAGAGCAAGACGTTTGATACCAGTGATGTCTCCCTTTGGAGAGCCCTGTTTTCTACGTGGAGACTTGACGCTTTCTGCTGTTGCTTTCCTTTCAACACACTTTAATAGCAATGAACGTCCTCTGCGTCTCTCCTATGCCGATCGGGTTTTCTCTGTTCCTGAACCTCCTAAAACAAATCTTGAAGAAAATCAAGTTGGTATAGAGCTCATTGGTTGGGAAAGCTCCGGAGCCGATGTTGAGATATGCGTTCTTTTATTCAAACTATTGGATAAACTTTCCATAGAGGATTCTGTTGTTGTATTTGGAGACGCATCAGTTGTCTCTCATATATTTAATAATCTGCCCGAAGATGCTGGTAAAAAACTAGTAGAAGCACTACAAGAGGGTTCATATACGTCATATATAAAAATTTTAAATGGGCTTAATGTTTCGGGAAATAAGGAGAGGCTCCTTACAGCATTGCCATCATTAAAAGGAAACATATCAGTAATTGACGAAGCCATGAAACTGTTAGATGAGCCTTCGGTATTGCTTCCTTTAAAACGCATTTGTTTAACTCTTTCGGAGCTGGGTTATGGAGATAGAATTAGAGTGGATCTTTCTTTTGTCAGGGATCTCGGATATTACAGCGGCCCAATTTTTAATGCTTACTCTTCAACAAAGGGAAGTTTGTTGGGAGGAGGCGGGCGTTATGATGGACTTTTGACAAAGCTTGGAATAGAAGGACAAGCAGCAGGTTTTGCACTCAACCTCAAGGATCTTGCAGCTGTTTGTGTCGACGGTTCTCCCTCTCCCACGATAATGCTTTGGTGTGGAAGCGCCCAGAACGTAACAGAAAGTATGAATTATGCTGACAGCCTCCACAAAAAAGGGATTTCATTTGAACTAAGTTGGAATGAGGATAAAACCGAGTCTATTAGAATAGCAAAAACCAGAGGATATGACTGGTGGATAGATTGTCAAAGTAAAGAAGCAATCTTTTTAAAAAAGGAAGAAAAGATGAAGTTAACAGAATTTGAAGGGCAGGTGTTTACATGTTAACATTTGCCGTTCCCACAGGGCGCTCTCTCGCTCATGCGATAGAACTTTTTGAAGGTTCCGGGCTTCCTGTTGAGAAGTTGAAGAATGCTGGTCGTAATCTTGTCATAGAGGAGGATAATTTTCGATATCTTCTTTCAAAACCTGCGGACGTTCCGGCAATGATTTACTATGGAGTAGCAGATCTTGCACTTGCAGGCAGCGATGTAATAGAAGAGACAGAAATTGCACTAACTGAACTGCTTGATACCGGTCGTGGTAAATGTGTAATGGCTATAGCTGGACCTGCTTCTATCGCAGATAAGTTTCAAGGAGATATCAGCGAGCTTATGGGGCTTAAAGTTGCAACAAAATATACTGGTATCGCCGAAAGGACTTTTGCATCGTGGGGAGTCCAGATAAAGATACTAAAGTTAAATGGTTCTGTTGAACTTGCTCCGGCACTTGGTCTTAGCGACTGTATATTCGATATTGTAGAGACAGGAGCAACTTTGAGAGCAAATGGTCTTACTGTAATCAAAGAAACAGCTTCCGTTTCTCTGCGTCTCATAGCAAGTCGGGGAGCGGTGCAGATGAACTGGAATTCTATGTCAGAAATCGTAGAATCTATCGATAGATATGTAAAAGATAGCAAAAAGACGTTAGAATAATTGTTGTTATTTTATTAATCCACGAAGATGACAAACGATTAGAAGTACAATTTACAAAATAAATCACAAATTCGCTCAGAGGAGATGGCATAAATGAAAACGGAGATTATACGTAATACTTCAGAGACACAGATATCACTTACTCTTGAATATCCGGGAACGGAAAGAGAGATAGAAACAGGCTGTGGTTTTTTAGATCATATGCTTAATTTAATGTGTCACAGAGCTGGATTTGGAATAGTATTAAAGGCTAAAGGCGATGTAGAAATAGACTTTCACCACCTTACAGAAGATATCGGCATTGCATTAGGGCAAGCACTTCGCGTTATTGCAAAAGAGAGTGCTCCAATAAATAGATATGCATGGTGCATGCTGCCTATGGATGGCTCTTTGGCACGCGTGGCTCTTGATTTTAGTGGTCGTGGTGGAGCCTTCTTTAAAGGTTCCTTCCCTACAGAAAGATGTGCTGATTTTGATTTAGAGCTGGTTTTTGAATTTTTTCAGGCATTGGCGCGAGAGGGAGCCATCACTTTACACATAGGAATATTGGAAGCAGACAATTCTCACCATGCTGCAGAAGCTATATTTAAGGCCGTTGGTGTTTCGCTTAGACAAGCTTTGCTCACCACCGCAATTGATCCAAGCACAAAGGGACTTTGGCTTTGATCTTATTCCCTGCGATAGACCTTTATGAGGGGAAGGTTATTCGACTCTCTGAAGGAGATTTCTCTCGCAAATCATATTATGAGCTATCTCCTCTTGATGCTGCTAAAAAAATACAGGCTTCTGGGTGTGATTATATACACATAGTTGATTTAGAGGGTGCAAAATTAGGAGAACCGTGCCATTTAAAAGTCTTAGAAGAAATAGCGTCCCTTGGAATGTTCACGCAATACGGAGGAGGTCTTCGTTCTCAGAACTCCATAAAATCTGCCATTGATTCAGGGGCGAACAGAGTAATGATAGGGAGCCTTCTTTTTAAAAACTCTGATATGCCAACCACTATTTTCGCTGAATTTGGCTCTGTGGCTATGCCAGCTATTGATATAAAGAAGGGGAAAGTTGTCCATTCCGGTTGGCTGGAAAATACTGAGCATACACCTGAAGAGGCAATAAGCACCCTAAAAAAAGTCGGATTTACCGTCTTTTTAGTGACGGACACTGAGCGTGATGGCATGATGAGTGGAATTAGATCAGATCTTTATACACCCCTTGTTGGAGAGGGGTATGAAATAGTCGCCGCAGGTGGGATTACAACTACGAAAGATATTAATACTCTTGCTGAAATTGGAGTAAGTGCCGCTGTAGTTGGGAAAAGCCTTTATGAGGGTGGAATGACCTTAGAGGATGCTCTCGCTGCCGCGAAGCTTAAAGGAGAATAGGATATGAAAATTGACCTAAACCAAATAAAATTTGATGAAAAAGGACTGGTACCGGTCGTCGTACAGGATGCAATAAGTGCAGAGATTTTGATGGTTGCATGGGCAAACGCCGATTCTCTGCAATTGACTGCGGAATCAGGAGAGTTAGTACTATGGAGTCGTTCTCGTCAAGAGTTATGGCACAAGGGAGAAACTAGCGGAAACACTATGAGCTTGATTGAAATGCGTATTGACTGTGACGGAGATACGCTTTTGGCTGTTGTAACTCCAGCAGGACCGGCATGTCATACCGGAGCCCGCAGCTGCTTTTTTAAAACACTTTTTGGTAAAAAGAATTCCACGGAGGGCACTTTCTTAGGTCGTCTTTGGTACTACTTAAATAAGCGTAAAAATGATTCAATAGAAGAAAGCTATACTGCTAAGTTGTTGGCAAGAGGCAAATCACGAGTAGCTCAAAAAGTTGGAGAAGAAGGTGTTGAGACAGCTCTTGCCATTGCCACCGGAGATGATGACGGATTTTGTTATGAAGCTGCTGATTTACTCTACCATCTTCTTGTTGGCTGCATTGCAACGGGAGTTCCCCTTGACTCAATTTTAAGGGAGCTATCATCTCGCCATAAAGAAGAATAAAGTATAATTACTTTTTAGTTATTAAACACTTAATTCTGTAAAAGCATAAAGGTAAATTGGTTTGTGTTTTTTAAATATCGAGGAGGCAAAATGGTAAAAATAAAGAGAATTATTCCCTGTTTAGACATAAAGAACGGGCGCGTCGTCAAGGGAGTAAACTTTGTCAACTTTCGTGATGCAGGCGATCCGGTTGAATGTGCTAAAGCGTATCAGGAAGCTGGTGCAGATGAAATAGTCTTTCTTGATATTTCTGCAACACAGGAGAGGCGGGACACAGTAACAGCTCTTGTGGCCAAGGTTGCAGCGAACCTTTCTGTGCCATTCTCGGTCGGAGGTGGAATTCGCAGTCTAGATGACATAAGAAAAATCCTTGATGCTGGAGCCAACAAAATTTCCATAGGTTCTGCTGCGTTAGAGAATCCCGAATTAATAACAGAAGCAGCAAAAGCATTTGGGAAAAATTCCATCATTGTCGCTATCGATGCAAAGAATGACTCCTGCGGCAGCTGGGAAGTTTATGCGTCGGGAGGACGAAAGGCAACCGGAATTAACGCAATAGAGTGGGGAATTGAAGCTGAACGTCGCGGCGCCGGGGAAATCCTACTTACAAGTATGGATAGAGATGGTACAAAATCGGGATATGATTTAGCTCTGACCGCAGATTTAAGCTCTAAGATTAAAATTCCTGTTATAGCGTCAGGTGGTGCGGGAAATTACGAACACTTTTACGATGCTCTTACAGTTGGAAAGGCGGATGCAGTTCTTGCGGCGTCTCTCTTCCATTTTAATGAGATTCCTATTCCAAAACTTAAAGAATATCTCAGAGGCAAGGGAATTCCGATAAAATAAAGAGCAATGTAAAAAATAGTAAATCCAGATTATCTTAATAAAAAAATAAAAATGAGCCCCTACGTTGAAATTAGGAGGCTCATTTTTATTAAAAGTTCTATTTTTTTAGTCGTAATCGTGCTGCATTAGCGTGAGCTGACAACCCCTCATTCTTCGCCATTAAATCGGCTAATGGAGCCAAATTCGAAATGCCTTCTGGGGTAATGCTCTGAAATGTACAGACTTTGAGGAAGGTCAAAACGGAAACTCCACCGGTATATCGTGCGGCTCCCATTGTCGGGAGAGTGTGGTTCGTTCCTGCGACATAGTCACCAAAAACTTCTGCGGCTCCCTCTCCGATAAATAATGAGCCATAGTTGCGTAAAAGTGGCTCTATACTATCTGGGTCTGAAATATTTATTTCTAGATGTTCCGGAGCTAAGTTGTTTGCAATATCCGCCGCTTCTTTCAGAGAATCGGCAATGATTATCTGTCCGTTGTTTTCCCAAGAAACAGCCGCAACAGGTGCAGTGTCCAGTTCTTTTAGTTGTTTTGCTATTTCTTCTTCTACCCTTTTTGCAAGGTTTTCAGAAGTAGACACGAGAATACCGATTGCGTCGAGGTCATGTTCTGATTGCGCCAATAAATCCGCAGCAATAATGTCGGCTCTTGAATTCTCATCAGCAATAATAAGGACTTCACTCGGTCCTGCTATAAAATCTATTCCTACTTTTCCATAGACTTGACGCTTGGCTTCCGTAACATATTTATTGCCTGGCCCTACGATCATAGTCACAGGGTTGATGCTTTCTGTTCCATATGCGAATGCTGCAATCGCCTGTGCCCCGCCAACCGCATAAATCTCATCTACTCCTGCGATACTGAGAGCGGCAATTGTTGTGGGGTGTGGTAGAGAACTTCCTTGCATAGGAGGAACAGTTGCACAAACTCTGGGAACTCCTGCAACTTTTGCAGGAATAGCTAACATTAACGCCGAGGAGAATAAAGGATGGCTGCCACCGGGGACATAACAACAACAAGAGTCCACAGGAATCACCTTGTGTCCCAAGAAAACCCCGGGAGATGTCTCGAGAGGCCCGACGGGGTTCAAGCTGTTAGCTTGAAGTTCCGCAAATCGCTTTATATTTTTTGCAGCTCTTTTTATTGTTTCAAGCAATTCTTCGGAAATAGAGTTGAACGCTTTTTCGATATCCGAAGGAGACACTCTAAAAGAGTTGGTATGAGCTCCCCCGAATTTTACGTTATATTCATTGAGAGCTTTGTCTCCATTGTTTTGCACCGTCTCAATAATTTCGTTTACGGTAGAAATTAGGGAGGAAGACTCTTCTGCTTTAATTTTTTTTGCTTCCTTGTATATGTACATATTAAAATCACTCTCAATCATACTGTTATTTAATTAGGTTAAAATAACATTAGGAACACGCTGTGTCAATGAATTAAAACCTTGTTGACATTTATAAAACACTGTAAAAATTAAAATTTAATAAGAGTTGCAGACTTAAAATGTTCAAAAAACAAGTATTACATTTGTAGTAAAAAGTCAATATCCCTTGTCGTGGCGCAAAAATTTGATAATTAACATTTGAAAAATAGTTTTATAATTCTTTTGGTTATGTTAGAATTATGCTTTATTTATCAGAAGTTCTTTTCTAAAAAGGAGACTTATGGTCTCTGTCTATGTCCTGCATATAGAATACTGTGACTTGTACCACTTATACATTTGGGGAAAGAGGCAAGATAGAGATGTCGTCACCAAGTGCAAAGAAATTCTTGAACGAATTATTAACGGATCCATCTTTTTTATTAGAAATAGCGGAACAGTCTGAAGAGAAAATAGCTCCTGCCCTAAGACAAGCGGGATATACTTTCAATTCAAAAGAAATAGATGACTTAATATGTGATGAGTTCTACAATATAAAAGATAAACTTCATTTAGGAGACGGAGACGTAAGAGATATAATCATGCAAAAGTGGGGCAGATATATGTCATAAGAAGTGTGTAGAGCAAAGGTTCTTTTCTAAAATTATTCCTTACAATAAGACAATTTTATTTTAATTGAGAAGGTGTTAAACTGGTAAAGTTATTGAGGGCAAAATTATCATTCAACCCTTGATAAATGTTTCATTACTGTATTAGTTAAGCTAAAAGAAATTTGAAATAGCTCAAGGAGGAAAAATACATGAAGCTTTCATCGTTCTGGGGAGGAGTACATCCTCCACAGGAGAAGGAATTAACGGAGAACAAAGAAATCGAAAAATATTTGCCTTCGGGTGACTTAATTTTTCCGATGGCACAAAATCTAGGGGCTATCTCCCAACCTTTGGTAAAAAAAGGAGACTCTGTTCTTGTAGGGCAAAAACTTGGCGATTGTGACGCTTTTGTTTCAGCCCCTGTTCTTTCAAGCGTTTCCGGCACAGTAAAAGAAGTCGGAATGAAAATGACTACAGCAGGGTTGTTGGAGATAGCGGTAGTTATCGAAAATGATGGAAAATATGAAAAAGATGCTTCTTGGAAACCCCTGACAAATCATGAAAACATTGATCCAAAAGAATATATTGCACGCATAAGAGAGGCTGGAATTGTGGGATATGGAGGAGCCACCTTCCCTACAGCGGTAAAATTAACTCCGCCCGACCCCCAAAAAATTAAATGGCTCATAATTAACGGAGCTGAATGTGAGCCCTTTATAAATTGCGACAACAGGCTCATGATTGAAGAACCTACAAAAATTATCAAAGGGCTTAAGCTTTTAATGAGGCTCTTCCCTAATGCTGAAGGAATCATTGGTATAGAAAATAACAAACCAGAAGCTATAAAAGTTATGGAAAATGAGATAAAAAATCAAAATGGGTACAAAATATCAGTAAGTCCTCTTAAAGTTAAATACCCTCAAGGATCAGAAAAAATGTTAATAGAGGCGATAACGGGCCTTGAATATCCTGTTACTGCACTTCCCGCTGACATTGGATGCATTGTCTTAAACGTACGTACAGTTCATCAGATATATGAAGCAATAGCAGAGGGAACTCCCTCTACGACTCGTATTGTAACTGTTACAGGAGATGCTATTAAAACCCCCAAAAACATACTTATGCCATTGGGAACTTCTGTATCTGAACTTATAGAATTTTGTGGAGGGTTCAAAGAAGAACCCGCTAAAATAATTTCAGGAGGCCCCATGATGGGGGTGACGCTTCGTTCAATCGACGTTCCCGTCGTGAAAAGCACATCTGGCATTCTTGCTCTAACAAAAAAATCGGCCTATATCGGAGAAGAAACAGAGTGCATCCGTTGCGGTCGTTGTGTAGACGTATGTCCGATAGGTCTTTTGCCAAACACTTTAAACAGAATAGTCCTTCTTCGTGATTACGAAGCATTTGAGGCAAATGGCGGTCTTAACTGTACAGAGTGCGGCTCCTGTTCATACATTTGTCCTGCCAACCGACACCTAACTCAAACCTTCCGAGACGGAAAGACAACCGTAATGGCATTGAAGAGAAAGGCGGCCAAAAATAATGGATAAAAAACTTTTAGTACTATCAAGTTCACCCCATATTCATGCGGGACAAGACACACAAAAAATAATGCTTTGGGTGCTCGCATCATTGGTACCTTCTGGTCTAGCAGCGGTTTATTTTTTTGGACTACGCGCCTTTGCACTGATGGCAGTCTGTGTGATTGCATGCCATCTTTCTGAATTAGTCTGGCAAAAGCTGGCAAAACAAAAAATATCAGTCAATGATTTTTCGGCAGCAGTTACTGGGCTATTGCTCGCTTATAATTTGCCTCCAACCATGGAATACTGGAAGGCTATTCTGGGATGCATTTTCGCGATAATTGTCGCCAAGCAATTTTTTGGCGGCATTGGGTGTAATATTGTAAACCCGGCGCTTGCAGGGCGTGCCATGATGGTGGTTAGCTGGCCTGTAGCTATGACAACATGGACAATAGATGGAGTTTCTAAGGCGACTCCTCTAGCTCTCATAAAGCTTGGGAGCGAAACTGTTGGCGGAGTCAGCATGGGAATGCCGCTAGGTGCAGAGCTTCCATCTTTTTATGATCTCTTCATCGGAAATGTTGCCGGCTGTTTAGGAGAAACATCCGCACTGGCTCTATTGATAGGATTTGTTATCCTCCTTTATAAGGGAATAATTAAGTGGCAAATTCCTGTTGTTTATATCGTAACAGTCGGGATTTTAACCTCTCTTTTTGGTAGACCCGGATTTTATGAAATGTTTGCGGGAGGTCTTCTTATTGGAGCCATTTTTATGGCAACCGACTATACAACTTCTCCGATGACAACGAAGGGGCAAATCATATTTGCTTTTGGCTGTGGACTCCTCACATCTCTCATAAGAACTTTTGGCGGATATCCGGAGGGAGTTTCTTTTGCAATACTGATTATGAACGTAACAGTCCCTTTGATAGATAAGTTTACTACACCTCGTATATTTGGGGAGGCTAAATAAAATGGGCAAATCACTAAGACTCCCTCTCGTTCTTTTGCTTATAACAGCCGTTACAGGTGCTATTTTGGGCGTAGTTTACACGATAACACTTGAACCGATTCGTCTTACAAAAGAACGCGAGCGTCAAGAAGCTTTAGAAATGACCTTACCAGGAGCAACTGAGTTTAAAACCTTAAAAATTGGTACAGATCCAAAGGGAACTATCAGTGAAGTTAATGTAGGCTCTTCTTCTAATGAACTTGTTGGTTATAACTTCACCGTTTCATCCAAAGGCTATGCGGGAAACATAGAAATGGTAGTTGGAATTGGAAAAGAAGGAGAAATTAAAGGAATAAAAATACTGGCTCAAACTGAAACGCCCGGACTCGGAGCGGAAGCTGCGAAGCCAAAATTTTTGGATCAGTTTAAAAGCAAAACGGTAGATAAATTTAAGGTTACAAAGATACCCTCCGAAGAAGTTTCCGATATTCAGGCAATTTCAGGAGCAACGATAACATCGGATGCAGTTATAGTCGGAGTTAATGATGCAATTAATTTCTGGAACAACCATTTTAAAGAGGAGGGTAAAGAGTAATGAGTAATCCTCTCAAATTAATTAAAAACGGGATTTTTATAGAAAACCCTATATTTGTATTTCTTCTGGGCATATGTCCAACATTGGCCACGACCTCAAGCGCAACGAACGGTTTTGGCATGGGAATCGCAGCGACTGCAGTCCTAATGGGATCTAATGTTGCAATATCGGCTATTCGTAAAATAATTCCGGATGAGATTCGCATTCCGGCCTATATTGTTGTAATTGCAGGTTTTGTAACGGTTATACAGCTATTAATCTCTGCATACGCGCCAACGCTTGATAGGTCTTTGGGAATATTTATACCTTTGATAGTTGTAAACTGCATTATTCTTGCACGAGCAGAAGCCTTTGCCTCAAAAAACGGAATAATAGATTCACTGTTTGACGGGTTAGGCATGGGGCTCGGTTTTACCCTAAGTTTAACATTTATAGGCAGCATCAGAGAGCTTCTCGGTAACGGGACAATATTTTCCCTCCCTATTATGCCGTCAGCTTACCAACCGGCTTTGCTTTTCATTTTGGCGCCGGGAGGTTTTATCACACTAGGCATTCTTATTGCACTTTTTAAAAATATTCAGATCAGAAAAGAAGAGTGCAAAACTGGAGATGAGACTTCCTATGATGGGTGGGAAGCCTTGAGTGGTTGTGAAGGCTGTGGATTAAGCGCAGTTTGTGGCAGTGCAGCTCTCTCTGCTGCAGAAACAGAAGAAAATAAGGAGGTTGACGCATAATGATGTCTCTTCTTGCTCTCTTTATATCAGCTATCTTCGTTAATAATATTCTTTTGTCACGTTTCTTGGGCTGTTGTCCTTTCTTGGGAGTGTCAGGAAAGCTTGATACTGCAAAGGGTATGGGGGTAGCCGTTATTTTTGTTACGGTAATGGCATCTCTGATGACTTGGGTAGCTTATGAATTTATCCTGGTTCCTTTGGGACTAGAGTATCTTTACACACTTTCATTTATATTGATAATTGCTGCTTTGGTTCAATTTGTAGAAATCGTATTAAAGAAAATACAACCGAAACTTTATAAATCTCTCGGTATTTTTCTTCCTCTTATCACCACAAACTGTGCGGTTCTCGGTGTCGCAGTTTTAAACATGAATGAGGGGTATTCGTTGCTCCAGTCGCTTGTTCATGCATTGGGTGCATCCGTCGGCTTTTTATTAGCCATCATTCTTATGGCCGGTATACGCGAACGAATAGAGGCAAACAAGAATATACCAAAATGTATGCGCGGACTTCCAATAGCGCTAGTTACAGCTGGACTCATGTCAATAGCATTCATGGGTTTCATAGGCATAATAGAGTAGGAGGCAGATGAAATGACCGAAATTTTTTATCCGGTATTCATAATGGGTGGGCTTGGGCTCGTGTTTGGAGCTCTACTTGCCTTTGCTTCAGTTAAGTTTTTTGTTCCAGTTGATGAGCGCCAGACGGAGATTAGAGAGATTCTACCCGGCGCAAACTGCGGAGCATGTGGTTTCCCTGGATGCGACGGTTTTGCTGAAGCGCTCGTGGAAGGGGTTTCTGAGGTTTCTAAATGTGCTGTGGTAAGTGCAGCGATTATAGAAGAAATTGCTTCTATTCTGGGAGTATCGGCTAATGCTGAAGAACCCAAAGTGGCGTTTCTTAAATGCAATGGTTCCACTGACAAAGTCGTACAAAATTGCACTTATGAAGGGGTTATGGATTGCCGCCAGGCAGCGGTTATTCCAGGAAATGGTCCCTCTTCTTGCTCCTATGGTTGCCTTGGGCTCGGCACATGTGAAGTAGTTTGTCCATTTGATGCAATACACATTGAAAATGGTTTAGCGGTAGTGGATATTGAGAAGTGTGTAGGATGCGGAATTTGTGTGGAACAGTGTCCACGAGAAGTCCTTCTTCTGATTCCGAAAAGTGCTAAGGTACAGGTGGATTGCAACTCTCCGCTCAAAGGTCCTGATGTCAAAAAATCATGCTCTGTCGGTTGCATAGGCTGTACTATCTGTGTGAAAGCTTGTCCTGTTCAGGCAATAGAGATGGTAGAGTCGGTTGCAGTAATAGATCCGTATAAATGCACCAACTGTGGGATTTGCGCGACCAAATGTCCGGTTAAATGTATTTCAGACAGAAGGCCACAAGAATTACGAGAGAAAATTCCCGTTGCATAACGTGTTGTAGGGAGTCTATACATAATAAAAGGGGAGCGTCTTAAACGCCCCCCTTTTTATTATGCAACTTCACGTTTTTAAGAGAACTTATTTTTTGTACTCTAAAGCAAGTTTTGCAAATGCGGGAATGGACTTTTTTATCTGATCAGTGCGTACGCAATAGGAAATACGTACATAACCGGGACAACCAAAACCATCCCCTGCAACCAGCAAAAGTTCATGTTTTCGAGCTCTCATGCAAAATGCTTCTGCATCATCTTCCAAGGCTTTGATAAACAGATAAAAAGCTCCATCCGGTTTTACGCAGCTATAACCCAACTCACTGAGCTCCTTATATAATATATCTCTGTTTTCCTTGTACACAGAGATATCGGAAGTTTTATTTACGCACTCAGCAATAGCCTTTTGAAAAAGACTTGGTGCGCAGACATAACCTAGTGCGCGACCTGCGCCACAGACTGCTGCATACATATCTTCGGAATTGACCATTTCAGGTGAAACTGCAATGTAGCCGATACGTTCTCCCGGAATTGAAAGTGATTTACTATAAGAGTAAGAGACCATGCTATTTTTATAATGATTTATGATGTATGGAACTTCGATATCATCGTAAATAAGCTCTCTGTATGGCTCATCAGAAATAATATAAATAGGGTGTCCATATGCCCTTTCCTTTTTTGATAGTATTTCACACAGAGAAAGAATTGTTTCTTTGGAGTAAATGGCGCCAGATGGGTTATTCGGTGAGTTTATAATTATTCCTTTGGTTCTCTCATTTATAGCTTCCTCAAACTTATGCAGATCTATTTGAAAGTTTTTTATGTCGGGTGGAATAATGACCGCCTTTGCACCAGCTGTTTCCACAAAGACCGTATATTCAGGAAAATATGGTGCAAAAATTATAAATTCATCGTCGGGGAGGGTCATAGCTTTAATCGATATGGTTAAAGCCGCTGCCGCGCCGGAAGTCATATAAATGTTTTCTGGAGAAAGAGAAGTGCTAAATTTTTCATTTATGTTATCTGCAATCTTTTTTCTTACTTCAAGATCTCCCTGCGCGGAGGTATAGCTGTGCAACTGTGTAGGATCAGACTCTTTTAACAGGGTAAGCAATACGTTTTTTAGATATTCTGGAGCGGGCACATTTGGATTGCCTATGCTGAAATCAAAAATATTTTCAGCTCCTATTTCTCCGGCTCTTTTTTTCCCATATTCAAAAATCTCTCTTATAACAGAGCGTTTTTTACCAAGATTAAGCATCTTTTCAGACAGCAAGACAATTCCTCCAATTTGAATAAGCTTTATTAAGAGCTAAGAATATCATTATATAGCCTTCAAACACAACTTCTCAAAATTTATAAAAAGAAAATTCCCATTATTCCGCAAAGTAAAAGTAAAATGTGTGGGTTTTCTTTGAAAATTCTAGAATAATTAAATAATAAGAGTGCAGCGCAAAAAAGCATAATTGCAACACTTCCATTTTTTAGTGTGGCACTTAAAGGAACTATCAGTGAAAGGGATAGAAGTCCCGACACAATAGGTCGTAAAAGCAGTTTAAATTTGTTGCTGCTTTCTGCTGAGATTTTCTTAAGGAAAAATAAAAGTATCCAAAGCGTAGAAAGAGGAACGATAATAATTGAAAAAGTAGAAACTAAAGAGCCGAAAAACCCGCACTTCATAAAACCTACAAACGTTGCCGCATTTATTGATATCGGACCTGGTGTTACTTGTGACAAAGCTATTAGTTGACTAAACTGATCCGTGGAAAGCCAACCATATTTAGCGACGAGCTGGTACTCGATAAGCGGAAGAGAGGAGAGTCCGCCACCGAAAGTTCCAATGCTAACCTGTGCAAAGGCAGAAAAAAGTGCTAAGAGTTCTCTCATTTAGATATCATCCTATCTTTGGCGAATTGTACTGATAAGACAATGGCCATTGCAAATAGTGGATGCATAGAGAATTTCCATATCAACGCGATTGTCAAAAGATACGGCACTACATTCCACCATTGAGAAGAGAGTGTGTTTTTTACGTTATTAAAAACAACAACAACAATAATAGCTCCTGTGCCCGCAAGGACCCCTCTAAAGAAACCTTGTACATAAGAACATTCCGAATATTTAAGCACGAAAGGGCTGAGTAATAACACTATAAGGAAAGGAGGTAAAATAGCCCCCAGCACGGAGACAAATCCACCAAGAATCCCTCTGTAATGTTTACCTATAAGCCAAGATATAGACGCAGTGATGGAGCCTGGCATAAAAGCAGCCAAGCTTACCATATCGGCAAATTCTTCCGGGTTGATGTTTTTGCGTTTCTCTTCTTCCATTTGTACCATACTGAGAATTACCAGCCCGCCGCCGAAGGTTATAATGCTTATTCTAAAAAAGAAAAAGAAAAGTTCAAAAAGAGTCATTCCGAATCACTTCTTTCGTAACTGCAAAGAGTTAACATGCCATTCTAGTGTAACACTCTTCTAAAATCAAATATAGTCTTATAATCTTAGATATTGTCCCCATATTGGTGTTTTATAATACACGGTGTAAAATGTATTAAACGTTCCACCATTAAAATGAAGGAGTGATTTTTTTGTCTTGGTTTGAAAAGCAATTTAAGCTCAAAGAGAATAACACAGATGTTAAGACAGAGATTCTTGCTGGGATTACCACGTTTATGACAATGGCGTATATTGTCTTTGTCTCCCCAGATATGCTCTCTAAAACAGGCATGCCATTCGGAAGTGTTTTAACTGCTACATGTTTAGGAGCCGCCATAGGAACTTTTTTAATGGCGATACTGGCGAACTATCCATTTGCTCTTGCTTCAGGCGTCGGCCTTATTCCATTCTTCACCTTCTCAGTTGTTATAGGGATGGGGATCCCGTGGCAAACAGCGCTTACAGCGGTCTTCATCGAAGGAATATTTTTTATCATTTTGACTTTAACCAGCATAAGAGAAGAAGTAGTCAACTCCCTTCCAAAAGCATTAAAAATAGGTATCGCGTCTGGTATTGGCCTTTTTATTACTTTTATAGGCTTGCAAAATGCCGGCATAGTTGTAAAAAATGATGCAGTTCTCGTTTCTATTGCCAGCTTTAAGTCCAACCTTCCGGCAATTCTTGCCCTTGCCGGTTTGATTCTCATGGTGGCACTGGAAGTCAAGAAAGTTCGTGGTGGGATCCTTATAGGTATAGCGGCAGTTACCATCGTTTCTATTCCACTTGGAATCACACAAATGCCGACCGCGATATTCTCTATGCCTCCATCAGTTGCTCCTATTTTCTGGAAAATGGACTTTTCAGGAATTATGAATCTTAATTTCTGGGTAGTTGTTTTTACATTTTTCTTCGTTGACTTCTTTGATACGGTCGGTACTCTTGTTGGAGTTTCAAGCCGTGCGAAAATGTTGGATAAGGATGGGAAATTGCCAAGAGCGACACAAGCTCTTATGGCAGACGCAATTGGTACAGTGGCAGGAGCAGTCTTAGGAACTTCAACAGTTACAACATACATTGAGAGTGCAAGTGGAGTGGAACAGGGAGGCCGTACAGGACTTACCGCGCTCACAGTCGCATTTCTATTTATTCTCGCAATGTTTTTCCACCCCCTTATTTCAATTGTTCCTTCTTGTGCAACTGCACCTGCTCTTATAATGGTTGGTTGCTACATGATGATGGGCTTTCAGGATATGTCGTTTACTGACTGGACAGAATTTTTCCCTGCTCTTATTGCATTCTTTATAATGCCATTTGCATACAGCATTGCAGCCGGGATTGAATTTGGTATAGTCAGTTTTGTTGTAATAAAGGTCGCTACAGGGAAATATAAAGAGATTAAATGGATTATGTACGTATTGGCAATTCTATTTATCCTAAATCGTGCATTCTTGTAAGTTGATTTTTATGATTTTTAAAAATTAATAGCAATTAAGTTAAGAGAGAATATCAGAGCGTCGTACGCCATTCTCTCTTAACTTTTTCAAAACCAAGTCAAAAATGCCTCTTATTCTCTATAATATTGTTTAACACAATTAAATTTTAGGAATGAAAAGAATGACAGAGAACAATTTATCCAGCTACAAAAGCAGAATACTTAGATTAACCTTCGGACTGCTTCTCTATTCGGTGGGGCCCTATCTGAACATTCAGTCCGACATAGGGCTCGCTCCATGGGAGGCCTTTAGCATCGGTATTTCAAATATAACAAACCTCACATATGGAGCAGTGCATCAAATAACAGGCCTTATAATTTTATTTTTTAATAACTCATTAAAGGAAAAAATAGGTATTGGCACCCTATTAAACATATTTTTAATTGGTTTTTTTGTGAATTTATTTCTGTCATTGGGGATAATCCCTAAAGCCACAAGTTTTTCAACGGGCTTAATCATGTTACTTATAGGACAAATATTTATAGCATTCGGAAGCTACTACTACATCGGTAGCGGATTAGGCAGCGGTCCTAGGGACTCACTAATGATTGCCCTTGGCAAAGCACTTCCTAAAGTTCCTATAGGGGTTGTCAGAGGCATTGTTGAAGGCAGTGCTCTTTTAATAGGATGGTTATTGAAGGCAAAGATCGGCATAGGAACGGTTATAGCAGCTTTCGGCGTCAGCTTTATCATACAGATAATCTTCGATCTCTTGCATTTTGATGTAAAAAAAATTGAGCATGAAAGTCTTTTCTATACAATAGGTCAATTCTTTAAAAAAGATAAAAATAATTCGAAATAAATTCAAATTTATTTTGATTTTCGACGGCAAGACTTTCCCTAAGTGTTGATACAAAAGTAAAAGAAGCTATAATATAAACATTATCGTATTAGATAAAACAAGCAATTCTTTTCGCTTTCACATCTCGCTCTTTCGAAAGGGAGTGTAGTTGTAAAAACAAACAAGCGAACACTTTTCCTAAAATTGGCAGTCTTGGTCATACTCTATCTAGTGGCTGTTGCTCTCATGCATTTCTATCAGCAGAAAACAATAAGAAAAGGGCGTGAACACGCCTATAACGTTTTGCAAAATGCTGCTAGGACACATGTCTTAGCATTAAACGTTACTCTTGCAGGCAAATATGAGAGTCTGGAATCTTTGGCGGCAATCTTGGCAGAAGAAAAAGATGCCGATTTTTCGAAGATTATTAAATTAATGGACGATTTTAAAAATATTTCGAAAGTTTCTTTTGTTGGAGTTGCTGACACACATGGAAACGCCTATCTGCACAATGGTCTTAAGTCAAAAATAAACGATAGGGAATACTTCAAGAAATCAATAAAAGGCGAACGTGCCATTGAAAAAATCCAAAAGACCAAACATTCAGGAATTCCGGTAATATTAATATCCGTGCCCATTAAATTAGGTGAAGAAATTAAAGGGGTTCTCTTCGCTAATTATACAGAAGATCATTTTCGTTCACTGCTCAGCCCCTATTGCTTTAACAAAGAGTGTCACTCATTTATCTGCGATGATTTCGGCAATATCATAGTAACGAGTGCAGCCCATGATTCTCTAACGGGCGACGAAAACATAAGAGGTATGTTGGAAAGAGGGGATCTGGATAAAGAATTTGACGCAGAACAAATTTTATCAAATATTAGAAATGCTATTTCCGGAGTTTTTTCACTCACTATAAATGGGCAACACAGTTACGTGGCCTATCATCCCATTCATCTGAACAACTGGGTTTTTTTTAGCGTTGAGCCAACGGCTTCTATTTATGGAGAGCTAGCTGTTATTTCACAAAGCGGACAGATATCAATGTTAATTGTACTTTTAAGCGCAATAGTTATTTTCCTATTTATTATTGTAATGGATTATAGGGAGAGAAAGGCCCTTGAGGCAGAAAAAGAATTGCTGCGTATAAGTGAAGAAGAGTATCGCATATTCGTGGAACAGAGCGAAAAGCTTCTTTACCGCTACGATATAAAAACAAAGACAATACATAGCCACCCTGCTATGGCTGAGGTTCTTGGCGTACCTATGGTTTTTAAATACGATTCGGAAAGCGTTGCTAAATCCGGTATTATACTAAAAGAAAGCTTAGAAGAACATGCGAGATTTTATGAAGCAATGTCAAATGGTGAGCCGACAGGGAGCACAGTTCTTAATATAAGAAAAACATCAGGAGAGAATGCTTGGTACCGCGGTGTTTTTACAATGATTTACAACGATGACGGCTCTCCAAAACATGCAATAATATCGATGGAAGACGTCACGGCTCAAAGAGAAAAGGAGCTTGCATATGAGCTGTGGCGTAAAAAAATTAAATCAGACGGCTTAACAAAAAATGTCATTTATTATGACTGCAACTTGACGAAAGATGTTTGCGAAAGAAAAGAAGGAAGCCTTGGTTTCGGAGTTATAGACGATATCGGGAGCGCTTTTACAGACGTAATCGAATATGCTACGAAAAATATTGTTTATGAAAATGATAGCGATGATTTCAAAGATTTTTTCCAAAAAGATCGGCTCCTCGCTCAATACTACAGAGGGGTTTCAGAGGAAAGTTTTGAGTGTCGCGTAAAATCACAAGATAAAGATTTTAGATGGATTAAAGGTAAAGCGGAGCTTGCAAAAGATGTCTTTTCAACTGATATAAGGGCGTTTCTCACATTTAAGGATATAGATGAAAAAAAACGCAACAAACTTGAACTTGAGGCTCAAGCAAAAAACGATCCCTTGACGGGAGTACTGAACAGAGTTGAATTTGTTCGTCAAATGGAAAGTTTAATACAAATTAATGCAAGCAACTTACATGCTACACATGCCTTGATAATGATAGACATTGATGATTTTAAACAGATAAATGATTTGTATGGACATGACAGTGGAGACAAGCTGCTAGTAGAGATGGTTTTAAATTTGAGAAAACTGATGAGAAAGGGAGACCTGCTTGGTCGCATAGGAGGAGATGAGTTTATTATCTTCTTGGAAAATATTACCAGTGAAGAAGTTGTCCGGAAAAGAGCGGAGCTTATCTGCCAAATGATATATAGGCAGCTTACGCCCAAAAGCATAATCTCAGGAAGTCTGGGGATTGCAATGTACCCACGGGACGGGACCTCTTTTAGTGAGCTATACAAAAAATCCGACATAGCTCTTTATAAAACGAAAAATGAGAACCCCGGAACTTATCTTCCTTATGATAGCTCAATGGAACAAGAACTACATGAAGACCCTACATCGGTGCCCGCGAAGAAGCTTTCTGCTAATATAAAAAAAGATGAAAGCAAGATAGAAGAACTTGTTCGCCTCAGTGACGAACTATTAAACGAAGAAAATGCCGTCGCTTATATTGAATGGGATCTCAATGCTGGAAAATACTATCGCTCTGCTGAGTTTGAAGAGTATGAAATGAGCACCCTTACAAACGAAGAGTTTTTTGATCTTTTTACAAAAATTCCGGGAATCCATCCGGAAGATGAGCCAAAATTTCGTGTCTTTTATGGAAGAGACATAAAAACATCACAGACGCACAACGAGGAGACTCTTCGTATTAGGAAAAAAGACGGGAAATATGTTCTCTCACGCATTATATCAACTCGCCTATTTGATGCGGACAATAAAATACAGAAGCAGAAAGTGTCAATAAAAGAGATAAAAGAATAATAATTATCTATAAATAACGTGAGATGGAAGAGCAATTTACATTCTTCCATCTCGCCTTGTTTATTTCCATATTTTCAAAAGCATTCTTTGTTTTCTTAGCAGTTATTCTTCCTTATAAACATAACTGCTGTCTCTGCCAGATTTCTTCGCCTCATAGAGAGCGAAATCCGCTTTTTTATAAATCTCTTCAAAGCTGCTGCCATCCTTTGGATAGAGTGCTATGCCAACGCTTGCTGACGAAAAAAGGTCATCAGTAATTTTTTTTCTAAATCTTGATATGATGGCATCTGCACGCTTTATTGCCACGTCAACAGATGGTATATTTTTTAAACAGAGCATAAATTCGTCTCCGCCTAGACGGCATATCAAGTCATCTTCTCGCTGTAGAGATCTTAAATCACCGGCCATTTCGATTAGGAGGCTATCCCCCAGAGGATGTCCCATAGTGTCGTTCACCTGTTTAAAACAATCGATATCAACTATAAGAAAGGCGTGTTTTTTATCGGGATAAAGCTCAAGTAAGCTGTTGACTTGTGCTATAAAGTTTCTTCTGTTTAAAAGCCCGGTTAAATCATCTTTGCTGGCATAATTTTCAGCTTGCAGAAAAGCAGTTTTTTCCTTGTCGATATTATAAAAAAAGATATATAGCATAATGTCCTTGGTATAGGGTTCTTCAATTAAGTAAATTATTGCAACAACCCATAGGGGATGTTCATCGATTAACATGCGAAACTCCAACTTTTCCGCAGTTTTTTTGTTTGAAAAAGCTTTGATTAGGCGCTCTCTGTTAACGTAGCTTAAATATCTCGCTCTGTCTTCTTCCGCCACGAAATAATTGACGAAATAATTTGTTGCCTTGTCAAAATCATCAAAGATGCTTTTGTCCGGGAAATTACATTCGCTGCCTTCACTCAAGCAGGTAATCATAACGTTTTTCGTAAGATTGTATTGGAGATGCAGTATGCTATTTTGCATAAAACTTTCAATGATATTTTGCCAGTAACTATGCGCTACTTTCATTTCATATAAATCAGACACGTCTTCCGATGTTCCTATAGCTTTATAGGGGTTCCCTTCGTCGTCAAATAAATTCTTGTATTTAATCTTTAAATAGCGATAATTTTGCCGATTGGGGGATTGAACTTTTAAAATCTTCTCTAGTTCTTTTTCTCCCTCGTGCAGCTTTTCATACATATCAAGGTATTCTTCTACGCTCTCCTGGTGAACATAGCCATTGTCTACTAAACTTTCAGGGACATTTTTTATGACAGATTCTAACCCATGAAAGTCTTTGCTGCTTTTATTCTGTATTATTCTTTTTTTTGCGATGTCATACTCCCATAATATAAGATCGCCGCTATCTATAGCGATGTTCATCCGTTCATTGAGATAAGTCAGATTTTTATTTTCTTTTTTAAGCAGAGAATGTTTTTCTTTGAGCTGTTTATGTCTATTTCTTTCGATTAATAAAACAAAAAAGATTAGTATTAACGCTGCTGTGAGTATAAGTACAAGGATAAGCAAATAATTTCGAGAGATATATGTTTTAAAGGTCTTATCATCATCTTCGATATATTCCGTAGAATCACTTGCTAGTGCGTACGAAGGATTTGAATTTAAAAGTTGGAAGTGTATTTTTGAAAAATTAAGTAAAAGGAAATGATTGTCAGAACACTCGCGATGCAGAGTGTTTTGGTTAGAAGCAAGATCTTGTTTTAAAGACATACGATTATAACCTAAAAGCATCGGTGACTTCATAAATAAGAGCGTCAACAACATAAATATGCATAATCGTTTAAAAGAAGAAATGGACTTTGACACAAATACCGTCTCCTTACTCTATATCTGGACAGAACAAATCAATAGGTATCTTTCATTTTTCATGTGTGTATTTGAGATGAGTATATATTGTCATCTTACTACAAGCAAATATATTTCTTCATACTAAAAGCTAAAACGTTTGCAGTTTCAATAAGCACCCCTCGCTGTAAAGGCGAGGGGTGCAAAACGTAGTGAAGCTCTTTTTGTTTTTTAATATTTTTTATTTATTAATTTGAAACGAGCGGCAAGTCGAATAATCCTAATTTGGCTATTGTTTCCATATCCTTGTCGCCACGCCCCGAAAGGTTAACGAGCAATGTTTTGTCAGGACCGAAATCGGGTGCGATTCTTATCGCTCCTGCAAGGGCATGTGCACTTTCAAGAGCAGGAATGATTCCCTCTGTTCTGCAAAGTAATTTAAAAGCCTCGAGCGCTTCTTTGTCGCTTGCGCAAATATATTCCGCTCGACCACTGTCTTTCAAAGCCGCATGAACAGGTCCAACGGAAGGATAGTCGAGGCCTGCAGCAATAGAATAAACTAAAGCGGCATCTCCTTTTTCATCTGTAAGAACGTAGCTCTTAAAACCATGGAGTACCCCTGGTTTTCCCATGGTCAATGTAGCTGAATGTTCTCCATATGAAAATCCTCTTCCTGAGGGTTCTACTCCTATAAGTCGAACATCCTCGTCTTCAAGAAATGCTCCGAAAGCCCCAATTGCGTTGCTTCCACCCCCAACGCAGGCTATAACTGCATCTGGAAGAGAGCCGGTTCTTTCAAGCATTTGTTCTCTCGCTTCTTCTCCTATAATTCTCTGAAAATCTTGTACCATCGTTGGATAAGGATGCGGCCCTACTGCTGACCCAAGGAGATAATACAGAGACAAGTCGTTGCAAAATGCGTTGAGTGCTGCATCCACGGCTTCTTTTAGCGTGCCCTGTCCGTCAGAAACTGGAACGACCGTTGCTCCCAATGCTCTCATCCTAAGAACGTTGGGTGCCTGTCGTTCTATGTCGACTGCCCCCATGTAGATATCGCATTTCATGCCCATAAGAGCAGCAACTGTGGCAGTGGCAACGCCGTGCATTCCCGCTCCGGTCTCTGCAATAATCTTTTTCTTCCCCATTCTTTTTGCAAGAAGAGCCTGCCCTATGCAGTTGTTTATTTTATGGGCTCCTGTGTGGTTGAGGTCCTCTCTCTTTAAAAAGATTCTGGCTCCTCCCGCACTTTTGGTGAGATTTTTGCACTCTGTAAGTGCTGAAGGGCGTCCCACATAATTCTTTAGAAGGGTAAGGTATTCTTTCCTAAATGAACTGTCAGTAAGGCATTTTTCGTACTCTTTCGCTACTTCATCTAGCACTGGTTTCAGTGCATCCGGAACATAGATGCCTCCATATTCATTGAACATCCCTTTAACAGGGAACCCTGCTGAACTTTTTAATTTCTCTTTCATTTTAACTCCTCCTCTAATCTGATGTAGCCTGTCTGTTCTTTCTTTTCTAAGCTATGTATCTTTTTATATAAAAAAGAGGACTGAAAGAAATATTCTCTCAGTCCTCCTGTATTGGCACAGCACAATACGGGTGGACGTTAGTTAAGCCACCAGCAGTTGTTTGTATTGATTGTAAGGCAGACGCTTGATTTCATAAAATCGCTCCAAACGGTTGTTATTGTGTGAAATGCTATCACTGTTATACAGAAATTGCAATAGGCAATGTTAAACATTAAAAAATGTTATTAAAACGTAAGAACTTATAAAAAGTGAAGATAAAAAAGGCATTCAGAACGTCATGTTCTGAATGCCTTCGTATTTCTGGAGCCGGCGAGAGGACTCGGACCTCCGACCTGCTGATTACAAGTCAGCTGCTCTACCAACTGAGCTACACCGGCAAACAAAGACATATTATAATTT
>Ga0255346_1002080_pt1 | contig 26363 bp, 28 predicted proteins | sample wastewater_treat_FD_194410 | JGI IMG/M metagenome (GOLD analysis project Ga0255346, IMG submission 194410) | Wastewater microbial communities from Lulu Island WWTP, Vancouver, Canada - plant22 | ecosystem: Engineered > WWTP > Wastewater > Unclassified | place: Canada: Vancouver, British Columbia...
TTCTTTTCTTTATTGTAAGTATAATATGCGTATGCCTCATCTAAATAGTCAGGAAGAATCTCTTTTATATCGACATCTAAGTCTGCAGACATTTGTTTTAACCCTTTAAAAATATCGTCAAAGATTTTTATCCTGTTAGGGTCTTCGGCTAGGGTTTTGAAAAATGATACAAAGTTCTTTTTGTTCCATGAATAAAAAGCAAAAAGTGGTTTTACTGTGTCCTTTTCAAAGTCAGTTAATTGGGTATAGTCAAACAAAGAAAATCTCACCTTATCCATGGCAGAAATGCTATCAACATTTTTCAACTTCTGGTCTAAGAACACCATTATCTTATCTGTAGTCTCTATTTTTCGTGCTAAATCACCACTGCCAGAAATTCGAGAAAGCCTGTCCCCGATAGTCTTGTTTATCTCCATACCCTGTCGTATATCCTCTATATTTGTACCGCCTAAACCACCGTTATTGATAAAATCTTTAGCAATGTCTTTAACCTTTAAGTGTCCAATTGCTTCGTCTCCACCCTCTCCAGTTTCTATGTACTTCCAAACCTTAGTCGCTTGATAATTTCGAGTTGGCAATACCAACGGGTCTATACCACCATACAATACTGCCGACAACTTGTTATTCATCCAGTTACGCACATAGTATGCTGGATTAACAGGCAACTCTTTCCCTTTCCCAAGGTTCAATGTCATTGCCGTTGTCCAACCTCTCCAGGTAGAGTTTAGCTTGTTCATTAGTCTCAATGTATCATCAAAATTCTGTTTTCCTATTAAGAACTTATTAGCATCCTTTATGGTATTCCACACCTTAGGGTCTACAACAATTCCCATTTCATCTAACATAGGAACTCCAGTTTTCTTCCAATACTTGGGTATTCCTTTTTGTCCCTCCATTCCAAACCTAGGCATCAAACCTTCCTGCACCTGCTCTGCCAATACAGAGTACATATCATGGACTCTTTTAACTGCTTCTCTTTGTCCTGCTTCGTGCCCTATTTGCTTGACCAAACCAGAGGCTCCCGTTTCAAACTCTAACTTGTATGGACTATACTTATTGAACATAGCCACATCAACACCCGTAGAAAAAGTCCTGTTTTTGGTATCCACCAAATTTCTCTTAAACAATCCCTCATCAGGCAATTCTTTAGCCTGTTCCATGTTAAAGACATGAGGAACATACCCAGCACCAAAACTTCCTAAACCTAGTGCCTCTCTGTGAGGTAAGTTCTTTATGTTTTCTTCCATGGTATTAGCAACAAACTTCAGGTAGTATTCCTTACTTGCTTCGTCTAAATTACTATTCTTAACAGCATCTTTGAAACTCTCTACATCATCCAAGGTCTCTACAAATCTTTCGGCTCTAGGTTTCAACTCTTTTGCAAGGATATTTTCTGGAGGGTTCTTTATGCTATATTCTACAATCACTGGGATTTCTTTGTAACCGAGTAGCTTAGCTGCAAGAGCCCTGTTCCTTCCTTCTTGTCCACTTGCCGCATAGTCTAAGTATGGCACATCCATTTTGGTACCTGTCCTCATCATTTCTGCATACTTTCCAACATTTTTGTCATCAGCAAACTTTATAAATTTTTCAACACTGTCAGAACCACTTAACTTTGCAGCTTCTGCTAAATACTCATCTGGAGACATTACTACCCTCTTGACGGCTCTCCCTTTTGCCTTCTCCAAATATTCACTAATAGGAATTTTCTCACCTTCCCATATTCCAACTGCATTGAGGTCAAGGTATCTGTCTATATTACTCATTCCTGTTTTAGTCCCAAATCCAGGGAAACTCTTTATAACTCCACCCCCTTTGTATCCAATTTCTTGAGCCAATTCGTCCCATGCCCTTGTATAATTCTTTGCTTCTTCCCACTGTTCTTTTATTAAGTTATATGCTTTTGTTCCAAACACTTGTTCTAGGTTCAACGGCTCAAACCCTTCCTGTATTAACTGTCCTGTCGGTCCTGTTGTACTTATTTTTTGACCTTCGTCCATAATCTTCCCTACTACTTCCAGTGGAGTTTCTTTCATTTCTTTGCTCATTCTCCCAACAATTTCTTCATACTCTTTTTTTGTTAAAGCAGAATTTGACAGGTTTTTAAGCACTCTTTCTACAGTTGTCTTTTGTGGCAAACCTGCTGCTGATTCTACAATCCTTCTCCTATCAATATCTATTAGTTTCGCTACTTGCTCTTTTGGTAAACCCTCAAAAGTCTTTTGTAAATCTTTCACAGCTTCACTTGCAGCATACTCACTTGCCACATTAATACCATGTGCCTTACTACCCAACCTTGTTAGTGTAGGCTCTCCTATTCTCTTTAACTCGTGCTGGAAATCAAACTTCTTAAGAAAAGAATCATCAAATCTTTTAATTACTTTGTTTACTACTTTTGTCTGGTCCAATCCTGTTTTAACCAAAGCATTCGCACCTATTTCTGCGGGAGCAAGTAACGGGTTTTCTATCATCTTACCTATATAGCTAGGAATAGTACCCTTGGCAATAAGTTTTCCTGTTTTTGCCGAAGTTCCTAAATACAATCCAGGCTCTATGGTTTCGACCAACCCTTTCTGAGCACCCTGCTTTACAAGGTAATCATTGGCTATTGAGAGGGCGTCTTCTCCTAACTCCATTCTCTTGAGTGCACTTTCTGTAGCACCTTCTCCAAACTCGGCACCTAGTTTCTTGGCAGCACCTTTAGCTCCCTGTTCTGCATAAATCTTTGCAAGGTCGTCTGCAAAAGAAGCACCTGTTTTAGTCAATTTACTTCCTGCTTTAAGAGCACCGCTAACAAATAAACTAGGCTCTAGTATGTCTGCTGCTGTTCCTAGTACAAACTTTGGTATAGGACTTTCTATTCCAAGATACTCCATTAACTCAACACCCCTACCTTCCTCTGGTTCTAAAGCCTCGTAATCTCCTGCAAGTGCACCATAAATGGTTTTAGGTATATCTGTTAAATAGCTTTTGGCAAAATCTCCTACATTGCCCCCTTGTTTCATAGTTTTAAGCAAGTCATCACTCCACTCTAAAGCACTGAGTGCACCACCCAACCTCTGCAGAAAACTGGGTTTCTTCTTTTTTTCTTCTATTCCAGCTTTCTCCATTAAAGCCCTTACGACTTCTTCGTCCTCTAAACTTCGTGATGTTTTCCTCGCCCTAGCGTAACCTGAAGCTACGTCTTCTAAAGGTCTTATCCATTTTGCCATTTTTATTAATACCCAGGTATTTTAGGTAAATTAGATGTATATTGTGACACTAAACTCTCAAGTCTTCTTCTTCTTTCTTTTTCGCTTTCATTTTTAGGAGCCACTGATACTCCTGGAAGTGTTGTACCTGTTCCTACCCCACCTAAACTTGGCATTTCTTGAATTGTAGGATTGTAATATTGCTCTAGTACTTCAGGGTGTTCTTGTACTGCTGTCCAAAGACTTGCATTTGCAGGATTTCCTTCAATAGGAAACTCTTGTCTAAAGGCATTCATATAAGTTTGGTTCTTTGTGGCATCTTCGGGGTTCATTCCTAATGTTTTATATAACTCTTTAGTTAAAAGATTTTTAATAGATTCATCCTCGGTTAAAGAATACGCACTCGCTAATGTGTCTATGTTTGAAGTTTCTTGTGGTAGATAAGTACTTAAAAGTTGTTCAGTAAGATAATTATCTATTTCGGGAGTGCCACCAATTGCCTTTCCGAGTTCTATTATAGTTTTTATTTTTTCTTTTCTTTCGGGGTCTAAGTTTGTAATGTCTAATTCCATAATTGTTTTTTATTAAATTTAATATAACGAATTGGGTAAAATACGATTACCTCTTGGCATATTTACCACTCCACTTCCATTTAGTATGTTACCAGTAGAGTTCATTCCAGGTACTATTTGGGTTACTCCAGCACCACCTGCTCCTGGCTGAAGAGAATTAAGAGGCATACCACTTCCACCTAACCCCCCTATCCACGAAAGGGCATTTCCTGGTGAAAGAGTCGAAGAAGTAGACTGGGTATTAGATTTAGTACCAGGTGTGTTATCAACGACAGTAATATCTCCCCAATTTCTTCCACCATAACTACTACCACCTCCTCTTGACATTTGTGCTCTCTTATTGGCATTTTCTTCTGAATACATTCTTTCCCAGATACTTAATAATGGTGAAAGTTGCGACTGTTTTGCCTCAATACCAGTCTTATACTGATTAAGTAAAGAGTTTGCCAAGTCGTTTATTCTAGCCTTACTTTGGTCTGCTAATCCCCATGCTGTGTTAGCCAAAGCACCTTGTCGTCCTAATTGTCCTAGAATACTGTTTATTCTTTGGTTTGCACTCACCCCAGTCTTACCACCAAACTCCTGGTCATATTGGCTCATTAAAGTTCCTGGTAAAGAATACATTTTAGCCTCTATATTAGCAGCATTTGTCAGCGGCTCCAAATTATAATTATATGCTTCATTTACTCTTTTTTTATAATAATCCTCTGCACCAGGAAGTTGTTCTAGCAAAGGATTTATTTGCCCTAAAAGAGCATCTATTTGGGTTTTTATTTCACTTGATTGTGCCATATTTTATAAATTAAAAATTATGTATATTGCTTAATTAAACCTATATTTCCTACAGGAGCAGTCCAATCACGAACCGTAGGAGTTGTGGGTACTTCTCCATTAAAGATGTTTTCTAAACCAGTTATAAGTTCTCCTAAAGATGCTTGGTCGCTTATTCCATACTGAGTACTCAAATCGCTTATCATACCCTGAGCCTCTTGAGACAAGTTGTCGCTATTTAGTTTGTAATCTCCCCAAGGGGCATTACTATACATCTCCATTTGCTTCGCATACAATGGATTTGCCCATGTCTCTAAAACTTTGTCTCTTAAATTAGCTATATCACTCTGATATTGCTTTCTTAAACTCTCCTCTTGTTTTAAACCCTCTTCTGCTGTTCTCTGTAAATTGCTTTGTGCTACACCACTTCTCCATTGCCCAGAAACCCCCATTTGTTGGTTAGTATTATAAAGTCCTCTAATCATTTCTTCGAGTGCAGGATTATATGTTTCTTCTTGCCACTCTGGTAAAACATACTCATTAACAAAATTCCTAGTCCATTCATCAAAAACAGCATTCCAAGTTTCTTGTGGCATAACCTCAGTAAACGGTTTTCTTGTTTGTACTTTGTCTAACACTGGGTCTGCTATTGCCGCCAATGGGTCTGTAGTTGTCGCTGTCGTTGCTTGTGTGTTCCATGGCTGATAGTTCTTGAAATAATTATTCTTCTGAATTTGACCAAGCAACCAACTGTTCTGTTGTAAATTTCCCTTGTATTTACCAAAAGGAGCACCCAGTTTGTAGTATAAATCTTTATTACGCTGTTGCCAGGTACCAGTTAAACCTGGAACATTCATAATTTCTTGGTATAAATATGCCATATAAGTTCCTTTTTATAAATAAAAAAAGCCCCTATTTACAATAGGAGCTTCTCTTTAGATAAGACACTCTTTTTACTTACTAAATAGTATAACATATTCTCAAATTTTACAAATCACTCTTTTCCTTCTTCTTTTTAGCACTTGTCTTTTGCTCTTTTATCCAATCTTTTGCTGCTTGTTCACTCCCAAAACGTGCTATTTCTCCCTTACTCCCTTTTGCGAAAAGTATCCACTTCCCATTTACTTTCTTTAACATATAAGTATTTTAATAAATTAAATTTTATACAATGTCTTCCGTATTTGCTACTTGCTTCCACTCTGCTCCATCATAGTATACTATCCTATTAGTAGTACTGTCGTAAGCTAAACTTCCAGCCTTTACTGGTAACGGAGATTCTCCATAGTAAGCATTTACTTTCAGGAAGTATACTAATATATTTGAATTATCCCATGCCGCTTTTATCTGTACTTCAATACCTGTGAGTATGTAACTACTATTAATATTAAAACCAAATGACTTATAAATCTGATAAGAAGTTCCATTACTACCACCTATTAACTTAACCCTAAAATTAGTGTCATTCATGTGTCCACCATTCCAACCAGACATACCCCATATTTCTGTCTGACCACTCCCAAAACTCTGTGTTGCCAAAGAAGCAATTGTGAGCTCTTTTGTCGCACTCCAAGTATTACCTCCATCTCTACTAACTTGAGCATAGAGCTTCGCATCATTCGTTGGTACTGTAGCATAATTAGTATCGTCCACATACACATTTGTTGGATTAACAAAGTCGTATGTTGTTATCGCAGAACTTGCTGTATAACTACTGCTATAAGCCTCACTCCAGTCTGCTGTAGTAGCACTCCATGCTCTATAGTAATAGGTTGTACCATGACTTAAACCTGTATCAGTCATACTTGTTCCTGTTCCTTGATAAATCAAAGTGCCACTATTAATATTTGCAGGTGGTGTTGTTCCTCTTCTGATTATTGTGTAATTACCACCATTCCCCTTTACCCAAGTCAGACTTACCTTATCCTTATCAAGAGTAGTAGCTACTAATCCACTTGGATTGCCTGGTAAGGTTGTAAAGCTATAAACAGCTCCATACCCTGTTCCTCTTGCATTTGTTGCATATGCTCTGTAGTAATACTTTGTTCCTATTGAAAGCCCAGTAATTTCCTTGCTCATAGCCCCAGTAGTACCAGAAACTATGGCTTTAGAATGTGAAATTGTTGGGTTGGTTTCTGTCATAGAGTACACAAAGCCTCTCTCCGTAATTGTTGAGCCGTTATCGCTTAAAACATTTCCAACAACTGTAGCACTAGATATGGTTACCCCTGTTGCCCCACTTGTTGTAGTTACAGTAGGTATTGAGCTTTCTGTAGTAAAACTATACACCGCACCATAGGAAGTTCCTTGACTGTTTATTGCATACGCACGGAAGTAATAAGTAGTATCAGGACTTAACCCTGAAATAACCTCGCTAAAAGAACCTGTGCCAGAACCGTTAGTATCTTTAGTATCTGCTGTAGTAGGTTGTGAATTAGTAGCCGAATAACAAACACCTCTTTCTGTTACAGTAGCCCCATTGTCATTAGTCACTTCTCCGCCCAGAGTAGCTCTATCATAACTTATACCTGAGGCACTAGCAGTTGTTACACTAGGTGCTGCTGCTGTAGTTGTAAAACTTAAGGTGCTTCCATATGCCCATCCACTGGAGTTATAAACACCTGCCCTAAAATAGTATGTTGTACCTCTACTCAAACCAGTAATGTTTACACTATAAGAACCCCCTCCTGAACCACTTTCTATCCAGTTTGGCAAACTCCCAGCACTTGTCCCCCAATGTATTCCCCTAGTTACTGCAGGAATACCAGCATCTGTGACATTTCCCCCTACCGTAGCAGAAGTTCCTCCTACTGAACTTGCTGAAGTTGTATTAACAGCTCCAGCACGTGTTATTGTATCTAAGGTTACTGTAGCACCAAAATTAAAATCACCTAAACTCGTGCCAGTTTGACCACTCCAACCAATCCAGCAAGTTCTTGTTCCGTCTGCATTATGTGTTACTGTCACAGTCCTGCTTCTAACTGTTGAATAGATTGGAGCTGTCCCTTTTGGTCCTATATTAAACTTATTGTTACTTGGACTCGTACTACCATCTATATTACTCGTGTTAGACATTGATTGGTTGTTGGAGTAATAAGTCGCATTGTATTTAACGAATACTAAAGTCGCTGTTATTGATGACTGATTTGTTGAGGAGTTTGGTGTTGACGACCATTGAATGTATGGTCTAACCTTGTCTGTACTTACTCCTGTAAAACTCCCCCATATTACTCCACTTGCCATTTAATTACTTACTAAAATTATTCGTATGCATCTGGCAATAAAAACCCTGGACTGCTAGGCGGAATAGGTAAATCTGCTGTAGCATATCCCTCTAGGTTTAACGGTCCATCAAGTTCTATTATTCCCTTAATTCTTAATTGTTCATTATCCCATGACATATAGTTTTGTCCTGGGTCTCCAACTGCTAGTTTATAGAAACCGCCACTTTCTCCCAAGAAATACCCTTTTCCTACCATAAAGTCTGTCATACCACCCTTAACACTTCCACTAAAAGTAGCCAACCCTGTTGCTAGTAATTTAACATTTGCATTTGCCAATGTCTGATAAGCCCCTGTTGCATACAAGCCCGTTTCATTTATGAGTATTCCAGCACTATCTGCTGTGCCATCTCCTACATTCTCGCTTGTTCGCATGACTGCATTAGTGTTAATCTCAAAAGTAGTATTCTCTATAACACCACTACTAAAGGTTGGTGCACTACCATCTGTTGGGAGATTAAACACTTGTCCTAATGTATTTGAGTATCCCCTTAATCCGTTTGTATCTAAGATTACACCACTTTCCCCTTCTCCTACTGCTTGACCAGTCTTAATAATACCCCCATACATCATTGTAGGGGTAATAGTAAAACCACCAATAACACCACTTGTTGCAGTTACAGAACCTGTTATATGTGCATTTTCTAAATACGCATTTCCACTCATGTCTACTCTAAACTTTGCATGTGCAAATATAACATTTCCAAGACATATTCCATTACTATCTGCTTTGAAGACATTATTTCCATACCCAATAGTAATCTCACCCTTGTTAATAGCAAAATCTCCATAGTAAACCTTAGAAGCTTTTACTGCATCTACTTCCCACCACCTGACCTCGTTTTGATGCTCTATTACAGGTCTTTGTGGTGTGTCTCCTGCTCTAAGTTGTTCTAACGTTAATTCTTCGTCCATTATATTGGTTGTATATCACTATTAGTAACTCCATAAGTAGCAAATAACTCATACAATCTAAATGCATGGTTATCTTCGCTGACAATCTTAAACCCAAAGGCTCTACCCTTAAATCCCTTTACTCCTTGTATACGAACTGTTTTCATTGAATCGTCTCCTGAGGGCAAAGCAACTGTTTTTATTAGTTGCCAATCACCCGTATCAACCCTCCCATACAAGGACAATGGAATTGTCGCAGTTCCTAATGGTTCATAGGTTAAATAAATATCTTCTAAGAATGCTTCTTCTTTTTTACTTGCCAACACAATATCTGCAGTCTCGCATACTAATTGTATTTTAACACCAGAGCCGTCTTCATAACCGTAATCGTTTATATATACTGTCTGATTAGTGTTAGAACCATAAAAACTTTGTGTAAAACCGTATGCATTTGTCCATTTTGCCATACAGGTAGGAAAACCTTTTCCTACATCTTCTTTCCAAGTGTTTTTTCCTATTTGTCTGCTTTGTTCTAATTCGTAAACTAAACAATAACTAGGATATGTAACACCTTGATATGTCAATTTCCCCAAATGCAATTCATACTCTCCATTAGTATTAAAACCACCAACAATATTGAAGATGTTTACTGCTGATGTTTTTGAGTAGATATTATCTACAGTCATAGAAACCTTAAGGACATTTCCTCCTATTGGTAATGCCCAGACACCGTCCTGGTCTGCCCATATCATAACATCCCAGTCTGTAGCCACACTCTTGGGACTTATAGTTCCGTGTGTTGATATTTGTCGTATTGAGGCATCTGATAAATCTATTTCCCATAACCCGTCTGCTTTTGTAAATGCATATACGAAAGAGTTAAATCCTACTATTTGGGTGACTTCTCCTGGCAATGAAAATGTTTGACTAGAATCGGCATAACCCTCATCTAAGTCCGCATAAAACTGATGACTGTTTGCCTTGGAAAATATAACTTGATTTGCATAGAATGTCTCTGTAGCATGACCAATAACTAAAATGTTCTCAATATGCGTAATGTACTTTGCTTTAATGCCATCAACTTCTGTTACTGCAGTTCCATTGGTGTAGTGCAAGTTACTTACTCCATTAGTAAAGTAAAACCTGTCCTCACCAGCAATTGTCACGGAAGTCCCAAACCAGTCTGTCCTATCATCAGCAGTTCCTATGTTGCCACCTATGTTTACCCAAGTGTCTGTTGTAGGATTATACTTCTGCAATTGAACTCCTGCACCTTCTCCTTCTACTAGCCTTAAAAAGATGTCATTACCACCACTCACCTGTAAACTTCCTAGCATATACACTCTTCCTGCATCTCCAGCATTACCAAACACGGCTTTCCCAAATCTCCTATCCAGTGTAGTACCTCTAGTACACCTACCGTTTATAATACGAGTAACACTACCTACTGGGTTTGTTGACGGATTGTGCTGGTCTGTTCCTAAAGAGAAATTGTTGATTAACAAGGGTTTGTTTTCTCGTTCTCTTGGTCTTCCTTGTTCATTAGCTCTTACGAACTGTGGGTCATAACTATTTGCCATTATCTTCTAAATGGATTAAATGATTTATCTATGCCAATCTTTACTGGTTTATCAGAAGCTGTAGGCTGGTAATTGTCAAAGAATTCTTTTTCTAACAGCATAGCTCTATTAAGGGCTTGATTACTATTAGACCAATCTCGCTTTCCTTCCCATACATCTGCTATTGCATAAGCCACCATAACATCTTGGAGATTTTCTGGTAAATTAGGCGAATCTTCTGGTGCTGATAATTTCTCAGGGAGTATCACATACTCTACATACAATCCATCGGCAACATCTGCATCTGGAGTAGGCATAATAATTAACCCCAGTCCATTTGTTGCATTTCTAGAAAACCTGTAATAAGGAGTACTTTCATCAAACCTTTTCGTATTTGTATTAGAGGCAAAAAGTAAGTTTGCTTCTCTTCTTCTTGCAGTAGTGTAATCTTCAGCAGTTGATGAGTATTTTATCCCCACATAGTTAAGAACTAACACATCCTCTGTTAGGTCGGTAAATGCGTATTCTGCTTGGTCTTTTACTAGGTCTACTGATTCGCTATACTGTCCATGGAAGGGAAATTTTCTTGTAAGTTTTAAGTAAAGCTGTCGGTATCTATCATTTACAAAAGAAGTACAATCTGCTTCGGTAACATTTCCATCTACAAAATTTCCTGAAGAATCTATTAGCTGACACTTTCTTCCTATCTTTAAATTGATTTCGGATAATTGCATATTCTTTAGTCTTTAACTTAAATAAAAAGCCACTCCTTAAAAGTAAGTGGCTCCTAGTCTTAGTACCTACTTACATTGTATATCATACTTGCGTATAAATACAAGTTCACAAATTTCTACTCGATTGCTACATAAATCCTTCCTGTTTTGGGATTCAAGTACAAACCTTCATCTATTTTTATAATAACATTCCCCTCGTGGAAAGGAACCTCTCCATCACCTACTATGTAAAGCCCTCTATTAGAAAAACTCCTAACAAAACCATGTACATATAAATCTCTTTCTGAAGCACCCATATCTTTACTCTCAAGATAAATGCTTCTTTCTGAAGTTCCTAAATCTAGCCCTACAAGATACAAGCCCCTTTCTGAAGTTTCTATGTCATACCCAAATAAATAGAGTTCTCTATCTGAATTATCACTTAAATATCCCTGAATATATAAACCTCTGCTTAAACTCTTAATGTCATACCCTTGTATATACAAGTTTCTCTCAAAACTCCCGACTTCATAACCCCATATATACAGAGGCATACTTGAATTTAGAGTTTCTTGACCTTGAATGTATAAAGTCCTTTCTATATTCGCTGATATATAACCCTCCAAATATAATTTTCTGTTTGAACCATCTTCTAAACTTCCCTGAATATACAAACCTCTTTCTGAAACATCTATGTCCTTACCCTCTACGCAAACACCCCTCTCTGAAGCCCCTAAGCCCACTCCTGCGATATGTAAAGCCCTTTCGGGTGTTCCTACACCATAGCCATACAAATAAAGCCCTCTGCTTGAACTGTCGCTTAAATATCCTTGAATATACAATCCCCTATTGTCATACCCCACATTAGCACCCTCTAAGTATAATTTCTTTTCGGAACTACCTGTTTCAAATCCATGTAAATAAAGTCCTCTTTCTCCTTCTAGTGACTTTCCAATTAAATATAAACCTCTTTCATTATTAGTGCTTATAGAACCTTGGATATAGAAACTCCTGTTAGAAGTGCTACTACTGGTTCCTTGCGTATAAAGATTTCTCTCACTTGTACCAGTATCAATTCCACCCAAATACAAATCTCTAGTACTAGAAGTACGTATATATCCTAATAGATATAAACCTCTTTCATCTATTACTGGCTTACCCTCTAACAATAATCCTCTTTCACTACTACTACTTAACGAACCATATAAGTGCAGTCCCCTTACAGAATTAATACTTAATGAGCCTTGAAAATACAAAGACCTGCTACTATTGTTAGTATCAAACCCTGATATATACAACCCTCTTTCAGAGTTACTAGTATCACAACCACCCAAATATAAGTTTCTTTGACTATCACCAGTACTAGAAGCAGAACCCCCCTCTAAATACAATCCCCTTGTAGAATTGGAAGTTGCATACCCCTTTAAGTATAAGCTCCTTACCGAGTTAGCACTTGTCCAACCAGCTTTAACATAACTACTACTTCTAATATAGTTTGTGTAAAGTGTTTTACCAGAAGTCGTTAACCCTTGCCAGTTTGTTAAATAGGCAGAATCACAATATCCATATAAGTAATTAAGTCTACTTGAAGGTACTCCCCAGCTTATATTATGACTAGAAAACCACCCAGTATCCCCCTTTAATATCAATGAGGTTAAACTACTACAACTACGAGCATAACCAATCATAAAATAATCTCCTACTGTAGTTAGTCCCGAAGTGTCTGGTACTGATAAAGAAGTTAAACCAGTACAGCCATAAGCATAAGAATCCATAAAAGAATCTCCTACTGTAGTTAATCCAGAGGTGTCTGGTACTGATAATGAGGTTAAACCACTACAACTATCAGCATAAGAAGCCATAAAATAATCTCCTACAGTAGTTAGTCCCGAAGTATCTGGTACTGATAAAGAAGTTAAACCAGTACAGCCATAAGCATAATAAGACAAAAAATAAGTTCCTACAGTAGTTAGTCTAGATGTGTCTGGTACTGATAAAGAGGTTAAACTAGTACAGCCATAAGCATAAGAATCCATAAAAGAACTTCCTACAGTAGTTAGTCCAGAGGTGTCTGGTACCGATAATGAGGTTAAACTAGTACAATCGCCAGCATAATAAGACATAAAATAATCTCCTACAGTAGTTAGTCCTGATGTGTCTGGTACTGATAAAGAAGTTAAACCAGTACAGCCATAAGCATAAGAAGCCATAAAAGAACTTCCTACAGTAGTTAGTCTAGAGATATCTGGTACTGATAAAGAGGTTAAACTAGTACAGCCATAAGCATAAGAATCCATAAAAGAACTTCCTACAGTAGTTAGTCCAGAGGTGTCTGGTACTGATAATGAGGTTAGATTACTACAACTACGAGCATAGCAATATAAAAAGTAGTCCCCCACTGTTGTTAATCCTGAGGTGTCTGGTACTGATAAAGAAGTTAAACCAGTACAGCCATAAGCATAAGAAGCCATAAAAGAACTTCCTACAGTAGTTAGTCCAGAGGTGTCTGGTACTGATAAAGAAGTTAATTTATTACATCCATAAGCATAATAAGACAAAAAATAAGTTCCAACACTAGTTATAGTGTTTCCAGAGGTATCCCACCCAACGGCTACAGAGGCTTTAATGTTAGGCAAAACTGCCTTCGTTCCCGAACCAGAACCAGAATTGGGAGTTCTAAATTGATAAGTTTTTCCAGCTTCTAAGGTACAACTTGTACTATTCCACTCCCCAGAAGTTCCCTCTCTCCATGTGGTGGACTTTACCATTGCTTTTGTTACAGAAGTTGCGTCTGAAGCTACTACTATTGTTGCTATTACTGCATCATATGCCTGTGCCATTGCTATTCTCTTCCAAATTTATTACATTGACCCAGCATTTTCGCGTATCCTTTTCATCAACCCATAATTGAACTTTATAGTCTTTGTAGATAGCTTCAGCACAAATATATAATTCGTCCTTACTGTTATCTCCAACTAAACTATCTGTTTGAACCATTCTGAAACAATTGTACCCCAGGGGCTTTTCTCCATTAAATTTAGGATTAACACTAGGTAGATTGAAATGCTGCCCGCCACAGGCGAGATAAAAAGAATTTATTGTGAGATTGTTTTTATTGAGGTATTCTTGGAGTTTCCACCAAGGAGAAAGCTCTCCCTTAACCTTAGAAGCTATTCCTTCTCCTTCGATTATGGTTTCACCATTAGATAAACCTGCTATCCATTTAAGTTTGCTTTCTTTAATTTCCATTGTATTAGCCCCTCGTAAGGTGCTTTCCTAAAATTATTTATTTTTACTGATAGGTAAATTCTATCCTTATTTTATTTGCACTCTTAACTCCTATGCTTGTAGGACTTGCACTTATTGCAACATAAAAATTATGTGAAGTTGCAGGTGTTGTCTGGTCATTTAATGACAACGCATTTCCTGAACCATGTGCTAATTTCCATGTGGTATCTCCCTGCTCTGCCAAATATACATTCATTCCACTAGGTGCATTTGTTGTTGTAGTCCCGTCATAAGCATACATCTTAACACCAGTCACTGTTATATTAACAGATTCTGATACTGTAATTTTAAGTGGACTGTTTGCAGTAGTTAATGTACTAAGGTTTGCACTCGCACCCCCGTTTAAACTCATTGTAGTTGAAGTCAAGTACTTTGTATTATGTGGAGAGTTTGAAGCAGACTTATCAGTACCACCACTTGTTCTTACATGTGTTTTATCGTTATAGGAACCTACTTGTATAGGTTGTCCAAACGTACCATTGCTAAATGCAATACTGTCCGTTGCATCTATTGTGGTAGCAGTTGTTCCTTGTGATTTCCAATCTTGCGTTAAAGCCATAATATTAAATTAAAAACTTATATAATCTTCTCCCAAGAGGTTATCTCGAGTAAATCTCCTTCTGAATTATACCTGAGCTCCCTCCTGTAGTCTATTCCATCAATGGTTTTTGTTAAGTACATTGTTGAGGCAATTATATTGTCCTCATTACTTAAAGTGTAACTCGCATTTAATTGAGTAGCACTTGTTGGTTCAGATTCTATACTACGCACCACTAGTGCCCCATAAGAACCCTCTTGGACTACACTTGCTCCACGAGTATGTACATCAGTATCTACAATTTTAACTATCTTCTCTTCTGTCTGTGCCACTTACTTATTTTTTAATCTTAACCCCTTTTTCTTGAAAGTCTAGCATTTCTTCTCTCTTATTAAGCAATGCTTCTCTAATCCTCAATTGCTCTTCGAAACCTTTAAGAGTATTAAACTTAGTGTCCAACTTATTTTGAGCATCTTCTAGTTCAGTTTGCAAGTTGTTAACCTTATACTCTAATTCTTCTTTTATACGCTCTTGTTTTAAGTTTTCAGCAGTAACTTCTTTAAGTTTCTCTTCCTTTTCAAAGAGAGTTTCTCTTGTTTTAACAAGTGTTTCCCTAGCTTCTTTAAGTCTACTTTTTACTTCTTCTAGTTCCTTTTTAGAAGCATCTCGAGCTACTTCGAGTTGTTCTAGCTCCTGCTTAACCTTTTCGACTTCTTCTAAGTAATTTGCTTTTTTCTCTGATAATTCCTGCGTGTCTTTCTCGTAATGCATATTCTGCATTTTAATGTCGTTTACTTTCAAACTAAGAATTCTTATTTCCTCTTCTAATTTTTCTTTTTCTGCTTTTGTTATAGCCATGTTTGTAACTTTTAAAATTATTGTAAGTAAACTGTTATTGTTACTGCACTACCTCCAGTTGATACTCCTATTGAAGTAATTACTAAATCTTCAGCTTCAAAAGGCGAAGTCGCACCAATAGTAATCACATCACCACCATTAATCTTTATATAAGCAGCAGCAGTAGACCATACTTTAATTTTAGTCGGGACCCTTTTAAGTGTTACTCCTGGTACAGATGTGGAATTACTAAAATTGCTAAGCAATGTAGTAAAGCCTGATACACTAGTTAAATCAGTACCTGCTGCAGTACCTGCTGCTGTTACCGAACCACTAGCCCAACTGTATACAGTAGATTGTTTCGGGTTTCCATCTATGTTTTTCTCACTCATAGTATTGTCTTATTAAATTATATCTTGTTATGCTACATCAGTTTATTGACTGCTACTCTTATTGACTGCTACTCTTAAAACCATATAATTGATTATACAGTCTGTTCCTGGGTCTGCTGATAATGTAAAGTTCACTGCATTGGCTGCAGCTGCAGTCTGTAGCAATGTTACATTGTTTGTCCCATTGTCTTCTATTGTTGCAATAGCAATATCTGTTGCCAAAACACCCGTTACTGTTGCAGTTTCGTTAGCATCACCACCAGCAGTTGTATGTTGACCTGCAAACTTAACAACAAATGCAGGTGCAATACCCTCGTCTAAGAGTGCTAATGTAACGCTACCCTCTTCAATAGCAACAGGTGGCAGATTAAGAATAGCAGGTAACGTACCACCTTCAGAGACGATTTCTACACCGTCAACTTTAAGTGGTCCTGAAAAATGTACTCCTTGTCCCATGTTATTATTCCTTTAATATGTTATTTAATATACCGCCCTTTCGGGTTTCCTCCGAATTTATAGGTATCGGGTCTAACCATAACTACCTTTTAACTTTCTTTTGCACTTCTCGCAATTTCTCAATTCTCTTTTTGTGCATTAGAAGTTCCTTCTTTTTTTCTTGCTCACTAGCATTACTGGTAAGGAACTCGTCCAGTCTCTTCTGGCTTATGGCAACCCTTTGTTTCCATCGAGCTGCCATAAATTTTGGGTCATTCACTGCTCTAAGATAATCTTGTTGTGTTAATGCCATAGCCAGACTAACTCAAATTAAGCTCCAGTTGAACCAACGGCTCCTCTCCAATCAGCCCACCCATAAGAGAAGTAATCTCTACTCTTATAGAGTATGGTATCGTTCTTGAACCCTACCGATTCGTCTCTGGATACATTAGCTTTCTCTGCCCACTGCCACATCAACTTATGCTGACTGTCGTCAAATAAGAAGTAGGCTGTGTCAGAACCACCTGCTGCAGCTCCAAGATAATCCCAAACAACTAACTTCATAGTTCCATAGAACTCCTGTAGTCCGTTGTATACGTTAATATCATTGTCTGCAGAACCACTCTTTTGCTCACTCTTTAGAATTTCTAAAGCAGGTTTTCTCAATGCAGGTGGTACAACTAATTTGTTAGGGAAACAGCTAATAAGCTGTCCTCTATCGTCAAGTTGACCTTCCATCATTAAGATTAAAACCTCTAGATTCGCCTCTGTAAGAGGTAAGTTTGAGCGATTGCTTTGTGCAGTTCCACCATCTGCTCTTGGGTGGTCTGTAGCAAACAAAGACTTACCATCAGAGTAAGAAGTCTTAGCAGAATTAAAACCAAAGTTTAAGGTTGAAGCTCCTACTATTTGCTCTGTTGTACTAGCAGCTCTTCCGAGCATTCTAGCTCCGTTCCAAATTTCTTTTGTCTTAGACCATTTCCTCATTTCATAAGTTACAGGCATTGTTTTCCCATACTTAATAGGAATTAAGGTTGTACCATAAGCCTGAATAGGAACATCCTCTGAATAAGTTTCACCCTCTCCAACGGGAGAAAGCTGTGCTAATCCAGTGTAATTCCTAAATTCGTCTGAAGCATTCTCTTGACTTCCAATTTTATAGATTATTCCTAAATCTATTTTTGAAAGTTTGTACTCTTCGACGAAGTGCTTTTTGACACCTGGGTCTATGACATTAGGAACTGATACTGTCATTAATGTACTCATTTCCAATTTTCACTAATATTAAATACTTTTACTAATCTTTACGATAAGGCGTTAGTTAATCCTTGTATTTCAGCAATCTCAAACAACCCTATGCTGGTGTCGCTATCAAAGCCATAACCCTGTGGGTTAAACTCTATACAAAATAGCTGACCTGCATCAGTACCATCTTGTGCGGCTGTGCTAGTATCTACTAGCTGTGCACCTGATGCACCTGTTATATCAAACCTTGCACCAACATGACTTGAAGCGAATGTTGTTCCAACATTGTCATTGTCCATCATAACAACCATTCCTGGATGTGCTCTGAGAACTTTAATCTTCTTTCCAGCTGCAGATGCAGACTCTAATGCAATTCCGAAGATACCCTCTCCACCTGCTGTAACCTCTGCTTGACCGTCGGTAAGTATGGTTACGAAATCATTTACTGCAATAGCTTCATTTGTTGTTACTGTTAGTGTTGTTGCTTCTGCTGATTTTTTTACTACTCTTGGGTTATACATATTTATATGTCCCTAAAATCTTAAATAAAATTATTCTACAAATCCGTCTGAATCCTTGTATCGTATATACTCTTCCCTAGTCATATTGAGTACTGCTCTAGCCTCTTCTTCTTCACGGGTTAGTTTCCTAAGCCCAGTACCAGAAGCCTTGGCTTGGCTTTCTGAAGGCGTAGACGCAACAGACCTAACATCTGCTTTTATCTGTCCTTCTATTTCGCCTTTCTCTCGCTCACTAGCCAACATACTCTCCCTATTAAATAGGACATTGTATGCCTCTTCTAGTGACTTCTCGTACTCCATACCTTCCTCTCGGTAGCTTTCTGCTAATGTCGCAATCCTGGCTCTTAAAACCCTTGGATTAGGCGACTGAGGTATATCAGGATGTCGTTTTTCAAAGTCCAAAAGAATTTTCTCAATTCTTTGTGCTTCTTCTAACTGTTCCTGTTGCTTCTGTTGCATAAGCTGCCTTGCGAATTGAACCTCAGGAAGACTTTCTACTTTCTTGGATATTTCATCGGGTTCCTTTTCTTCAGTTACGGAAGTTTCGTACCTTTTCTTTGCCAACTCGTAAGTGCCTTTCGGCAACTCACCAGCAGCTTCTAGTCTCCTAGTTACTTCCAATTGAAAATCAGGGTCATTGTTGCTAAGTTTAGCAAGAGTGTCCCATAACTGGGCTTTCTTACCATACTTCTCTTCAATTTCCTTTACCCTCTCTTGGAACTTAGGATTCTTGTTAAAAGGTATTTCTTCTTCCTTCTCTTTTAAAGAGCTTTCTTCTTGGCTTTCTGTGTCTTCAGAAGGCTCTTGTTCTGCTTCATCAGCAGGAGTTTCTTCTTCATCTACACTAGCCAAAGGCAGTTCTTCTGCCCTAGTTTCAGGTAGCGACTCCTCAGACTTGGTAGTTTCTACTACTTCCTCTGTGACAACCTCTTGGCTGTCTACCGCTTTTTCCTCTTTTGCCATTTTAATGTGCTCCAGTTAATTTATTTGACGGGTACGACCCGTTAGCCTTTCTGCTGTTGAGGTTGCGAACCTTTAAGCAAAAAGAGGCTGTAAATAAGGACTTTAATCCCTACTTATAGCCTCTCTTTCTTAGGACACTATATTGTCTTATTCAAATATAGACTATTCTGACTTCTTTTGCAAGAGTTTATCCGTTTCGTCTATAAAATCATACACATCCTTCAAAATCCATTCAAGTCCCACCACATATCCCCTTGTAAATTCTCTGTTTGCAATGCTCTCATTGTCATACACTGGCATAGTAGCACAAGCCTCTTTAGCATTGTCCCTTTTAGACTTAATAACCCCGAGCAATACAGAGTTCTCTAGTTTTTTAACCTCGTCAATTAATTGACTAAGTTCTTCTTTACTCAATAATTCGTCCATGTTTACAACCTTATTAATTTAGACTACATACCTGCAAGTCCACCAAGTTGCCCTGGTCCCCCTTGCATACCTGCATCAGCAATTGGGTTCTGTTGCCTAGTTCCCTGCTGGTTACCGCCTATTCCAGTAGCTCTTGGCTGATTACCACCTATTCCAGATTGGGTAACTGATTGTCCTATACCCTGTTGTGGAGGCTGGGTCATAGCCATACCTTTTTGTACACTCTGCATTGGCTCGGCATATGCTGGAATACTATCTTCTGCTATGTGTTCGCTTATTATTGCAATAGATTCTTTAAGTAAATCAAACTCTTGCTTGTAATTGCCTGGTGGGTTCAAACCCTGTGCCAACATAAATGTAATATCTTCTTTCATAACCTCAAACCTTCTTTGCATTTCCTTATTGAACTGGACATGGATATTAATATGTTCCCTACTCTCTCCTGGATGCCCAATTGGTCTCTCTCCTTTGAATGCTTCGTAGTTTTGTGCCTTAGCTCTAGCAATACTATCTTGCTCTAATAGGTTGTACTGAATAAGATGTTTCTTGTCCCAGCCTTTCTTTTCAAAGACTTCTTCCATAAGAGAAACTGCATCTACTAATGGCATTGGGTGTTGTGCAACCTTGGCAGGGTCTGTGGTATCAACCATAAACGGAGTTAATTGTGCAAGTTCTTCAGCTGCTTCTTGCTTCTCTAGTGCTCTACTTATTACTTGAACACTCTCAACGCTCAATTCTATATCAAAATCATTAGGACTTACTTCTATTAAATTCCCTTCTTTGTCTTCATACTTGAAAATATCTTCTTTTATAGGAACAAAACTTACTTCTCCTGGCTCGTCCCATACAAGAATTTCTCTTTCGTCCCAGTCTATTTCTACTCCCTTATCTTCTACAGGTACTTCATAGTTCTCTGCATTTTGTAATGTTTCTTCTAGTTCTTCCTGTGCACTACTTCCATTAATGAGTTTGTTAACATCTTTTTCTGTCATAAACTGATGCATTCTGCTGACTACCATTTTAGCTACACTCTCCAAGTCTTCCTTAAAGTTTTCAACCATAGCCATAACATAGGCTTCAGTAATTTCCTTGTTAAGAATGTTTGCAGTTGCAGTAGCATTCTTTTGTATAACACCCAATTGAGTTGGGTCTTGTTGACTTGCTATGACTGCATCTTTTTGTAGTATTCCTAATGCCTGAAACACATCTACACTTAAAGTTGGAAATTTAATTGGTGCTAAACCTCTATTAATATCAGAAACTGGTATTGCACTTCCTGGTGCACCATTGCTAGTTTCCAGGGCTCTTGTAACATCTCCATAATCCTGTTTTTGCACTAGATACATAGGATTGGTTGTGTACATTATGTAGTCATAAACCGCATTAGAAATAAGCTCAATCTGGGTAACAATTGGAATAAGTAAGTCTGGCAATCCTATGCCATACAATTGATACGGTGCTTTATAAGCACGTAGTGTTGCCAATGGAATATCTTTATCATTGTAAGGCAAAGGACCTTCATAAATAAACACCCCATTAGCTCGTATCATATACTTGTCATCGTCATAATCATACATTTTAACCACTTCTATATATTCTCCATTGTAATCACTAGGTTCTGCTAAAAATGTATCTCGACCTCTAGTATCTCCTTCTTCCGTCATATCAATACGATTAGGCTTTACTTTATCAACATCTTTGTACATCTTGCCCTTGTATAGGCTCTTAAATCTTTTCTCAGTAAGTATCTGCGTAACAAAGGCATATCCCGCTCTATTTTCCCCAGTATTAACACTTTGAGCTGAGGGGTCAAACAAGACATTCTCTAGTCTGTGATTTGTAAGTCGTATACCATCATCCTCAACAAGAATAACTTTTACCCTAGGGACTATCCCGTCCTTTTTATACTTTTCCAACTCCTCTTCAGTCATTTGGTCTGGATTACTCTTAAATATTTCTACTTCTCGCTTCTTTGTAACCCAATCAACACCTAATATTCCTGTGCCATTAGTAACAGCATCTTGATAAGCATCTCGCAGTCTATATGAAAACTGTCTACTTGCAAATAATTGATTAAGCAATATCTGTGTAATGTCTGCTGAAAACTTTGCTCTTTTATTCTTAGGTCTTACTACAAACTGAAGATTAAACTTATTCATTTTTTGTAAAGTCCCTTGTATTCTTCCGACTATTTCTGGAGATTTAACATTTGCTCTATATCCATCAGACTGAGAAATGTCGCTGTAGTAATAGTATGCAAACTTACGCTGGATTTCCCATCTGTCTGCCCAAGGACCGTCGTCCCAAAAACATCCTGTCTGATATGCATCAACAGCTCTTTGAAGTTGCTCGTTGAACATCAATTGAGATTCAGTCAGCTCTTGAGCTCCAGTTGATTCTTGGGACTTAGTTAGTTCGTTCGTCTTTTTGCTCATTGTAGTTATAAATAAATTTACCGTCTACCACTCTAGGCAAATACACCGCCTCTATATAAGATAGCATTTTTGAACCAAGAATTCTACCAAAGGAAATATCACTCCAATCCCCATTATCAGGAATCCTTACATAAAGGCGTGTTACCTTGCCATCAACGATTACAGCCTCGTAACTGCAGCCACTCTCTCTCAATTGAGCCAAGAATGCCTCGAAGTCTTTGTTTTTCTCTTTAACTGTAATCAATCGCACCATTAGAGTTCTTCTAACTCATTTGAATACTCAATTGTAGCAGACTTCTTAATAGGTTGTAAATCTCTCTCAACAGCCTCGAAGCCGTTGTTCTTAATATCTTGAACAGTAACAAAACTATACTGGATTTTCCTTACCTTATCAGGTTCTAGTCTCTTGAAAACTAAAAAGCCACTCCAATCTGATGCACCTGAAGCAGACACTATTCTCTTTTTCTCAAATCTCTTAAGAGACTCATACTGAGACTGAGTTATAATTGCCGTAACGCCTCTAGGTAGTACAAATTGGGACTTAATCTCGGACATACCCCCTTCGTACACGGTTTCTAAGGAAGGAATCTTCTTTTCTGTCATAAACTGGTGTAGGAAATTAATTGTCCTACCATTCCTATACAAAGCTACAATCCTAAAGTCTAGGTTAGCTTCCTTAATCTGGAACATGTTGTATTCCTCGCTAAGATACTTGTCAAAACTTTCTTTAAGCTCTTCTGGCATTAAGTTCAGGTCCCAGTCGCACACTAAGTCTTCCTCTCCGACATTCTTAACAGCCCAGAGAGTTTGCTCTTTAGCCATTTTTTCTAGTGCTTCGTAGTCGAGCTTGTCTGCTGTAATATCGACCTCTTCTGGAAAAGTCGCCAAGACCTCTTCTTTAGGAGTTGCGATTTCTCCACTAGAAATCTCTATGTCATTTAAGACATCTAGCATATCATTTGCCATATTAAATAAAATAAAAATTTAAATAATTACTTACTGCCTTTTAAACTACCCAATGTAGTATTAGGCTTGTAATTTCTAACATAAATATCTTCTGGCTCAATTCTTGCAGGAACACTCTTATACATTTGATAAGCAATTCCTGTTGCTATTACTAAATCGTCGTGTGTACCAGCCTGTGCTTCTGGTTTTCCACTCGGACCTTTAACAAAACTCTTCATTTCACCAATTATATCACTACTCCTAATAATCAGTTGTCTTTCAAAAACCACTTGGTTTAAGTCACTGATTAAAATAGGTCTGGTTCTGGTATTAGTTTCCCAGCCTAATTTGTCTTTTACCTTCATTCCTAGTTCGTCTAAAACTTCCATTCTATACTGATTCTTATATCCTAACTCGTCTAATTTCTTAACTACGGCAACACCCATGTTATTTCTTTCTATTCCTATGAGTGCTTCGTTATAATAAGTCCCCAATTTATAAGCCACATTAGCCAACTCAAACTCGTCTATATGTCCCCACCAGAGTGCTACTTGTTCCATAGTGTTTCTATCAAGCACTACCAATGCAGAATAGTCTCCTTCACTAGCAGTATCCCCACCAATAACATATTGGTGATTGCTTTCAGGCTCTTTGTAAATCCTAAGCTCTCCTAGGGGGCTTTCTTGTATATACGGCGGATTATAACCTACCAACTCACCTCTCTTTATTGGCTTCATACAAATAGCTTGTTCATACCACTCTAAAGTTTCAGGGTCAAAAATGGGTCGCCCTGTGCTCAAGAATGCTTCATTGTCTGTCATTGGATACTCTTGCTTGAATAAGTCTTCTCGAGAATAGTCCTGTGTTGGCGACATAGAACTTATCTTCCATCTTCTCCACATCAATTGCTCGTCCGTTAAGTCATACGCTTCTTGCAAACTCCTTTCTTCTTCTGTAAACACCACTCCAGGCTTAACTTCCATTTGATACTCTGGATTTTGTGCCCAAGAAAAGAAAATTGGCTTGAAAACACTGTCTCCTCTTTTCTCGTCTAGCCAAGCCATGTGGTGAGGTGTGCCATACCCGTTTGCCGTAGTTTCTTTTACTATGTAAGTGTTCTCTAAGTCATCAGGAACGGCATTTAGAAGTCCTGTAACCATTTCCCAGTTGGGGTAGTGTGCGAACTCGGATAAGTGTAGGTTGTGTATGGTATCACCCCTACCAAATGTCTTAGAACCTGCTGTACCTATAATGAAATCCGTGTTCATACTCTTAATTCGCAACCTACTAGAACTAGCTTTTTCCAGCTCAACCTCAAATGGTAAATTCTCTATGAAATAATACACCTTATCAAGTAGTCTCTTTGTATCTTCTTCTCTGTGAGAAACACATGCACACACACTGTTTGGCACAAACAAGAACTTACAAGTGAATATTGCTAGTATCATACTACTAAAACCCTCTTTCCTAGCCTTGAGTATGTCATCTCGAGCTGTTCTTTCGTCATAATAAAGGTTCTGTGGGGCATTAAAAATAAATGGCACCTTCTTACCTGCTTTGTTAACGATAAAAAACATACTCTCGATAATCTTGCGAGGGTCTCTCCTGGCTAAGTCCTCTAATTTAGGGTCGTGTAGCATGTCGCTCATTCTAAAATATCGTCAACTAATTCTCCTTCTACTATACCACGCTCTCTAGCATTCTCCTGCATTATATCCCATATAGTTCGTGCATTTTGACTATCTCTGTCTTCTTTCTTTTCTATCATTCTTTGCTTTTCTTTAAGAAGCTCAAATGCCATTTTAGGGTTTTTCTCGGCTTCTGACAAGACCTTCTCTTCTAAAACCATTTCTCCTCTTGCCTGTGCATTCTCTATCATAGTCTCATGACGCTCATCCTGCTTGTAAATATAAAACTCTCTATTGGAAACCCCTAATAGCTTACGAGCTCTCATTAAATCAAAACCTAAACTCACTAACCCCAGTACATAAACCATTTTCTCTTCTAACTCCATTTTTTCTAGGTCTAATGTCCCTATCTGCGAAAGTAAGTCCTTTCTTGATGTCATAACAACTTGAGTTTTTGCACTCAACTTCGCTAGTTCTTGGTCGCTTGGTAACAGCTTTAATAACTCCTTGTTCATAGAACTTTCTCTTTTTTAATTTTATAACCTTTTAAGTATAATCCATACTTCATTGCTTCTTCTGGGTGTGTTCCTATCCAGTCGTGACACTTCCTACACACATTTATCTCGTCTTCTTTCTGTCCCCCACGGCTCTGTGTCACCCTATGATGCTTGTCTAAAGCCGTAAACTCTCCACACAATGCACAGTTTCCTACATTCAAGCCACCAAATACATGCTCTTTCATTTTACTAGACTTAAAATATGTTGTCTTAAACCACTTTCCCATACTTCTTGGCTACCTTTATATCTAAAATATCTCTCTTCTTTCTACACTTATAACAATACCACCCTGGCGAAACTTTTGCATCAAACGGCACTACCCAAATTACCCTGTACGAACTCCCACATATATGACACCTGTGCTCCCCCTTGTTGTTATTATTCACATCCCTGACTTGCTTTATCTTAACCGCCGCATCTTCCCTATATGGACTGAAGTATTTTACCCTCAAGTAACTCCCATCTGCACGTGTTACTATAAACTCTTTACCCACTTTTCCTAAATATTTCTTGGACTGCCTAATAAACTTCGTCCAAGGAACTCTCTGCTCCTTATCAATACTCGTTTTTCTCATCGAAACTCTCTATTAAAATGAAACCGTCCCCACTTGTCCATATCTTACTCGCCTCTACATGCCAAATATCCCCGTCCTCTACCCTGAAAACATCAAATAACCCCTTTAGAAAATTGTCCACATCAGGTCTTATCCTATGAGGCTTCCCTAACAACTCCTCTCTTTTCTTCGGACCATAACTCTTCGGAAACGGAATACCAAAAATCACCCTAAACTCATCAGGCAACTCCCAATCCCCTACTAACAACCTCACCGTGTCCTTATAATTATAATACTTAACCACAATATCCCTCTTCGCCCACCTATCTCTTCTTGTCATTCTAGGCTTCGCTACTGGTGCTACATTGATTAACTTCTTAAAACTCATACTAAAACTATAAAAACTTATCTACCACTCTGCGTTCCTCCAGCGTCTTCCTCTGGCACATAACTACCCTTGCTACTCGGACGATACCCCACCACCTTGTCAAACCATAAATACATTAAAAGAAATACCAAAAACACATACCAACCACCTAAATACGGTGCTAAAAACGCTAATAATATCGGAATACTAAACCCTATCAATACTAATACTATACCTAATATTGCTTTCATTT
>Ga0255346_1002102_pt1 | contig 26176 bp, 26 predicted proteins | sample wastewater_treat_FD_194410 | JGI IMG/M metagenome (GOLD analysis project Ga0255346, IMG submission 194410) | Wastewater microbial communities from Lulu Island WWTP, Vancouver, Canada - plant22 | ecosystem: Engineered > WWTP > Wastewater > Unclassified | place: Canada: Vancouver, British Columbia...
CCAGTCGGGTGCAAACCTGGTTGCAGCAATCGGTTCATCCGAAGCAATGCATCTGGGAATGAGTTTCTTTGTGGGACTTGGCAATAAGGCGGATGTTGACTTCTCAGAATTTATTCTGTACGGAAAAGAAGATAAATACACGAAATGTCTGGCTACTTATATTGAAGGATTAGACAGTCCTGAGGCATTTATATCAGCGTGCCGTGACACAGTGCCACACAAACCCGTGGTTGTAATAAAGGTTGGAGGGTCAAAAATAGGCATTAAAGCAGCATTTGCCCATACGGCATCCGAAAACGAAGGTACGGATGATGCCTATTATGACAAAATATTTGAAAAAGCAGGGGCAATACGGGCTACTACCTGGCAGGAATTCCTGGATATTGCTTTGGCACTTGGCACCCAACCACCCTTAAAAGGAGACAATATTGTTATGATCACAAACGGAGGCGGATCAGGCTTGTTATCCTGCGACCATTTTGAGAGGATGGGGATGCCGATGAAAGAACTGAACGAAATATCGCCTATGCTTGGCTTTAAGATCAGGGCCTATATGCCAATGTTCGGTTCTCCGCTTAATCCTGTTGATATTTCCGGGACAGCAAACGCAACACAGTACAAAGGTGCCATAACTCAGGCCATCCGTGATGCAAATGTAGATGCTTTGTACGTTTCAATCTGCCCCACTGCCATGACAAGCATTGAGGAAATAACAGATGAGATACTGGAGGTTTACAACACTCATAAACATTTAGGCAAACCCTTTGTAATGGAATGTCAGGGTGGCAACGAATGTTACGATGCAATCCGTAAATTCCGTGATGCAGGAGTCCCGGCATATCCCACAGCCGAGCAAGGTGTTAATGCTTTGATAGCTTTAAGAAAATATGCACGCATCAAAGAAAAGTTTTCCAAACAAAAATAATTTTAGGTGTTGGATAAGCTGTTTTTTAACTATCTGTTTATAGAGTAAAGTGTTTTGTCGTGGCTGGTTCTGAACCCGGCCACGGCATAATACTTGAAATGACGGGGGAACCCGGTAGTGTTACATTTTGTATGTCGCGCTACCCGGTTCCCCATTTTATTTTGGCATAACTATATAATACTATAATGCTTTTAAATGAGGCGGGCTAATGAAAACTTCCCCTACACATAATACGGTTGGTGCTATGTTTAATAAACGAATCACAGTTTTTGCCTCTACACTAAAAACAAATTTGTAATGGTTTTTGCATTAGGACTCACTTAGCTGTCTGCAATTAAAATCCTTCACCGTGACAACTCATTATTACAGTTTTCATCCAGATATGGAATGATATTTGCTGTCAAATTATTAACAAACAGGATAATGGATTAAGCCTTAAATTTAAAAATATGAACCTGAAGTTTTCATCTATCACGGCTTTGCTCTTCTTTATATTATTTGTCTTTACGGGTTGCGAAAAAATAAATACAGATTCGCCGTACATAGATGGATTATCAATCACAAACTATCCGATCATTGATGGCTCAACATCGACATTGCCTCTAAATAGAGTTATCGCATGCGAGTTGATGGGACTTAATTATCATTGGCAAGAAAATAAGAATAGTTCGTCGGGCATTAATACCTGGAGCATCGAACCAAAAATCAAGGGCAGCCTCAAACAAAAATTTAACAATATTATACTAAGTTCACAAACGCATAACTCCTTTATAAACCTGATTGACAACAAAGTGGATATCGCACTTGCCGCCCGGAAGATGTCTCCCGATGAAAAAGAATACGCGATGTCGAAAGGAGTGAGTTTAATCGAAACGCCAATAGCGCTTGATGCATTCATTTTTATAGTTAGTCCGCGTAATCCGGTCGAAGGTTTAACAACTGAGAATATACAGGATATCTATACAGGGGAAAAAACAAATTGGACAGATTTTGGAATAGTAATAAACCAAACAAACCCCGAGTATTCAGCTATACAACCATTCATAAGAAATCCAAATTCAGGAAGTCAGGAATTGATGGATCTATTGATAATGAAAGATTTGGAATATATTGATCTTCCGATATACAAAGAGAATCTTATATTCACCATGGCTGGATTGATTGATGCAATTGCCAGTAATCCTTATGCAATAGGCTATACTGTTTATTATTACAATAAGTTCATTATCAGGCCTGATATTACCTTTTTAAAAACCATTGCCATTGACGGAGTGAAGCCAAGTGAACAAACCATTGCCAATCGTTCATATCCATATACCACAGAGGTGTACGCTGTAATTCGTTCCGATACTGACCCATCATCAATGACATTTAAGGTTTACGAGTGGCTTCAAACAGAAACAGGAAAGCGAATCATAAGTTATAGCGGATATATTCCTAATTAGATAAGAGTTAAGGTAAGAAAAACCGGGAAAAAATGCAATAGCCGTCATGGTTTTTTACCCTGCTAAAGCAGGATTTCCATGACTCTTTCGCCAATTTGTATTTTTTGAAAAACGGAAACCTGCTTTCTCTATAATCACCCAAATCCTCCTGAAACATTAAAAAATCGGGGATATTCTTTATATGGGTACTCAGGAAGAATTGGAAATATTAAATTATGTACATAAATTTGTACCGTAAAATGTACTAAAAAACATTAATGCCATGATAACTACAACAATATCAGAATTCAGAAAAGATATCAAGAAATATCTTGATAATGTTACCCAGAATTTTGAAATTCTAATAATCAACAGAGGTAAAGATACAGGAGTCGTTATCATGTCTATTGATGAATATAATTCCCTGACTGCTACCCAGCATGAACTTTCATCAAAAGCTAATGAAAAACGGCTGGATTCTGCTATAGAAAAATTGAAAAGTAAAAAGGCATTTCAAAAAGAACTGCTCGAACAATGAAATACATATTCGTTGATGAGTCCTGGGAAGACTATCTCTATTGGCAGAAAACCGATAAGAAAACCCTGAAAAGAATTAATGAGCTATTGAAAGATATTTCCAGAAACCCCTATTCCGGCATTGGTAAACCAGAACCACTGAAATTTAAGTATAAAGGATTCTGGTCACGCAGAATTGACGGAGAACACAGGTTAATATATCAGGTTAAAAAGGACGAGATATGGATCGCTAAATGCAGATTCCATTATGATTAATAATAACCGCGTGATAATAAAAGTCAGGTTGGTATATACAGCTGTCGCTCCGTGTCACAACAATTGGGTAACTAAAAAAGCGATTATCAAATTGGCAACTGACAATAAGAATTAAAAAGAAGCCAGATCAAATAATATAACTTTAAATCAATTTATGTCACACCCAAAAATGACAATCCATTCCGGAACGAGACAGGAAATCTGTTCCCATGCCAAACCACATCTGGGAAGGATTATGTAAAAATAAAGTTCGTGACCACTAAAAATTAGTTATTTTTACATTTTTATAATCCAGCCATGATACCTACACGAACCTTTGATTATCTTGATATTCTTAAGACCAAATTTCCCAAGGACGACATTTTTGCAAAATATTCTAACGGGAAGTGGATAAAAGTCAGTGTTGATGAGTATGTTGAAGCATCATGGAATGTGGCCAGCGGACTGATTGCAAAAGGATATCAACCTGAAGACAAGGTGATTGTCATTTGCAATAACCGTCCTGAATGGAACTTCCTGGATATGGGATGCACTCTTGCCCGTCTTATTTTTGTCCCGGTTTACTCTACCCTCAGTGAAGAAGAATTCCTGCATGTTTTCAATCACAGCGATGCAAAGCTTATTATTTTGGGTAACAAATCACTGTATAACAAAATTCTTCCGCTTATAGCCAGAATGGATCATCCTGCTGAAGTGATGACAATAGACGATTGCGGATCAGGATTCTGTTTCGAAGATTTAATTGAACTGGGAAAACAGAACCGTGAGAAAAACGATCCCCTGATAGAACGCAATAAGCAGGAAATCTCTCCCGATGATGTTGCAACAATCATATATACTTCAGGAACGACAGGTAAATCGAAAGGTGTAATGCTTACACACAGGAATCTTACATTTGATTCATATGGTCATGCAATAAGGCAAACAGCCGGTCCACAACATAAAATGCTCAGCTTTCTCCCTCTCTGCCATACTTATGAGAGAACAATGAATTATGAATTTCAACAACTTGGTATCAGTACTTATTATGCTGAGAACATTTCAACAGTCGCAAGAGATCTGGCAAGCTTTCATGGCGACGGATTTTGTGCAGTACCAAGAGTGCTTGAGCTAATGTATGCAAAACTGGAAGAGGCAGGGAAAAACCTGAAAGGCATTAAAAAGATCATTTACAGGTGGGCATGGCGTTTTGCGAATAATTATAATAATAAAAGAACCGGACATATTTACCGTTTAAAACATCGGCTTGCAGACCGTCTTGTTTACAGTAAATGGCGTGATAATCTGGGAGGGAAAGAAATGTGGGTTGTAACCGGAGGCGCTGCTATACGTCCTAATATCATACGTTTATTCACAGCCGCAAAACTTCATCTCTACCAGGGTTACGGAATGACTGAAACATCTCCGGTAATATCTGTTAATCAGCCTTCCAACAATGTTCTTGGTACCAATGGTACTCCACTTGACAATACAGAACTGAAAATTGCCGATGATGGTGAAATACTTGTCCGCGGACCGCATGTAATGAAGGGTTACTACAAAGATGAAAAGGCAACACGCGAAATAATTGATGAGGAAGGATGGCTTCATACAGGAGATATCGGCTACCTCCAGGACGGAAAATATCTGATGATAACCGACCGTAAGAAAGAGATATTCAAACTTTCATCAGGGAAATATATAGCTCCGCAGATGATTGAAAACAAAATACGGGAATCATCTTTTGTCAATAATTGTATTGTTTTTGGGGAACACCAGAAATTTGCTTCAGCAATAATAATCCCGAACATGAAAGAGCTTCGTGAATGGTGTGCAAAAAACAATATAAAAGCAGGGGAAAGTGATGAAGAACTGGTTGGCAATAAGGACGTTATTTCTATGCTGCATAAGGAAATGACAAAGATCAATAAAACTCTTTCTGAATATGAAATGATAAAGAAAAGTTTCTATATATCCGATACATGGTCGGTTGAAAACGGGATGCTTTCACAAACCCTTAAACCCAAAAGGGCAATTATACTTTCAAGGTATAAAGCGCTTGTGGATGCTGCGTATAAATAATTGTTTCAGGGCTTATAGTATATATCTCTGATACTAAAAGACAATACATATCTGTAACAAATGCCGTGAAACAACTTTTCTTATCATTATTAGCTGTATTCATCCTGAATTCATGTGCCACTCTGATACATCAGCCATTTGTTAATATAAATGTACATTCTGACCTGGATTCCGTCAAAATTCGTACTGATGCAAATACTGACACATGGCATGATACTCCGGTCAGGTTAAATACTATTCGCTCAAAAAATGATCTTTTCATAACAGCAAAGAAAGACAGCCTGCAAAAGACATTTCAGATTAAGAGTACCCTCTCAACTGCATTTTGGTTAGGAAATTTGTTTTCCGGAGTTGGTGTTATAGGTTATGCCTTGGATTTAACAAATCCTAAAAGATTTACTTATCCCAACTATATTACAATCAATTTCGATCAGGCTAATAATACTTTGTCAACACGTTATTATAAATGGCTTGCCCCGGAAAAGAACCTTCTATCTGTTAAAATCTCTGTTCCGGAAGGCAATTACCTGTATCTTAACAAAGGCAAAGGCTACGGCCATGCATTTGGATTCTTAGGCATTTCAGGAGGACTTGAATACTATATCACTGACAGACATTCCCTGAATATTGATGTAGGAACACTGACTGACTTTATGTTGCCGGTGCCTGCCCCTGTGGATTATATGGGCAGCTATAACAGCTCTTTTGCCTCTTATGGAGACTTCCAGATAGGAAGTGATTTCCAACGAATACATTATGATTGTGGATTACAATTTAACAGAACTCAATACTATGAGAGGGAAACAGTAGAATTATTTCCAAACTATATTGATACTTTAAAATACTCTGCAAAACAGAATAATATAGGCCTTGCGTTATCGGCCTATTACCGAATCTCAAATGGATTTAACCTTGGCATTAATTACTATCCATCATTTTTTTCCTGGGGTGTTGATAAGCTGAATGCACATTACTCACACCTCTTGTTTTTTGAATTGGTTTTCCGAATTGAAGCTATCAAACCAAAAAGAAAAAAATAATTATGCCTTGCAGGAAGGGATGGAATTATGGATTGAATTATATAGCCAACTTGCTTTTTAGCAACGATATAAGTAGCTTTAGTTAATTATGTAAATTATTGTTTTGTATTTAGTTTTTTGTAACATGTTAAAAACCAGATTAAAATTGAGAAATATAGTTGTAATAGCAATCTGCCTTGCAGTGACAACATTTTTTTCGGGTTGCGACAAGGAAGACGATATATTGTTTGAAATAGATGGATTAACCGTTGACAACTATCCCAGAGTAGATGGTTCTTCTTCAACACAACCTTTGAATACACTGATTGCGTGTAAATTATTGGGCTGGCGTTGTGAATGGAGGTCTTTATTGGAAGGAAACGGTATTTGGCGCCTGGAGCCCAATAGAGAAGACGTCCCCGACAATTTTTTCGGCGAGAGGATTAAATCATCTCAAACACACAATTCAATCATTAACTTAATAGATAATCATACCGATATTATTATTTCGGCAAGAAAAATGTCGGAAGATGAAAAATCTTATGCTGAAAGTGTTAACGTTTCTTTGATTGAAACACCTGTTGCTTTGGATGCGCTCGTTTTTCTTCTCAATAAACAGAATAATGTCAAATCACTGACAGTTAAACAAATTCAGGGCATATACCTTGGGAAGATTACGAATTGGAGCGAGCTCGGTGGCGCTGATGAAGCAATAAAACCGTTTATCAGAAATGCAAATTCAGGTAGCCAGGAAATGATGAAAGAAATTGTGATGGATAATACAGGAATGCCTGATTGGGAGCTTGGTTATAACGATGAAATTATTCCGACAATGACGGCTGTTTATACAGAATTATTCATCAATACAAATGGAATATGTTTTTCACCGCATTATTACAAGGAATACATTATCCGTGATGCCATTGGAGCAGGCAATGTAAAAAGTATTGAGGTCAATGGAATCTATCCCAACACAAAGACTATAAGAAAAAGGTCTTATCCTTTTATTGCCAATGTTTATGTTTCCATTCGTTCAGATACAGACCATAACTCCATGACCTACAAACTGTATCAATGGTTGCAGACGGAAGCAGGAAAACGTGTAATCAGAGAGAGCGGATATGTGTCTAATTGACAAGTGCAAGTAACAGACAGAATGCAAAATATAATTGCAGTTTAGTATGTCTTAGTGAAACAAAATCTTCATAAAATCTTAACACCTTCCCTATCCTGATAATGAGTAAGATAAATACTTTTGTGTATATCTGAAATTTAGATATGTGAAAAGGGAATCAACATTTTTGGCAGTTTTTGCGATTGCGATTTTTTATTTCGTTTGGGGAGTTTCTCAGCTAATAAGTATCAAATCGCAATACTCACTACTATCAAGCTTATTGTTTTCAATTGTTTTTACAGGCCTGATCGGATGTTTTATCCCAATACATTTTAAGAATAGATTTCGTTGGAGCTACAATAAACCAGGTTCAAACAGAACAGCAGGTTATCTTATTTTGGTTTTAGCAATTATATTTTCAACAGTATTATCCGGAGCTATTTTCAAAGTTGTTGAATTGAAATATTCATTGGTTTTAATTCTGAAATATATACTGCTGTTTTTCCCAATGTCCCTGGGAATCGGCTTGTTTGCATTTTTATTAATTCCGAACACGGTACAGGATTGGAAAAAAAACAAAATGAAAAGCGTATTGTTAATACTTTCAATAAGCATCTTTTTCTTTCTCTCATTTTACGTTGATTCACTGTTTCAGGATATAGAGTTAGCTGCCACAATGGGATTTATCGGATTATTACTGGGACTAAGCTATCTCTTTCTTGGAAATTTTTGGGTCGTTTACACGACACTTTTTATAATAATGTTAGTGAACACATTAGCCGATAACAAGTATGATGAATATAGCTATTGGGTTGTAATTGTCAGTACTCTATTGTCTTTAACAATACTCACGTTTGACTTTATAAAGAATAGAAAAAACAAAAACAGAAACTTATATAAGAATGGCAACGGAAAAAGATAAATCACTTCAGACCGTCCTGGATAAAGTCGTTGATGCCAAAAAAGTATTCGGGACATCTTTTGCTTTAAAAAAAGATGGAGTTACCTGGCAAGGGGCATCGGGTAATTTAACCGTGGACCGGCCTTACTTTATTGCAAGCACCACCAAACTGTTTACTACCGCTATCATTCTGAATCTGAGAGCAGAAAGCAAGTTAAGTCTGGAAGACAAAATAAGTAAATACATTAATGCTTCAATTTTATCCGGGCTGCATGTTTACAGAGGGAAAGATTATTCCGAAGAACTAACTATCAGACACTTACTTTCTCACACATCCGGGCTTCCTGATTATTTTCAAGACAAAGGAGCAAGCGGGAAGAGTCTGGAAAATGAATTAATGGCGGGTAATGATCAGTATTGGACTTTTGAACAAGCAATTGAAAGATCAAAAAAAATGTCTCCTCTTTTTGTTCCCGGAACAAAAGGAAAAGCAAAATACTCAGACGCCAATTTTCAGCTTTTGGGAAAAATTATCGAGAACTTAACGGGGAAATCCTATTCCGGGAACTGTCAAGAGTCCATAATTCAACCACTTGGTCTAACAAAAACTTATCTCTATCAGGATGCAACTGATGAAACACCCATGATGTTATATCACAAAAGCAAGAAATTGAATATCCCCAAGGCAATGACATCTTTTGGAGCAGACGGTGGGATAGTTTCAGTTTCTGCCGATATGCTTGCTTTTATTGAAGCATTTTTCACAGGCAAATTGTTCCCCTTAGACTATATCGACGAATTGCAGGAATGGAACAAGATTTTCCCCCCAATGCGTGCTGGTGTTGGTATTCATTTGTTCAAACTTCCCCGGATTTTTGATCCTACAGGCGCAATTCCATATTTTATAGGGCATTCAGGACTTTCAGGGGCTTTGGCATTTTACAGTCCAAAAGAAAATCTCTATATCGCCGGAACTGTAAATCAAACAGCACACCCCGACATCTCTTTCAGAACAATGATTTCATTAACTCAACGAATACTGAAGAGATGAAAGAAAAGGGTAATTCAGTTACAATTTTTAATGCCCGATTAATCGGGTCTTTCTTTCTGTTGGCTTTTTTAGCCTATGGTATCGGAAGACAATTATTCGAAAGAACTGATGATCCCGAAAAATACTTAGGTGCTTCATTGATCATCGCCAACTCAGTAATGGTTCTGTTTATCGGAATTTTATTGAGAAAAACATTGAAACGATACAATCCAGGGGTTGGTAATATTTATCTTTTCACAAGAACATTTGAAGCCTTAGCACTATCAACTATACTCTTAAACGGAAATATATCAGATGACCTGGGATATTTTCTTGCAATGCTGGTTTTGGGAATTGGCAGTATCCCAATGTGTTTGACATTGCTTAGACACAAAATCACACCATCCTGGTTGGCCATTTGGGGAATGATAGGCTATGCTGTTTTTGCCTTTGGTTTTCTGATGGAACTGTTTGGAAAGGCGTGGAGTTCCTATTTTCTCGCTCCCGGCGGACTCTGGGAGGCAACTTTCGCCATTTGGTTAATTATTCACGGAAGTAAAAATGTGAAACTAAAATCAACCGATCCATAAGCATTTATTAATGATGATATTAATTAAAAGATGTAACTAATTTTTTGAAATGTTTCTTAGCAGAATAAATTGACGAATATGCTCAGGGAAAAATCAATAAAAACACAAAATGGTGAGATTTATTATTGGCTAAATAATAATCGAACAAATTCAGACGTGTGCATTGTCTTTTGTCATGGCCTGACAGCAGATCATTCATTGTTTGAAAAACAAATCGACTTTTTTGCACCCAAATTTCAAATTTTACTATGGGATATTCCTTTACACGGGAAGTCTATTCCCTATAAGAATTTCACGTTCGATAATGTTATATCTGAGCTAAATCAAATAATCGAAAAAGAGTGTACAAACAAACTTATTTTTGTCGGGCAATCGGGAGGTGGATTTATTTCACAGGCATTTATCAATAAATATCCTGATAAGGTACATGGTTTCGTTGGAGTCGGAACCACTCCTTTTGGCATGAAATACTATAAAAAATCAGAACTCTTTTGGGTAAAACATTTTGCGACTATTGCATATTTGTATCCTTATTCACTTTATAGCAAAGCTTGCTCAAAGCAAGTGGCTGTGACTCTGGAAGCACAGAAAAACATTTACCAAACACTGGTGCGTTTAGGCAAAAAAGGTATGCTAAATGCAACAAACGCGGTTTACCAGGAATTTTTAAAGGTTAAGGAGAGTGTTCAGTTTCCTTTTCCTGTCCTGTTAACTTATGGTCAGTTTGATAAAGTTGGATTGGTTGCAAAATACAATCAGAATTGGGCAAAGACAATAAATGCCAGATTAAAAGTGATAAAAAATGCTTCGCATAATGCAAATTATGATAATTCTTTGGAATTCAACTATATACTTGAAAAATATATAAAGGAGAGAATGAATTATGAAACCTACAACCCATCTTAGACGGGACAAACACGTATTTATAGAATTTTCAGCCATGTGGATTCTCCCGCTTGAGCAGGACAGGAACCAGACCTTTAAAATCAAAATTATATTATGATGAAACCCACATGTATTGCAAACACAAAAACGTATGCATATAATTTTCAAACATGTGGGTTCCATCAGACCACTGAAATAAAAATTATATTCTGATGAAAAGAGTTTTTATCAAAGACAGATCCGAACTGATTGAAAGGAATAAAGGTCATAAGATTGAAATATTTACCGAAGAATTAATAAAAGATCTGCCTGAACCTATGAAAAAGCACCTTCGGGTTTGCAGATACATAGATACGCCTGTTCCCGTAAATGCCAATGTGTATTGGAGTGAGAGCTGGTTAAAAATGTCGCCAAACAAAGATTGGGGAAAACTTCATACAACACAATTCAATTCCGTGAAGCCAATAGGAAGAGTAGCCTACATGAAATTTTTAGCCATGCCGGTGGCAGCAAGAGACTTATATCGAGATGGCTATGGGGAGATAAACGGAAAGTTATTGAATTTTATAAAAGTAGCTTTTGATAATAGTAGCGAAGTGGCGCAATCGGCACTGATAACAACATTCTGTGAGTTTATGCTTATTCCGGGCTACCTTTTACTGGATAATGTAAAATGGGAACAGATAGACGATTATTCCGTTCGGGGAACACTTTCAGATAATGGAATTGAAGTTTCCGGAATGTTTTACTTTGATAATGACGGATTGTTCACATATTTTGAAACATTCGACCGGTATTTTACAACCGGTAAAAACAGCTATAAAAAATTAAAGTTCTCGGTTATTGTAGATAGCTATAAAACTCAGGATAAATTAAAAATTTCCGAAAAAGTTAAAGTCATGTGGCATTTACCGGAAGGCGATTTTGAGTATTACAAAGGTACAATTGATAAAATAGAATTTAATGTGTTTTTTAACAAAAGGAGGATTATAAAATGAAAAATTTAAAAGCAGGAATTACGTTTATAGTATTGGGTAATGTACTATATGTATCAAAAGATTTTTTTGACAGTGTCGTGTCAAGTGCTCTTGGAGATTTTACTCAGGGCTTTTTATTAGGTCTCGGAGTTGGACTTAACCTGATTGGGATAATACTTGTCTTTATCTATTTGGCAAGAGAAGGGAAAAAAGACAAACAACAGTAAGCTTTTTAATATGAAAGCAATATGAATGGAATATTTTATTTTTCATCAACGGGAAATAGTCTTTTTATCGCTGAGCAAATCAAAGCTGAATTAGGTGGGGAAATTCGCTACATTCCTAAGTTTACAGGGGATGTGAATGTATATGATAAGATCATCATCGTTTCTCCTATCCATAGTTTCGGCTTACCCACGCTTGTATATGATTTTATTGCTAATATGAAATCTTCCAGGCCAATATACATTGTACTCAATCATGGCGGGATGGAAGCATATGCTCCATATTTTGCTTATCAACTCTGCAAAGAAGCCGGACTTAACATTCGTTCCGTTCAGACTGTTATGATGCCCGAAATATACACCTTAAGCTTTTCTCAGCCTAAGTTTTTGATAAATATGGTTCTACGCAAAGCTCCCAAACGCATAAAACCTATTATTGCAGCCATCCGGGACGATAAAGAGATTATCATTCCAAAACCTAAGAAAGATAAATGGACGCCAAAACATCTTGAAAACCGTAAAAGTTGGCATATGCTTGCCACACATTTCAATATCACAGAGAATTGTACTGATTGTCAGAAATGTATTCTACTTTGTCCGGTCGGTAACATCAAACGTGAAAATGGACGCATCGTCTTTGGCTATAAATGTGTTGCCTGTTTGAGTTGTTACCATCGTTGTCCGGAAAAAGCCATTGTTTATCTGGACAAACGAAAAAAAGACAGATATATTAATCCTCTTATCCAGGAAAAAAATATTGGTGCCGACCAACTGTGACAACTATATTGAAGTCTAATGTACTCTATTTAAAAGCCATAATTTTTTATTATTTCTCAAGTGGGCACTTAAAACCCACTGATTATTAACTGGTTATTTTTAAGTTCTTTGACATTATCGTAATCGCATCTTGTAAGTATCTCTTTAACAGGTGCCTTTCCAGTAGAGAGATACTCAATATTTATATGATTTCGTAGATTGAGCACCCAATTTGTAACCAACAAGGGCGACCAGGCAGTAAGCTCGTTTTGCAAGATTCACTGATATTTTCGGGTTGTACTGTTGAATAATTTTGTTTAATAAAATTGATGTTTGATATGAAAAAATTGTGGATATTATTATTTATGTTTTTGTCAGTATCAGTGGGTATGGCACAGGAAAATTTTGTGGAAACAGTAAGAGGTGTAGTGGTTTCCGGCGATCCTGCTCATACGTTGATTCAGGCTTCCATATATGTTGTTGGGAGCGACCCTGCTATAGGAACGGTAACGGATGAACAAGGTAATTTCGCTTTCAGCGTTCCCACAGGAAGACAAAAACTAAGAATTAACTGTGTGGGATTTCTAATGCAAGAGATTGACATACTGGTCAATACAGGTAAAGAAGTAGTGCTGAATGTTGTGTTGGAACCTTCATTCTTTGAGTTGAAAGGTGTAGAAGTGGTGGTAAAACACGATAAAAGTCAGCCTATTAACAAGTTAACTGTCACTGGAGCAAGAGCTTTCAGCACGGAAGAGACTTTTCGGTTCGCCGGCTCACTGGGAGACCCTGCTCGTATGGTGCGCAGTTTTCCGGGAGTTATACCTGCCAACGATTCACGAAATGATATTATCATAAGAGGCAACTCACCCATAGGTGTTCAGTGGTCGCTTGACGGTGTGGAAATTCCTAATCTAAATCACTTCAACACTGGCGTAGGTATGACGGGTGGGCAGGTTACCATGCTCAATACCAATTTACTCTCAAATTCAGATTTTCATATGAGTGCATGGCCTGCACCCTACGGCAATGCGATGGCAGGGATATTTGACTTGCAGATGAGAAAGGGAAACAACCAAAAGCATGAGTTTTGGGGACAGATGGGTTTTAACGGTATTGAAGCGGGTTCGGAAGGTTATTTTTCAAAAAATAACACTTCATCCTATCTTGTTTCGTACAGATATTCTATTCCCGACTTGATGGAGAAGTTAGGTTTTTATTCGGGTATAACTCCAAAATATCAGGATTTTACTATGAAACTTAACTTTGATATAAATAAGAAAAACCAACTTTCTGTCATTGGGTTATACGGTAGCAGCGGAATAAACTTTGTAACATCTGAAGTAGGAATGGTTGAATTTGATGAAGATTTACTTGGGCAGTATGATCAACGCATCAAAATTGATGCTAAAACTTACATCCTTGGAGTTACACATAGCATTGACTTTACACCAAAAACAAAACTTACTACATTGCTCTCTTTTGTAAGGAGCGACACACATATGCCGGTGGACACAATGTCTTTGAGACAGCCAAATGCAGAGTGGAAAACATTGTGGGACGAGCAGGCTTTGGAAGATAAATATTCTCTCTATTCTAAAATAGAACATCGTTTTTCCTATACTTCGTTGATAGAGGCGGGAGTGAAATATGATTTGTATAATGTAAATTATCTGGAGAAAGAATCGTATAGCGATGAAAGGGGAATTTTTACCAATGTTGACGAGAAAGGAAATTTCGGTCTTTGGCGAGCTTATGCACAGTACAGGCAAAATATAGCATCCAGGTTGATATTGACAGGTGGACTGCATGGCATGTATCTTGATATGAATAATACTTATTCGGTTGAGCCACGATTTGGCGCACGTTACACGCCCGTCTCAAAGCATACTTTTGCATTGGCAGGTGGATTGTATAGTCAGATGATTCCCCGCTCGTTCTACTTTATCCGAACACTCACCCCACAAGGTGAAATTGAGCTTAGCAACAAAAAACTTGGATTTATGAAAAGTGCACACGCCGACTTTTCATATAGTTGGAGTTTTGCATCCGATTGGCATTTCAAAGCGGAGACTTACTATCAATGGCTCTATAATATCCCTGTGAAAAACGACCCCAACGAAACTTATACTATTCTACAAGCAGGTGGTGCCGGTGAAAATGTAATTATGCGTGAGGGAAATCTGGTTAATAAGGGAACGGGGGAAAATTATGGTATCGAGTTCTCTATTGAAAAGTATATGAGCAAAAATTACTACCTGTTGTTTAATTCTACGCTTTACAGATCAACCTATACAAACGGATTTAACAAAAAAGAATGGAGTACTGTTTTCGACGGAAAATATCTCTTTAACATTGCTTCAGGTTATGAATTAACGCTTAAAAAAGGATGGACACTCTTTGCCGATGTAAAAAGTTCATTGGCAGGCGGTACACGCTACACACCCGTATTTGAGGAGGAGAGCAAACAACAACGCAGATTAGTGTACGATAACAGCCGTATAAATGAGTTGCAAGTACGTTATTATTTCAGAACAGACTTACGAATAGGCTACAGGAAAAATTGGAAAAGATTTACAGACGAATTGGCCATTGACTTACAAAACGTAACAAATCGGAAAAATATTTATGGGCTATCCTTTGACCTTAATAAAGGTACATATTCAGAGATGCTGCTACAAGGATTTATGCCAATGGTAACGTATCGAGTGAATTTTTCATTGTAATCCACTTAATCAGGAAAAAACATGAAACCCACATCCCGCCTTAGGCGGGACAAACACGTATGAATATAATTTTCAAACATGTGGGTTCCCCCGCTTGAGCGGGACAAGCATCATACCATTAAAATCAAAATTATATTATGATGAAACACGAATGGAAAAAAAACGAGAAACAATTCTACTTACCGAAAAATAAGCCAGAATTGATTAGTATTCCCAAATTTAAATTTTTCACAATTGAGGGAAGCGGAAATCCCAATGATGATTTTTTTGCTGAATATATTGGGGTTTTATATTCTCTGTCTTATGGAATAAAAATGAGCCCCAGGAAAGGGATTGAACCCAAAGGATATTTTGATTATACCGTTTATCCCCTTGAAGGTGTTTGGGACTTAAATGATGAAGCCAGGAAATCATTTGACGGGACGATAAATAAGAATGATTTTGTTTTTAAATTAATGATACGTCAACCTGACTTTGTTGACAAAGATTTTGCCTTGCAAATACTCGAACAGACTAAAAAGAAGAAGCCACATATTTTATTTGAACAAGTCAGATTTGAAGAAATAATAGAAGGTGATTGTATTCAAATGCTCCATTTAGGCAGTTATGACAATGAACCTGTAAGCTTTAAACTTATGGAAAGTTTTGCCGAACAAGAAAATTATAGTCGAAAATCAAAAACTCACCGGGAAATTTATCTTAGCGACGCAAGAAAGGTTTCCGCAGATAAATTGAAAACTGTTTTGAGATTCAGTGTTGAGAAAAAATGATAAATAAACACACCACCTCAACATAGTTAATTGCCGGTGCAGTGGGTATTTGAACAGCATGGCTCGTATTGAAAGTAGTTGTAACTAGATAGAAAAGTGCTTCGAAATCGGCATCTAACCGTACCGCTAAACTATGGAAAAATGCAACTCATTCGTTACCCATGGAATATTCAGAAGAATTAAACAGCGAAATCATACAATTTATTGAAAAAACTGCAACTTTTAAAACGAAATGATAAGAAATTATGGCATCAAGAAAAGAATATTTGGATTTTATTTTAGAACAATTATCCGATTTGGATGACATAAGTTACGTAACAATGATGGCAGAATAATATATTCTGTATTACAGAGGAAAAATTGTAGGTGGAATATATGATAATAGATTTCTTGTAAAACCTGTGCAATCCGCAATAGATTATATGCAAGACGTAATATATGAATTGCCGTACGAGGGTGCAAAAGAAATGCTGTTGGTTGATAATGTTGATAATAAAGATTATTTGAAAGGATTATTTAACGCAATATTTGATGAATTACCTGTTCCGAAATCTAAAAAGAAGAAATAGGTGAATTTGACAGGAAAAGCTCTATTATGGCAATTGTAAATATAAAAGTTACAATATTGTGTCCAGTAGAAAAAGTTTGGAATAAAATTACCGACTTGAATAATTTTCCTTGAGACAAAAGTATTGGTTTAACATTTTTTTACTCATAATGCAAAACTAAAATTGAAGACCTTTTCTCATGGATACTACAGACACACTTTTTGAAACACTATCACATTCAAGCCTGAATTATGCCGCTTAACAAAGAAACTAATTAATTATATTTGTCAAAGAACGAATAAAAGAAATAAATTAAAAAATACTGTCCGAAACAATTAGGCCACTTCATGACTAATACCCCACAAAAAACATATTTTACATTTCAAGAAGCCTTAATACAACTTGGCTATGATTGGCAGGAGAAAGATTTTTTTTTCTGCCACGGCGCATTTCCGATAATTGAAAACTCAACGGCCGATATGCAAAACTATTTGAGTATTATGCTTTGCACTGATGGGGATATTGACATCAGTATCAATGAAGTAGATTACAATCTGACAGCATCCACCTTGCTTATTACGTTCCCTTCGTCCATTGTGCATATTGTTCGTTCAAGAAGACATTACAATGGCATTTTGATGTTCGTGGCACGTGATTTCTTGTCAAAATATATCATTAATGCTCAACTTATATATCCTTTTCGACAAGTTTCCAAAAATCATTATACACTCGCTAAACTTACAAAAGAAGAGCAGAAAAATCTTATCGATATTTATAAATTTATTTACAGAAAAAGAGAAGCCAAAGGCTCTGATTTACAGCTCGAAGCATTGCGCAATTTGTTATTGGCTGCTATTTGTGAGGTAGCCGAAATTTTTCTCAAAAGTAATAAAGTCGAAATTCGTTCAACAAGGAATGAAAAGATTACCGATGCTTTTCTAAATTTACTTATCCAACCTATAAAAATGAGTCATAAAACTGCCTACTTTGCAGATCAATTGAATATCTCACCCAAATATCTGATGCATGCAGTTAAAGCGACTACCGGAAAGTCACCAGGCTTTTTTATCAATGAGAAAATTACTGACAATGCCAAATTGTTGTTAAGGGATTATAGCCTTAACATCAGTCAAATTTCAGAAAAGCTTGGTTTCTCCGAAGTATCATCCTTTAGCAATTTTTTCAAAAAGCAAACCAATTTATCACCCACCTTATATAGAGCAACTTTAAAATGCTCAAAATAGTGAATTTCAGACAAGTTTATGTGAATAATGGGTAAAGATAATTAACACATATAGTGTTAATTATGTACTCATTAATTATAAATATGAAATTACCTATTTATCCATACAATTTAGGATATGCACTAAGTGGCGGAGGGGCACGTGGATTCGCTCATTTAGGCGTATTAAGTGCCTTGGAAGCTTATGGAATAAAACCCCAAATAATTGCAGGAACAAGTGCGGGTTCGCTTGTCGGAGTCTTATATGCCGACGGATATTCTCCTGAAGAGATTTTAGAAATATCGGAACATGTGTATTTCAAACAATTGGTAGAAGTAACCAAACCAACATCGGGATTTTTTAAAACTACCGGCATTTCAGATTTCCTTCGTAAACACTTGCGGGCAAAATCTTTCGAAGAACTTAAAATTCCTCTTGTTGCAGTTGTAGCTGATATGCATAATTCTACAACTTATACATTTTCCGAAGGAAAAAATTTGGTAGAAGCGGTGGTTGCTTCATGTAGCGTACCCATTCTTTTTGAACCACAAAAAATAGACGGAAAATATTATTGCGATGGAGGAATTTTTAAAAATCTACCTGTATCCATCATTCGTGACCAATGCAGATACGTAATTGCAAGCAATGTGTCGCTAATGCAGAAACTAACTAAACCACTGACTATGAAGTCAGTAGCTGAACATACATTCAAAATGATGTCTAATTCCAATGTATTGGAAGACAGTAAGCTTTGTGACATTCTTATAGAAGTTCACGGATTGGAACAAACTCATATGTTTGATTTCGACAATAAGGATAAATTGGTGGAAATAGGAAAACATGCTGCGACAATAAAATTAAATGAAACAGATACCGAAGAAATTCTGTCAAATTGTAAAAAATATGATAGACTGACGAAAAAAATTTAGAAAATAAAATAACAACAAATTAGAATACGATGAAGAGTAATAAACAAAATGATAATTTATCTCAATCCCCCAATTTCAATTGGAGTAGTTTCCTTTGGACACTCGGGATATTGCTGATACTTAACTCGCTGGTTTTTCCATACCTTTTCAAGCAAAAAATTATCCCGACCACCTACAGCAGCTTTATTAATAAAGTTGATTCAGGCTTAATCAAACAGGTCAATATCGACGGTAAAAAAATCTATTTTACCACGCCCGATGGTAGTGTGGATAAGCAAGGTAAACCTATAGATGCCCTTTATCAGACCGGAAAAATGAATGATGCCAATTTAGTGGATCGACTGCTGGAGGCTGAAAGTCCGAATGAAAACGGAAAAATTGAATTTACCGAAACCATTCCCCGTGAAAATTCGCCTATTTTAACTTTCATGCTTTACTGGGTACTTCCGGGAGTGATTTTCTATTTTATTTGGAAAAGCGCCATGAAATCGATGGGCGGAAGAATAGGCGGAAATTACATGAGTTTCGGGAAAAATAAGGAGAAAATATATGCCGAAGACGAAATAAAAACCACCTTTGCCGATGTGGCAGGACAGGAAGAGGCGAAAGAGTCATTGAGTGAAATTGTGGACTTTCTGCATAACCCGAAGAAATACAGCGAAATAGGTGCTTCCTTGCCGAAAGGCGTTCTGCTTGTCGGTCCTCCGGGAACAGGTAAAACCTTGATAGCAAGAGCTGTAGCAGGCGAAGCAAAAGTACCTTTCTTTGCGCTTTCAGGGTCTGAATTTGTTCAGATGTTCGTTGGAATGGGTGCCGCCAAAGTGCGCGACCTGTTCAGTCAGGCCAATAAAAAAGCACCTTGTATTGTCTTTATTGATGAGATTGATGCCATCGGTAAAAAACGTGACAGAATGAGTTCCAACGATGAGCGAGAACAAACATTGAACCAACTGCTTACCGAAATGGACGGTTTTGACGGGAAAAAAGGTGTGGTTATTTTGGCTGCCACCAATCGTCCGGAAAGCCTTGATAAAGCCTTGCTTCGTCCCGGAAGGTTTGACCGCCGTGTGCAAATGGAACTTCCCGATCTTGAAGGACGAAAAGCCATTTTGGAAGTGCATCTGAAAAAAGTAAAACACGTAGAGATTGATTCGGATCTGATTGCACGAGCTACTTCGGGAGCATCGGGTGCGGAAATAGCCAATATCGTGAATGAAGCCGCTCTGAGAGCTGTAAGACAAAACAGAACCAGCGTAAGCACTGCCGATTTGGAAGAGAGCATCGAAACGGTGATTGCCGGAGCGCAACGAAAAGGGAAAGTGATTTCCGACGAGGAAAAACAGGTAATCGCTTATCACGAAATCGGTCACGCTATGGTTGCCGCGATGCAGACACATTCGGCACCGGTACATAAAATCACCATTATTCCGCGTACATCGGGCGCATTGGGCTACACCATGCAGGTTGACTCTGGCGAACGCAACTTATACAGCAAAGAAGACTTAGAAAATAGAATCGCAACATTGACGGGAGGACGTGCCGCTGAAGAGGTGATTTTCAACCGAATTACTACAGGCGCATCCAACGATATTGAGCAGGCTACAAAAATTGCTCGTGCCATGATAACTCGCTACGGGATGAGCGACGAGTTTGATATGGTGGCACTGGAAACGGTAAATAATCCCTATTTAGGCAGCGATACTTCCTTGACTTGCTCGGCAAATACTGCAGCTCAGGTGGATGAAGTGGTGCTTTCTATTGTGAAGAAGGCTCACGAAAAGGCGAAAAAAATCATTAAGGATAACGAGGCCAAAATGCATGAACTTTCCAAATATTTGATTGAAAAAGAAACCATAACGGGTGATGAGTTTATGGAAATACTGGAAAGAAAGTAGTGTGTAACCTGTAGAAATAGCAGCTAACTCTAAGTTAGCAGCTATTTAATTAGACAAAAATATTCTCCGGGGATTGACAACATCAAAATAAAATATAAATAACCATTAGTGCATTTGTAAAATAACAATAAAAAAATATTCACGTCGGATGAAGTCCGTGTATTTCTCCGGTAGTCAGTCATATAAATATAATTAACAACATTGCTGCAAAGTACAAAGATTTTTTTGACGTATTAAAACAATTGTATTAAAAATAAAAAGGAGATACCTGCCATGAACAGAACATTTAAAGAAAAAATGCAAGCACTTGCAATGAACCAAGTTCTTAGCTACCTTGATGAAGATCCGGAAAAGGGTTTGCCCAAACTCATAAGATGGGCTGAAAAGTTTGAGAAGTACGGTAAAAATGCATCTTTAATTAAACCCTTCCGTACTATTATTAATGATCCGGATAACAACTGGAACGTAATGATTAAGAGTCTTTGGACTGACATAGATCGTGATGTTTTCAAAGTTTTCTTTGAGAATTTTATTGTTAATGCTTCCCTGGCTGCTTCACACCAACATGAAAAATATAGACAGGAACACGGATGTAATATTCCGTGGGCTATTTTGATGGATCTTACATCCGCCTGCAATTTAAAATGTATGGGATGTTGGGCGGCGGATTACGGTCATAAACTGAATTTGGAATATGAGGTTCTTGATGATATTATTCGTCAGGGCATCGAGTTGGGTGCATACATGTATATTTACTCTGGCGGTGAACCGTTGGTTCGCAAAGATGATATCATTCGTTTGTGTGAAGCCCATCCTGACTGCATGTTTCTGGCTTTCACCAATGGAACTTTGATAGATGAAAAGTTTGCTGACGAGATGTTGCGTGTTAAGAACTTTATACCGGCTATCAGCATTGAAGGTTTTGAGGAAGCAACTGATTTTCGTCGAGGTAAAGGGACTTACCGGAAAGTTAAAAATGCTATGCGTATTTTGAAAGAGAAAAAACTGCCGTTTGGAGCATCCTGTTGCTATACTTCTAAAAATATTGATTCTCTCAGTTCGGAAGAATATATCGATATGTTAGTTGAGTCAGGAGCAAAATTTGCATGGTTTTTTCACTATATGCCTATTGGCAATACTGCTGTTCCTGAACTATTGCCCTTACCTGAACAACGTGAGGTTATGTACCGTAAAATAAGAGAATACAGAAAAACCAAACCTATTTTTACAATCGATTTCCAAGATGACGGTGAATATATTAACGGATGTATTGCAGGTGGTCGCAGCTACCTGCACATTAACGCCAATGGTGATATAGAGCCTTGTGCTTTTATTCACTACGCAGATTCCAATATTAGAACTCATACACTTCTGGAAGCTTTGAAACGACCTTTATTTATGGCTTATAAAGAAGGGCAACCTTTTAATGACAATATGCTTCGTCCTTGTCCAATGTTGGAAAATCCGGAGTGTTTATGCAACATGGTCAAAAATTCCGGTGCTCATTCAACCGATATGCAGTCTCCTGAAAACATTGACGATTTGTATGCTAAGTGTAAGCCCTATGCAGACCGCTGGGCTCTCAAAGCTGATAAACTCTGGGCAGCAAGTCATACGTAGTATTCATCACAAAAAAATTGTATCAACCACTCAGTCCCTAGCCATAAAAGAACGACAAAACGGAGACAATACTGAGTTGTTCTTTATTATACTCTGAAATATTGATATATCAGGGTTTTCAGAGAAATCTCAAATAAACGAAAGAATACAAATGGCGCAAGTATAGTCGTAAATGTATTGATTAAAACAGTTAATTAAAAAATGCTTTCAGGCTAAACCGCTAATTTATTTGATTATAGCATTATTCAGTCCATTTTTAATCATCTTTATTGCGGCAATTATAAACTACTTTGTTGACAACTCACCAATCAACATTTCAGGTCTGTTTACCTCAAAAGAGTTTCCACACTTCAACTCATTGACTTATTTTATTTACAACTTTCTATTTTTTATACTGAGTTCATCAAATTAAAAAACAAAGGACACGCCAGCATGGCATCTTTGCATCCGCAAGAAATGGCAGAACGTATTATTGTCTTCTCGGGTAACTAATTCTCTAATTCAAATATTTGAAAAATATAGCATAATAACGGAAAACAAAATATCAAAAATGAAACAATGATGTTGTTGTTGCTCCTAAAAAAAGGCTTTAAATGAAGATATAAACCGCTATAAGAAGTTAAATTATCAGGTTATAGTAGATAGCTATAAAAATCAGGATAATAAACTTAAAAATTCCTGAAAAAGTCAAAGTTATGTGTCATTTGCCGGAAGGCGATTTTGAGTATTACTCAGGGGCAAGTGATAGAATAGAGTTTGACATTGCTCGAATAAGTCACAGAAACGTAACACCTTTTCTGTTACACTTTAAATTCAACGTAATTATTTTTGTTCCAACTGAAAAGTTAACATAAAAAGATGAAAACCCGAAATCTATTAGTTGGCCTTTTGCTCTTCCTTTCAGTTGGAGCTCTATTTGGTGGCGGTGCTTTTTTACTTTTCCCCGAAGGGTGGATGGAAATGACACCCGAATTAATTCTGCAACATTCGCCTTTTAAAAACTTTCTGATACCCGGGCTGATTTTGTTTGTTGTACTTGGACTGATGCCGGTTTTTGTCGTTTGGGGACTACTAAAACGAAAGGACTGTAAGTTAGCACAGATGGTAAATATATATCCGGACATGCATTGGTCGTGGTCTTGGTCGGTTTATACAGGCTTCGCACTTATTATCTGGATCTACATGGAAGTCTATTTCCTGCAAGGTTTCCATTGGTTGCATTCGTTTTACTTTTTCTACGGTGTGTTACTATTGGTGGTAGTGCTTTTGAAACCAATACGTCAACAGTATTCTGTAAATAACAAATAGTGTTGGTCATATAAAAGAATGAATTATGAAACCCACATATATATTAAATGCATAAACACGTATTTATATAATTTTCAGTTATGTGGGTGCCCTGTCTGCCAACTGGTAAGCATCATACCGCTAAAATCAAAATTATACTATGATGAAAAATAATGAACGGGTTACCTGGGGATTATTGTTAACAATAATAGTATTTCTAATATCAGCATTTGCAGGTAAAAATTTCAGTTTAAATAATGAATTTATTCCTGACACCTTTATAACAAACATGCTTATGCTGATTCTTTCAATTGGTTTGATTTGTGGTTTTAAAAAGCATGTGAATTATAAAATCTCATTGCCCAAATTTAAAAAAACATTAAGACCAATATTATTCGGGCTATTAGCAGCAATAGTTGTCAATATTATTATGTCAATTATAGAAAAAACATTGGGAGTCAAAGAAATTGAATCTCATTCTGCACATTCAGCAATGTCTCCCCTGCAGTTTTTTATTTTTATATTTATTTGTACACCTATCGCAGAAGAAGTTTTATTTCGTGGCTTTCTCCAGAATATATTAAAACCATTGAAAGTTAAAGGGATAAAAATAATTAAAAAGTATGTTAGTGTTCCTGTGATTATCAGTGCAGTTGCATTTGGATTAGTACATTTAATTGTAATAACATCAGGTTCAGGAACTCTTTTCGTGATCAGATCAGTTGTTTTCGCAACAACTATTGGGCTGATTGCCGGTTATTATCAAGAAAAATATGATAACAATGCCTATGCAATTACTGTTCACATGGCAGGTAACTTTGTGGCATTAGTAGCAGTATTAACAGCATCATTGGCAAATTTAAACATCTGATATTGAACCGATTGACATTAGACATTGATATAAAGTCCAGAATTGTTATTACATTTGGATCAAAACAGTTATCTCTTTCGGAGATAAATAGCAACCTGGATTTTTAATTTCCCTGATAGGGGAAAAGGAACGGTTCCGTTCTGGCAGTACTGCTTCCCCTACCCGATTATGGATTAAAAGTAATTAGTAAAAATAACATTGGTGCCCTGACACCGGAGGTGTCATCTTACAATAACCCGGGTAACACCCCGGGAAAAGCGCACCCCACAACAGATACAACCCCGGAGGGGTTGACTTCCAATTAATTATCCAAACACCGGCATATCCGGAGTTGTAATACACAGATTTAAAGTTATCAAATATAACCTTACCAATAAATAGTATTACACCCTGATCAAAGATCAACAAATTATTGCAGGGAATATTTGTATGCCTACATTATATTGAAATGCCTGACACCGGAGGTGTCATCTTACAATAACCCGGGTAACATCCCGGGAAAAGCGCACCCCACAACAGATACAACCCCGGAGGGGTTGACTTCCAATTGATTGTTCTGATATATTTTCATATATTTGTTATGCTGCTAACTCTAATTGGAATAAATATGTCAACCTACACACAAATTCTTTACCAGATTGTCTTTGGTAGTAAACACTACACAAAATTCCTTAATTCCGAAAACCAGGATCGCCTTTTCGAGTACATTGTTGGCGTTTTGAGAAAAAGAAACTGCCATCCTTATCAGGTCGGAGGATATGCAAATCATATCCATATTATTACGCATCTATCTACAACCATTACCCTTGCTGATCTTGTACGAGATGTTAAAAAAGCCAGCCATGAAATGATGCTCAGAGATAAAAAACTTTTTACAAGCTTCCCCGGATGGCAGGTCGGCTACGGTGCATTTACATATAACATATCAATGAAGCCTGTCCTTATAAAATACGTTCAGAATCAGGAGAAACATCACAGAAAGGTTTCATATAAAGAGGAATTGACAGGACTTCTGAATAAAAATATGATACCGTTTAAGGAGGAGTACTTTCTTGTTTGATTATCTTCTTTTTATTCATTTTTTACTTGATACTGACGGGATTACTGACGGCCACCCCTCCGGGGTGGATTTGGTATTATTGTCTTTTACCCCGGACAAAACCGGGGCTATTGGATGGCCAGCCCTCCGGGCTGGGTGATCATTACCATTATTGTCATTTGGTGGGACTGGGACTTGTTTGTTAATTGACATTTACTTTGGGATGGATTTGGTGTTATTGTCTTTTACCCCGGATAAAACCGGGGCTATTGGATGACCAGCCCTCCGGGCTGGGTGATCATTACCATTATTGTCATTTGGTGGGACTGGGACTTGTTTGTTAATTGACATTAACTTTGGGGGGGATTTGGTGTTATTGTCTTTTACCCCGGATAAAACCGGGGCTATTGGATGGCCAGCCCTCCGGGCTGGGTGATCATTACCATTATTGTCATTTGGTGGGACTGGGACTTGTTTGTTAATTGACATTAACTTTGGGGGGGATTTGGTGTTATTGTCTTTTACCCCGGATAAAACCGGGGCTATTGGATGGCCAGCCCTCCGGGCTGG
>Ga0255346_1002110_pt1 | contig 26124 bp, 18 predicted proteins | sample wastewater_treat_FD_194410 | JGI IMG/M metagenome (GOLD analysis project Ga0255346, IMG submission 194410) | Wastewater microbial communities from Lulu Island WWTP, Vancouver, Canada - plant22 | ecosystem: Engineered > WWTP > Wastewater > Unclassified | place: Canada: Vancouver, British Columbia...
CCCCCTCGGATTGTAGTGCCTTACACCCGAAGAGAACCACATGGCAGCTGTCCTGTCAATGCCCCCCGCATCCCGCTGCCGAATTTACACCACTACCTGAGACACTAACCACTTCAATAGAAACTCCTGCATACAGTACCACTATATAACCCGAAACTTACGTCATCATGGTACCGTTTCATCTTCATTCCTCTGTTTGTGAGTAAACTACCAGACAGAGTCTTTATTATACTGTCTTTTACAGACTACACATGCAATTGGTAACATTACGTGGGTCAGCTCAGCTTACGTGTTTGCATACTGCTGCCGATTCCCGCTGAGATCTCGGGTTCCGTAACCGGCTTGTAACTCGTAGTACTCGCGCGAACAGGCGATAGGCAGCGACTTTGATGACGCCAGCTAAACGCCATTTCAGGAGGATCAGCGGGGAATGGATCTAGGAAGCGCTCCACACGTGATTCATTTCTCTGAATGGTAATAGAGGAGATGCCCAGAACAGGCATCTATGAAACGCGGTTGGCGCAAAGCACTGGGAGGCAACCGATTGCGCGATTGCCTCCCAGGTAGAAGCGAAGCTCAACTGCCATTCCATGGTCATTGCTTGGATGCGGAGAGCGCAGGTTCCTAGAATCTCAGTCTTAATTGGCCTTCCAGGTACCTGTCGAAATCGGTCGACTTGGGCTCTGGTCCGTACCATCCCCACATCCCCTTGACCTTGGCCACTGCCTCCAGCCAGGGGCGTGGGGTGTACTTGAACCAAAGGGCCGCCTCCAGCGCGTCCTTGAGCGACTTGACTTCACTGGAATTGGGCTCGAACGAGCGCGAGTCGGCAGCCTTGGCGTCCAGGCCCGCCTGGAGCAGCTTGTCGATGACCGGGCGCGACACCGACAGCGTAAGCTCGAGGTCGCGCTTGCGGTCGCCTGCGGACTTCGCGCTCTGGCTCCAGCCGGCATTGGCGGCAATGGACGTCTGTCCTATCAGCGTTCGACCGGTCAGCGCTATGGTGTCAAGCACATCCGTGGAGCCCGACACCTCATCACGGGTGGTGGACCGCGACCCCCTAAGCCCCGTGTCCAGCACGGCCTTGCCCAGTTTCAGCGGCACCGAGGCCTCAAGCGACGCAACACGGCTGAGCTTGTTGCGGGCAGGCGGATCTTCATCTGAACCCTCATGGGCCAGAGTGTACCTGCCCTTGACCAGCCATGCGCTGCTTCGGAGCGTCAGCGTGCCCTCACCCGACTGCTTGGAAGTGCGGGCCGGAAGCGATCCGTCCATGTTGTCGGCGGCAAGCTTACCGGTTATGCCGAGGTGAGCATTGGCCCCCTTCTCGCCTCGCCACACAGTGCCGGACCACGCTGCCGTGGCCTCCGCGATCCCGCCCGCCTTGCCGGCGGCGGCCGAGTTGAGGCTTACAAAATCGGCAGCCGTGTACTGACCCGACACCGAGAGCATGCCTCCGAATACCTGAGTCTGCGCGCCGGCGAGCGCCACCCATCCCAAATCCTCGGAAGACCCGATCTTTGAGGCCACTACCTCTGCGTTCACGTTGACAGGGCCCATCTTGATCCAGGTCCGGGCGCCGCCCATGTCCAGTTGAAACTGATCCTTGGTCGCCCTCATTCCCTGCGCCACAAGGCCCACGTTCCGGCCCAGGCTGAGCTCTGCCGCCCCGCCAGCAAGCTTGTGACTGCTTATGGAAAGCCCCGAACTGACCGTGTTCATCCCATAGAAGCCGGTAGCTGTGCCTGTAGACGTGCCCAGCTTGCCGCCCCAAGCGGCCACGCCTCCATAGAGCGACCTGCCCGCCAGATACAGCCCCGACAGAACCGGCACAGTAGTGTCGCCCAGCTGCAGAGAGACGCCGCCCGCCCTGGCCGACACAGTCCACTTGTCGAGCCTCTCGCCCCACGGGCCGATGACTATCGCGTCGTCGGGTATCCCCCATGTAGACCCGGTAAGCCTCAGGCGTCCTTCAAGATACAGGGGGCCGAGCCCGCCGCCTGCGACCAAGTTAGTCTCATTGGCCACCCTCAGCGTAGTCTGCCAGTATACCTTGAACAGCGAATCGCCGCTGATTGACCACTTGGGCTGCTCCGCGCACATCGCAGGCAGAGAGATCCCAAAGATCGCGACCAGTATCGCGACCACCACTGCCGCACTCGGATTCATCGAGGTTCGCATCCGCCGCACCTCCCGGCGCATCCCCAACGTGGGCTATGCGCCTGTACTCGTCTGTAATAATACAGCGGATGAACCATGATTTCCTCTATATAAAGCAAAATCGCCCGGGTGATAACGAGATCCCCCGGGCGATGCGGATATGAAGCGCTTGGTGTAGCTAGAACGAATAACCCACGGTGAACGCGATCTCCGTGCCGGCGATACCGCCTGTAAGGCCCATGGTGGCGTCTACGCCGAGAAAGAGCGGATCCGATAGCGCCATCCGCGCGCCGAGCCCGGCTACGAGCCCGCCGGCCGCCATGTCGAGGCGCTGACGGAACATGAGGCTACCATGAAGCCCCAGGCCCGTCACACCGGCCTTCTCGGCATACAACCCTGCTGCAATGGTCTCGCGCGTGTGCATGTGGTTACCCATCAACCTGCCTTCGAACACCGGGCCCGCAATGACGGTGCTCCTGTAGAGAGCCAGCTTGTACCTGGCCGCCACATCGTACCCGCTGGGCAGCACAGTATAGGCCCCTTCGAGAGACGAGCCCCGGCCCAGGTCATACCGACCGCCCAATGTGAAGTTGATGTCGCCGTCCCGCGATATATAGCCCGCCGAAACGTGCGTCGCGCCGGCAAACCCACTCGCCGTCACGAGAATCGCTAGAGCAACGAATGGTATGACATACTTCTTCATGTTGTTCCTCCTTTGCTGCACATGTCCGCACATCGTTGGCGATTATGGAAACACCGGATCCAGTACGAGGTCGAGCCGCCCCTCCGGGCGGCCCGCGATCTCATATCTTGTTGAGAAAGTCGCGCTTAGAATGCGTAGCCTACGCCAATCGAGAAGAGCGCCTGCTTGCTGACGTACTCTACCTGGCCCTTAACGGCGATCTTGTCGGTGATCCTGAAGTTGATTCCGCCCAAGCCGCCAATGTGGTCGGTGACCGGGGCCTCGTCTGCGGCCTTCACCCAGTACATGACCTGGCCGAAGATGGTGCCCGTGTCGCCCAGAGGCTGCTCCGCGAAGACGCCCGCGCCGTAGTTCACAGCCGGCTCTTCGGCAGGCTTCAGGAACTTGCTGTCATAGTTCGCGCCCACGACCGCGCCGAGCTTCAGAGCGTCCAGGTTAGCCAGGGCGTACTTGGCGTATCCGCCCACTAGGAAGTTGGCGCCGTACCTGGTGGCGGTCTCTGTTGTGGGAGCGACCTTCTCGACGATCTTGATGTAGCCGTTAGCCGACACGCTGAGCTTGTCCATGACATCGAAATCCACCGCGAGCGTAAGGGCAGGAAGCTTCCCGACCCAGGAGCCATCCTCTGCGGTGCTTGAGACGCTGGGGATGATCCCAATGCCGCCGCCGATGTAGTTTGCAGCGGAAGCAAATGTGCTGGCGGCGAGTACCAGCACTAGCGCTAGTGTTACTATTGTCGCCTTCTTCATTTATACCCCTCCTTGATGACAAGGTGTCGCTGGTTCATATTCTAGCCTGCAGCGCAAACTCCTTCGACTCCCCTCAAAGAAAGTGTGCTAAATACGGATGATTTGCGCTTGTATGGGCGGAAAAAGCGGGCATTGGCTACACCGCCCACAGTTTCTTCTTGGCCCCACAGCTGAAGGAGTTTCGCCGTCTCCACAGAATTTGTATGTTGTACCAGCATCATCTTGCTATGGAGGAGGATCAGCATGTTTCGAAGACTGAGGCTGAACGTGGCTCTTGTGGTCACACTGCTCGTCCTGGCTATGGCCGTGCCGGCCATGGCAGCTGACGGCAAGTTCACTATCGTCCATGTCAACGATGTGCACGGGCACATCGAGCCGTTCCTGAGGACCGGCGCTAAGGAGGACGTCGGGGCGCTGGCCAAGGTGGCAGTGTACCTCGAAGGGCTGCGCAAGGAGAACGACAGCATTCTGCTGCTCTCGGCAGGCGACATGGTCCACGGTACCAACGTCGTCAACCTCTTCGGCGGGCTACCCATGGTGGAGATCATGAACCACATGGGCTTCGACGCCATGGCCCTGGGCAACCACGAGTTCAACTACGGGCAGGAGCAGCTGCTCTCACTTGCCAAAGCGGCCAAGTTTCCGTTCATCTCCGCGAACGTCGTGCGCGACGACGGAACCGTCTTCATAGGCGACTACAACATCTTCGACGTCGGCGGAGTCAAGGTCGGAGTGTTCGGCCTGTCTCCCACCGATACGCCCATCCTTACCCATCCCAAGGACGTAGTGGGGCTGCAGTTCCTTTGCCCCGGAGTCGTCGCGGCCAGAATGGTGGAGGTTCTTGAGGGTCAAGTCGACATAATCGTGTGTCTGTCGCACCTGGGCTATGAGGACGACAAGGTCATAGCCGCGGAGGTTCCCGGCATCGATGTCATCGTGGGCGGCCACTCCCACACCACTCTGGCAAAGCCCGAGGTGGTTGGAGGCGCCATCATAGTGCAGACCGGCGACTGGGCCGAAAACGCAGGCGTACTCAACCTGGTCGTCGCCGGCGGCAAAGTAGTCTCGTTCGACGGCGGGCTCGTCCAGATGAAGGCAGACATGCCTGGGCCGGCCGCCGATCACCCCGTGGGAACGACGCTCGCCAAGTACAATGCCGCGCTGGCCGAGAAGATGGCCGTCAAGGTAGGCAGGACCGAGGCGGCGCTGGACGGCGAGCGCGCCAACGTGCGCACCCGCACCACTAACCTGGCCAACCTGATCACCGACGCCATGCTGGAAGCCACAGGCGCCGACGTGGTCATCGCCAACGGCGGCGGAATCCGCGCCAGCATCAAGGCGGGCGACATCACCTTGGGCGACATCTACACCGTGTTGCCCTTCGACAACACGCTGACGGCCATTGAGCTCACCGGCGCTAAGATCGTCGCCGCCCTCGAGCACGGCCTGTCCGCCTATCCCGCGCAACTCGGCGGGTTCTCGCATGTGGCCGGCATGACCGTCAAGTTCGACCCCGCCAAGCCTGCGGGCTCGCGAGTAGTCGAGGTGCTTGTGGCCGGCGAGCCCATCGTGCCCGACAAGCTGTACATACTGGGCACCAATGACTTCATGGCGGCCGGCGGCGACGGCTACGTATGGTTCACCGAGTCCAACCCGGTGTTCTCATCAGGCGCCATGCTCCGCGATATCCTGGCTGAGTACATCGAGGCGCGCGGCACCGTAGTAGCCCCGACCGAGATGAGGATACAGCCCATCCAGTAAAACCAGAGTTCAGAAGCACAGTGCGCACGAACGCCCGGGATAGCCCCGGGCGTTCCTTTGTTCTTGGTAATCTTGCGTTTCTGCGACTTCCTGGGCCTTTGGCCGTTCGCCTCTGCTGCCCTATCCGCCGTACCCCTCCAGGCTCTTCATTATCTGGCGGTACCTCTGCGACAATGTAGACACCGACACTTCGTATTTCCGCGCCACGCTGGCCTGTGTCACCGGCTCATTCTGCGACACCGCGGACGCGTATTCCACCGCGGCTGCCCACGTGCTCGCGTGCACCACATTAGGGCGCTCCCGGTTCACGTAGTCGCACCACATCTTGGCCGACGCGAATATCTGGTCCTCGGTGTATCCATCGCGCCGCATCATCTCATCAAGCAGGCTGGCGACTGACCATTCCTTGGGGCCCAGCGCCTTAGCGGACGCGACTTCGCTCTGCCCGCTTTCCTCGGACGTCACCTGCCCCCAAAGGTCCGCTACATCGACCCATGGCGCCCCTGCGCGGCGCTTCAAGTTCTCGTGGTAGTCCACATCCTTGAGCAGTTCCGCGACAAGCCTCCGCCCCAGCCCCGACTGGACCGCGTCGCGCGGGCTCGATCCTAGTAGCAGCGGAAGCGGCGTATCGGCCCAGCTTGCGTAATGCTCAACCATGGCCTCATAGGCAACGCTGTCGATCCTCGCGATGGCCCTCTGCCTTTCGTCCGATCGCAGCGGCCCCGGCCTTCGGCGCCCGCCCTGGGGCGCCGCGTACCTGGCCGTCGCCTTGCGTATCAGGCTCACACACACACCCAGCGTACTGCGACTTTCCGCGTACACGGTGAAGGTGTCGCCGTCAAGCCGTATGAGAGCTACATCGTCGGGGCCATATGGAGCTACTCCCGCCTGGTCCTGGCTCCGCTGGGGCCTGATCCAGGCGAACTCCCACCCGTCAACGGCGCTACGCACCCCGCGCATGCGGAGTACAGCCTGAGTTGCCCGCCCGACATCCTCGACCTTGATAAACGAACGGTACAGAGTGCGCCTGGGCTGCTCGAGCTCGCGCTTCGTGCCCTCCGCGGGCGCACCCGCCTCGCCGAGGCTCGCTGTATCATCGTCATCGTCATGTATGCGTTCGCCGTCGGAGTTCCAGGCGGAAAGCATCAGCCGAGCCAGCCTGCGCAGGCTGAGGCCTGAGCTTTTCAGGAAGTCGCTCCAGCTGCCCTCATAACCTTGCACGCGCAGGTTGCGGTAAACATGCCCCACAACTCGAAGCACATACCGCAACAGAGGCCTGGGGATCTCCAGAGCGGTGGCGCCGATGGTGTAAACATCATCCACGGCGAGTAGCCGTGTCACCACCGCCGACCACCTCAGGATGCCGACGCCAATGCCGGGCGCTATCACATCATACGACCGCCCGCTCAGCACATCCCGCAGCGCTATGCGGTCGTCGGATACCAGCCTCTCCACCTCATAAAGCGACAGGCTCGAACACGCCCACTGGGCATACGAAAGTTCCTCCCACTCGTCCAGCTCGCCGTCGGCCAGCGACGCCAGGAAGGTGTCGACCAAAGTGGCGCCGACATCATCGTCCTCGTAGTCAAGCACCAACCACTCGATGAACTCGTTTTCCAAGTCGTCCGGTTCATCCTGAGCGTCGACGGAAGCGCCGTCGGGCCACTCCTCATCTTCGTCCATAGTCTCCGACATGAACTTGCGCAGGCCGGCCGCAGCCACGGCCCCGAACTCCGACCCATTGACGAAAGCCATCAGGCGCTCCGTGAGCCGCCTTAACCTAATCTCGATCCTCTTCTTTTCGAAGTCAACCACATTTCCTTGTTCTGACACCAGGAGCCCTCCTGCTATAAAACGGGAACTCAACATGCCGCTAATCTAGCCTATTCTCCGCCCCGCCGAAAACTCCTTGAAGGTCGTCGCGTGTCCTCCGCACCCCTTGTCTATCCGGAAGGTCCTGCACAAAGGCGCGAAGGCTCCTTCCGTCCGGAGCGCGCATATCGGGCTCCAGATCGAGCAGGGGTATGAGCACGAACGACCTTTCCCACATCCTCGGATGGGGAATCGTCAGGTCGGGACGGTTCACCGCGAGGTCGCCCACCATCAGGATGTCCACATCGATGGTGCGAGGGCCCCATCTCACATCCACTGACCGCCTGCGCCCCAAGGCGCCTTCGATCCGCCTTGCCAGCGCAAGGAGGTCGTCAGGATCCAGATCAGTAAGCGCCCGGACCACGCAATTTAGGAAAGCAGGCTGATCGACAGGGCCCCACGGCTCAGTCTCGTATATCCCCGACACCGCATGCCGCGCAAGCCCCGGAGCATTGTACATCATCTCGCACGCCCGCGCCAGATATCCTAATCTGTCGCCGAGGTTCGAGCCCAGGCCAAAGTAAACCGGCAATTCCTCCCGCGCCACTTTCTGTCGGTTCCCTCCAGTCTTCCATTGAAGCGGCCATGGTATGCCTTCTACACGACTTCGGCCAAAGCTCCCGATTCCGCCATAGGCAGCATCACTATGGCGGCGTTAACCCTGGCGCGGGCGAAAGCCTCCCGCATAGCCGAAGCCACAGGCTCTGCCGGCTCGCCCGCGCCTATCAGGGCCATTATGGACGGGCCTGCGCCGCTCATGTACGAACCTATCGCGCCCGAATCGCACGCTGCCTTCATGGCATTGACCATCCCGGGCACCAATCCCGAGCGGTAAGGCTGGTGAAGCCTGTCGTCAAACGCGTACCTTAAGTTGGCATAGTTGCCCGATGCCAACGAGGCCACGAGCAGGGCCGTACGCCCCACGTTAAACACAGCGTCGGAATGGGGCACATTCCCCGGCAGCACGTTACGGGCTGCCATGGTAGACACCGGGAAATCGGGCACGGCCACCACTGCGCACATGCTGCCGCAAACCGGCACTCTGGCCCACAGCACGCGCGCCCCCACAAACGATGACGCGGTGATCCCGCCAAGTATGCACGCTGCGGTATTGTCCGGGTGCCCCTCGATCCTGGCGGCCGTGTTCAGGAGTCGCTGCAGGTCCGGCGCAATCCCCATGAATGCATCAGCAGCCATGAGCCCGGCCACAATAGCCGCCGCGCTGCTTCCAAGGCCTCGAGCCACAGGTATCCGGTTGAAGATGCGCACGTGCACCGCCGGCGCGGTTTGCCCGGCGTCGCGAAACGCAGTCGCAAACGCCCGAATGGCCAGGTTATCACGGCCAGTAGGGATCCCCAGCGAAACCTGCGTTCCGTCTGAGTCAACCGTGATCGCCCTCGACTCGCCGTCGGCCGCACGCTCGAACGTCAGCTCATCGCGGAGTTCCATGGCAAGCCCCAAAGAATCGAATCCCGGCCCCATGTTGGCCGAGGTAGCCGGCGCGCGGACTACGACCTTATCCACTGACATACGTCAACACCTCACTTGAATGCGCGTGTCGGCCTGCGCGAGCATCCTCATGCCGGCCAGCCTTCAGCTCAATCAATCCCTACACACGATGCCGGCCAGCCTACAACCGAAGCAGCCTCATCACACCCTCGCGGTCAGCATCTATGGCATCACGCACCCGCGGTGCGCTCTCTATGGCTGTAGACGGATCCTTGAGCCCGTTGCCGGTAAGCACGGCTACGGCGCATTGCCCGTCCTGAAGACGGCCGTCGCGCGCCATCTTGGCAAGCCCCGCCACTGCAGCGCACGACGCCGGTTCGGCAAACAAGCCTTCTGCTTGGGCGAGGAGGCGGTAGGCCTCGAGGATTTCGTCGTCAGTCACGGAATCTATGAACCCTCCGGAATCATCGGCGGCGGCCCGGGCACTCGCCCAGCTCGCGGGGTTTCCGATCCTTATGGCAGTGGCTATGGTCTCCGGATGCTCCACCGGCCGCCCGAGCACTATGGGCGCCGCCCCGGCAGCCTGGAACCCAGCCATTCGAGGCAACGCACCTATGCGGCCGGCGGCAGCGCACTCCCGGAACCCCTTCCAGTACGCCGTAATGTTCCCCGCATTGCCCACGGGAATCGCCAGCCAATCCGGCGCCATGCCTGTCGAGCGCTCCGGACATTGGGTACCCTGCGTGTGCTGCGTACCCTGCGCTCCCGAACTGAGCTGATCCACTATTTCGAAAGCAGCAGTCTTCTGTCCTTCAATGCGCCACGGGTTGACCGAGTTGACCAAAGTGGCGAGCCCCGCGTCGGCCAGCTCCCTCACAATCGCCAGGGCCTGGTCGAAGTTGCCCCTGATCGGCACGACCTCTGCCCCGTGGACGATTGCCTGAGCCAGCTTGCCCATGGCGATGGCCCCATCGGGTATCACTACGACACAGCGAAGCCCCGCGCGCGCGGAGTAGGCTGCGGCGGAGGCTGAGGTGTTGCCGGTGGAGGCACATATGACCACGCGGGCCCCGTCTGCGACAGCCCTAGATATCGCCGCAGTCATCCCCCTGTCCTTGAACGATCCGGTGGGATTGGCGCCCTCCAGCTTGAGGCGGATATCGGCCCTGACTCCCAGTCGCCGGGCCAGAGCGGGCGCAGGGATGAGAGGCGTGCCGCCTTCAAGCAACGTGATCACGGGCGCGCCGGGGTCAAGCGGCATATACTCTCTGTATTCTTCGATGACTCCACGCCAAAGTCTCACAAACCCACACTCCCAGCGGCAAATAGCATCCTGTTCATTTCCGAACAGCTTTTTCGAGCAACCAGTTCAGATCCTGCCTGGTTTGACGGAGGCCATTTGTCCGAATTCGCGTCGGCAACGGCGCCTCCTGCACAGGGCCGCTTTCACCACCGCGCGTTCGGGCGAAGGCACCGCCAGGTGTTCGGTCCAGATTCGGATCCCTTCAGGCGATCCCGGTAATGCATAGACAGCTACAGACCCTACAGTCCCAGGCAGTACAACTCCAGACCCTACAGCTCCACCCGGCGGAATGCGCGCTCCGCCCCTGCCATTAACAGGCGATATGAGAGGACCGACAGCGCCGCGAAAAATACGAACGTGCACCACATCACCGCGTGCTGGTCAAATCCTGCCGACAACACCTTTATCACTGCGTAGCCCGCGCCCGCCGCTATGACAGTCACCACAGCCATGGCGATGAGCGCGTTCAGATTGCTCTTCATCGCCCTCTGCGGGTTATCCCAGGTAAGGTAAGGGCGCATCATGTCGATATACAGCGATACTAGCGACGCCCACGTCGACCCCGCCACACCGATCAGCACTCCCATTGCGAGCGCGGCCAGGTCAAGCCGGAGAATCAGCTCCATCACCACCACGAGCGGCAACATAGATAGAACCTGAAACGCCAGCGTGAACATGATCTTCCCGATCACCTGGCGCCGAAACGATACAGGGATCACCTTGTACACCCAGTACTGCAGCCCATCACGGGAGAACCCAGATGAAGCCACCGCATTGATACCGGATACGAACACGATCACGGCGGCAAAGACCAATGCCCTGGCGGCCGCGAATTCGGGCGCCGCCATGAATCCGGCAAATCCGGGAATCTCGGCGAACGGGTTGCCCGCGCCCGCTCCCCCTCCGGCGATGAACCACACGGCCATGAGGCCCGGGAATACCACCACATTGGCCAGGCCGTTCAACAGGAACGTGGGTGTGCGCACAAACAGCCACATGTCCTTGAGGGCTATCGCAACCTCCGGCGAACGCTGCACCCACCATGCGGCAGGCAGAGCCAGATCCGCGGCGCCTGCCCCGGCATAACCAGCCCGCGCCGGCCCAGCAGCCATCGGCTGCTGCCCGCCCCGGCGCGCCCATCGGCCCGCACCCGCACCTGCGCCTGCGTCTGCTCCTGCGTCTGCTCCTGCTCTCCCACCCCTTGCTCCCGCTCTCGATACCGCCACCTCGCCGCCGGCTGCGAGGGCCGAGTAGAACAACCGCGAACCGAGCGCCACGGCTAGCATGAGCGCGCCGGCTGACACAGCGACCAGAATGGCCAGGTTGCCCAGCCCGGCGGCAGTGCCTGCCTTCGACAGCGAAAACGAAGCCCACAGGCTGGGAGGAAAGCGCATGGCCACCGACCGCGACAGGCTGTCCTGCACCGTCATGAGGTAGTTGAGCATGTCCGCCTCGCTGTGAGGCGCCTGGTGCATGATGTAGTATTGGAACCAGAAGTAAACCCCGAAGAAGATCGCTGTGCCGAGGAACATGAAGAACGTGCGGCTCTTGCGCACATTCACGAAGCGCATGAGCACGATGGCCGCTGCGGCATCGATGGCTAGAGGAATCACGGGCGTCAGCAGGAACACCGGTATGCAAGTTATCCAGAAGAGCAACCCCGCCCCCGACCGCAATCCGTATACGCAGAAGGCCGGCACAAGCACCAGCGCCAGCGTAATATACTCATTGATCAGCACTACGCCGAACCGGGCCAGCACTACCGTAGACGCCGGCAGAGGCAGCGGAGTGAGTATCGACGAATCGCGCGAGAAGTAAAACCCGCCGATCACCCAGAACAACCCGAGTATCAGCACGAACACCTGCCCGGCTACGATCGCAAGCGTCAGGACCATGTTTCCCTGGCCCAGAGGTTCGACGTTGGAGAACATGGCGCTGAGCAGCGCAACGTACCCGGCCATCAGAGTCACAACTCCCGTGCCGACCCCAAACGCAATCAGTATTGGTTCCCAGAGACCCTTCTTCTGTACAAGGAAGGTCTGGCGACCATACGAAAGACCGAAATTCACGTTAAGCAGCGTGCGAAACACAGCGTAGAACTGCGTCGCGCGCAGAGGCCGCGAAACATCGCCCGACTCGCTCATGACTTCTCGCCCTCCGTCAGCTCGAGGAAGAGTTCCTCCAGAGTTTTGCCCGCCTGCCCCGGAACACCTGCCTGCGCCGCCTGCCGCTTCAGATCGTCCAGCGTGCCGCAGGCGATGAGCTTACCGTGGTCGATTATGCCCACCCTGTGACATAGCCTCTCGGCCACCTCGAGGATATGGGTAGAGAAGAAGACCGTTCCGCCCTCCTCGCAGTGCCCGTTCATCATCTCCTTGAACAGATGAGAGCTCTTGGGATCCAGGCCGACCATGGGTTCGTCCAGCACCAACAGCTTCGGGTGTGACAGCAGCGCGCCCGTGAGCGCAAGCTTCTGCCGCATTCCATGGGAGTAGCTGGCGACCAAGTCGCGAACAGCGCCCTTCAGCTCGAACATGCCTAGAAGGCTGTCGATCCGCTTCGCCCTCTCCCCAGCGGGAACGCCGTAGACATCGCCCATGAAGTTCAGGTATTCCACTCCGGTGAGCCGGTCAAAGAGATCGGGGTTGTCGGGAACATACCCCATCCCGAGTTTCGCCCCGACAGGGTCCTGCACGACATCGCGACCATCCACGGCGATCCTGCCCGAATCGGGCGTCAGAAGGCCGACGATCATCTTGATAGTCGTAGTCTTGCCCGCGCCATTCGGCCCGAGAAAACCGAAAATCTCCCCCGCCTCCACATGCAAAGTGAGATCATCGACCGCCCGCCGAGATCCCTTCGCGTAGCTCTTCGAGATCCCCTCAATCCGAAGCATGCTCGAACCTCCTCGCTGCAGTTATGAAAAGTGTATACTCGCATTCTGGGAGTGTCAAACATCGTCCGTCTGGAACGCGGGTGCAACGATTATGCTTCTCAGGGCCCGGCATTTCTATCTTCCCATCGACGCGTCGGGCGGACGCATCGAGCGGACGCGTCGGGCGGACGCTCGCACAGATGGAAGCGCTGATGAGATAGGATGCCGCCGGCAGATGAGAGGACAGAGACTACCGTCTATTGCCGCTCCGGTGCAGGTCAGGTGGTCTATTGCAACCGCGTGATGCGCGGTCTCGACAGGAAAACAGACCTCGCACAGGGATGCCCTGAGCCTGAGGCCGCTGGCTCTTGGAGGCTCTAGCGCTTGGGCACCTCTAGCTGGGCCTGCAGAGATTTGCAGTTTCCACGGCGCAAAGCGGAAATTTCCTGCCGCGTAGGTGAAGAAAATTTCCGAGGCACTGGTTTCGGGCCACTTGCGTGCCATAGCGAGGAAGCCCAAGCGTCACTGCAAGCCCTTAAATAGCAAGAGGCCACCAGTACCATGCATTAAGTTCGTTTACTACCATCCGGGGACGCCTCCCTCGCTTCTGAATGTCGTTTGTTGCCGAGGTATTCCCAGCATCAGTAAGCAAGGGTCTCTTGCGCGGAGATTTTGCGCCGCATTTGTGCAGTAAATCTCCGTCGAACGCCTCCAAGGCGGAAAAAAGCTTCCCGGATACCCTCCGAGGGTATCCCGCAGCGCCGGCCACCCTGACGTCCGGCCGGACCGACCCCCGGAAGCACCTCGCAGAAGTAGCCCGAGCATCGAGTCTTCCGCGCAAGGTGCTCGTCTTGTTGGCAAGTGGGCGCGTGGCGAGGACCGTGGGCGATCTGTGCACGCAGAATCCCTTCCATCTCGGGATGGCCCCAAAAGGTGTCCCGTAGGGCACGGGACGCGATCACCGCCGATGTCGCGCACCCCTGAGGCCGGCCACGCCGCGTAGGCCACCGTCTCTCGGGCAGGGCACATGCCGCTGCGCGGCCACCGTCTCTCGGCCCGGGCACGTGCCTCACGGGGCGGGGGGGGAAATGAAAGGCCTGCGCAAACACGAAGGCGAAACCCCCGAAACCTGGATCTGGCAAGCCCCTGGGTATCCCGCCGTTGTATCATATCTCCTCAGGCGACAAGAATTCTTGCGCAGCTTGCAGGTATGAGGACATTCAGTGGAGAATTATGCATTCACGTTTGAGGCGCTGCCTGCACGGTATCGCAATGGGCTCGCCACACATATTTACGAGGAGGGTTCCGATTTGAAGAAGTCTCTTCTGATTTCCTTGGCTTTGGTGTGTGTCCTGACCGTCTCGATCGGCGTCTATTCCGCGAGCGACCTGATACTAGCCACGGGAGGCACTGCCGGCACCTACTATCCGCTCGGCGGGGCCATCGCCAACATCGCAAACAAGCGAATTTCCAAGATGAACATGGCCGCCCAGTCCACCGGAGCATCTGCTGAGAACGTTAGGTTGATCAACAAGGGCGAAGCGGATCTGGCTCTGGTGCAGAATGACGTAGCGGACTATGCCTACAACGGAACCGAGACTTTCGAAGGCAAGCCCATCAAGACGTTTGGCGCCATTGCTTCGCTGTACCCCGAGGTCATCCAGTTCGTGGTGCGTGCAGACGGCCCCATCAAGACTTGGGCCGACGTTCGCGGCAAGCGTATCTCTGTGGGCGCTCCCGGCAGCGGAACAGAGGCAAACGCCCGTCAGATTCTCGACATCTACGGCATGACCTACGCAGATGTTGAGGAGCAGTTCCTCTCATTCGCTGAGAGCGCCAACCAGTTCAAGGATGGGCACATCGATGGGTTCTTTGTCACGGCCGGCGTGCCCAACCCAGGGATAACCGACGTGTCGACCCAGCACAAGATCAAGATCCTGTCGATGCCGGCCGACAAGATGAAGCAGCTTACCACCAAGTATCCGTTCCTAGTCGCAGCCACGGTTCCGGCCAACTCCTATCTGAACCAGACGGAAGCAGCCACCACTCCCGCGGTCATGGCGATACTCATAGCGGGCAACGCTGTGCCTGAGGCCGATGTGTACCAGATAACCAAGATCCTCTTCGAAAACGACGGCGACCTCGCGAAAGCCCATGCCAAGGGAGCCGAGATCAAGCTGGCCACTGCTCTCAACGGGCTTTCGACGCCTCTGCACGCAGGGGCAGCCAAGTACTATCGGGAAAAGGGAATCCTCAAGTAAGGCCCATTAGTCTGTTTGACAACCGGCGCGCTGAGCGTCGCAGGTCTACGGTGAGCACCCAGCGTGCCTGACGAGGTGAACAGGAAGCGCGGCAGCGTATGAGAGAAGCTTCGAGCGCTGCCGCGCATTCATTCAGAAATGAGCATGAGGCCAAACCGTTTCCGACTGACCATGCCGATTCCCCTTATAGTCGCGTTGGCAGTAGTTTCCGTGATAGTGCTCGTGATGGCGCTCGTGCGCCCACACGCCATGGTGCTTCAAGCAGTAGCCAGCGGAGGGCGGTTACTATACGAACACCAGGTGGCGCCGGGCGATGAGTTTGAGATCAGTTATACGCACTCAGTAGCCAGGACCGTTGTTCTGGAGAAGTTTCGCGTCACACCTGATAGGCAGATTCTGCTGTATGAAACGGTCTATCAGGACTTTGGCGCAGGTCTGCCGAGCGAACTGGACGAAGGAGCGCAGGTGGAGGTGGCCCCCGGCGGGGTACGAATCACCGGGATGAAGAGAGTCATGAGCTCAATTCCGCTTCGCGTCGGCAGTATTGCACGGCATCAGATCTCTTGTGGCAGCGATGTCGTCGACCTCATATCCCTGGTCGAATCCGGTGAGCGCGTCGACATTGCCGTTGCCGCGAAAGCCATGTTGCCGTACACGAGGAGGTAGTACTCGCTTTGGGCACCAATTATGACGACCGCAAGAGATTACCCGAAACCGAAGACGCAGTAGACATAGACGAAATACTCGCGAAATACGACCGCGAATCGGCCACTCGGCATCTGGCCGGCTGGTTGACATGGGCCGTAAGGATAATCGCCCTAGCATTCGCCATCTTCCAGCTTTACACCGCGATCCGGGGAGAGCGTCCGCCCCAGATTCAGCGCGTCACTCACCTGGGATTCGTCCTGACCCTGACCTACCTGCTGTATCCCCCAACCACGAAGGGGCGCGATAAGTTCTCATGGTTCGATCTGCTGCTTGCGATAGCAGGCGCAGGCGTGGCGGCCTATTATCTCACCAACTACCAGCATCTGATGACACGCGCCGGCGACTACACCACGATGGACATGTTCGTCGGAGCCATCGCCATCCTGCTCGTGCTGGAGGCTGCACGCCGGGTGGTAGGTCTGCCCATCGTGGTGATACTCTGTGTGTGCCTGCTCTATGCCTACTTCGGCAAACGGATGCCGGGCTTTTTGAGGCACCGCGGGGCGTCTTTTGAGCGTCTGACGACCCACATGTTCTTTACGACTGAGGGCATACTCGGCATCCCGCTGGGTGTGTCGTCCACGTTCATATTCCTCTTCATCATGTTCGGCGCCTTCCTTGAAAAGACGGGCATTGGCCGCTTCTTCATTGACCTGGGCAATGCTGTCGCCGGCAAGCAGCGCGGCGGGCCCGCCAAAGTGGCCGTGTTCACGTCCGCGCTGGAGGGCACGGTTTCGGGCAGCTCTGTCGCCAACACCGTGGGCAGCGGCAGTTTCACGATCCCTATGATGAAGAGCCTTGGTTACCGGCCAGAATTCGCAGGCGCCGTCGAGGCCGCGGCCTCCACTGGCGGCCAGATCATGCCGCCCATCATGGGCGCCGCCGCCTTCCTCATGGCAGAGTTCCTGAACATCCCGTACGTCCAGATAGCGAAGGCCGCCATCATCCCGGCGATCCTCTACTTCACTGGGATCTGGATAGGCGTCGATCTGGAGGCGGCCAAGTCCGGCCTCAGAGGCCTTCCCAAGGAACTTGTGCCCAGTTTCTGGCGGGTCATGCGCGAGCGCGGGCAGCTGATCCTGCCCATCATCGGCATGATTTTCTTCCTCACTACGGGCCGGACTCCCACCAAGGCCGCCCTGTACGGGATCATCCTTGCAGTGCTGGCCGGGGTGCTCAAGAAAGAGGTAGTCGCAGCCGACGGTGAGGACAGATCCGACTACACCCTATTCGACAGGATCACAGGGATAATCATTGCGTTCTCGGCAGGCGCGTTCGCACTGCGCGAGTTCCTCACGATCCCGCTGTGGCATGCCATGCTGATTGCCGCGGTTCCACCGGTCGTATATCACGGAGCGCTGCGAATCGCCGCCGGAGGCGACCCAACAGAGCGAGGGGGCCAGTTCGCTCGACTTGCGGACGCAGCACAGCTCATCCTGCCTGCACTCGGAGCTGTGTACATGCTGGCGATAGGCGCCGGCACACAGGCGATGATCGTATATGCGGCGGGCATGTTCTTCCTCAGCCGGGCGCTCACCGGCGAGCCTCAGGTGAGCCTGAAGGGGCTACTCGGAGTGCTGGAGCAGGGCGCGAGAGGTGCAGTGGGTGTGGCAGTGGCATGCGCGGGCGCCGGCATAATCGCCGGCACAGTCACGCTCACCGGCATAGGCCTTAAGCTTGCGACCGGCCTAGTGGATCTATCGGGCGGCAGTGTGATCCTGACGCTCTTCTTCACGATGATCACATCGATCATCCTCGGTATGGGCGTCCCGACCACGGCCAACTACATCATCACATCGACCATCGCGGCGCCCGCCCTGGCCGCTCTGGCCATCAACGGAGTGCCGATTGCCCCGATTGCCGCGCACATGTTCGTCTTCTACTTTGGCATTGTGGCTGACATCACGCCCCCTGTGGCGCTGGCCGCCTTTGCGGGCGCAGGCATCGCCAAGGCCGATCCGTACAAGACCGGCATCGATGCGACGAAACTGGCGATTGCAGCCTTCCTAGTGCCGTATTTCTTCGTATACAGCCCCGACTTGTTGCTGCTCAACCCGTCTTGGGCGCATACTCTCAGGGTCGCTCTCGGATCGTTCGTCGGGATGATAGCCATCGGCGCAGGGGTAGCAGGGTGGCTACGGACCCACTCACCATGGTGGGAACGGATAGTGTTCATCGCGGCAGGCCTGCTGTTGATCGACCCCAGTGTCACTACTGACATCATCGGCGTCGCGCTGATGGCGGGCGCGTTCATCACGCAGACCATCCGCCTCAAAGCCGGTGGAACTAATCCGCCGAAGAGCCCGGGCGCGCAGATGAGGCGGGCAGCGTAAAGCAAGTAACCTGAGCATCGCAACAAAACCGGCGGCCGTCGCGCTGCTGCTGACGCCAAAATCACACAGTCAGCGCGAACGGCCGCCGTTCGTTTTCACTCCACTGTCCTCAGTCGTGTTCTCCCTCGCCCTGTCTCCTAGCCCCGTCTCGGCGTCCCGCCCTACTTACTCTCGCTTACTCTCGGCCTCTGCCACGGGGCAATCCGCCTCATCACACTCGTTGATCTTGGCGCGCAGGGCCTCGGCGGCGTCTTCTGGGGTGGCTATGTTGATATAGAAGCCGGAGCCCCACTCGAATCCCGCCACTTTGGTCAGGCGCGGCACGATCTCGAAATGCCAGTGGTTGTAGCGTTCGTCTCCCGCCGACGCCGGAGGCGTGGTATGCAGCACGCAGTTGAACGGCGGGTCGCCCAGCACCTGAGCGAGCGCCCAGAACACACGCCTGAACACGCGTGCGAGGTCCATGAATTGGCCCTTCTCCATTCGCTCGAAGAAGGGATCATGATGCTTGGGCATGATCATGATCTGAAACGGCAGATACGAGGCATATGGCGCAAATGCGATAAAGTGCTCTGACTCGTGTATGATGCGCCTGCCGTCTGCACGCTCCTGCCTGATCACATCACATAGCGGGCAGCGTTCCTTGTAACGGAAATAGTCTTCGGAACTCTCCAGCTCCTCCAGCACTCGCTTGGGCACTACAGGAAGACCAATCAACTGCGAATGGCCGTGAGGCTGCGACGCGCCTGCTTCTTTGCCGTAGTTCTTGAAGATCAGCACGTAGCGCAAAGACGGATGGCGCATGAGATTGATCAGCCTGTCGCGATACGACCAGAAGATCTCCTCGAACTCCTTATCGGTTGCCGTCCCCCAAGTATGGTTGTGCCGCGGCGACTCAACGATCACCTCGTGCACGCCGAACCCGGTTGCCATGTCGTACATGCCCTCACCTATACGCTCCAGCGGCGTGTCGGGATCGAGCGCCGAGAACTTGTTGGGGATCACCCTTATCCACCAATCGGGCGTATCGCGCTGACTGCCTGCATGCCTGTAGGCCGCCACCTCCGGCGGGGTCATCGCCTCATTGCCCTCGCAGAACGGACACTTGGGGTCGCGCACGGGCATGTCGGAGGGTGTCACCGGGCTTGGGCTTGAGAGCTGGCTCGGTCTTTTGGCTCTCTCAGTTGCGATGATCACCCACCTGCGGGTGATGGGGTCCTTCCTTAGTTCGGACATTGGCTCACCTCTTCAGCACAGAATGTAGACCGGTCGCACCTGCAGCATCGCTAGCGTGCCGGCGCAATCTCATGGTACATCGCAAGGTAATCGTGGGTCGACCGCCCCCACGAATAGTCAGCTGTCATGCATCGTATGCGCATGGCGAGCATCGCTTCAGGGTCTCGGAACACCGCCAGTGCACGCTGCATGGCTGCATACAGTTCATGAACTGAGTATTCCCAGAACACGAAGCCAGTGTCGGGCTCGTGCACTGAATCGCGCAGCCCGCCGACTGCCCGCACCACGGGAATCGAGCCGTATCTCATGGATATCATCTGCCCCAGTCCGCACGGCTCAAACCTCGACGGCATGAGGAAAAAGTCGGCCCCCGCGTAGATCTCATGGGCGAGATAGTTGCTAAATGCCAGTTTGATACCGATTTTGCCTGGGCGCGCACCGGCAAGAAGCCGTAGTGCTTCCTCGTACTCGGGCGAGCCCGTCCCCAAAATCACAAACTGCACATCTGAATCCGCCATCCGCGATGCGGCCTCGATCAGAATGTCTACACCCTTCTGCTCGAACAGACGCCCCACGAAGCCGAACACAGGCGCTCCGGGCCTGTATTCCAGGCCGAACCTGGCCAGGAGGGCCTTCTTGTTCTCCTCGCGCGCTTGGATGCGCTCCGCGTCATAGTTGGCCGTGAGCAGGGTGTCGGTCAGCGGGTTCCATTCATCGTAGTCGATGCCGTTGAGTATGCCCCGGATCACCTCATGCCTTGCGCCCAGCACTTCATGGAGACCCATTCCGAACTCGCGCGTCTGGATTTCGTGGGCGTAAGTGGGCGATACGGTGCTGATTCTATCAGAATACATGATTGCGGCTTTTAGGATATTGAACTTGCCGAAAAACTCGGCCCCGCTCGGGCCGAAGTGGTCCCACGGCAAGGACGAGTAGATGAAGTCATCCCAGTCGCCGGTACCCTGGAAGGCCAGGTTGTGAATGGTAATGACAGTTCCGGGGTCGCCCGGACATCCGTATACCCTGCAGTAGACCGGCAGAAGGCCAGTGTGCCAGTCGTTGGCGTGCACAATGTCCACATCGAGCTGCCGCGCCAGCTCATACGAGGCCTTGGCGAAAAACATGAACCGCCTCATGTCGTCGGGCGAGTCATATGGCTTTTCGCGGGCAAAGTATGCGCCATTGCGGATAGTGTAGAGCGTGAGGTTGGGAGCGATCTCGACGCGTCCGACTTGCCCTTCCTCTCGCCCATATCCCATGGGGGGGTAGACTGATCCCCACTCCTCAAAAGACAGCCCGTTCCATTTAGCAGTCTCGTACTTGGGCATCACGAGGTGTACATCGCACCCAGCCTGAGCCAGAAACCTGGGCAGACTTCCCGCAACGTCCGCCAGGCCGCCCACCTTCATATACGGGTTGACCTCTGAAGAAGCAAAGAGCACTCTCACGCGAAGCATACCTCCTCATGTAGCTGTTGTTACCGCACTATTCGCATTTGCCTGTCGACTCAGAATCGTCCTGCCCATACTCGGCGGAGCCGGCAGGCGCGGCGGGCGCCGAGGGTTCGTAGGTGTAGGCTGGGAGGTCTTCATCGCTCAGGACCCTCTGAAGACGCGCATAGGCCTCCGCGCACCTGCGCCTGTGGCCCTCGAACCGCCTTTCCGGATAGTCGCCGGCAGTCCCAGTATACATGAGAAACTCCCAGTCGGAAGCCAGCATTAGCAGGAACTCGCGGAGGAACTCGTCCACATGGCCCTGCAAGTCCCAAAAATCTCCGGGCCATGGTCCAAACGGCGTCAACACCCAGCTGCCGTTGACGACGTCCTCCAGTTCCCAGATCTTCTCCCACATGGGCTTGGTCCGCTCATTCATCCACACCGAGTGATCGCAGTTCACTCCCCACGACGATTCCAACGGCTCGATCCGCTCCCGCGGCGTCGCGCCTGCACCTGCGAGTATCTGCGAACACGTGGCCAGCTTGACGCCTTCGGACTGGTGCGCAAGGCGCGACACTTCCTCCAGGAAGACCGGGCCCTCAAACCACCAGTGCCCGTACAGCTCGGTGTCGAAAGCGGTGGTAAACACAGGCGACTCTGCGTGCGATTTCGCGGCGGTCTCCTCCACATGCGCCACGAAGTGCGCCGCATGCTTCTTAGCGCGCGCCGCTGCAGCCGCCGGGTCGTATGGCTGTTTGGTCTTGAGGTCGCCGACGGAATCCGTGACCCGGTGGTACCTCATGCCGGAGCGCGGGTTCTGCTTGTGGAACTCCCTATAGGCGAAATCGCCTGGGTACCCGGTCCACTTGGACCATACCTGCGCGCATAGCTCGGGATGGCGGGGAAATATGACTAGCCGCGAATCACGACAACTGTACAGTCGATCGACCAACCGCCCCGTTGACGGCTCTTCGCGCGTGCTCTCGCCATAGTGGCTCATGGCGCGCCCGCCCTGTACCGCCATGGCATCGAGCACAGTGTAGTCATAGCCCTCATCGGCCACGAGCTGTTCCAGGCCGGGCTTGTAGGCGCACTCAGGAAACCAGAAGCCCTTAGGCTCGATGCCGAAGACCTCGGTGAACATGATCCGGCCCATGCGCACCTGAAGCCGCCTGGACTTGTCATGCTTTAGCAACGGCAGGTAACCATGGGTTGCGGCCGAGGTTGCCAGCTCAATCATACCGTCTCTGGCCAGGCCGGCAAACGCGCCGGGCAGGTCACGCCCCATGGCTTCGAACTCAGACAGGGCCAGCTTAACCTGGTCCTCCATCCAGAACGTCAGCTTGGCCAGCTCGGTGCGCCCGTCGGCCAGAAACGCGGCTCGATCCTCGCCGACGCGGCGAACTCGGTCTTTGAGATACTCCGCGAAACCTCTCTTGAAGGCGTCCGACGCCAGTTGCTGCGCCAACACCGGCGTGATGCTCACTGTTACGTTCGCAGGTATCCCCTCGCGCGCAAGACTTCGGAAACACCTCACCAAAGGCACGTAGCAACTCCATGCGATCTCGTATATCCACTCCTCGCCAAATGGCCATCTGCCGCACCCCATCACCCATGGTAGGTGACTGTGAAGCACTATCGCCAGCATAGGACGGTTCCGATCCATCATGCCCACCCCCCAGCCTTTCATGTTGTCGCCCCCGCCGGCGCCGCCGACGCCGCCGACGCTACCGAAGTTGCCGCAGGGCCTCCTCTATCCGCTCCAGCCCTTCCCTGAGAATAGCGCGGGAGCAGCCGATATTGATCCGAGCGAACCCTTCGCCGCCGGGCCCGAACATCCGACCATCGTTGACGCCCACACGTGCGCGGTTGACTAGAAAATCGCGAAGCGCGTCTGCGTCCAGCCCGAGCCCGCGGCAGTCAAGCCACACCACATACATGCCCTCGGCGGGCACAACGGTGATTCCGGGCAATCGCGACGAGGCGAAGCTCTGCAGGTATCTCAAGTTACCTTCGAGGTACTCCAGAGCCCGATCCAGCCAGACGTCGCATCGCCGGTAAGCTGCCTCGAAGGCCGTGAGGCCGAATATGTTGCTCTCCGCCATTCCCAATCCCAGCTGCACCCGGGCGAAACGTTCTCTCAGCTGCTTGCTCGGTATGATTGCCATGGACGTGGTCAGGCCCTGAACGTTGAAGGTCTTGCTCGGGGCCATGAAAGTGACTGACCTGTGAGCCACGCACTCCCCCAGTGACCCGAGGGGAATGTGCCTTGCGCCGGAGTAGACGATATCGCAGTGTATTTCGTCCGACGCCACGATCACGTCGCGCGCTCGACACATGTCGGCCAGTCGCGCCAATTCCTCGTCTGTCCACACCCGGCCCACAGGATTGGCCGGGCTGCACAAAAGGACCAGCCTGGCCCCATCGTCCAGCTTAGCCTGAAGATCATCCCAATCGATAGCGTACCTCCCATCGGGCCCCATTCGCAGCTCATTGTTGAGCAATCTCCGACCATTGCTCTCTACGACCCGGAAGAACGGAGGGTACACAGGAGATTGCACGACCACGCCATCGCCTGGCTGAGTGTATGCCAGCACTGATATGGCAAGACCGGGCACTACCCCCGGAGTAATCACGATCCACTCTGGGTCAATCTCCCATCCATGCCGGCGCGATATCCAGCCGACTGCAGCCTCACGCAACGACTGGGACGGGAAGGTGTACCCATAGGTAGGATGCTGGACTCGCTCAGCCAGTGCCTCCACGACCTCAGGGGGCGACGCGAAATCCATGTCGGCCACCCACAGAGATACGACATCCTCGCGCCCAAAGACCTCCATGAGGTTATCCCATTTCTCGCAGTTCGTGTTCCTTCTGTCAAGCACCTTGTCGAACTCATATAGCATCGGCCGGAACCTCCCCCAAAGCCTTGCGTAGGCAACACGCTACTAATGGATTGTAGAGCAGTATTCGCCTCCGCGTCCCATTGTCCTGTATGTGCTGCACGGCACAACACCCCTGATACCAAGCGGGTATAACATGTAGCGAGGTGATCGGACTTGCTGGAATTATGGCTCGCGAAATTAGAGGAGAGCAGTTTTGGCGTGAGTGGTTTCCGCAAGCATGTACACAAGCTATCGGGGACCACTGCAACACAGGCAGGACACCACCATAAGGTCAGCGTGATCACCGGCCCTCCGTGGCCAGGAGCCGGAGGACACATCCACAGGATCATCGGCGCCACTGAAACGGGCAAGAGCCCCCATGTACATCAGATGAAAGGATGGACCGGACCGTCCATGGCCACAGGCGCCGAACACACGCACTCCGTGGATATTAGCACCAAGGAAACCCAGGCGCATGCCCATACAGTAACCGGCACTACCGCCGCTTTCGCACCGAGCAGATCGGCAGCTCTGGCAGCCCGCACCACTGACGGCGTATTCGGAAAGTGACATCGAACGCGACCCTGTCGGATTAGCCGGCGGTGGGCCCGCCTGCCGAGGGGGATCCACCGTCGGCGCCAATGATCGCCTCCAGGGCGAATTCCGCGGCCACCAGCCCGGTCTGCCTGAAATGCTCTGCAGTTTGAGGATGACAGGTGAAGACGAGTACCTGGCAGACGTCAGACAGCTCCGCCAGAACGCGCGCCGCCGCCGCTTGACGCACCGGGTCGAAGTTGACGAGCACGTCGTCCACCATCACAGGCATGGGTTCGGCATGCGAGCAGTATTCGCGCACCAGCCCGCATCTCACGGCCAGGTAGAGCTGCTGCTCAGTGCCGCAGCTCAGCCTGGTATGCGGGCGAGCCCGACCGTCCGCCCCCACCACGTCCAGCGACTCCAGGCCATCCACGCGGGCTATGATGCGCGGCCAGCGACCGCCGGTCATCCTGCCCAATGCGGCCGAAGCATCCTGTAACACCTGGGGCTGTCGCTCGCGCTCGTACTTCTCGCACGCGCTGTTCACAAGGTCCAAACAGACGCAGTAGGCAGCCCACTCCCTGAGCAAGGCTTCCAGTTCGCCCTGCATGGCCGCACGTTCAGCCCCCGCCCGCGCGAGCTCGTCGCGGTTTTCCAGTATCGCCCTGGACTGCCCGAGCGATCCGAGCTCCCGATCCAGCTCCCCGGCCTTGGCCTCGAGCGCCTCTGCACGCTTGCCTGCTTCCTCCAGCGCAGCCCGGATCTCAGCTGCAGTGTGAGACTGATGATCAGCGCGCGCCCGGGCACGGTCAGACGCGGGAAAGACCGAGTCAAACTGGGCCTTCAGATCCTCCACCTGAGCAGCCAGGCGCCTGCGCTCGTCGACCGTTTCCTGCGCCCCGGCTAGGGATGCGACTAGCTTGTCCACTTCCGCCCGGTAGCTGTCGTGGCCCAAAGGTTTGCTGATCCCGCCCGGTTCGGCCCCCTCGGCGGGCCTCATCCCGAGCTCTGCCAGGACCAGATCCACGGCCTCCTCGTACTCCCGAGTGCGTCCTCGCGCCGCTTCCACCCGGCGCTCTGCCTGACCGAGTCGCTCGCGCGCATCCTTGGCCTTGCGTATCAGCTCAATCGTCTGCAGCGCACCATCATAACTGAACCCGGGATCAATGCCCCTGGCCGAAAGCCACCTTCGCCACCCGTCACAATCCGCCTCCAACGCCGCGCGGGCATTGCCCAGCGCCTCGCGGGCGGTTTGCAGGTCCTTCTCAGCCCGTCTGCACTCCTTCTGTGCTTCTTCCAGATCCCGCGCCATGCGGGCGAGGTTGTCCCAATCGAACAGATCCTGCCTGGCCCGTTCTGCACGCGCAGCCAGCGCAGCCAGCGCAACGTCATCCGCCTGCCCGAGTGCCGCCTCCCCCAGGCCCGCCTGCCAAAGCCCCGCCTTCGCATCCTCCAGCTCCTTGCCGGCCCGTCGATAGGCCGCGGCCAGCTGTTCCTCATGCTCGCGCGCCTGCCTGGCACGCTCCTGCGATGCCCTGGCTGCCATATCAGCAAACCTGGCCCGGCGCAGGGCGTTTCGGGCGATGACAACTCCTGCAACGGCCCCGACCGTGATCAACAGTGACGCAGCCCAGGCAGGCCTGCCCAGAGCGGCCAGTATCGACCCGACTCCGATCAGAACAGGCGCCAGCCAGGCCTGCGCAAAGCCCCGCGCCTGGGATGCAGCCTCAGCGCGCTCAGCAGCCTCACGGGCAAGGTCGGTGGATCGTTCCCTCGCGGCCTCAACCTTGGCGGCAGCCGCGTCCACTGCCAGCAGAAGTGCCTGGCACCTGCCTATATGCTCAATCCTGGACTCT
>Ga0255346_1002111_pt1 | contig 26109 bp, 23 predicted proteins | sample wastewater_treat_FD_194410 | JGI IMG/M metagenome (GOLD analysis project Ga0255346, IMG submission 194410) | Wastewater microbial communities from Lulu Island WWTP, Vancouver, Canada - plant22 | ecosystem: Engineered > WWTP > Wastewater > Unclassified | place: Canada: Vancouver, British Columbia...
TCTTGGAGAGGCGGAGGGCCAACTAGATCGCGATCGCGCGATAACGATCTCTTTTCAGCCTTATCGCTTCTATCCCTTCTAAAAGAAAACGGAATTTTGAGTACGTAGCGATCATCATACTTTTTGGCCTCAAAGGAAACCTGCTTGCGGGGAACCTTGTCGCTCATCACAAAATCCCAGTCCTGCGCCATCACAAGGGAATCCAACTCACTGGCAGAATAACCTATAGCGTAGAGTCCTCCCACGATAGCACCCATACTGGTACCCGCAATATAATCGATAGGGATATCATACTCTTCAAGCACCTTGAGCACTCCCACATGCGCTGCTCCCTTTGCTCCACCTCCACACAGAACTACTCCTACCTTCGGTCTTTGACCGAAAGCACTGATGCAGATCATAAGAAGAAATATTATCAATATCGACCGTTTCATACAAATTATATCTTTATAGTTTCGCCTGTCCAGCTAGAAGTCCGCAAGCCGCCATTATATCCTCACCACGTGAGGCGCGCAGGGTAGTAACGATGCCGGCATTATTGAGACGCGCCTTGAAATCATCTATCCTCTTACGCGGTGAGCTTTGAAGCGATGAGCCGGGTATAGAGTGGAATCTGATAAGATTGATACGGCACTCAAGCCCTGAAAGCATTCTTATCATAGCATCGGCATGGCGTTTAGTATCGTTGACTCCTGAAAACATTATATACTCAAAACTTACCCTACGCTGACCGGTAAAGTCATAACTGCGGATAAGCGAAATTACATCCTCCAGCTTAAATGCCTTCTGCACCGGCATCAGTGCAGCTCGCTCTTCGTCGAAAGGAGTATGCAAACTCACTGCCAAATGGCACTTGAAGTCATCCAGAAAACTCTTGAGATTTGGCAACACTCCCACTGTTGAGAGAGTAATACGTTTTGGACTCCAGCCGAAACCCCAGTCGGAAGTAAGTATCTGAAGAACCTTCGACACCTCTTCCCAGTTATCCAATGGTTCGCCCATCCCCATGAATACCGCATTGGTAAGCTCCTGCGCCTCATCTATATTCATAAACTGGGAAATAATCTCAGCTGCGGTGAGCTGGCCGTGGTACCCCGATTGACCAGTCATACAGAAGGAGCAATTCATCCTGCAGCCAACCTGAGAAGAGACGCAAATGGTGGCTCTTCCCATTTCCCTACTATGATCATCGTCATATTCCGGTATCATCACCGTTTCGATGTATCTACCTGCAATTGAGGTGGGAAAAATATATTTTTTGGTACCATCCGAGGAGATGAATTTTTCGGTATAAGTCGTATGACCTATTTGATAGCACTCTTCGAGAGCCTTACGGGCCGAATTGGAAAGATTTGTCATGCCGGATATTTCTCTGATGCCTTTGGCATAAAGCCAGTCGGCTATCTGTCTGGCCGCAAATTTAGGCAACGAGAGGTCTGCTGCGACCTCTTGAAGCTGTAATAGCGACATTCCCAGCAACTTAGGTTTCATCTTTCGCAAATTTCGTTTTCCCGCCGCAAATTTAATACAAAAAGAGTGTTTTCACATAAAAATGGAGTATATTTGTGGCAGGAATAAGCAGATTTATTGCAGTTATTTACTAACATTCAAAAACAAATATTATGGCAAAAGGAAAAGAAGAACCCGGACAGACAACTGCAGGGAAGAATCTGGAGAGGCTCAAAGCCCTCCAGGCGACTATTGACAAGATTGAGAAGGATTTCGGAAAGGGGACGATCATGAAGATGGGAGATCAGCCGAGTTTCGAAGTTTCTATTATTCCTACCGGTTCCATTGCCCTGGACAACGCCCTTGGCATTGGGGGATATCCTCGTGGCAGGGTAATCGAGATTTATGGTCCTGAGGCTAGCGGAAAGACCACTCTGGCTATCCACGCCATTGCAGAGGCCCAGAAAGCCGGCGGAATAGCAGCCATCATCGATGCCGAGCATGCATTTGACCGTACTTATGCGATCAACCTAGGTGTTGACATTGACACACTTTTAATATCACAGCCCGACAACGGAGAGCAGGCACTCGAAATTGCCGACAACCTCATCCGTTCCGGTGCCATTGACATCGTAGTAATTGACTCTGTCGCCGCTCTCACTCCCAAAGCTGAGATCGAAGGCGATATGGGCGACAACAAGGTCGGTCTCCAGGCCCGTTTGATGAGTCAGGCACTCCGCAAACTCACAGCCAACATTTCCAAGACCAACACCTGCTGTATTTTCATCAACCAACTCCGCGAAAAGATCGGTGTCATGTTCGGCAATCCGGAGACTACCACAGGTGGAAATGCACTCAAATTTTACGCTTCGGTACGTGTTGACGTTCGCAAAATAACGCAAATCAAAGATGGCGAAGAGGCCACCGGCAACCGCACAAGGGCCAGGATCGTTAAAAACAAACTGGCTCCCCCCTTCCGTAAGGCAGAGTTTGACATTGTTTTCGGAGAAGGTATTTCCCGTGTAGGTGAGATAGTTGACCTCGGTGTCGATTTCGACATAATCAAAAAGAGCGGATCTTGGTTCAGTTATGGTGACCAGCGTCTGGCACAGGGACGTGATGCGGTAAAACGCCTCCTCCAGGATAACCCTGAACTCTGTGAAGAGATCGAAGTAAAGATCAGGGAAAAGCTCAAAGAAGTAAAAGATTAATTGACCAATTGATGGGAAAGATTATTTTGACAGGAGACCGTCCTACCGGCCGTCTCCATATAGGACACTATGTGGGTTCGCTCCGCCGCAGGGTGGAGCTTCAGAACTCCGGTAAATATGAGAAAATATTCATAATGATAGCGGATGCGCAAGCCCTGACGGACAATGCGGACAATCCCGATAAAATACGCGACAACATCATAGAAGTAGCCCTCGACTATATGTCAGCGGGACTTGACCCTGAAAAGTCAGTCCTCTTCATACAGTCACAGATAAGCGAGCTCACCGAGCTTACATTCTACTATATGAATCTGGTGACGGTACAGCGTCTCCAGCGCAACCCTACCGTCAAGCAGGAAATACAGTTCCGTGGCTATAGTGATAATGCCGAAGATGCCGACAATAAGGCGGGGATTCCGGTTGGTTTTTTCTGCTATCCCATAAGTCAGGCTTCCGATATTACTGCATTTAAGGCCAACATTGTGCCCGTGGGTGAAGACCAGATACCGATGATCGAGCAGGCACGCGAAATTGTGCGCAAGTTCAACTCCACCTATGGAGAGACTCTCGTGGAGCCACAGGCGCTTCTGCCTGATAATTCCGCATGTATGCGCCTCCCGGGAACCGATGGCAAGTCTAAGATGAGCAAATCATTGGGCAACTGCATCTATCTGGCGGATTCCGCAGAAGAGGTATGGGAAAAGGTTAGAGGAATGTATACAGATCCTCTGCATCTTCAGGTATCAGACCCCGGCCACGTAGAGGGCAATACCGTGTTTACCTATCTGGATGCATTCTGCAAGGATGAGCATTTCGAAAAGTATGGTGACTGTTTCCATGGGCGCAAAGTAAGTTTTGATTTTCACAATCTGGAAGAGGTAAAGGAGCAGTACCGCAAGGGTGGGCTTGGTGATATGATGATCAAGACATTCCTCAACGCTGTGCTCAATGATGTTCTGGAGCCGATACGGCAGCGCCGTAAAGCATTGGAGCAGAACATTCCCTACGTTTATGATGTTCTCAAAAAGGGCTCCGAGATAGCTCGAGCCGCAGCAGCAGAAACTCTTACGGATGTAAAACGCGCAATGCGAATCAATTATTTTGAAGACAAAGAGTTGATAGCTGCTCAGGCCGAGAAATATCGTTTATAGTATTGAGTTCTGAGTAAGGAGTTCTGAGCTCTAAGTAAAATAAAAGTCCTGAGTTAATAGTAATTAGCCCGGGACTTTTTCTTTATACTCAATACTAATAATTAGCTTATGCAAGAGCCATTGAGCAATTTCTCTTCCGGAGAGACGATACGCATTTTGCCATCTTCCTGCTTGGCCATAAGGATCATTCCTTTTGACTCGATACCGCGGATTTTGCGCGGCTGCAGGTTGGCGAGGATACAGATTTGTTTGCCGACCATCTCTTCGGGAGTGTAGTACTCTGCTATGCCGGATACGATAGTGCGGGTATCAAGACCGGTGTCGATGGTCAGTTTTAGGAGCTTATCAGTCTTAGGCACTCTTTCAGCCTCGAGAACGGTGGCAGTGCGAATATCCATTGCCTGGAATTCATCAAAAGTGCATTCTGCCTTAGCAGGAGCAATCACGGGTTCTTCCTGGGCAGCTTTTTCTGCGGCAGCTGCTTCATTTGCAACCTTGGTTGCATTTAATTTTGCTATCTGAGCTTCAACCTGCTCGTCCTCTATCTTGGCAAATAGCAACTCCGCCGGATTGAGTTTATGACCTACGGGAAGAAGTCCGTCTTTTCCAAGATCTTCCCATACCGGAGTTGAACCAAGGGATGTCACATTGAGGATATGATTGAGCTTTTCAACCGAGAAAGGAAGGAAAGGTGCGAAAGCGATCGTCAGATTTGCACAAATCTGGAGCGACACATTAAGAATGGAGGCGGTGCGATCAAGATCACTCTTGGCCACCTTCCAGGGTTCTGTGTCTGCAAGATATTTGTTTCCCAAACGGGCAAGATTCATAGCCTCCTTAAGCGCTTCGCGGAATTTGTAATTTTCGAGATTATCCTCGATTGCTTTACGGATATACGGGATCTGAGATAGAGTTTCCCTATCTATCTGCTCCGGTTTTGCATTTGCCGGCACCTCACCGTTAAAATATTTGTGTGTCAGCACGACGGCACGGTTGACGAAATTGCCGAAAATGGCCACTAATTCGCTATTATTGCGTGTCTGAAATTCTTTCCAGGTAAAATCATTGTCCTTGGTCTCCGGAGCATTGGCACAAAGCGCATAACGCAACACATCCTGCTGTCCGGGGAAATCCTCGAGATATTCGTGTAGCCACACAGCCCAGTTTTGAGAGGTGGATATCTTTTCACCTTCAAGATTGAGGAACTCATTGGCAGGAACGTTATCCGGAAGGATATAACCGTCACCGTATGCCTTAAGCATGGAGGGGAAGACAATGCAATGGAATACTATGTTGTCCTTACCAATAAAATGCACAAGTTTGGTTTCCTTACTTTTCCACCATTTATCCCATTCATCGGGAAGAAGTTCTATAGTATTGGAAATATAACCTATAGGAGCGTCAAACCAGACATAGAGCACCTTGCCTTCTGCTCCCTCCACGGGAACGGGCACACCCCAGTCGAGGTCGCGGCTCACAGCACGCGGCTGAAGACCCCCATCCAACCAGGATTTGCACTGTCCGTACACATTGCTCTTCCACTCTTTATGACCTTCTAGGATCCACTCCTTGAGCCAGGGTTCATATTCGTCCAGCGGAAGATACCAGTGCTTTGTCATCTTCTTAACCGGTTTGGCACCACTGATGGCCGAATGGGGATCGATCAATTCATCCGGACTTAGAGTGCTTCCACACTTCTCGCACTGATCACCGTAGGCCCCCTCAGCACCGCATTTGGAGCAGGTACCCACTATATATCTGTCGGCAAGGAAACACTTGGCCTCCTCATCATAATACTGTTCACTCTCCCTCTCCACAAACTTACCCTCATCATAGAGTTTCTTAAAAAATTCAGAGGCAGTTTTATGGTGGATCTTTGAACTTGTACGGGAATATATGTCAAACTTGATGCCGAAATCGGCAAAAGATTTTTTGATGATGCCGTGGTATTTGTCAACAATATCCTGGGGAGTACAACCCTCCTTTCTAGCCTTAATGGTGATTGGAACTCCGTGCTCGTCGGAACCGCATACAAATAGAGTCTCCCTGCCGCGCATACGAAGGTACCTCACATATATATCTGCAGGAACATAGACACCCGCAAGATGACCGATATGAATAGGTCCGTTGGCGTAAGGCAAAGCACAGGTTACGAGATTTCTTTTGTAATTGGTATTCATCGTCTTGAAATTTTTAAAATTGAGCTGCAAATTTAGTGAAATATTTGCAATCAGAGGCGGTTAATTTCTTTGGCGAAGCGATTTTTCACTTGATTGAACATCTGGAGTTGCATCATCAAGGCTTTCTGGCGTTCTAAGTCACCATCTGCTTCAGCGGTAGCTATCTCCTTGGTTAAGTCTAGACAGGCCTGTTCGGTAATACGCAACTTGTAAAGAATCATAGATTTGGGCACAGTAACACCCAGGATTGTCTCTTCGGGAGCAATAGACTTGCGATATTCTTTAACCGTTAACGGATGAGTTTCTAAAAGCAATCCCAAGACCGTTTCGCGGAGCACATCATTCTTGTTAACAGATAAAAAGCGCACAACCTGCTTCTGTTGCTCCTCATGATCCTCACCCTCTGCAAGTGTACCATAGAGAGAATAAAACTCCTCGTAAATCGAGCGATAGAGAGGATTTTCAAGTTCGAGTTCATCCTCACTGAGAGCAGAACGGATATAGTCCGCAACCGTCACCCCTTCCCTCTTCTGCGCACCATAAAGCATATCCTCTACAAAATGGATCGGATAGCAACCGAATTTGACCAGATAATAGACAAGCTCCCGCTCGGAAACATCCATAGGAGTATTACTACTGTAAACATCTCCGATCAATAGTTCCCCTGCCGGCTCATAATACTCTTCGGAGGGGAGCGGTGGCTGCTCATAAACCGGCCTAAGTTGCTCAGATGAGGCCTCAGCCGCCCTACGTTGCTCCAGACGCTGCTTCTCTTCTCGCCGCTTCCGACGCAGGGAAGAAATCTCCTTGAAGAGCATCTCCGGTTTCTGATCATATTTTTTTGAGAGATTATCCACATAGAGATTTCTCAGGACCGGATCCGAGACATAAGCAACAGTCTCTATAACATCCCTTATAGCCCTGGCTTTGCGGACAGGATCACGTTCACTATCTACCAGCAGCCTGCATTTATAGAAAATACAATCCTCCTCATTATTTGTGATAAAATCCAGGATTTCATCTCCCGTATGTGCCATTGCAAAGCTATCGGGATCTTCACCTTCAGGCAGAAGCAGCACGCGAACATTCATCCCCTCTTCCAAAAGTAGATTGATATTTTTGAGAGAAGCATGGATACCTGCCTCATCATTGTCATAAATAATCGTTATATCGGGTGAAAAGCGCTTCATCAAGCGAATTTGGCCGGCCGTAAGCGCTGTGCCGCAGGGCGCTACCACATTTGTGATTCCTGCCTGATGCATCGATATGACGTCGGTATATCCCTCCACCAAATAGCACTTTTTATCCCTGGCCATGGCGGATTTGGCAAAGAAGATACCATATACGGCATCACTCTTTTTGTATATTTCGCTGTTCTCGCTATTTACATATTTGGGGACATTCTTATCCTTTTTCAGGGTGCGCCCCCCGAAAGCTATGACCCTACCGCTTATGGAATGGATGGGAAACATCACCCTGTCATAAAATCTGTCGCTTATCTGACCGTTTTCTCTAGTAACGCAGAGAGTAGCTCCGATCAGATATTCCTCCTTATATCCCTCTTTGCGGGCAGCGTCGATAAGGGTGTCGGGATGGTGCGAAGCAAAGCCAAGGCCGAATTTGCGGATGGTATCATCGTTATAGCCCCTCTGTCTGAAATAAGAGAGCCCCACAGTCCTTCCGAAATCGTTGTCCCAGAGCAAGTTCTGGTAGAATTTCTGTGCAAAATCACTCACCACAAGGAGGTTGTCATAACGCTGGTTGCGGGCAATCTCTTCCGGTGTGAGTTCCTTTTCCACTACCTCTATATTGTACTTTGCGGCCAGATAACGCAACGCCTCCGGATAGCTCATGTGCTCATGTTCCATCACGAATGAAAGAGCGTTGCCTCCCTTTCCGCAGGAAAAGCATTTAAAGAGGTTTTTGGTAGAAGATACCGCCATCGAGGGGTTCCTGTCAGGATGAAAGGGACAGAGACCCCACCAGTTGGAGCCTTTCCGTCTCAGGGAGACGAAATCGCCTATTACCTCCTCGATCTTTATAGCGTCGAAGATTCGGTTTATGGTATCTCTGTCAATCATATAAGTTATCTACCAAGTATTCTGAGTTCCTCTTTGGTATAAAGCAGCTTATCGAGTATAGGTGAGAGCCACTCCGAGTCTCTGAAGTAATAGATCAGCAGGATTACCGCTACTACCAGCAGCAATATTAAAAGTGTTACCCACAGACACACGCGTTTTTTAGGAGGAACATATATAAGGTCTGACTCGTTTTCGTGCCCGTGTATGGGATCTAATAGAGATTCCGGAGCTGGATCTGCGTCAGGCTCCGGTACAGGCTCCGTTTCCGGTTCAGATTCTTTTTCTGCCTCAGGCTCCTCAACAAACTCGTTGTCTTCAATCATTTCAGGGTCTATTACGGCAACCTCAAAGGGCTTTGACTCTGTTTGATGCTCTGATTCGAGTTCTTGTTCGGTTTGAGTTTCAGTATCAGATTCTGCTAAAGGCTCTTGTTCAGCCTCTGTCTCAGATTCTTTCTCAGTCTCTGGTGGAGCCACCGGTACAAATTCCGGATCCGGAGCTTTGACGGAGACCGGTGTAAGACCTATACCATCCGGATAGATATCCAGATCTTCGTCTGCGACGAAAAAATACTCATTGCGCGATGTAGCATGCATACGACCGAGCGATGGCATATCTATAACTTTTTCACTCTCCAGATTTGAGATAAAGCCTTTTATGAAATTATCATACTTCTCGACTACCTCTGCAGAGGGTAAACCTGAAAGTTCTTCCATCTTGTTAAGAAAAAGATCCTTTTCAGCAGCCGTAACTTCATCTTTTTTACTAAAAGACATCCGTCTGTAGGGGGGATTAATCATAGTCCTGCGATCTGAGAAACTTGCAGGCATCATTTCGGCCACAAAATGACCTACTTCGGGCACACCTATCCTGTCATTCTCGAGGATAAGTTCCTTAATTGTGCGTGAAAAAAGTGATATGTTCATCTTAAAAAAGATATTTCTATAACTTACAAAGTTAGCAACAATCAGTGATAAAAAAAACCGATCTTCTCGATCGGTTTCATTGCATTCTACTTCATGTCCCCCAAAAAACTTTTTATACCTCGCACCCTGAACCTACTACCCCGCATCGCGCAACCCGTAACCAGCACCAAAACAATCTCAATTGCCACTCGACTTATTTGCAATCCTGCTTACACTTCTATAAATCAAGTCAATAGTTGATCTTTCTACCGGACTGCGATCGCAGTCGTAAATAAAGGCCTTAAGGATAGAGGACTGACTTCCAGATAGTTCGCTATCATAATGAAATGATATGACGGCGCCCAGCAGATATGGATAGAAAGCAGTATGGAAACTGTATGTCCCTGTCTTATCAAGCGTAATTTCATCGATCTTATCGAGGACCGATTTGCTAAGTTCAACGATCTGCGCGGAGGTAAAGCATTCGTTGTCAACAGCCGAGGCCAAAACTAGAGAAAAAGAAGAAATTCCTCCTACGATACTTCCCTGTTTTCTATACTCCTTACTCTCCAATATAACGACAAAAGTGTCACTCCCATCACTGTATTTCACCTCTTTGTAGAGACGCAACATTTCTATCGGAGCATCTTTGCGATTATGAAGTTCACGATATCCGTTGAAAATGGTCATAACATTATGAATTCCATCCAGAAAAGAAAAGGATGGACCGCTATATGCTATTACATTTCCGTTATATGGATAAATATAGCAGCATCTTACAAGGTTTTGGGTTGACATTGCAGAGAGCAAACGATTATCGATCTGGCACATTGCATACAACTCACTCGCACTCTTAGCCTCAAACCTATGCTCCCACCAATAGTAGAATGTACAACCTTCTCCACTCAGCCCCTCTCCACTTTTTTTCATCTCCCATGCCGGATACTCAAGCCAGTTTTTTTCGAAATCGGTAAATAGCGCTTCATGGCCGGATGGAATCTCTTTGTTTTCTTTAGGCTCGCAGCTTACAGCACAGGCTATTGCTGCAACCGATAGAATAAGAGCCAATATTCTTGATAAAACATATCTCATAATTAATGTGTCATAGTTTCCCCATTACAAATATAAAGAATATTTTTAAAGTTCTGAGTTCTAAGTGTGTAGTATGTAGTGTTGCGAGGTGTAGGTTGCAGGGTACGGGTATCTGTTTGAGTTTTAGATATGTAGTATGGATTTGTATGACCCTGCATCACGGAACCCGCACCTCGTACCGCGGAGGAGCGACTGGCACTAAAAAGGAGAGCATAATTGCTCTCCTTTTTAGTGCCCGGAACAGGGGTCGAACCTGCACAGCCTTGCGGCCACTAGTCCCTGAAACTAGCGCGTCTACCAATTCCGCCATCCGGGCTTTAGAAGTTTCAGGCTGCAAATATAATCAAATCCGCCAAATCCCTCACCCATTTTTTCATTTTTTACAATTATTGCAACATTTCGAAATAATTATTTTGGTGATCAAAGAAAAATGTTCTACATTTGCAGTCCCAAAACACTCCTCAATAGCTCAGTTGGTTAGAGCACCTGACTGTTAATCAGGGGGTCCTAGGTTCAAGTCCTAGTTGAGGAGCAAGGCAAAAACAGGAGGCCGGCGATTGCCGGCCTCTTTCGTTTTAGTATTTCTCATCAGGAAAACAGGAAAATGCTATTTGGCTATAAATGCAAGAATCTCCCCTTTTACTACTTTATCGCCGTGATTGGCACATACCATCACTATCTTTCCGTCAAAGTTGGCTTTAATCTCCTCTAGACCATAGAAAGTCTGAACAAAGCATACGGGTCTGCCTGCCTCCACTTTATCTCCTATATTGGGGTTTGAAGAGGCTTGAGCTACATCATACTGCCAGAGGAGTTGTCCGTTGACCGTTGATTGAACGGGCATAGCAGTGGGGAATTTTTCGAGAATCTTTTCAACGTCGAACTTGGGCATTTCGACAACCGGACGGGTAACGATAACAGGAGCACCCGCTTTGGCTCTGGCTGACTCAAGATCTCTTTCGAAACGCTCTTTTGCTATACCGCTCTTGTAGTCGCGGTACTGTCTCTCATGCATTGCAAACTCAAAGAGTTCTTCGTCGTCCTGACCGCGATCCCAACCCTCTTCTTCCATCATCCTCTCAAACATAGGCAATTCATCGGGGTACTCATCTTGAGGATTACCGGTATAGAATTCGAGTCCTTTCTCTTTTACAATTTCAACTATTTCCGGTGCAAGCTCTCCGGGGAGAATACCGGTCTTGCCGAGAATCATGTTCATTGTATCCTTATCAATGGTCTTCCACCTGGGCTCGCCCTTGAGGGTGTGCATGAGGTTCATCAGAGCTGTGTTCTTTACATACTGGCTGAAAGGAGTAACCAATGGAGGATAGCCCAAACGGGGCCATACATACTCAACCTCCTGGAAAAGCGCTACAGTAAGTTCGTCGAGAGTAGCCTCTTTCTTGCCCTGACTCTTCAGAGACATATTGATGGCACCAAGGAAACCCTGGAGGTCGGCCATCATGGATCCCATCATGCCACCGGGCAGCCCGCAACCTACAAGGAGTGACGAGCTCTGGTAGTTGGTGGGCTCGATAAAGTACCCGAGAAAATCATCAATAAATGTCTGGGTGAGATGGCGTGCCTCCATATAGGCATCCATATTGATATCCTTAACCAGGAATCCTGCATCTTTGAGCATTGCCTGTATGGTGATTACATCAGGATGAATCTTACCCCATGAGAGTGGCTCCATGGCCACATCGATATACTCTGCACCGGCACGTGCAACTTCCAGCATAGAAGCCACAGAAAAGCCGGGACCGGAGTGACCGTGATATTGCACTAAAATTTTGGGGTATTTTTTCTTAATCTCTGAAACCAGACGGCCAAGGAATACAGGACGGCCGACGCCTGCCATATCCTTCAGACAAATCTCGTCGCAACCATACTCAACAACCTTGTCTACGATACCCATATAATATTCGACGGTATGTACGGGTGAATAGGTGATACTCAAGGCTACCTGCGAAATCATACCTGCCTTTTTTGCACCCAGAACTGACCCCTTGAGGTTACGATGGTCGTTAAGACCGCAGAATGAACGGGCAATATTGGTGCCCTGTTTTACCTTCACCTTATACATAAGCTCGCGCACATCATTGGGCACCGGATTCATACGCAAGGCGTTAAGGCCTCTCTCAAGCATATGAGTCTGAATACCCGCTTTGTTGAAAGGAGCTGACCACTCGCGTACTGCGCGGTTGGGGTTTTCACCGAATAGAAGGTTTACCTGCTCAAAAGCACCGCCATTGGTCTCAATACGGTCAAAACACCCCATTTCAATGATGACGGGAGCGATTTGATTCAACTGCTCAACCTTAGGAACATACTTTCCCGCAGATTGCCACATATCTCTGTACAACAGAGAGAATTTGATTTCACGAGCCATTTTGTAATTTTGATTTTAGGTATTTAGTAACAATTAAACGAACTGCTATTTTCAAAGAATTGCGAATTTAATCATTATTTCTCTAATTAACGCTTTCCGAAGCAAAAATCACAACTTTTTATATATTTGTGCCACCAATTTAAAACAGGAGATGGAAAACTTCAATCTATATTTTGAAATATTCGCTGCAGCGATGGGTATCGCATATGTCACACTGGAAGTGTTGCAAAAACGCTCGATGTGGGTGATGCTTTTCATTACATCAATTTGCTATGGCATAGTTTATTTTATCACAGGGCTTTATGCTATGATGGCACTGCAGTTTTACTACATATATATGGCCATCAGCACCTTTATCGTATGGGGTAAAACCTCCCGTGCGGGGGTGAAGGAAGAACAGAATGGAACCGGTATCGAGATACGCAAACTCAATCCGAAAGTTGCACTGATAAGTATCGGTATTAGCACAGTTGTTTTTGTGGCTCTCGGATTTATATTCGGACTGACAGATAATCCCCGTCCATGGGTTGATTCGGCTGCTGCAGTACTGAGTATGCTCGCCACCTACTGGCTCTCCAGAAAATACATAGAGCAGTGGTATGTATGGCTAGTATGCAATGCCATATCCATATGGCTCTATATTACGCAGGGAATGTGGCCAACAATGATCCTATATGTGGCCTACACTATAATGTCAATAATAGGCCTGATTTTGTGGAACAAGAAAGGAGTAAGGATTTCAGACTAAAATAAAATGGGAAAAGGATTAATTACAATATTGCTGTTGGTGGTATCCAACAGTTTTATGACTCTGGCCTGGTATGGTCACCTCAAATTTGGTAGCGGCAGCAAGCTGGTCTCCAACTGGGGGCTCTTTGGAGTTATACTTCTGAGCTGGCTAATTGCATTTTTTGAATATTGCGCCCAGGTGCCCGCCAATAGAATAGGTTTCCAGGGGACCGGAGGCCCCTTTTCTCTCATGCAACTCAAAGTTATCCAGGAGGTCATTACCCTTGTAATATTCGTAATATTCGCCACTATTTTCTTCAAGAACGAAGCCTTGAAATCCAACCACCTGATTGCATTTATATTCCTGATACTGGCCGTCTATTTCGTCTTCAAGAAATGACGTATTGCCTCTCTTGACTATTTTCGTTATTTTTGTCTTATAAAGAGAAACAATATGAGACGATTAATTGCATTCGCGATATCTGTCGCGACCCTATCTATTCCATTTTCCGCGGAAGCGGCAAAAGAGAAAAAAGTAACACTTAACTCTCCCGACAATCGCACCACTATCACAGTTTCCATCGGAGAACAGATCGCCTGGTCGGTTATGCACGATGACATTGAGGTCATCGCACCTTCAACCATTTCAATGGAAATAGAGAGCGCCGATGGCAGCAAAACCTTCATCTGGGGCGATGGCAGCAGACTAAGGAAAGTGAGTCGCACCACATCCAACCGCACAATCGCCTCGCCGATATATAAAACATCAAGCGTACAAGAGCATTACAACCAGATGGAACTCACCTTCCGCCAGGACTTCGGAATCATCTTCAGGGCTTATGACGACGGGGTTTCCTATCGTTTCTACGGCACCAAACTTAGGAAGGGTGACAAGGTGAAGGCAGAACTTGCAGAGTTCAATTTTGGGAAAGACCGTACCGCATACATTCCCTACAGCACCGGTAATCCTAACCCTTACCAGACATCTTTTGAAAACAGATACGAAATAACGCCCTTAAGTGGCTTCAACGATAATAATATCGCTTTCTCACCGCTACTGATCTGCCTCGACAGCGACTGCAAGGCAGTAATCACCGAATCGGATCTTGAGAGTTACCCGGGGATGTTCCTTGAAAAAAGCGGAGAGCACTCACTCAGAGGACGCTTTGCCCCCATCCCCTCGTCAATAGAAGTGCATCCCACCAGATGTCAGGAGCGCCCCACCGCCTATTCTGATATTCTGGCGGTAATCCGCAACAATAGCAGCAAAAATAGTCCCAGGTACTTTCCGTGGAGAATGATAGCTATCTCTGACAAGGATACAGAGCTTCCGGAAAATCATTTGGTATGGCTGCTTGCCTCTGAGAGTCGTATAGGGGATCTTTCCTGGATCAAGCCCGGTAAGGTGGCCTGGGAATGGTGGAATAATTGGGGAGTGACCGGAGTGGACTTCGAGGTGGGCATCAATACTGCGACCTACAAACACTTTATAGACTTCGCCTCAGCCAACGGCATCGAGTATGTGATCCTGGACGAGGGATGGTCACCCTCCAAGGATGGTGATATCATGAAGATAATCCCGGAAATAGATCTCGAGGAGCTCGTCAGCTATGGTAAGGAGCGCAATGTGGATCTTATACTCTGGGCAGTAGCCTATACCCTCGACAAGAAATTGGAAAAGGCATGTAAACACTACTCTGAGATGGGCATCAAGGGATTCAAAGTGGACTTTATGGATAGGGATGATCAGGAAGTAGTGGAGCTAAATTACCGTATTGCAGAGGTCGCAGCAAGGCATAAGATGCTTATCAATTTTCACGGTATGTACAAGCCCGCGGGTCTCAACCGTACCTGGCCCAATGTAATCAACTTCGAGGGAGTCTGGGGACTCGAGCAGATGAAATGGAGTAAGGATGATATGGTCTCCTACGATGTCACCTTCCCCTACATCAGGATGCTCTCCGGTCCGGTGGATTACACCCAAGGAGCAATGCGAAACGCAATTCGCCGCGACTATGCCCCCAACTACAACAATCCGATGAGCCAGGGAACGCGTGCCCGTCAGGTAGCCGAGTATATAATCTTCGATTCACCGTTGGTGATGCTCTGCGACAATCCCACGATATACACCAAAGAGCAGGAATCCACCGACTTCATCAAAGCTATTCCCACTGTATGGGATGAAACCCGTGTGCTTCAGGGAGAGCTTGGCAAATATATAGTTACTGCCCGTCGCAGTGGCGGAACATGGTATATCGGCGGTATCACCGACTGGGAAGCAAGGGATATCTCACTCGATATGAGCTTTCTCCTTAAAGGCGGCAAAAGTGCCGGAAAAGGCACTATAACCCTCTTCCGGGACGGTCCAAATGCCCACCGGTCAGCCCACGACTATACAATTGACACCCTCAATGTAGTTGATTATATTGCTCGCAAAAGCACTCCCCTCATCATCCATCTTGCCCCTGGAGGAGGCTTCGCAATGGTGGTGGAGTAAAATCACTTATGTGCCTTACAATAGTGTTTAAGGACAGTTTTTAGGTGAATACTACTTTTTTTTGCAAAATATTACTTTTATCCATACCTTTGCACCTCTTGATTCGCTAGCTCAGCAGGTAGAGCACATCCCTTTTAAGGATGGGGTCCTGGGTTCGAGCCCCAGGCGGATCACGGATAGAGGCGGCCTTTGGTCGCCTCTATTTAGTTTTGAGTTCCGAGTTTCAAGTTATGAGTTAGTTTATAATAATTAGTATTAAGTAAATACCATATACTCAAAACTACAAGCTCCATAGTACACACTCAGAACTTAACCTGCACCTCGTACCACGCAACCCGTACCACTACATACTACACACTACACACTCATAACTATACCATCTCCCCTCCTTTTGATGGTTCCCTTGGGGAACCTAAGCATCGCAGAAGCGCTGCAGTCAGCTTCGCTGAATTAGAATGCTGGCCATTGGTCGCCTCTGTTTAGTTATGAGTTTCGAATTTCAAGTTCTGAGTAAGTTTATTGTAGTTAATGTAACACAAAAATCTTATTTTTGTACATGAATCTGAAGATGAGATTAAAGTGTTCTCGACAACGGCAAATATTTCGGGAAATGAGCTACTTGTGGATCCTCCTATCGGATTAACGGAATTTAATATATCATAGAGCTAAAAAATGACCAAACATCAAACCATTACTCACCCGCTCCGGCCTCTTTTTCGAGCCGATTCAAAAATTTTGATTTTGGGTTCTTTCCCCTCTGTCAAAACCAGAGAGTATGGTTTCTTTTATGGGCATCCACAGAATCGTTTTTGGCCTTTGCTTGAGCGGATTTTTGATGTTAAACTTAGCACCGATATTGAAGAAAGAAGAGCCTTCCTTTTACAGCATCATCTCGCCTTATACGATGTCATCTACCGGTGCGATATCATCGGCTCAAGCGACGCCAGCATTCAAAACGTAGTTCCATCGGATTTAAGCCCTATCTTCAAAGAGGCGGATATAAAGCAGATTTTCTGCAACGGCGGGACTTCTTATAGATATTATAAAAAGTATCAGGAACAGCAAACCGGATTTAAAGCCATTAAACTGCCCTCTACTAGTCCTGCCAATGCAAGATCTTCTATGGATGATTTGTATAACCGCTGGAAAATAATTAAAGAAGATAATTATAAATAGTAGATGATGATAGAGAGTAATCGGGTGAAAAAGGCAATAATACTTTATAAATCAATATCAGAACCAAGATTTATAACCATCGTTATATCTGAAAAAACAAAACAACCATATAAAACAACCATGAAAACAAAAAAGAAAATCTTTATCATGCTCGCGCTGTTTGCTATGACAGTAGCCGGAGCAACTTTCTGTGGCACTGCACAACAAAAAGTAAATGTTAAAACCCTGTTTGATATGCTTCCTGAAGAAGCACTCCCAGAATATGTGTCGTTGGGGGAATTAAGTCGGGATGAGTATATTTGCGAATGCGATTATGAAAACGGCTACCTGGAATTGGCCGGCGGCAACTTTGCATGGCAAATGTGTTATTGGAATTTGAAGGATGGCCGGAAATTGGTTGCAACAAATGACCAAACTGACTTCGGCTCGACTATTCACATATTCTTTTATGAAAATGGGCAACTCATAGAAGATGCAAGCTACAAATTAGGCGGAGAACAAACCTATACATTGGAAGATCTTGTAGATATTTCGCAGCTTAGACCTGAGGTGCTTGAACAAGCAAAAGCTGCGTTTGAGACCGGAAATTATAAGCTCTATTTTGAGTTGCCACACAAAGGAACTTCGTTAAGATTATGGTTGAACGTTTATTCGTTGATGGGAGAGCACTATGCAATTCCGGAAGAAGCTTTACAGAAAATTACAATAGATTGGAAAAATGAGGAATGGGTAAGACAATAAAATATCAATGAAAACAAAACTGATTATTATGACATTAGCACTCCTCTCCTTTCTCGGATGCACAAACGCACAGACAAAAGAATTGTCATCCGTGTCATACCACCGTTCCGGTATGCGTTTTGATGACTGTACCGATATTAGGGTTAATAAAACTGCGGACACCTATACCCTGGTTTTTGAAACAGGTCGCGACGAGAACAATACGATAAGTTTTGAGATAGAGAAAAGCGACTTTGATGAGTTGGCAACTATTGTTTTCGGTATGAGTAAACCACGCAAAGAACGCCATGTTTATGTACGTGATTTAATGAAATCCCTTCAGGTATCATTTATTAAAAACGGCAAAACTGTTTATCTCAATTATTCTATCAATCAACGCAAAAACAAAAAAACTGCGGAATTGGAGGAACAAGCAGTTGATTTGATGTATAAGTGGATTGACAGGTACAAGAAACAATTTGAAATTCGCTTTAATTACAGCAAGGGTATTGCTACGCCTACGGAAATCGTCGCTCATGCTGAACCTGCCGAATTAGTAGAATATTTAGGAGAATTTGTTGAGTACCGTAACCAAGGCAAAGATGAGTGTGGTGGCAGAGAGTATGGAACGTATCGATGGAAAGCTTTAAAACCGGGAGTAGTTACCGTTTGGCTCCATGAAGTGAGTTTAGGAGACGATGACGTCAGTAATTTTACAAAAGACTACGAACCAACCGCCTGCTACATCATCGACGAAAACCTGCATGTGCGTTATTCTAAAGAGGAAACGCTAGCCGCGCAGGAAAGATTTAAAAAGCAAAAAAAATACAATAGGAGAACAGAGTAATGCTTTTATTAGGAGTAGGAGAAGAACGAGGTTGGCTTATGTCAACATTTAATCTGACCTATCCGGTCGGATGGGACAAGATCTGCAAAGCTGTAAGTATGGCTTACGGGTATTACGATAAGGTAGAAGTTTTAGTAGATAACGAAGTAATCGACATTTCCTCAGCAGATGATATTTTGAAAATCGAAGAAGCGGGAAATATAACTATTCGAGGAAAATCGACAATTATTAAAGTCCCGATGATGATAACGTTTTTCAATCAGCTTAAAACCGTAAATGTTGCTGTGCCGTGTATGGCAGGGGAATTTGAGAAGGCTGATTATCAGCAATTCAACTTGTCGCTTGGAGAGTATATGGACAGTTTGGAATTGGCGATGTATCGTTGATTTACAACTATAACCTAAGGCAGAAAAGCAGAAACAACGTTAATATTTATTTGATAACAATATGAAAATCAAAAAGTTATTTTTAGTTATTGTCGTTATTTGCTTATCTAACTCAATGTATGGGCAAACTAATCAAAGTGTAGAAAAAACTGTACGAGAAATAAGGAAAGAGTATAATCTTGTAAAGTCGCAAATAGCTACCTTGGAAAAGGATGGCTACGCCGGTGAACTGTTTTGCCTGCACACTATCGACAATAAGTATGGAAAATCCTATCCGGGGGTTGGAGTCTATCAGGGAGAATTATTTTTTTACTACGAAGCAGAGGGAGGCTGTCCGCCAATTTTGCGTATGGTTATAGAGAAAGTGAATTCGGCAGGAAAAACAATTTACTTTGAAGCCCTTTACAGCAAGGAAAGTGAAGTATTGTTTGTTTTTGAAAAAAACGAGTACGACAACAATATAGCCAAACGCTTTTATTTTAGAGATGGCTCTATTGTTAAATACAGCGAAAATAATGTGGATATAAAATTGGATACCATATCGGATGAGACTATTTGGATATACCGTGCTGCTTCAGCTCACAAGACAAGATTTGATCTCTTTTTTGAAGTAGAATAAACATTTAAAATCATTTAAAAATTATAAGACCATGAAAACTGCTAGGAAAAACTTGACCATGCTTGCGCTGCTCTGTATGACGGTGATTGTAGCAACATCATGTGCAAATGCACAGAAAGAAGTAGATATAAAAGCCCTCTTCGATTTGATGCCTGCTGAGGCTTTTATTATGACTGACGGGGAGACGCCTGCCGAATTGGAAGAATATATGGCGGTATGCGATACTGAGAACAGATACCTCAGATTGGAGTTTGAAGACCAAGTCACTTGGGAAATGTGCTATTGGGACCTGAAAGATGGCAACAAACTAATTGCTATCGGCTATGTCGGAGGATTCAGTTATTATCTTTACAGTAATGGAGAAATAACTTCCACAACAGATTTTGGAGTAGAAGAGATACGCCGTTCAGTTGAAAACAGCATCGCAATGAATCCTTATGACAATTGGATTGACTTCTACGTTCCCCGACACGGGACTACTGTTTACATTTCTATCAACCGTCAGGATTTCATGATTTATAAATGGAAAAATGAACAGTTTGTACAAATAAGAGATTATCCCACCCAAAACAACACTCACCAGGGACTTGTTGAAGGATTTGCTTCTGCACTTATCAGTGCCGATGCAGACCGTTGTTTTCAATATGTTGAACCAAGTTATGCTGCATATCAATGTATGGATTTTTTTGAGGGAAATATAGAAGAATTTATATGCGACTTAATTGCAGGCGAAAATGAGCAAGGCCCCATAAAACCTGCAAAACTGAGCGACATCAAAACAGTAACCTACCGCTACACTCCCGACGACGGATTTGCCAACCACATTATTCTTATCGAACTGAATGACGGACGCTCCTACACATATTACCCAAGTCTGGTAACGATTGACATTTTCGAAATGCGTGAAAATGGAGAGAATGGAGAACTAAAAACAAGAATTCCATATATCATCGACGGACTGGGATAGGCTAAAGAATCTTATATTACTCAATAACAAAACCCCGAAAGCTTAATAAAAACTATCGGGGTTCATTTATTTACGGGTATTTGATTTTCAACTTACATGCTTTAACCTCTTTAGCAGTATCACGATTGTAATGATATAAAGAAGCACAATGGCAAAAGGTATTACGACAAATCGCAAATCAGGAAAGAGATACCAAAGAGCGAGTACTGACACTGTCCTGATTATTCCATGGAAAAGGCCAACCCAATGCTGTACAATCCACGAAAACGGCAACCACATAAGTCCTGTTAAAATGCCTACGGTTAGCGGTAATGAAGTATAATCTACCACGAAAAACGGCAGTGCAATGGCATAAACCAAAAGTGCTTCTCCCATGGCCAAGAAAAACAAATTGTCGAAAGTATTTTTAGGCTTTTTCTTATCCAGAAAATTCTCTCCCGTATATTTAGAAATAAACATTCCTAGAAAAGCAATAAAACCTGTACAGATAAAGAGTAGCCATGCTTTTAATATGGGAGTAAGAAAGATTCCGCCAATTCCAACAATTGTCCACATTATGAGACCGGCCAAGGGCATTGCAAGGAATTTTCGTTGAGCAAACTCCTGACGTTGTTCTTCTAAAGTGCGTACCTGTGTATTCATTTATTCTATTTTGTGGTTTTTAAATTAGCCCAAGCCTCAGTTCCATCATCTTTCTTAAGATAAAACTGCAGTGTGTATTGATCGCCTCCCGGATTCTTTGTGGACGGATTCGTGGAAGACCTGTTGAGTTGAATTGCACCATTCACGATATTGTCACTCGAGAAGTTAACACTAATCCAATCATTCCACGATGAGGCTTCGGGATTCATGATATGCATAAAGCCGACAAACAGGTTTCTCCACGCCGGACTATTTATATCAATCATCTGACCTAACATACTTTCTGTAAAACCGGTTATGCGTCCATAATGTATGGTAGCCAATTCGGGATATTTCTCCTTACACCATTCCACATAATAGGTCCCATCATCCCTTTTCACCACCTCCACATAATCGAGTTCCCCTTTCACAACCTCAACTTCCTGTGATCCGATACGAACTACATTTTCTTTCATCTTTTTGGCCTTTGCCAATTGACCCTCGTTACTGTCATCATCTTCCTCCTCCGGTGCAGTTATTTCTGCTTTGACAGAACCGCCCCATTTGACAGGTACGTTAGTCTTAAATTCTGCCGTTACACTTCCTTCGGTGAAGTCTTCTTCTGCCGTGAAGACAACGTCAACCGTACCGTCCGGTGCAGTTACACCGGAAGCAGGGCAGGTGCCGCCGACAGCTGTAAATGTAAGGGTTTGACCTTGTACAGGAGACCATTCGCCTGTTAAGGAAGAGAAGGTTTCGAGTTTGAATGAAATCGGCGCTTTGCCATCCTCACCAATAATCTGTGTTGTAGGATTGGCAGTCAAGCGGAAGTTAATGATTTCCGCCTCCCATAGCTCAGCTTCAACCGGGTCTTCCTCCTCATCTCCAAGCACGATCTCTGCCTTGACATTGCCTTCATCCGTGCTGGTAAGTGTAAAGGTTACCTCTACATTCCCCTCGCTATCGGTATAAGCATACTCTTTATCCAGAGTGCCTCCCTCCGCCTCGAAATGAACCAGCAGGCGCGACCCATTGTAAGCGGTGCCGGTGAGGTGATTTTTATTGAGAGCGTGGTATTGGATCAGTTTGGTTTCGCCGGTGGTCATCTGAGTCGGTGTCTCTGTCTTGAGAGTCAATTCGTCAGGAAGGGCTACAATGGGAAGATCAAATATATTAATCGGTTCAAATTCCACCAATTTCTCTTCAATGAAGAAAAGATCCAAATTGAGGGCGAGATCGAGGTCAAGTCCGGCAGAGAGTCCGGCATTCCACCCGAAATAACGGTTCTCAATTAAACGCGCATCCGCAGCTGCTTTTATGTAGGGCTTTGGATTGATTGTTGGGCAAAGAACGCTGTAGATTCCTATCTCAATGGAAGGATAGGTAGATACACTTCCCTCAATATGCGCGTGTGCATCAACGGAGGGGTAAATAAGTTCTAATTTTCTTTCTACTTCATAGATGGGTTTACCGCCGGTCTCATGGTCCCATTCGACACCGAGTTTTGCCGTCATTCCGGCACTAACACCACCTGTAATTGACACTTCGCCTTCAGCTTCGGCACTCAATTCTGCCATAAGATCTGATGAAACCGATATATATACGGGAACAGCTCCAACCATGAAGGTAAATCTCGTCTTTACAATCTCTTCCATGAGCGTGAGCTCCTTGCTGATCTCCGCACCTGCAGTAGCTGCAATCTTCAGCGCCAGGTTGATATCAAATCCCCCTTCAAGGCATATACTCAAATGTTGCAGATCGCCTATGCCGACCTCTTCCCATGGCACCTCTCCGAAATCGAATTCAAAAGTACCCTTAAGTCCCACGTCAAAGTTGCATTGCTCCCAGGTCAGGCTTAGGGGCCCTTGTTCCAACAATGTAGTTCCATCCATATTCTTCTCCCAATTAAAGAGTTCTTTGGACATCTCTTGGGAAGCTTTAGTTAAGTCGTAAACGGGAATATATTTATGTCCGTTGAATATCTCTACCCGACTCGGTGTGTAGATACGTTCAAACGGAGATCGGGTCGTTACTCCGGATTCCGTGGAGAGGGTAAATTTACAGTTCTTGAATAGGTGCCCCATCTTACCCTCAGTGGTTTTCACCGACAAGGTGCCGCCCTCTTTCGTTTGGGTTACGGAAGAAACGATCCGAATGTGATAATCTCCTGATTCATCGGGAACAATAAGCACGTCATTCTTCTTAATGGGCGGAACATTCGATTTGAAAACAATTTCGATATCCCCGGAAGCTGCATTGAACGTTTGAGATGTCACATTCTGCTCCCAGTTGATGGCAACATATCCTGCCCTTCTTGTAAGATCGGGCTCATTGAAATAATACAAATAATTTGCCTGAGGAGTCATTGATTCACAGGACAACGAATAGACAAACGCTTCCTGTTGGGTAATGGTAAACTCAAGATTAGTTGCGGCTTGTGGAAAGAGCGAAACAAAGATCATCTCCTCGCTGCCGGCTTCTTGGTCGCATACTACATTGATATAGGAGGGTTCCTCCCCCAGCGTAAAGGAACCGGCCTTAAGGTCAAAGGTACCGTCAACAATAATATTTCTGCCTCCGACTGTCAATTGTGAAATCTTCATGCTGTGTGAACCATCCAACGAGGGATTTTTAATCCCTATGACAGCCATCTTGCTGCTGAATGAAAGTGCTAACTTTCCGGATATTGCTTTTCCGGAAGCACTCATCAGCATCGGCATAGTTCGCTTGGGTTGGTTCTGTATGTTGATTTGAAGTTTTCCATTTGTGATTGAGGAGGCTTCATATCCATCGGCATAGATAAAATAAACAGTCTCACCATTTTTAGGCTCTTCAAATGTGCCAACTTTCTTAAAACGGGCGGTGCCATCCTCTGCAACATCATTAATTTCATAGGTCATCTGGACATCGCCGGTGCCATTGTTATAATAGCCTATGATCTTATCCCCTTTCTCCCACTTGGGGGTAAAATTATAATTTCCTCCTGCACCCTCGGACATAGTCTTGACCGATGCCCAATTGGCGATCGTGGCAGAAACTACAAGATCGGTCTTGACGTCGTCAGGTTCATCGGGAATATCCGGTTCGGGTTTGTCACAAGAGGAAACAGCCGATATAGTAACACAGCCAATAAATAATAGCATCAGCTTTATAATGGCCTTACGCCATTGTCTTAAGGGTTTTCTTTGTATGGTAGTCATAAGATAATAGTATTAGTTGGGTTAAGTTGAATTTATAGTTTCCGGTTTTATTTATTTTGAAATAGAGAAAAGTCGAAGTAAACCATTTTTAATACTTGAGTTGTTGTTTCATCTGACTTTACTTCAAAAAGCATATCGTCAGGATTGGGTGGTCCCATTTCTGCAACTGTATTGTTAGAGAAAGCATACCCTTCGACAGGTATCCCCATTATTCCCAAATCAATCTTTTGATTCTCATTTTCATCGTGATAAGCTATAATGATGTACTTACCTTCAGGAAGAGACTCCAGATTCCAAACAGCAGAGTAGTTTGCAATGGATAGAGTCACTGTTTGAGTTGCCTCCTGTTTGGAAAAGTTCTCCTTCCCGTCGAAAAGAGCCACCATCACTTTTCCATCGTTGCTTTTCAGATTTTCAAAGCGAACGATTAATGTTCCGTTTTCGGCATGCATCTGAGTGACAAAGAGCACAATTGTACAGGTGAGTAATAATAAGCGTTTCATCTTTTAACTTTTTATAAGCTATAAATTTAAATACCCTTTTAATGATTCAACATATTCTTCAAAGGCTTTTATGCCGACTTCCGTAATTTTACATACGGTGCGGGTTCGTTTTCCTGCAAATCCCCTTTCCACATCGATATAACCCGCTTCGCTCAACTTATCTATTTGCACACTCAAATTGCCCGATGTGGACTTGGTTTGTTCTTTCAAATAGACAAAGTCGGCCTCTTCCACCGATAGCAATATGGACATGATTGCCAATCGAAGTTCGGAATGAAGTAGGGGGTCAAGTTGTTTGAACATAATATTTCTTTAGTTTGAAGCTGTCAATTAATACATAAAGTGAAATCAGGAATAATGGTAAATGATAAACTCCTAGAAAAAAGGTTGAAGGATTGAAAAAACTCATCATATTCCAAAACCCGATGATTGTCCCAGAAATTCCTGTCATTCTATATATCGGCAAACTGATTGTTGGTTTGCAGTAAATAAGAATAATCAAAAAAACAGGTGTCATTGGACAGAATTGTATGGATTGAGCCACATGCCCTGTAAAAAAGTAAAGCGGATTAAAATCGGGTATTCCGGATAAATCCATTGGCCACCATAAACAAAACAGAGCTACAATTATCAGCCAAGCATTCTTTTTGTTGAAATTTTTAAATGTGTAGCTGTTATTATTAAACTTTAAATCGCTCAGCCACACAAAAGAAGTCATCATGCACAAAATAATGTTGGACACTATCATGCTGAATCCGAATTTTTCGGTAATGGCAATATTTTGCACGAAAGCATAGACCAAATAAGAGATGCCGACAAATAGAGTGAATGCTTTTCCGAATCTATTTTTAAACACAATCAATCCCAATAAGAAAAGTAAAACCACTATTTGGAACAGAGTAGAATATGGCAGCAAGTTACTCACAAAAGAGTTGGATAGCGTGGCATTTACGATAATGCTGATATTTTGAACTACGAAATTCTTTTCAGCGTAAGGTGGCAAAATGAAAGCCATTATGAACATGACTATCAGAAACCAACCAGATAAAATAAATTTTTGTGATTTCATTTCTTACGACCTTGCCAATTTAAAATATGCCCCGGAATAACTTGTACAATTAGGAAAAGGGCTGCAAATACAAGAACTGAATCGAGAGTATTGCCCAATATCAGGCAAAAAATTGACAAGAACATTCCTATAAATCCTGCAACAATTAAGGGCACAAACCTAATAACCAGCCCGGTAATTGCCGTTCCTATACTGATAAGCAAGGTTACTATAAACAATATTGGAAATCCCTCCATTATAGTGGCGGCCGGTGCAGGAATAAAGGCAGCTATTCCAATTACAATCCATACATACATAATTACTTTATCAATGTA
>Ga0255346_1002117_pt1 | contig 26019 bp, 21 predicted proteins | sample wastewater_treat_FD_194410 | JGI IMG/M metagenome (GOLD analysis project Ga0255346, IMG submission 194410) | Wastewater microbial communities from Lulu Island WWTP, Vancouver, Canada - plant22 | ecosystem: Engineered > WWTP > Wastewater > Unclassified | place: Canada: Vancouver, British Columbia...
CTTATGGCAAAATATAGTACTGATACATTGCGTTTAGTCCCAACGGGTGTCATATTTTATATACTGGCGGTTATTAAGATGTCTGCAAAGAAAAAGTAAAAGCTAATAATGTTTCTTTGATGAAAGGAAGTATTGTTTTTATAGCAAAGAAGAAGTTAAAACTTATCCCATTTTTTTGATAATGCCATAACTTCTCTTGCTAATTTTTCTAAATATTTTAAATCTTTGTTTTTTGGGCCTTCATAATGGCTAATGACTTCTAATAATTGGTTGAAAGATTGTAGTAAATTTGCATATGCTAAGGAAATAGCTCTTGCTTTATTTTTATTAAAGTACTCTTTCTTTATTTCTACTTTAGGTGTAATTAGTTTGCCATTTCTTAAGTCATAAGTTGTTTTATAAATTGGAGCAACAGCCAAAAACCCTAAATCAGTTAGAGACATAACAAATTTGTCACAGACTGAATCCTCTCCATGGGTGACAAAAACTTTTTCAGGTTTTTTATTAAAATTATTTATCCATTTTAGGAGCTCGTCCCTGTCTGCATGAGCAGACAAGCCTGTAAAATTATAAATAGTTGCTAAAACTGCTATTTCTTCACCAAAAATTTCCACTTTTTTTGCGCCATCAAGTATTGTTCTCCCTAATGTTCCATTAGCTTGAAAGCCAACAAATATTACCGAGCATTCTTTTCTCCATAAATTATGTTTTAGGTGATGTCTTACTCTACCTCCGTCACACATTCCGCTTGAAGAAATAATTACTTTTGGTGTAGGGTCATAATTTATAGCTTTTGAGTCATCAGTTGAATCAGTGAAAATTAAATTTGGAAAAGTTAGAGGATCTATACCTTTTTTGAGTAAATTTAGTGTTTGCTCGTCTGCATAAATACTTAAGTTAGCATCATATATTTTAGTTGCTTCAGATGCAAGAGGGCTATCAACATAAACAGGAAAATGGGGGTTACCTGGAACTAATTTACGTTCTTTAATCTCTCGCATATAATATAACAACTCCTGTGTTCTTTCTACAGCAAAGGATGGGATAATGACATTTCCGCCTCTTGATAATGTTTTGTTTATAATATTTGCTAAGTCTATAGCATAATCATTACTTTTTTCATGGTTTCTATCACCATATGTTGATTCCATAACAACATAATCTGCTTCTTTTATGTATTGAGGGTCTTTTATCATAGGCTTATTTGTATTTCCTATATCCCCAGAAAATACAATTTTTTTATTTATAACCCCTTCATTTAAAAATATCTCAACTGATGCTGAGCCTAAAATATGTCCAGCATCTATGAAATTAATTTTTATTCCATCACTTATTTCATAAATCTCGTCATAACTACAAGGGACCAAATATTTTAATGTATCTTCAACATCAGATAAAGAATATAGTGGGAATACTTCTTTTCTTCCAGCCCTTTTACCTTTCTTATTCTCAAGCATTGCATCCATTTCCTGGATACGCGCACTGTCTCTTAGCATTATTGAAATTAAATCGCATGTAGCCTTAATTGCATATATTTTTCCGTTAAAACCTTTTTTAACCAATAAAGGCAATCTGCCACTATGATCTATATGAGCATGAGTTAATATAACAAAGTTTATATCGCGAGCATTAAAAGGTAGTTTTTGGTTATCTTTTTCATCTAGTCCTTGTTGTAAACCACAATCTACTAAAATTTTTTTTCCATTTGTTTCTAAACAATAACAGCTTCCTGTTACCTCTTTGGCTGCGCCATAAAATGATATATTCAAGTTTACCGTTCTTTCATTTTAAATTAATAAAACTAAATTACTACAATTAAAATAAGAAGATTTTATTTTGTTGATGTTTTTATTAATTTCATTAATATTCTAGTTAGAAAGGTTTTAAATAAATTATGTTCTTTATTAAAAAACTATTTACATAGAATAGCAAATTAAAATCATAATTAGAATATTAAATGATAATTTAGTTAAAACTTATATCTAGCAGATATCAGGTTATGTTAATTTTTTATTATTTTAACTTTAAATCTAAAATAGGGAATTTTTACAGTATTTTTAAAGAAGATAACAAAAATTCTTTTAAAAATTTTTGTAATAATTATTCTTATGATACTGGTGACTTTTTTATTTGTTATTTAGGTTTAGGAGAAAATAATTTTAAAAATTACGTGGAAAAAATAAGAATGAAATTTAAAGATATAGAACTAGTTTATAAAGTAAACGAAAAGATTAAAAATGAAGTTTTAAGTTATTTAAGAGGAGATAAGAAAGTTTTAAATCTCAAACCATACTTTTTAACAGGTAGTAGATTTGAACAGGCAGTTTGGATGAAAGCTTCTGAGATACCTTATGGTTCTACTTTAAGCTATAAAGAATTATCTTTTAATGTTTCTCAAATAATTGGTAAGCAAAATTCATATAGAGCTGTTGGAAATGCTCTTGGCAAAAATCCACTTATTATTATTGTGCCTTGTCATAGAATAATAAAATCAAATGGCGAACTTGGTTATTTCTCAAGTGGAGTAGAAATTAAAAAGGCACTTATTGGCCTTGAGAAAGAGCAAAAAATTAAAAAGATATAAAACTTGATACGTTTTTTTAAAAACATAATTAAAAACATAATTATTTTTAATATTATTTTTATTTGTTATAATTTTTTTGAGAGCTTAACTTGGTAGTAATTCCAATTATGAAGTTAAATTTAATTTTTTATTTAAAGTTTTATACTAAAGATTAAAGTGGGATCATTTTTTAATAATTTTAAAAGAATTTTTAGCAGCCCTACAGCATCCTCAAATGATAATTTTGTAAGTATTAATGTTAAATGCCAGCGATGCTCTGAAGAGATAAATGTTAAACTAAGAAAAACAAGTGATATTTCTAGGCTTTATGAAGAGGATAATCCTCCTAGTAGTGCGGCTTATTTTGTAAGGAAGGAAGTTTTAGGGGAAAAATGTAATAACCTTATATACATCACTATATATTTTGATGAAAATTTTAATATTGCTTATAAAGAAATTAAGGGTGGAGAGTTTTTATAATTTTATTTTTCTGCTAAAATTCTTTTCTTGGTTGCTTAAAGTTTAATTAGATTTAATTATAAGATCACAGCAATAATCTTATAATTTGAATTTATTTTAAAGTTTAGTAATGAGCTTAATAATTTCTAATAATTTATTTATGTAAATTTTATGAATATGCTTTTAAAGGACATATAAAATGCAATCTTTACAAGATCTTAATGTTATAATTTTAGCTGCAGGAAAAGGGAAGAGGATGATTTCATCTACTCCAAAAGTTCTTCATAAAATATTAGATAAGCCCATGATTTATTATATCATTAACGAAGTAAAAAAAATTAATCCAGCAAATATATTTGTTATTACAGGTTTTGCCCATGAAACTCTTGAATCTTATTTAAAAGACAATTTTCCTGAGGTTAAAATTATTTATCAGGAAAAGCAGCTAGGTACTGGTCATGCTATTTTACTGACAAAGAGATTTTATGAAGAAAATTGGGGAAATGTACTTGTATTATCGGGTGACAGTCCTCTCATAAGAAGTGAAACTTTATCAAGATTAGTAAGTCAGCAACTACATGGCAGGTATGCTGCTTCTCTTATTACTGCTATCCTAGATAACCCTTTTGGCTATGGAAGAATTTTAAGAGATCAAAATGGTGATATAATAAAGATAGTTGAGGAAAGTGATGCTTCTCTTGAAGAGAAACAAATAAAGGAAATAAATCCTTCAATCTATTGCTTTAATTCTAAATATCTCTTTGAAAATATTGAAAATCTTAAACCACAGAATTTTCAACGGGAATATTATCTAACGGACATAATAGAAGAATTTTTTAAAAAGAACTTAAAAGTTTCATCATTGTTGGTAGAGGACAGCACAGAAATTCTTGGAATTAACGATAGGGCACAACTTGCTATGGTTCAAAAAATAATGCAAAAGAGGATAAACGAAAAACTAATGTTAGAAGGTGTCACAATAGTTGATCCAGATACAACTTTTATAAGTATTGATTCTCAAATCTCAAATGATGTTGTAGTTCAACCAAATACATTTATTTACGGTAAAACCGTAATAAAAAAGGATTGTAATATTGGCCCATTTGTTCAACTTATGGATTGTGAAATAGATGAGGGTACTTTAATTAATTCTGCTGTTTTAGTTAATGCCATTATAGGTAAAAATAATAATATCGGCCCATTTAGCTATGTAAGACCTGGGACAATTACAAAAACAAAGGTTAAAATTGGTGGCTTTTGTGAGGTAAAAAAGTCAATAATTAATAATAACAGCAAGATACCACATCTTACTTATATTGGCGATAGCGAGATAGGTGAAAATGTAAATATAGGTGCTTCGTCAGTTACATGTAATTATGATGGATTTAGAAAGAATAAAACTATTATTGGTGATAATGTATTTGTAGGTTCAGATACAATGTTCGTTCCTCCCATCAAGATTGGGAGTGGTTCTTTGATTGCAGCAGGTTCGGTAATAACCGAGGATGTGCCTGATAATTCTTTAGCAATAACAAGAGGTAAGCAAATAAATATTCAAAACGGGGCTACCAAGTATCGGAAAAAGAAAAGCGAATTAAAAGACGAAGGAGTTTGAAATATGAGCAACCATTCAACAAATAAAAAAATGATGCTTTTTTCAGGTTCGTCTAATATTGCCCTAGCTTCAAAAGTTGCACAATATTTAAATATTGAATTAGGAAAAATTGAGAGAAAAAGATTTAGAAATGGTGAAATCTATGTGAGATTTAATGAGAGTGTTAGAGGTGCAAATGTTTTTTTAATTCAGACTTGCTGTGAACCTGTAAATGATAATATTATGGAGCTTTTAATAATGTTAGATGCATTAAAAAGAGCTTCAGCTGGAATAATAAATGTTGTTATGCCTCATTATGGTTACGCAAGGCAAGATAAAAAAGCAGAAGGAAGAGAACCAATTACAGCTAAACTTTTTGCAGATCTTCTCCAAGTAGCTGGAATGACAAGGCTTATTGTTGCAGATCTTCATACTGCAACGATTCAAGGCTTCTTTAATGTCCCTGTTGACCATGTTACTGCCATACCTATAATTGCAAAATACTTTAAAGGTAAACATATTACTAATGGTGTTGTAGTTAGTCCTGATGTTGGTGGGGTTAAAAGAGCAAGTATATTTGCAAAGCAGCTTGATTTTCCACTTGCAATTCTTGATAAAATAAGACCTGAGCATAATGTTGCAGAAATAAAGCATATAGTAGGTGAGGTTGAAGGGAAAGAGGCAATTATATTTGATGATCTTATTGACACCGGCGGAACTTTAGTTGAGGCAGTTAATACTTTGTTGGATTATGGAGCTACCAAGGTTTATGCTGCAGCTACCCATGCAGTTTTTTCAGGAAATGCCATAGAGGATCTTCAGTCTTCTAAAATGGAAGAAATTATAGTTACTGATACAATACCGATAAATAAGGAGTTTGATAATAAAAAAATTATACAGCTTTCGATGGCAAGTCTTCTTGCAAAAACTATAAAAAAAGTTTATGATTGCAAGTCTGTAAGTGAGTTGTTCAAAGGTGAAAATCTTGTCTAAGTTTGTGTTTTAAATAGTTTAATTTATTTGACTGAGTTTTTGTTTTAGTATTTTATTTTTTATTTAATTTAAGTTATTTAATTTTCATTAATATTTTGCTTGGAGAATAAGTGTTAACTGTAAACACTAAGCTTAGATAGTACATTTTAACTAATATTAATTTTTATTTTATTATATGGTGTATATTTACATGAAAGGGTAATTTTGAAATGGAAAATTTAGTGCTTGATGTTTATAAAAGAAATCCTGATGAGCTTAAAAAAAATGCTTCCAAAAGACTAAGAAAGTCTGGGTTTATTCCGGCAGTAATATATGGTCTTAAGACCGAACCTATAAATATTAAAATAGAAACCAAAGCTTTTAAGGATTCAATAAAAGGAAAAGCTTTATCGGGCCATATTTTTGACCTTCATCTAAAAGATGATGGCAAAATAAAAAAGATGACTGCGTTATTAAAAGATTTGCAAAAAGAACCAATTTCTAGAGAGTTTAGTCATATTGATTTTCAACGTATTAAAATGGGGGAAGAGGTTAACATTACTGTTCCGGTTATGGTTTTAAACGAAGAGACAGCAATTGGTATAAAAGAAGAAGGTGGAGTTCTTCAGTATGGGTTAAGAGAGATAGAGATTTTTTGTCTCCCAGGGGATATACCTGAGCATATCGAGGTTGATGTTTCTAGTTTAAGAATTGGTGATGTGATAAAAGTCTCTGATATAAAGATTAGCGAAAACCTCAAAGTATTAAGTGTAGCAGATGAAATGGTTGTTTCTGTAATTAGGGCATCAGAGCTAAAAGAGGAAGTTGTGACACCCGAAGTTGTAGAAGCTGAACCTGATGTTATAAAGAAAGAAAAAGTTGAAGAAGATAAAGAGAAATGATCTTAATTGCTGGACTTGGTAATCCTGGCAAAGATTATGAATTAACCCGACATAATGTAGGATTTTTAATTGTAAATAAATTTGCTGAAAGTTTATGTAATGTCAAATTTTACAGCAAGTTTAAATCACAAATAGCTATTACAGATTTTAACTCAGAGAAAATAATTCTTTTAAAACCACAAACTTTCATGAATGAAAGTGGCTCTGCTATTTCTTTAGCTCTAAATTTCTATAAAAATGAAATAAATCAGATTCTTGTAGTCCATGATGATATAGATCTTGAATTTGGTGTCATAAAATTTAAGGAAAATGGTGGAACAGCGGGCCATAAGGGTCTTGACTCAATTGCACAGAGCATTGGGAATTGCGATTTTGATAGGTTAAGATTTGGCGTAGGAAGACCTCCTGGATTAAAAGAAGCAGCAAATTATGTTCTCAAAAAGTTTAATAAAAATGAGCTTAAAAAACTTGATATTTTTATAGATTTATCTGTTTGTGCAATTAAAGACTATATTTCCAATGGTATAAATTATTGTATGAATAAATACAATTAACCTCCCGTATTTAGTAAGATAAGCAGCTAAAATTTCATAATAAAAATAAATTATTTGGCTAGGATGGATTACTTAAAAAAACACGCAAGCTTTTCCCCGGCGAGGAAAGCTTGCTTAAAGTTTTAAGGCTTTAGCTCTCCTCTTAAAAGAGGAACCATGCCCGCTTCGCCTTCAAATGGTTTTTTTAAGTAACCCATCCTAGCCCTCAAAGTTTTGTTTTTATTGCTATAAAGGGATTTTAGATGCTTATATTAGTAAGTTAATTATTTAAATAACTTTTATTTTTTGATAAATTTACTCTTTGGAAATCTTTTATTTTTGGTGAAATTTATGTTTTTAGATATTTTTTTGAACGAAAAAAATTGGCAAGAATTTTCAAAAATTAGAGCCGAGAATATTTTTGCAAATGAAAATATTTGGCCATATATAATTGGAGGAATTTTCCATTTATATAGACTGCCAATGCTTATTGTAACCTCGACTTTAGAAAAAAATAATGAATTAATAGAAGATTTTGATTGTATTTTAAAAGATGTTGAATATTTTAACTACTATCCATTTAATGAGAATATTTTTCTTAAAAATCAGTTAGTAAACTCGGAGATTATCGCGTCAAGAATAAAAGTTTTAAAAAAAATTGAAAATTATAAAGATGAAAAAAAACCATTTATTGTTCTCGCAAGTGTATCTTCACTTATAAATCTAATGCCACAGGATGTTTCAAAGTTTTTCCATAAACTTTCATTTCAAAAAAGCTCTGAATATGAAAGGGATGAAATTCTAAAAGTTTTAAGCGATTTTGGATATGAAAGAGTAAATAAGGTTTATGATAAGGGAGAATTTAGTGTTAAGGGGGACATTATTGATATTTTTGATGTATCTTTATCAAACCCCCTAAGAGTGGATTTCTTTGATAATATGGTTCAAAAAATGATTTTATACGACGCAAATTCCCAAGAAAGAATTTCAGAAATTGATAAATTTGATATAAGTCCAAATATTAATCCTTGGGAAATTTATAATAAAGATGAGACGAATTTTAATAATATACAAAGTAAAAACAGCCTAATTTCGATTATTGATTTCTTAAAAATAAATATCAAAGATTTTTGTTTGTTAATATGTGATCCACTTGAGGTATATTTAAAAATTAAGAGCGAAAGAGACCTAATAGAAAAATTATTAATATCTCATAGAAAAGACCTCATCTCTGAAGACATGGATTTGATAAAAAGATTTATAGTAGAAAAAGATTTTTTAGATAAAGAGACCAGTGATTTAAAGTTTAATATTTTTTCTGGAAGACCTCCTATATCTGAGCCAGATATGTTTGAATTTTCTGAAATAAAAAGCCAACAACAGAACTTTGGAAATCCAGGTGCATTTATTGAAAACTTAAAAAGCGATGTAAAGGAAAATAAAACTATACTTGTCTCAACTAACAATTTAAATAGAAATAAGAAAATCAGTGAACTTTTAGCGGAAAGCTCTATTCCATTTTTGTTTATCAAATCTAAGCAAAAAGAAACCAAAGTTATTTTTAATTTTAAAAAAGGAGTTGTTAATTTCTTAAACTTAAAACTTTTAAGAGGGTATGAATCAAAAGGATATTCTATTTACGGAGAACTTGATATTTATGAACAGCTTGATCTCAGGGAAAGTAAACAATTAACAATAACCCCAAAAGGATTTACAGAGTTTAAGCCAGGCGATTTTGTAGTTCATAAGGCCCATGGTATTGGCAAGTATATCGGTATAGTTTCTGAAAATATAGAAGGGATTAAAAAAGATTATTTTCTTATTGAATATTTAAATAAAGATAAACTTTATGTTCCTACTTGGCAAGCAGAAAGAATACACAAGTATATTGGTGAATCAGATCCTGCCATTTCGTCGTTAAATTCAAAGCAATGGGATAATTTAAAAACAAGGGTTAGAAAATCTGTTAAGGTATTAGCAATAAATTTAGCAAAGCTCTACGCTGAAAGAGAATTGATCGATGGCTTTGCTTTTTCGCCTGATGGTCCATGGCAAAAAGAAATAGAAGACTTATTTCCATTTAATGAAACAACAGATCAGTTAAAAGCCATAGAGTATGTTAAGGAAAAAATGCAGCAGCCAAAGCCAATGGATATACTTGTGTGTGGTGATGTTGGCTTTGGCAAAACTGAGGTTGCCATCAGGGCGGCTTTTAAAGCGATAGAAAACAATAAACAAGTCTTAATGCTTGTACCTACGACAATTTTAGCTGACCAGCATTATAATACTTTTAGTAATAGATTTAAAAATTATCCAATAAATGTTGAAGTTTTAAGCAGATTTAAAAGCAGGTCTAAACAAAAAGAGATTGTTAATGATTTTAATCTAGGCAAAGTTGATATGTTAATTGGCACCCACAGAATATTGCAAGGTGATGTTATTGGTAAAAATTTGGGTCTTTTGATTATTGATGAAGAACAAAGATTTGGTGTTAATGCCAAGGAAAAACTTAAACTTTTAAGAAAAGAAATAGATGTTCTTACCTTGACTGCCACTCCAATACCTAGAACCTTATACATGTCATTAACTGGTATCAAAGATATGATTCTTATTGAAACTTACCCCGAAAACAGACACCCAATAAAAACTTTTGTTGGAAGAAAAAATAACTTGGTGATTAAGATGGCAATTGAAAGAGAGATTGAAAGAGAGGGACAAATTTATTATGTTTCAAGCAGGGTAATGGGAATAGAGCATATAGCTTTTGAATTAAAAAAAATTGTCCCACAAGCGAAAATTGCAATTACACATGGGAGAGTTGAAGGAAAAGAAGTTGAAAAAATTATGCAAGATTTTATTAATAAGAAATATGATATTTTACTTACTACTTCAATTATAGAGTCAGGAATGGACATTCCTAATGTAAATACTTTAATAGTTGAAAACGCCCATAGGTTTGGTTTATCACAGTTATATCAGCTTCGAGGTAGAGTTGGCCGTTCATCTGAAAGAGCATATGCATATTTTTTTTATAATGAAAGAGAAAATCTTACTTTTGATGCTCTTGAAAGATTAAAAACTCTTGATGAATATACTGAACTTGGCTCAGGATACAATATAGCACTAAGGGACTTAGAGATTAGGGGAGCTGGGGAGCTACTAGGTGCTAGTCAGCATGGCCATATGAATAGTGTTGGATTCGATCTTTATTGTGAAATTATAAAGGAAGAAGTTGAAAGATTAAAAGGCGTTGAACCAGTAGAAGAGATGAACGTACAGATAGATTTACCACTAAGTGCATATATACCTAAAAATTATATAAGAAATGAAAATGAGAGAATAAATATTTATAAGAATTTATCTATTGCTGAAAATATTGATTTTATAAATGAACTTGAAAAGAATATTGAAGAAAGATTTGGAGAAATTCCAGTAGTGCTTAAAAATCTTATCAATATTTCAAGAATAAAAATTTTATTAAAATTAAAGAAAGTTGAAAAAATATCTTTTATTAAAAATAAAGGGATTGTTATGAAGCCTATTATTATACCTTCAAACAAGGCATTCAAATTAAATAAAAAAAACAAAAATATAAGTTATAATTTTAGAGATAAATCTATTATAATAAATAATTTAAATGCTAATATAAATATAGAATTTCTGTTAGGAATTATTAAGGATATTATTAAGATTATTTAGATAACTAATTTGATTTTGAGTTATTTAAGCTATTTTTACTTTTTAGAATATTTAATTTGAAAGATTAAGAATGGAGAAATATTAAATTGATAAAGATAAGAAAGAAAAAGAATTTCAAAAATTTAAGCATTTTTATAGTTGTGTTAATACTATTAAGCATGATTTTACTTACAGGCTGTTCTTCTTACTTAGCTTCAGTTAATGGCTATAAGATTACCCAACAAGATGTAGGTAAATATACTGCCACTTTAAAGACCACTAATCCAGAATTATTTAAAGAAGAAAATAAGTCTCAGCTTGAACAACTTGAATATCAAATTGTCGATATAATTATAATTAATAAAATTATTGAGAAATATGCTTCTGAGAATAATATTTCAGTATCAGATAGTGAAGTTGAGGATGAGCTAAAAAAAATTAAAGATTCTTTTCAAAATGAAGAAGAATTCCAAAAATATCTTAAAGATAGTAATATGGCTTTGGATTTTCTAAAGTCGTTGATCAAAGATCAACTTTTGAGCAATAAAGTTTTTAATGAAATTACAAAAGATGTTAAAGTTTCAGATGATGAAGTAAAAAAATATTATGAGGAAAATATTGATACTTTATTTACAGAACCTGAGCAAATAAAAATCAGTTATATCCTTGTCAAGTACGGAGATAATGATCCTGCTAAAAAAACAAAAGAAGAAGCACTAGAAAAAATAAAAATGATTCAAGAAAAACTTTCTGAAGGTGAAAGTTTTGAAAATTTAGCTGGAAAATATTCTGAAGATGAAAACACGAATACAAAAGGCGGAGATTTAGGTTATTTTTCAAAAGGAGAGCTAATCCAAGAATTCGAGAGTGTTGCTTTTAGCTTAAATTTGGGTGAAGTTAGCAGTGTAATTGAAACAGATTATGGTTTTCATTTAATAAAATTAACTGATTATAAAGATGCAAGAGTGAAGACTTTTGGTGAGGTTAAAGATTCAATTAACGAATATCTTACAAATGAACTTAAAAATAAAAAATGGGCTGAATTTATTCTTGATTTAAAAAATAAGGCAGAAATTAAATATAGCAAAAAAATGCAAGAGGCGATTAATTCAACCAGTACTACGAGTACTACAGTACCCACACAAGACCAAGGTAGTGAGGATACCCAAACAAATACGACGAGTGATAGTAATACAGAAAACACTACAACTGGTAGCCAGAATCAGAATTCAGACAATGGGGCGGGTTCTGAAAATGATGAAACCAGTACTAGCAATACACAGGAGCAATTAATTACCCCAACTACAAAATAAAGAATTTTTATTTAAAGTTTTGTTTTTATTGCTATCACGAAATTTTAGATACTTATAATAATATTAAATTAATTTAGAGGTAATTTTTAATTAGGTAAATGGAAATTGACATAAATAATGTTAATAAGATAGAAAACCCAGATGAACTTTTTAGGATTCTTGCAGAAATGATGGAATATCTTAGATCAAAAGATGGATGTATTTGGGATAGAGAGCAAACTCATGACTCAATAAAGAAGAATTTGATTGAAGAATCATATGAAGCTATTGAAGCTATTGAAAATAAAGACTGTCAAAGCTTGAAAGAAGAATTGGGTGATATACTTTTACAGGTAGTTTTTCATTCTCAAATTGCTTCAGAAAACAATGATTTTAAGTTATCGGATGTTTTAAAGGGAATAATAAATAAACTTTATAGAAGACATCCCCATGTCTTTGGCGATAAGGTTTTTTCAGACTCAAAAGATATTCTTACAAACTGGGAAGAAATAAAAAAAGTTGAAAGAGAATCTAATCCTAAAAAGACAAAATCAATATTTAATGATATCCCTAAAATTATGCCATCTCTGCATTATGCTAATGAAATACAAAAGAGAGCTGCAAGACTAGGTTTTGATTGGGAAAATGCTAGAGATATTTTAGCTAAGGTAAAAGAAGAATTTGATGAGCTAAATAATATTTTCTTCAAATATTATTCTACAGGCAATACTGCGATGGTTAAGAATACTAAGTCTGGAAACTTAGAGGACAGTAAGCTATATTACGAGATTATGGCTGAAATAGGAGATATTCTTTTTAGTATAGTTAATTTATCAAGGCGTTTAGGTATAGATAGTGAAGATGCTTTAAAATTAGCTTGTAAAAAGTTTGTAGAAAGATTTAACAAAATGGAAAAGCTTGCTGAAAAACGAATGCTAAATTTCAAAGATCTTACAATTGATGATAAAGATAAGCTTTGGAACGAAGTAAAACTTGATGAAAAATTAAATAAGTAAACTTGGATAAAATAATACTAGCTCTGACAAAATAGTATTTACTTTTTGTTTATCTAATGTATAATACATTTATATAAATAACCATTTGTTAAAAGTTTTAAAATCGTAGCAATTGACTTAGTTTTCTAAAGTAGTAAATAGGTAGCAAAAAATATGGCAAGAAATACTAAAGTTGTAAGCAGTCTCCCTAGAAAAACAAAATTTAATATTTTAAGCGGCATATTTATTTTGTTTATAATCATAAGCATATTGGTTTCAATAAATCCTATAGTTTCAATTATCTCAAAGAAAAATAAAATTGCTGAGCTTGAAAGTAATTTAAATGACATCAGGAATCAGAACATAGAACTCTTAGCGTTAGAAAAAAGTTTATATGATGAAAATTTTATAAAACAAGAGGGATTAAAGCAATTTGGTATTGCTGATTCTGATACAAAAGTATTATATAAAGTTAATGAAGTGGATAAACTCAAGCTCGATACTGAATTAAGTAATACTTTAACAAATGATGAACAGCTTGTTTATTCTAATAATAATTTATGGGAAAATCTAAAACTGTTATATTATAAAGAAATCAAAAAATGAGTTTTAGCAATATTTAATAAATTAATAATGCTTAATAAAATCTTTGTTAATTCACAAAGGTGTAATTTAAGCATAATGGTGGTTAAATAATTTATAAATGATTGCAGCAGCTATCGACATTGGGGCCAATTCAACCCGTCTTTTTATCGCTTCAATTAAAAATAATCAAGTAATCCCATTAAAGAGAGAGATGGTTATTACTCGACTTGGTAAAGGTTTAAAAAATTCTGGATTAATTTTAGATGAAAATTTTAAGAATACTATTAAAGTAATAGAGAGATATAAAAGAGAGTGCGTAGAGTATGGGGTAGAAATAATAAAAGCTGTTGGAACAAGTGCTTTAAGAAGGGCCATTAATGCTAAAGATTTTGTTAATGAAGTTTTTAAAAAAACAAATATCAGAGTTGAAATTATTAGCAGTGATGTTGAAGCACAATTAAGTTTTACTGGTGCCATAAAAAGTATTAAACAAAGCCAAATACCAGGTTGTTTTAATTTTAATAAAAATAAAGATGTATTAGTCATTGATATTGGAGGAGGTAGCAGTGAACTAATTTTTGGGAATATTAAAGGTGAGGTAAAAGAAATAAAAAGTATTGGTATTGGTTGTGTAAAGATAAGTGAACAATTTATTAAAAATAATCCTCCAACTAAGTCTGAGATAGATAATATGGTTAATTATATTAGAGAAAGACTTCTTAAAGAATTAAAATTTGATAATAAAGACAAGATAAGCAAAAAAATAAGGATGATAGGATTAGCTGGAACTATTTCATCGATTGCCAGCATGTATTTAGGCTTGACAAAGTATGAAATGGAAAAGTTAAACTATCTTTGCTTAAAACTATCGAGTATTACAAGGATTTTTAAAAATCTTTGTAAACTTGATTTACAGAATAGAAAGAAAGTTATTGGGTTAGAACCCGATAGAGCAGATGTAATAATTGGCGGTAGTGCAATAGTTATTGAATTAATGAGATTTTTTAATAAAAGAAAATTAATAGTAAGTGAGCATGATATTTTAGATGGAATCATTTACAGTTTGGCTGATTTTTGATATTATTTCTTTTAATTTTTTAAGTTTTTAATTATTTTATCTTTCTACTAATACCAATGCCCGGGTGGCGGAACAGGTAGACGCAACGGACTTAAAATCCGTTGAGGCTTGTCCTCGTGCCGGTTCGATTCCGGCCTCGGGCACCAAACATCGATGGTAATAAGCAACTCATGGAAAAATTCACAAGAATAATTTAGAATAGGTTATATATAAACCAGTAAAAGGTCAAACTCAAACTTAATCACAGTGATACTAAACTAAGACCCTACTTCTAATTTACATGAAGCATAGAGTCTTCTATAACAGGGCTGTAGCTTATCCCCCAAATATCAGGACCAGTATGAGCACTCATTATAGTGGTTATTTCGGTAACTATCATCTCATCTATTTTAATAGATTTATCTTGGGTTATCATATCTCTTAGTTTAAGTGCGGGTTTGATATCTTCACCATAAAAAATTCCAATTCTGCATCGCTCATTTTGTTTAGCTTCATTTCTAATTAAATTATAAATTCCAGTGAATGCTTTTTCACGATTTCTAGTCATTTTTTTTAAGCTTACCTTGCCATTATTTGTAAGTGTTAGTATAGGTTTAAATATTGCAACCATGTTTAAAAATTTTCCTAAAAATGGTGCTCTTCCGCCTTTAAATAAGTATGAGAAATTATCTATGGTAGCAAAAAATCTATTTCTTTTCATTAATATACTTATTAAAGAATCTATTTCTTGTTCTTGTCTTCCTCGTAAAACAGCTCTTGCTGCTTCAATAGCAATAAACCCCATACTTATAGTGACATTTTTTGTATCAATTATTTTTATTTTAACATCAGGAAAAGACTTGCTAGCTATAATAGAAGCATTAATTGTACTTGAAAGGTGACTGCTAAGTCCAAGAAAATATATTATATTTTTTTTCTTTTCATTAATTAAATATCTAAAAACTTCTATAAAATCACCGACTGAAGGTGCAGATGTTTTAATTGTTTTCCCTTCTTTTAACGCTGTAAGAACCTCAGTTGTAGTTATATTAACTCCTTCTTTATATGCCTGATCTTCAACTATGATATACATTGGTACAACGGTAATATCATTTTCTTTTATTAATTCTTTAGGTATATCAGCAGTGCTATCGGTAACAATAGCAATATTTTGTTTAGAATCATCTATAGCCATGATTACTATCTCCTTATCATTTTTAGTAGTTTTTAATTTTTTTAGTTTATCTTTAAACTTTGCTAAAAGATTATAATGAATAAAAATTATAATAAAATTAATTAAATAAAGTAATCATTATTTGTATTGTTTGCGTTATTTTTTTATGGCAATATTTTAAAAATTAAAAAGATATAATTAAATAATAATGAGCGGTTTTTGTAAACCGCTCGGAGGGGAAATGAATCTTTGATAATTTTATCAAATATTATTTAGTTTACAATAATTTAATTAAACAAGTTAAAGCTCATTTAAGCATGATTGATACCTAACTTATGTTTTATAACATAATATTTAGCAAAAAAGTTTTTTAATTATGTTATGCTAATGATATATTTTGCATTATTATAAGATTATTGAAATGTATTTTTAGACTTTTTAGAGTTTTAAAGGTAAGAAGGTTAGGAAAATAAAAGATTTATATTTAAAAGATAGAATACATTACCGCAAGCTGATTGTCTAAAATGTGATTAATTATAGATAAATATTTATTTTACTATGAATGTTTTAAATAAAAATTTAAAAATTAATAATGATATTAATTGTCTTAAATTTAGGAGTTTTGAAGATTCAAAATTTGAAGTCATGGACTACCTTTCTGATTTAAAGTTAAAGGTTTATGGTAAAGATTTAAAAGAACTTTTTGAAAATGCAGCTGTCGGAATGTTTTATTTAATTTGTGAATTTAAAGATGTTGGTAATAGCATTAAGAAAAAGATCAGGATAAAAGTAAATGAAGAGATTACAAAAGAAGATTTACTAATTTTATGGCTTGAAAAGTTGCTTTTTTATCATGAAACAAAAAAAATACTTTTCTCAAAATTCTGCATAAACGATTTAATAATTAATAATGTTGATAAGAAAGGTAATTTTTATTCTTGTTTAGATGCTCTTGTTCTAGGTGAAAAAATAGATTTAACAAAACATGAGATTTTAATTAATATTAAAGCTCCAACTTATCATGGACTTGAAATTGTAAAAGATAATTCTTCAGATGAATTTTTTACACAGATTATTTTTGATGTATAAGCTTAAGAGCCTAAATAATACATTTAAAATATTAAGATTAATTGAAAAAGTAATTTATAAAGGCAAAAATGAAAAAATATAATATAAATAAAATTCATGATTATAAATGGGAAATTCCCATAGATAAAGAATATGGGATGAATGTTTGTGGAATAATTTTTTCAAATAAAGATTTAATTGAATATGCGTCAAATGAAGAATCTATAATTCAAGTAATGAATGTTGCAACGTTGCCCGGAATTTTAAAAGCTTCTTATGCTATGCCAGATATTCATTATGGTTATGGATTTCCAATTGGTGGGGTAGCTGCTTTTGACTTAAACGAAGGGGTGATTTCACCAGGAGGCGTTGGATTTGATATTGCATGTGGGGTTAGAGTTTTAAGGACTAATTTTGAGTTTAAGGACATTGAGAAGAAGACTAGCTTGTTAATGGAAAATATTTTTAGAAGTGTTCCCAAAGGTGTTGGTACCAAAGGAAGAATAAAACTTTCTAACAAGGAAATGCATAATGTTTTAAAAAAAGGAGCTTTATGGGCAGTTCAAAATAACTATGGGGATGAAAGAGATATTGAGTTTATTGAGGAAAATGGCACTATGAATAATGCAGATCCGTCTTTTGTAAGCAGGGAAGCTATAGAAAGAGGAAGAGATCAGGTAGGTTCATTGGGGTCTGGAAATCATTTTATAGAGATTCAAAAAGTCGAACAAATATTTGATTATAATGCTGCAAGAAAAATGGGTTTATTTGAAAATCAAATTACTATTATGATTCATTCAGGTTCAAGAGGTCTTGGCCATCAAATTTGCAGTGATTATTTAAAAACTATGCAAAGTGCCTCTAGAAAATACGGAATAATGCTAAAAGATAGGCAGTTGGCTTGCGCACCTATTAATTCTCCAGAAGGTCAAAAATATTTTTTAGCAATGAATTGTGCAATTAATTTTGCGTTAGCAAATAGAGAATGCCTCTCAAGTTGGATAAGAAGTGAATTCGAGAATATTTTTAAGAAGTCTTACGAAGAAATGGGGATAGAGTTGATTTATGATGTTTCTCATAATGTAGCAAAAATAGAAAAGCACTTTATTAATGGCAACAAGAAAGAAGTTTGTGTGCATAGGAAGGGGGCAACAAGGTCATTTGGACCAAATGAAGAAAAAATTCCTTTAGATTATTTAGAAATAGGCCAACCAGTTATTATACCTGGAGACATGGGTAGATATTCTTATATTCTTACTGGGACAAAAAATGCTATGCATGAGAGCATGGGTTCAACTTGCCATGGAGCTGGAAGGCTTTTATCAAGAACAAGTGCAAAAAAGAAAGTAGATGGGAGAGAGTTAAAGCAAGAGCTTCTTGACAAAAAAGGTATAATAGTACTTTCAAATAGCATGTCAGGTCTTTCAGAAGAAGCACCAATAGCATATAAGGACGTAGCAGATATAGTTGATATTGCTGAAAAAGCTGGCCTTTCAAAGAAAGTTGCCAAGATGGTGCCATTAGGAGTTATAAAGGGTTAATTATGAAAGGGTTAAATTAAATTTATGTAAAGTAGCATTTTATATTTTTTAATTCCTCATAGCCAATTTATGTCCAAATTATTGAGTTAATATTACTATTTAAATATAAGTATTTCTTTATTCATTTCATTTATTATATTAGCTTCTCAAAAATTTCTTTTTTTGTTAATTTTCCCTTAATTAATAGTTTTAGGTGTATAAATTTAAGAAAAAATAAAAAAAATGTAAATTTTTTACAAATTTTGGGAAAATAGAAAGAAATTTAGAAAAATAATTAAAATTATATAAATTGTGGTATAATTTTCCAAAAAGATTATAAATATTAATTAAAATTAAAAATTTTTTAAAAGTTGTTTATTTAACTAATAATTTTAACTTTTTTATCTAATTTTTATAAATCGCGAATAATTTGGAGTAAATATGAGAGGAATTAATATTCTAACCGAGTTTTCTCAAAAAGCAAGTGAAAAAATAGATCCGAAGTTAATAAAAATCGATGATACTACCTTAAGAGATGGAGAGCAAACAGCAGGCGTAGTCTTTGCAAATGAGGAAAAAATTCATATTGCAAAAATGCTTGATGATATCGGAGTTCATCAAATAGAAGTAGGGATACCGGCAATGGGCGGGGATGAGAAAGAAGCTATAAAGAGGATTGCCTCAATGGGTTTGAATTGCAGCTTACTAGCTTGGAATAGAGCAGTAATTTCTGATCTTGAAGCATCTCGTGAATGTGGAGTTGACTCTGTTGCAATTTCTATTTCTTCATCAGATATTCATATAGAACAAAAATTAAGAAAAACAAGAGAATGGGTTTTGGAAAGTGTGAGAAATTCAGTCGACTATGCGAAAAAATATAATTTATATGTCTCGGTTAATGCAGAAGATGCATCAAGAACAGATATGGAATTTTTGCTTCAATTTGCAAGAAATGCTAGAGATGCTGGTGCTGATAGGTTAAGGTATTGTGATACTTTAGGGATAATGGATCCATTTGAAACATTTATGAGAATTAAAACAATCAAAGATATTATTGGAATTGATATTGAAATGCACACTCATAATGATTTCGGTATGGCTGTTGCAAATTCTATTGCTGGAATCAAAGCAGGTGCAAATTATGTGAATACTACAATTAATGGACTAGGGGAAAGAGCTGGGAATGCTGCTTTTGAGGAGCTTGTAATGGCATTAAAACACATTGAAAATATTGATCTTGGTTTTAATACTAAAAAGTTCAAAGAAATGTCTGAATATGTTGCTAATGCATCAGGCAGAATCATCCCTTCTTGGAAGCCAATAGTTGGTAGTAATATTTTTGTTTTTGAATCAGAAAATAGGATAAAGCTTTATAATGCAAATCCCAGAAATTATGAACTATTTGATCCTGAAGATGTTGGTCTTGAATTTAAAGTGATATTAGGAAAATATTCTGGTTTTTATTCTTTGAAGTATAAGCTTGAGTTAATGGGATTTAGTTTTAATGATAGCCAGATATCTGAGCTAGTTGGCATAATCAGGAATAAAGCCATTTCATTAAAAAGGTCTTTGTTTGATAGTGAAATTGTAGAAACATGTGATTTATATTTAAAAAGTAATAGTTAAAACTTTTAGGAATAAATTTTTTATTTATTTTTTTTAAGAGGAGCTTTTATGGATACAGAAAAAAATATAGATGATGAAAAAATTAATATTATAGATTCAACACTAAGAAGTGGTGAACAAACAGCAGGAGTGGTTTTTTCCAAAAATGAAAAAATAAGAATTGCAAAAATGCTTGACGAGATAGGTATTCCAGAGATTGAAGTTGGTGTACCTTCAAATTCCGAACATGAAAGGGATATAATTAAAGCAATAATTAATTTAAAATTAAGCAGTAGGATTTTTGGATATTGCGAAGCTGATCCAAAAGAGGTTGATTATGCCATTCAATGTGGGCTAAAAAATATTGTAATTACTGTTTTTACTTCTAATGGGCATATAAAAGAAAAATATAACAATAGAAGAACCCTTATATCTAAATTGAAAGATACTATAAAAGAGCTCAAGAATAATGAAATAAATTATATAATAAGTGCAGAAGATGGGACTAGAGCTGACTTAGAATTGTTGCTTCAAATAATCCATATTGCTAAAAATAAAGGTGCTTTTAGAGTAAGAATTTGTGATAGTGTGGGAGCATTTGATCCATTTAAAACTTTTTTAAGAATAAATACAATTTTAAGTACAGTTGATTTCCCTATAGAAGTCCATACAAAAAATAATTTTGGAATGGCTACCGCTAATGGTCTTGCAGCCATAAGAGCAGGTGCTTCTAGCATAATGACCACTGTTAATGGAATTGCAGAAGGGACTGGTAACACAGCCCTTGAAGAGATAGTTATGGCATTAAAATATCTTGAAGATGTGGATCTTGGGATTAATACTTCAAGGTTTAGAGAGTTATCTGAGTATGTTGCAAAAGCGTCATCAAGGGCTATTCCTGTTTGGAAAGCAATTGTGGGTACTAATGTTTTTGCTCATGAATCAGGGATTCATGCTGATGGAGTTCTTAAAAATCCTAGAAATTATGAAGTTTTTGACCCTTCTGAAGTTGGACTAACAAGGCAACTTGTTGTTGGTAAACATTCTGGTTCTCATACTATACTTCATAAATTTAAAGAGTTTGGAATAGAATTAACAGATGTCGAAGCAAATGAAATTTTAGCAATGACTAGGGCGATGTCAGTGGATTTAAAGAGGCCTCTTTTTGATAAAGAATTAATGTATATTTATAGAGATTATATTGATAGTAAAAATGAGGAAAATACAGAGGCTTGAGAAGTAAATGATTAACTTTAAGTCTTCATAAATTGCAATATAAAGTTTAAAGTATCATTCAACTTATGAATATATGTAGCTAAAATTTGTTAATAATACGTAAATTAAGATAATAGTAGTTAGCAATTAACAGGAATAGCTAACTTAAAGAATTAAAAAGTCAAGCAATTTAAAATCAATTAAGCATTAAGAGTATTAGGAGGATCTTTTGGGAAAAACAATTTCTGAAAAGATAATTGGAGCTCATTCTAAAACAAATGTGAGTGCGGGAGATATCACAATAGTTGATGTTGATGTTGTGATGGCTCAGGATGGCACAGGACCTCTTACTGTTAGCCAGTTAAAAAAAATGGGTTTTGATGAAGTAAAAAATCCAAATAAATCTATATTTTTTATTGATCACGCATCTCCAAGTCCAAGAAAAGAACTTTCCAATTCTCATATAGTTTTACGTGAATATGCACAAAAAGCTAATATGGTTTTAAGTGACGCAGGAAATGGCGTTTGCCATCAATTATTAGTAGAGTCTTTTGTGTCTCCTGGAGATATAGTTATTGGAGCGGATTCTCATACGTGTACCTCTGGCGCATTAGGAGCATTTGCAACGGGGATGGGCTCAACAGATATAGCTGTCGGTTTTGCGCTTTCAAAAACATGGCTAATGGTCCCTTATAGTATAAAAGTTAATTTTAATAATTCTCCACCAAAAGGTGTATATGCTAAGGACCTTATAATTTATCTTATAGGTAAGATTTCAGCAGAAGGAGCAACATACAAAGCTTTAGAATTTTCAGGTGATTATTTAAGAAATATGACTATGGATGATAGGTTTGCAATTGCTAATATGGCAGTAGAAGCGGGAGCTAAAGCTGGAATTTTTCCTTCTGATGATATTACAAAACAATATTTAAAATCAATTAATAGGGAATTGGTATTTAAAGAAATCAATGCCGATTATGATGCAAATTATGAAAGTATTGTGGACATAGATTGTTCTTCCCTGTCGCCGATGATATCTATGCCTCATACAGTTGATAATACTTGTCCTGTTGACAAAATTGGAAAAGTAAAAATAGATCAAGTATTAATAGGAACTTGCACTAACGGCAGGCTTTCAGATTTAAGAATAGCTGCAGATATTTTAAACGATAAGAAGATTGCTAATGGTGTAAGAGTTATTATTATTCCTGCTTCAAGAAAGATTTATTTAGAAGCATTGCAGGAAGGACTAATAAAAACTTTTATTGAGAGCGGAGCAATTGTAGAATCACCAGGATGTGGTCCTTGTGTTGGTGTTCACCAGGGAATACTTGGTGATGGAGAAGTATGTCTCTCGACCCAAAATAGAAATTTTAAAGGTAGAATGGGTAATCCTGAAGCGTTTATCTATCTTTCTTCACCTGCAACTGCCGCATATAGTGCGTTAAAAGGTTATATAGCAGATGTAAGAGAAATATTATAGGAGTGGCAATATCTAAAAAATAGTTAGTAAATTAGTTAGGAGTAATTGAATTAACGCAAAAATAAGATATTAGTAAATTATTATAAAAAATCAAAAATAGTGATTAGGAACTTTAAGTTAATTTTAAGGTAAGTTATAAAAAGTAGTTAAAATTAGTAAAAATAAGTTAATCAACTAATTTAAAAAATTAATAATTAAAAAATAATTTTTAAAAAGAGTAAAAATGGAAGAAAAAATAAATGGAGTTAAGAAAATATTAAAAGGTAAAAGTTTTAAATTTGGGGATAATATTTCAACAGATTTAATTGCTCCTGGAAGGTATTTTCATTTAAGGTCAAATTTACCAGAGTTAGCAAAGCATGTGCTTGAAGATGCAGATTCTGAATTTGTATCAAAGGTAAGGCAAGGAGATTTTATTGTAGCTGGTAGAAATTTTGGACTTGGCTCATCAAGAGAGCACGCCCCAACAATAATAAAGATGGCTGGTGTTGGTGCTGTTTTAGCAAAATCTTTTGCAAGGATTTTTTTTAGAAATAGTATAAACATCGGTCTTCCTGTTTTGATTTGTGATACTGATAAGATAGATGACCAAGATTTTTTAGAAATTGATTTAAGTAAAGGAACTATAAAGGATCTAAATAAAAATATTGAACTACAATTTAATCCTTTACCTGATGTTATGATAAAGTTATTAAACGACGGTGGTTTAGTAGAACATATAAGAAAGAATAAGGGGTTTAACTTATGAAACACAGAATTACTTTAATTCCTGGGGACGGTACAGGACCCGAAATTTCAAAGGCGACAGTAAAGGTAGTAGAAGCGACTGGAGTTGAAATAGAGTGGGATGTTGTTAATGCGGGAGCCGAAGTTTATGAGAAAGAAGGCACTGTTCTTCCTGAAAGAGTGCTAGAATCTTTAAGAAAAAATAAAGTAGGAATAAAAGGACCTATAACTACCCCAGTTGGCACAGGTTTTAGAAGTGTTAATGTTGCAATGCGGAAAATTTTTGATCTATATGCATGTGTGAGGCCATGTAAAAGTTATAAAGGTGTAAAGTCAAGGTATGAAAATCTTGATATTGTAATAATTAGGGAAAATACTGAAGACCTTTATGCAGGAATAGAATTTGAACTTGGTAAGCCAGATACACTAGAGTTGATAAACTTTATTAAAGAAAAAAAAGATATCGAGATAAAAAAGGATAGTGGGATAAGCATAAAACCAATTTCAGTTTCTGCTTCGGAAAAAATCATAAGATTTGCTTTTGAATATGCACTTAAAAATAATAGAAAAAAAGTAACAGGGGTTCATAAAGCCAACATAATAAAATTTTCCGATGGTTTATTTTTAGATACATTTAAGAGAATAGCTCTTGAATATCCTGAAATTGAATCAGAAGATAGAATAGTTGATAATATGTGTATGCAACTTGTCCAAAAGCCAGAAATTTATGATGTTTTAGTTTTGCCAAATCTTTATGGAGATATAATTTCTGATCTTGCTGCTGGATTAGTTGGAGGCTTAGGGGTTGCACCTGGTGCTAATATTGGTGATGAGATAGCCTTGTTTGAGGCAACCCATGGAAGTGCACCAAAGTATAAAGGACTAAATAAAGTTAATCCTACAGCTATGATGCTATCGGCGGTTTTGATGCTTAAACATATTAATGAAGAAAAAGCAGCTAACTTATTAGAAAACGCTATTGCTGAAGTAATAGAAGAAGGTAAGTACGTAACTTATGATTTAAAGCCATATAGAGATGATCCTAGTGCAGTAGGAACAAGTGAGATGGCTGATGCTGTAGTGCGCAAAATAAAGAAACTTTCAAAAAGCAATTAATAGCTTATTAAATATCTTTTTGATTTTTACTATCATCTCTTGCAGAGATAACTCAAGGCAAGTATAACCCTTCTTTGATCCTAGCTTATAAAGTAGCTAAGGCTTTAAACTCAAATATTGACGAAGTGTTTATTATAGAAGATTAAACAACTTTCATATAATTGGGATGGATTATGCTCTTTTATGAAGGAGACTTTGTTGCAGTATTACATGCACCAATAGATCAGATAATAAACTTGCTTTATGGTAGTCACCTAAAATCTGGAATGACTCAAAGATAGAATTAAGAATGCACTTGGCCTAAAATAAATTATATATAACAAAATATTGAAAATATAATAGAATAAGAATATAAATAGTAAATTATTAAGTTACTTAGGAGATTTAATGTTAGACGTTTTAGCTAATCTTGAAAGAATAGAAGATGAAGGTTTAAAAATAAAAATTGGTATAGTGGGTATTGGGAAAATGGGTAAGGGTCTTTTGGACAATATTAGAAAGATACCTGGAATGAGAGTTGCTGCTGTTGCCACCCAGAATATTGATGAGACATTAAAATTTGCAAAAGAAATTGGTTTTAAAGAAAAAAATATCATTGTTGTTAGTTTAAATAATTATTCTTTAAAAAATAACTTAGATGGGCAAGTAATAGTATTTAGTAATTTATCAACTGCTCAAGAAAAAAAAGTTAAAATAAATGAACTAGATATTGAAGATAAGCTTTTAATTACTGATGATTCTTCATTGATACCTTTAATAAATGATATAGAAGTAGTGGTAGACGCCACTGGAAAACCAGAAGTGGGAGCTCAAGTTTCTTTATCTTCACTTCTTAACAAGAAACATGTTGTGACCTTGAATGTTGAGACAGACACAGTAATAGGCCCTATTTTTAAAAAAATTGCTGAAAACTGCGGAGTAGTTTACACTGTTTCTGCTGGTGATGAACCTGCAGCAGCAAAGGAGCTTTTTAATTTTGCTAAAAATACAAACTTAAAAGTAATCTCAGCAGGTAAGGGCAAAAATAATCCTTTAGATAGGTACGCAAATCCTATTACTTTAAAGGAATATTCTAAAGAAAAAAAATCAAATCCTTATATGATGACATCATTTGTTGATGGAACAAAATCTATGATTGAGATGGCATGTTTATCAAATGCAACTGGTTTGATTCCAGATGTTAGAGGTATGCATGGTCCTAAAGTAAATACCAAAGACTTAGTTAAAGTTTTAATACCGAAAAAAGATGGTGGAATATTAAACAATTCGGGTGTTGTTGATTTTGTTATAGGTGATCTTGCTCCAGGAGTCTTTTTAATATATACAACTGATTCTGAAATTGTCAGAAGTGACCTGGAATATTTAAAGAATGGAAGTGGCCCATATTTTCTTCTTTATAGGCCATATCATTTAGCAAGCATTGAAACGCCCATATCTATCGCTTACGCGGCTATTTACAATGAGCCAACAATACAGCCAATT